>Ga0182024_10017022_pt1 | contig 13709 bp, 9 predicted proteins | sample P32metaG_FD_120480 | JGI IMG/M metagenome (GOLD analysis project Ga0182024, IMG submission 120480) | Permafrost microbial communities from Stordalen Mire, Sweden - P3-2 metaG (Illumina Assembly) | ecosystem: Environmental > Terrestrial > Soil > Wetlands > Permafrost | place: Sweden: Stordalen... | reverse complement strand
GCGCCCGTGGTTGGAGTCGGTCGTGACGATGAACTTGCGACGCCGCACGCACAGCAGATTGTCTTCGCGCATCAACCGGTAGACCCGTTTCGGATTCACCCGCCATCCCCGATGTCGCAGTTCTTCTCGACAACCCCATGACTCAATTCTTCTTTGAATTGATTTTGAGTCTTAACTGACTGTGTCAGAAATGGGGCAAGTCCAATTTAGGCCGGACGCTTTAGCTTGATTTCCGTCGGTTAGGCACTTGAATGCATAAGTGCTGGGACCAGAGAAGTGACTTACTGGCGACAGCGTTGTCGACATAGCGGCGTGGCAGATTCTATGTTTCGGGCGATTTACTTGATTAACAAAGGTCGGCTGATGGTGTTCATATTGCCTTATTCGATTTCGTGAAAAGGAGACGACAACAAATGAACAGAATAAGTACGAAAGTGATTCTCTTCGCTGGTCTTGCACTTCTGGGTGGGATGGCCCCGCGCGCCATTGCTGACGAGTGGGATCAGAAAACCATCTTCAGCTTCAGCGGTCCGGTTGAGATTCCGGGGCAAGTGCTGTCAGCAGGAACCTATGTATTCAAGCTGGCTGATTCTTCGCCCGACCGGAATATAGTACAGGTATTCAGCAAGAACGAAAAACACTTGTACGGGACCTTCCTATCGATCCCGGACCAGCGCCTGCGCCCCGCTGGGAAGCCGATCATCACGTTCGACGAGCGCGCGGCGGACTCGCCGGAGGCTGTGAGGGCGTGGTTCTATCCAGGCGATGACTTCGGGCGTCAATTTGTGTATCCGAAGGATAAAGCGCTGGCGTTGGCCAAAGCCAACAACACTCCGGTAGCCTCAATGCCCGCCGAGTTTGCTACGAACACTACGCAACCCGCTGCCACGGTGAGCGAACCTCACGTAATGGCCATGAAGCAAGCTCCTTTGAAAGCCCAGATGCCGAATCAGGAGGAAGTCGACATTGCGGAAGTGTTTGTTGCACAGGCGTTGCCGACGGATCCGCCCCAACTGCCCGCAGAATTACCCCATACGGCCAGCTCGCTTCCGCTGATCGGTCTGGTGGGCCTTTTGTCACTCGCAGCTGCCCTTGGTATGAGGTTTGCGGTCGCCAGACAGGAGTTCTAAAATGCCAACCACTCAAGACAAACTTGGAACGCGCCGCCGGGAAGCCCTGGCGACACCCAGTGAACTCGGCACCGAAGCCGTCAAGAACATCACCGGCGCTCTCAATGCGCTGCTCGCTGATGTATTCGCTCTTTACATGAAGACCAAGAATTTTCATTGGCACGTGAGCGGGCCGCACTTTCGCGACTACCACCTCTTGCTTGATGAACAAGGCAGCCAGATCTTTGCAATGACCGATGATATCGCCGAGCGCGTGCGCAAGATTGGCGGCACTACTATCCGATCTATCGGGCATGTTGCCCGCCTGCAACGGCTCAGCGACAACGACGCAGATTATGTCGATCCGCACGGCATGCTTGCCGAATTGCGCGACGACAACCAGACGATACTCACCAATATGCGTGAAGCTCATGAGCTGTGTGGCGAAGAGAACGATGTCGCAACCACAAGTCTGTTAGAGACGTGGATCGACGAAACGGAACGGCGCATGTGGTTCCTCTTCGAAGCTACAAGGACGAGCTAGATTCGAAGTCAAATCGGGATTCACGGTACGTCCCGATGCCCAGGCGGCGAATTCCGCAGAAACACTGAATAGGAGGGCAGATGTCACCTTATGAAAAAATCACTCTTCAGAGCCGGCTGGGCTTCATCGGACTCGGATACCTGGGCTCACGGATTGCGAGGCGACTGATCGCTGCCGGATTTCCCATGGTCGTCTGCGATCTCGATCGCACGAAAGCCGTGGAGCTTGCCGCCCTCGGTGCGGAATTTGCAGGGCATCCCGGAGAACTGGCTAGCGAGGTTGATGTGGTGTTGTCGTGTCTTCCAGAAGAACGTGCGGTGCAAGCTGTCTACATGGGAACAGGCAATATTCTGAGAAGCGCGAGGCCTAATACCCGGATCATCGAGCTAAGTACGATATCTCCGGAGGCCTCCCGCCAGTTACATCGGGCAGCGCTAGAGGTTGATATTTCCGCACTGGATGTGGCGGTCTCTGGCAGTACGTCCTCAGCCGAAGCCGGCGCCCTGACATTATTCGGCGGTGGCGACCGCGAGGTCTTTGAAGCGGCCGAAGCGATTTTTTCCGCTATCGCAAAGCAGCGGTTTTACATGGGCCCGAGTGGCTCCGGTATGGCCATGAAGCTGGTAGTGAATGCACTTTTGGGAGTAGGCATACAGGCAATCGCGGAAACGATCGCTTTAGGCTCCAGGTTGGGCCTGCCCCGCGATCTTCTTTTGGACACACTAGCCAAGACCGCAGTCGTCGCTCCAGCCCACGCTGGAAAACTAGCCAGCGCCAAAAAGAACGACTATGCGCCGCAATTTCCGATTCGTCTTATGCGCAAGGATTTCAGACTTATCTTGGATTCGGCGGCACAGCTTGGACTTTCGATGCCCGCGACCGTGGCGGCTGCAGCAATCAATTCTGAAGAAGCGAATTCTGGGATTGAGGAAGATTTTTCCGCCGTGATCCGGTGCATGGAGCACCAGGCTGGAGCGGAGAAGGCTCTGCCCCCGGCCGCTTAGGAGAAAGAAGGAGACTCAAAATGACTTTACGAACACTCGGACAGAGCGAATTGAAAATCACGCCGATCGGAATTGGAGCTTGGGCAATCGGCGGAGGACAGTGGGAATTCGGGTGGGGCTCGCAGGATGACCAGGAATCCGTCGCCGCGATCCGAGCGGGACTGGACCGCGGCATAAATTGGATCGATACGGCGGCCGTCTACGGGCTGGGGCATTCGGAGACTATGGTCGGCCGCACAATCAAGGATCTTCGTACCCGCCCTTATATCTTCACTAAGTGCAGCCTGGTTTGGGACGACTCTGGAAAAATCTCGCACAACCTACAGGCCGCCTCCATTCGTCGCGAGGCCGAGGCCAGTCTGAAACGGCTGGGGCTCGACACTATCGACCTCTATCAGATCCATTGGCCGGCCTGGGAGGGACATCCTGAAAGCGCTTCACCGGGGTCGATCGAAGAGGCAGTTGGCGCTTTGGTGGAACTCAAGGCCCAAGGCAAGATCCGCTACATCGGGGTCTCGAATTTCAATGCGCAGCAAATGCAGCGCGCGCTAAGAGTAGCTCCGATCGCTTCTCTCCAGCCGCCGTACTCGCTTCTGGCGAAGGAGGTCGAGGTTTCGATCCTTCCTTTCGCTCTGAAGTACCAGGTCGGCGTCATCGTCTATTCCCCCATGGCCTCCGGACTGCTAACTGGCTCAATGACACGCGAGCGCATTGCTGGGCTTTCCGAAGACGATTGGCGAAAGCACGGTCCAAACTTCCAGGAACCGCTGCTCTCTCGCAATCTTCAGCTGGTTGAAACGCTCCGCGCGATCGGCCGGCGCCACGATGCGACGCCTGGCGAAGTGGCCATCGCATGGACCCTGCGAAATCCCGCGGTGACCGGCGCAATCGTTGGCGTCCGCAGCGCGCAGCAGGTGAGCGGCATTGCCGGCGCCGCCGACGTGGAGCTTAGCCCGAACGACATTTTCGAAATTGAGCAGGGGCTGACACGAAGAGCCGCCTAGACGATTCGGGCCATGATCCAAATCTCAATTGATGGGACCGACTACGAAGTTACCGCCGGAGAACGTCTAATCGACGTGATCAATCGTGTCCGCGTGCCGCTGGCGCAGGTCTGCTATCACCCGCAATTGGGGCCGATTCAGACCTGCGACACTTGCATCGTCGAGGTCAACGGCGAACTGGTTCGTGCCTGCGCGTCGGTGATAAGACCCGGCATGAAGGTCGCCACGAGCGGAGAGGAAGCTCATGCTGCTCGAACAGAGGCATTTGACCGGATTCTGCGCAATCATCAGCTCTACTGCACGGTCTGCGACAACAACAACGGCAATTGCACCGTACATAACACGACCAAACTGCTCGGGGTTGAACACCAACACTACCCGTTTCAGATGAAGCCTTACGAGGTCGACAACAGCAATCCGTTTTATCGATACGATCCCGATCAGTGCATCCTGTGTGGGCGCTGCGTGGAAGCCTGCCAGAGCCTCGAGGTCAACGAAACCTTGTCCATCCGCTGGGAGGACCCGCATCCGCGTGTACTTTGGGATGGCGGCGCGCCCATCGGTGAATCGAGCTGCGTTTCCTGCGGGCACTGCGTCACGGTTTGCCCCTGCAATGCCCTGATGGAGAAGTCCATGCTCGGGCAGGCAGGATTCCTCACCGGACTGGGCAAGCATGCGCTGAATGGCATGATCGACGTGGTGAAGGGGCTGGAGAGCGAGATTAGCTATACCGCAATTCTCAAGGTGTCCGAGATCGAGTCGGCAATGCGCACTAGTCGCGTCCGACGTACTAAGACGGTGTGTACTTACTGCGGCGTTGGATGCAGCTTCGACATTTGGACCAAAGACCGGCACATCTTGAAAGTCGAGCCGGCTGAGGGTCCCGCCAACGGAGTCTCCACATGTATCAAAGGCAAGTTTGCCTGGGACTTCGTCAACAGCCCGGAGCGCCTTACCAGGCCGCTGATCCGGGAAGGCGATCGTTTTCGCGAGGCCGAATGGGACGAGGCTCTGAATCTGGTCGCCCGCCGGTTCAAAGAGATCAAGTCGCAGCACGGCCCGGATGCGCTGGCCTTCATCGCCTCCTCAAAATGCACCAACGAAGAAGCCTACTTGATGCAGAAGCTGGCGCGCGGAGTGATCGGCACCAACAACGTCGACAACTGCTCGCGATATTGCCAGGCGCCGGCGACCATGGGTCTGTTCCGCACGGTCGGCTATGGCGGAGACTCGGGTTCGATTGCCGACATCGAGCAAGCGGATCTCGTGCTGATCGTGGGGAGCAACACGGCGGAGAGCCATCCGGTTCTCGCCACACGTGTGAAGCGGGCTCACAAGCTTCATGGGCAGAAGCTAATCGTCGCGGACTTGCGCGAGCACGAAATGGCAAAGCGCGCCGATGTCTTCTTTCGCCCCCGTCCGGGCACGGATCTGGTCTGGCTCTCCGCCGTGAGCCGCTACATTCTCGACGAGGGCCTCGCCGATACGGAGTTCCTGGACCGCTGGGTCAACGGACTCGAGGAATATCGAAAGAGTCTTGCACCGTTTACGCTGGAGTTCGCTTCCGAGACCTCCAGCATCACTGTTGAGACCCTGAAGCGGGTTGCCCATATGATTGCCGACGCAGAGCGAGTCTGCGCTCTGTGGGCGATGGGCATAACCCAACACACCGACGGGTCCGACGGCTCGACCGCAATTTCTAATCTGCTGCTCATCACCGGCAACTATATGCGTCCGGGTACGGGAGCGTATCCGCTGAGGGGACACAATAATGTCCAAGGCGCCAGCGACCAAGGCGCCATGCCGAATGACCTTCCCGGCTACCAATCGGTGGACGATCCCGAGGTTCGCGCGCGCTTCGAGAGCCGTTGGGGCGTGAGCCTGCCTTTAACGAAAGGCTTGGACAATCATGAGATGGTTGACGCCATTCATGCGGGCCATTTGCGGGCGATGTACGTATACGGCGAAGAGATGGGTCTTGTCGACTCGAATATCAATCATGTTACAGCAGCATTCCAGAAACTCGATTTCTTCGTGGTCCAGGACATTTTCTTCAGCGCGACATGCCGATTTGCCGACGTGGTGCTGCCAGCCAGCCCCAGCCTCGAAAAGGAAGGCACCTTTACCAGCACCGAGCGCCGGATACAAAGGCTCTATGCGGTGTTCGAACCGCTCGGAGGGAGCCGGCCGGACTGGGTCATCCTCCAGGACGTCGCAAATCGGCTCGGCGCCGGCTGGAATTATCGGCACCCCTCGGAAATCATGGACGAGGTCGCCTCATTGACCCCCTTGTTCGCTGGTGTCAGCTACGAAAGGCTGGAAGGATACAAGAGCCTGCAGTGGCCGGTAGCCACGGATGGAAGTGATCAGCCACTGCTTTATACGAAGAGCTTTAGTTTTCCGGACGGTAAGGCGCGCTTATTTCCGCTTGCCGTGAACGAACCGCAGGAACGTCCAGATTCTGACTTTGACCTTCATTTAAACAACGGGCGGTTGCTCGAACACTTCCATGAAGGCAATCTGACCTACCGCAGTCCAGGCATCCGGGCCAAGACTCCTGATACGTTCGTCGAGGTCTCGCCTGAGTTGGCTCGCGCGCGAGGTATCGAAAGCGGAAGCCTGGTCCAACTCACGTCGCGTCACGGCAGCGTCCACGTGCGCGCTCTGGTGACGGACCGGGTGCGGGACGGGGAATTGTATATGCCCATGAACTCGACTGAAGCCCCGTCAACCTGCTGACCGGCAGCCACTCGGATCCAGTAACCCACACTCCGGCGTACAAGGAAACAGCGGTGCGCATGCAGGTCCTGGCGGCAAAAGGAGAGAGCCCACTGCCGCGGATCAATCATCGCTTCGGGCACCCCACGCCTCAGAACGGAGTGGAGGTGGAGAGAAAGTGGCGGCAACCCAGTTACCAGTTCCCGGGAAATGCGTTGATTCAGATCGGCGCCAAATAGGAGGATTGACTTAATGGCGCAACCGATTTCTTCACTTCCTCCCCATCAAAACGGTGCCGGCGTCGATCGACACCTGCGTGAGGCTCCCCAAAGGCACGCCGACGCGATCCTGTCTGCGCTCGAGTTGCTGCAACTACTGCACGATCGCGGCGTGTTGGATCTGGTGCGAGGCATGGTAGGCGCTGGCGACCAGTTGGTTGAAACCTTGACCACCGCCGTCGACACTCCCGAATCCGTACGCGCTATTCGCAATTTCCTGTTGCTGACGAAATTCTTTGCCAGCATCCCTCCGGATGTTTTGAGCAGTTTGGTTCGAACCGCCACGGAAGGAGCGGAGCGAGAAAAGGCGCACCGGGCGCCGGGGTTGCTGTCGCTCCTGCGCAGGCTTCGCAGCGAGAACAGCCGACATGCGATCGCCGTCACGCTCGACCTGTTGGAGAGCGTGGGGAAGGGTCTGTGAAACTTCGCATCCAAGGAAGCTCGCTGCGCCTCCGGCTCACGCAAAAGGAAGTCGCTCAACTGCGCAACCAGGGAGGTGTCGAATCGTTCATTCAGTTTGCACGGCGCACGCTTGTTTATCTGCTGGAAGGCTCGTTTCATGCCACGGCGGTCACTGCCACTTTCGACGGCCAAACGATTCGAGTGCTGGTCCCCTTGCAAGTGCTGGCGGAGTGGATTGAAAGCGATCAGGTGAGAATCGAGGGCCAGTCGCAAGCGGGCGTACAGTTGCTGATCGAAAAGGATTTTCAGTGCCTGCACAAGTCTGGTGAACAAGATCCTGATGCCTACCCGCATCCGCTTATGGCCCGAATTTGCGAATGTGAGTGCCTGCGTTTCCATGCCGGCCGACGAGCAAGCTGACCTCTATCCTCAGATCGGATTGGGCTGGGTTCTCGCGACACGACATTAGCATTTTAATGCGTTACTTACCGCGGTAACAAACGCGATCGTTTTGCAAGAAGGACGGCGTGGCGTCGTAACTGTCGATATAGAGGCACTTCTAGAACCCCGGCGCGGCAAGATCCGCCATTTGATTGTTTAAGTTCCACATTTTTCAACTGAATCGCTGCTCAGTTGAATGGCTGTGAGAGTGCAAAAGGCATCCCCATAATGTGGATCGTCCGCCTTGCGTTACGCCGCCCGTATACGTTCATCGTGATGGCCATCCTCATCGGCATCGGCGGCGGACTTTCTATTGTGACAACAGCCACCGATATCTTTCCGTACATCAACATTCCGATGGTCGGCGTGATCTGGTCGTACAGCGGTATGAGTCCAGACGACATGGCGAAACGTGTTCTCATCGTTTCCGAGCGCGCTATGACGACTACGGTCAACGGCATAGAGCGCATTGAATCGACTGCCTACAACGGTGTGGGGCTGATTCGCGTCTACATGCAACCGGGTACGAACGTGGATCTGGCCGTCGCCCAGGTGACGGCGGTTAGCCAGACGCTGCTTCGGACCATGCCGCCCGGCATTTTTCCACCGCTGATTGTACAGACCGATGCTTCAAGCGTCCCCATACTTCAGTTGGGTCTTAGTAGCGGCACGCTAACCGAGCAACAGCTTTATGACTATGGTCAAAATTTTATTCGTACCCGACTGGCAACTATACCGGGCATCTCCGTGCCTCTGCCTTACGGCGGGAAGGTTCGCCAGGTGATGGTCGATCTGGATCCTGACGCGCTGTACGGGAAAGGACTGTCGGCCACCGACATCTCAAATGCGCTAAACCTGCAGAATCTCATTCTTCCGACCGGTACGGTGAAGGTAGGCACGCGCGAATACTTGATTCGGCTCAACAGCAGCCCTGAACTGGTATCGGCCATGAACGACCTGCCGATCAAGACCGTAAACGGCAATCCTGTCTACTTCCGCGACATCGGACAGGTCAGGGATGGGTACCAGGTGCAGACGAACCTTGTGCGCATCAACGGCGGACTGTCATCACTGCTGACCGTCTTGCGGCATGGTGGTGCATCGACCTTAGCTGTGGTAGAGGGCGTCAAAGACCTTCTCCCGAGAATCCAGGCTACACTCCCGCAGTCACTGAATATTACCCAGCTGTTCGATCAGTCACTGTTTGTGCGCGCCTCGGTTCAAGGAGTGGTCCGTGAGGCGACCATCGCCGCGTTGCTGACCGCGCTGATGATTCTGTTGTTTCTGGGCAGCTGGCGCAGCACCCTGATCGTCTGCATTTCCATCCCGCTCTCGATTCTCACCTCTCTGATCGTCCTGAGCCTTCTCGGCCAGACAATCAACGTGATGACGTTGGGCGGTTTGGCTCTCGCCGTCGGAATTCTGGTGGACGATGCGACTGTAGAGATCGAAAATGTCCATCGCAACATGGGGATCAAAGGCAAGACACTGGTTCGCGCAATTCTGGATGGCGCGCAAGAGATCGCCGTGCCGGCTTTTGTTTCCACACTGTGCATCTGTATTGTCTTCGTTCCAGTGCTCATGCTATCCGGCGCGGCAAAGTATCTGTTCACCCCGCTGGCCATGGCCGTCGCGTTCGCGATGCTCACGTCGTACCTCTTGACCCGTACGGTTGTGCCCACGCTGGTTCATTATCTGCTGCAATCCGAAATGGGACTTTACCAGGAGGGCGACGGGGCGGACACGCCGGCCTCAAGGTCTGCGGGTGTTATCTGGCGCGTCCATCAGGCTTTCGATCGGAAATTCGAGAAGTTCCGGGAAGGTTATCACCGGCTGCTCGAAAGGGTGCTCGCCCACCGGGCCATCGCCGGCGGAGCATTTCTGGGTTTCGCGCTGGCGTCAGTGGGGCTAATAGCAATGATCGGGCAGAATTTCTTTCCCTATGTCGATGCCGGGCAGATGCGGCTGCATGTGCGCCCACCCACTGGGACCCGCATCGAAGAGGCCGCCGCGATTTTTGCGTCTATCGACAGCGAAATTCGCCGACTGATTCCTCCTGGGGAACTCGATTCGATTCTCGACAACATTGGCCTGCCGAATTCCGGCATCAATCTGGCCTTCAGTGACAGCGTCACCAACGGCAACGGTGACGGCGACATTCTGATTTCGCTCAAGCCGAAGCATCACCCGACGCTCGACTACACCAGGAAACTTCGGACGACTCTGACTGCACAGTTTCCGGCCGAGACCTTCTTTTTCCAAGCGGCCGATATCACAAGCCAGATTCTCAACTTCGGTTTGCCGGGGCCCGTGGACGTTCAGGTGACTGGTAACGACCTCGCTGAAAACTCTCAAATCGCCCAAAAGTTACAGGATGAAATCGCCGGTCTGCCGGGAGCTGTCGACGTCTTTGTGCGGCAGCGCTTGGACTACCCGACAGTGGACGTGAACGTCGACCGGATTCTGGCCGACGAAGCCGGAGTAACTCAGAAAGACGTCGCGTCGAGCCTGCTTATCTCGCTATCGGCAAGCGGCCAGGTAGCGCCGAATCAATGGCTGGATCCGCAGAATGGCGTGAATTACCAGGTAGCGGCGCAGACTCCTCAATACAAGATCGACACGTTTGACGCTATGCAACGCACGCCCATTACGGCACCCTCGGGTGGTGCCAAGGAGCTGCTCTACAATCTTGCCACGTTGAAACGGAACAACTCGCCCGAAGTTGAGAGCCATTACGACATTCAACCCGTCGTCGACGTTTTCGCGAGTCCGGACCAGCGCGATTTAGGAGGTCTCGCGGCGGACATCGAACGGATCATTGCACAAATGCGCCCGACTCTCCCGCGCGGAACCACCATCGATCTGCGCGGCCAAGTGGATACGATGCGGAGCTCATTCACTCGTCTGGGCCTGGGAATGATATTCGCGGTCGTGCTCGTCTACCTGGTGATGGCCGTCAACTTTCAATCTTGGCTGGATCCCTTCATTATCCTGATGGCGCTTCCCGGAGCAATGGCGGGCATGTTGTGGATGCTGTACCTGACGCGAACCACGCTCAGCGTTCCGGCGCTAATGGGCGCGATCATGGGCATCGGCGTTGCCACCGCCAACAGCATTCTACTCGTCACATTTGCAAACGACGAGCGTGCACTCGGCAAGTCCGCAGTGGAGTCCGCCCTCTCAGCGGGGTTTGCTCGAATCCGGCCAGTCACGATGACCGCGCTCGCAATGATCATCGGAATGCTGCCGATGGCATTCGCTCTTGGCGAAGGTGGCGAGCAGAACGCCCCTCTCGGAAGGGCGGTGATTGGCGGGCTGTTGTTCGCGACACCCACCACCCTATTCTTTGTGCCGATTATTTACACGTTGCTTCGAAAAAAGGCGCCGGTGGACATGGACCGCCAGATCGCTGAAGAAGCGGGTGAGATTCCCAAGCCATGAAGACAAGGAGGCAGATCACATGCGTCACATGCCCTCACGCAAGCTGTTGTCTCTAGTCCTCATTCTAGGCGCGGCCGCAGCCGTTTATCTCTTGGGCTATTTGCCGCGGGAGCGAACTACTATGCAGCTCGATGCAGCCGCCGCTGCCCGCAGGATTACACCCCCCCTGGTGAATGCCGCGACGATTAAGCGCGCAGCCTCCAGCATCCAATTACTGCTGCCGGGAAATGTCACGCCGATCACGGAAGCATACATTTACGCTCGCGCCGCTGGCTATCTAAAGCGGCGTTATGTGGACATCGGCGATCGCGTGCATGCCGGCCAGAGGCTGGCTGACATCGAAGCGCCGGACCTCGATCAACAGGTGTCCCAAGCGAAGGCCGCGCTGGCACAGGCTCAGGGACAGCTTGGCCAAGCCCAAGCTACGCTCGAGCAGCTCACCGCAACGCGCGATCTGGCGGAGATCACCTGGCAGCGGTACAAAATCCTTACTGCCGATGGCGCGGTGTCTCGCCAGGACGGGGATAATCAAGCGACCGCAGCCAAAACCTCAGATGCGAGCGTCGTTGCGCAGCAAAAGACCGTCCGTGCGATGGAGGAGTACGTTCGGGCGAGCCAGGCAACGTTAGACCGGCTATTGGCGCTTCAAGGTTACGAGCAAGTCACTGCGCCGTTTGACGGTGTCATCACCGCCCGGAACGTCGACGTCGGCGCCCTCATTTCCGCCACCGGCGCAACTCTTGGACCTGAGCGCTCCAATGCTGCTGGGCCGTCCGATGTTCCCAGTGGAGGCGAAATCTTTCGCCTGGCCGAAATCACGGAACTTCGTGTTCTGGTTGCGGTTCCTCAAACGAATGCGCCGGGTGTCCGGGTTGGCCAGAACGCGACGGTCACTGTACAGCAGATTCCTAATCTGAGCTTTAAAGGCAAGGTGACGCGCACATCCAGCTCTCTTGACGCTCAATCCAGAACGCTGCTGACGGAAGTCGATGTTGATAATTCCAGGGACGTGCTGCTACCGGGGATGTACGCGGAGGTTTCATTTATTACCGATAGAATCGATCCTCCGTTTCTCGTGCCGGACGCAGCGCTAGTCGTGAAATCGAGCGGCACTGTGTTGGCCGTGCTCCAACCTTTGACTCCGGACCAGCAGCAGAAGGCCAGAGCGGAAGGAATCGATCCAGCAACAGTCGCTCGGGTCAGGTGCGTCCACTTTCAAAGTGTGCAACCGGGTCGCGATTACGGGATCGAGTTGGAGGTTCTCAACGGACTCCAAGTAGGTCAAGAGGTGGTGGTAGATCCGACCGATGCAGTGCAGGAGGGCGCGCTGGTTCAAATCGCAGCTCCGAATTCGCCCCAAGAGAAAACGCCATGAGGATCTGCTCGCAGGCTGCGGTTCTGCTGACGGTTATTCCCGGTATTGTAGAAGCACAAACGGGTTTTCTGCGGAACTCACTTATCAGTCCCTACGAGGCGAAGCCGGTCCAGCCAGTGTCCTTTCAGAATTCGGAGCGGATCTTCGATCTGATGCGTGCCGGCCAGTTGTATCTTTCATTGGCCGATGCGATCGCGCTGGCTCTGGAGAACAACTTGGATATCGAGCTGGAGAGATATCTCCCGCGCATCGCACAGACCGATATCACGCGCGCGGAAGGTGGTGGGTTACTGCGCGGATTAAGCCTGCTGGTGGATGAGCCGCCTCCCGGAATCGGGGGACCGAACGGTCCCCTGCTCACGACTCTCACTGCCAGTCCGACACCAGCACCGGTTGTGAACTCGAATTTTTCCGACGTCGCGCTGATCACCGAACAGCAAAACGATCTGTCGGTGACGGGCGCGAGCCCTCTGTCCGACGGCTCCGCGATTCCACAGTATGATCCCACGATTTCCGGGCTGGTCAACTGGGGGCATCAAAGCACCCCGGAATACGATCCTCTGATCACCGGCGCATCAAACTGGCTGGTTTCAAATAACTTCAACGGAAACGTGGGCTACACTCAGGGCTTTTCGTCCGGCGCGCAACTCGGCGGCGCGTTCGACAATACCCAACTAACGTCCAACGCGGCGCGCTACACTTACAATCCAATTCTGAACTCAAGTCTGGGATTCACAATTACACAGCCCCTGCTGCGCGGCTTCGGAATCGAGTTGAATCGCAGATTCATTCGCATCGCCAAGAACGACGGAAGGATCGCCGACCTGGTGTTTCGACAGCAGGTGATCGACACGGTGGCCGGCATCGCCAGGCTCTATACGGACTTGGTGAGTCTCAATGAAGACGTCAAGGTCAAGCGCCATGCATTGCGGCTGGCCCAGCAGCTGTATGAGGACAACAAGCATAAGGTTGAACAAGGCCAGCAAGCGCCGATCGAAGTGACACGGGCGCAGGCTCAAGTTGCATCGAATGAACAGGCCCTGATATCGGCGCAGGGTTTAGTTGAGCAGCAGGAACTGATCGTAAAGACGGCAATCACTCGCGGCGGCTTGGCGAATCCTGCCATCCGAGCGGCACATATTATCGCGACCGACTCCGTTGCGGTTCCTGAAACCGAGTCGGTGCGGCCCGTCGACGACTTGATCGCCGGGGCCTTGCATGACCGTCCCGATTTGGCTCAGGCCGGCATACAAGTGGAAAATTCCCGAATCAATTTGAAAGGCTCGCTCAACGCTCTGCGGCCGGAACTCGATGTGGTTGGGACGGTGCAGAATGGCGGCCTCTCTGGCGACGTAAATGCGGTTGGCGCGGCGCTTACGCCTGGTGCAGCGCT
>Ga0182024_10017021_pt1 | contig 13709 bp, 12 predicted proteins | sample P32metaG_FD_120480 | JGI IMG/M metagenome (GOLD analysis project Ga0182024, IMG submission 120480) | Permafrost microbial communities from Stordalen Mire, Sweden - P3-2 metaG (Illumina Assembly) | ecosystem: Environmental > Terrestrial > Soil > Wetlands > Permafrost | place: Sweden: Stordalen... | reverse complement strand
GCTGTATCCGGATCGAGATCGAGGACCGTTACGACGAGGCCGTCGCGCTGCTGCAGGGACTGGGCTACCAGGTGACGCTGCAGCGGCTGGGCTGGGGCGCCTTCGCCACCGGGATCCGGCCCTAAACCACCGCCCAACCTGAGCGCCCCGGCGGGGAGTGCATCGCCGCGCCGTGAGGATGGTCGGCCACATTGCGCGCCGCGCCGGCCAGGTAGCCACGGGACCGGCCAGGTAGCGGGGCCTGCCGGCCAGGTAGCCACGGGACCGGCCAAGCCTGCCGCTGCCTCGGCGTACGAGGGTGCTGCCCGAACCCGAAAATTGAGGACGAACCCTATACCAATGCCGCGTTCCGCTGCCGCATGTTCGCATCTTTTCTGTTACATGACTACCTATAGTTATATATGTCAGCTTGTCAACCAACTCGTCGGCCCGTGCGTCTTCCTAGGTAAGTTCATTCGTCCACTGACTCACAGCTCTCCCCCCGGATGTCCGGCAGATGACGGAGAGTGCGGAAGGTCTCACCTATGACAGTTCATGCAGACGATGCACAGGCCCCGCGGGTATCCGTAGTCATCCCGACACTGAACGAGGCGCGCAACCTTCCGCACGTCTTCGCCGGAATGCCAGCGGACGTCCATGAGGTGATCGTGGTCGACGGGCACTCTGTGGACGACACAGTGGCCGTCGCCAAGGAACTGTGGCCAGACGTGCGCATCGTGATGCAGACCCGGCGAGGTAAAGGGAACGCGCTGGCCTGCGGCTTCGCTGCCGCGACCGGTGACATCATCGCGATGGTCGATGCTGACGGCTCCGCGGATGCGGGCGAGATACCGCACTTCGTCAAGGCACTCGTCGAGGGAGCCGACTTCGCCAAGGGAAGCAGGTTCGCCAAAGGCGGGGGAAGCAGTGACATCACGCGGTTCCGCAGGCTCGGGAACTGGGTGCTCATTGCTGCCGTCAACCGGGTGTATGGCACAAAGTTCACCGACCTTTGCTATGGCTACAATGCGTTTTGGCGGCACGTCGTTCCGGTCATTGGCCTTGATCCAATCTCACCGTGCGGCCCTGGTAATGACGGCCGCCTGTGGGGCGACGGCTTCGAGGTAGAGACCTTGGTCAACATCCGCGTCGCCAAGGCCAGCCTGGCGATTACCGAGGTACCCAGCTTCGAGAGTCCTCGCATCCACGGTGTGAGCAACCTGAACGCCTTCCACGACGGCCTGCGGGTTTTCCGGACCATCCTGGCTGAGCGCCGCCAGTCCCGCAGTCTCAGGGCCAAGTACATGAGCGAGGCGGCGTCGGGTGACACGATTGATGCGGCTCAGGGAACCGCCGATAGCTTTGCCCAGGGGCCCCACGTGGTGAAAATGACGACGGCCGCTCCGTCGGCAGATGGACTCGATGAGTCAGTGGCGTAACGCTGGGCCTGCACGCTCGGGGAAAGGGTAAGCCGTACCATGACGGTCGAATCGCTTCGCCTTTCGCTGGGCAACTACCGGCCGCGCCGCGTCGCGTACCAGAGTGCCGTCCGCGGAAGGCTGTGCATCGAGCGTTGGGGCCTGGCTGCCCGCCACCACGTGGCGGCCGACCCCGCTCCCGTCCGGCGCGGGCGGATTCTTGCGTATCACTCGATCGGAACGCCGCAATGGGGCGGCATTAACGATGTAAGCCCGCGTGACTTTGAGCGTCACCTGCAGATCGCCGTTGACGAGGGCTGGAGCTTCGCCACCCCGGCCGGGATAATCGCCGACCCGGATAAGCCGCAGATAGCGCTGACCTTCGACGATGGGCCGAGCAGCGTACTGGCCAACGCTCTGCCCGTCCTGCGCCATCACGGGATTCCCGCTACCGTCTTCGTCGTCACCGGATGGGCCAGCGGGCAGATCCCGGACCGGCTCCGGCGGTTCCTGCTGGACTGGCGGGGGGTGAGCGCTTTGCAAGAGGGCGGGATGACCGTGGCCAGCCATTCGGTGACCCATCCCGACTTCGGCCGGCTGGAGCCAGGCGAGGCGCGCCGGGAACTCGAGACCTCCCGCGAGGAGTTGCGCCGGGTCCTGGGGGTCGACACCGACGAGTTCGCCATCCCGTTGGGACAGTCCAGTAACTGGACCCAGGATGCGGGCGTGGCGGCGGCTGAGGCGGGTTACACGAAGGTATACGCGCAATGTGTCAACACCCGTCCCAGGGGAACCGTCGAGCGCACCTTCATCACCAGAATTGACCGTCCGATGCTGTTCCGGGCGGCACTGGCTGGCGCTTACGACAACTGGGAAGAGTGGTATTAGCCGATCCCGGTCCGGTCCACCGCCAACCAGGAACCGCCTCAGACGAGCGCGGATATGACTGGCAGCTCTCCCGGCGGGAAGGGCAAGCGCGCGGCGTCGAATATAACGGAGACCACCTGGTCCTGCTCATCCTGCGTGAGCTGATGGAACAGAGGAAGAATGAGGCTCGAGGCAGAAAGCCGCTCAGTCTCGCGAAGGTGCGCGTGGTCCCCCTGGCCCTCGTAGGCCGGCTCCAGGTGCGTGGCCATGATTCCCCGGCGGGCTGAGACCCCCGCCGCAGCCAGCTGCTGCAGCAGCTCGTTCCTGGTCACGGGGAACCCGTCCGGCAGGGCCACCCAGAACGACTGGAAGTTCGTGGTGCCATACTCCGGGTCGGCGATCAGCTTCAGGCCCGGGATCTGGCCGAGCAGCCGCTGGTATCGCTGCGCAAGCTGCCGTCGCCGGGTGATGATTTCACCCAGCCGGCCCAGCTGGACGAGGCCGATCGCCGCCTGCACGTCGGTCATCCGGTAGTTGTAACCCAGTTCCAGGTAGTGCTCGATCACCGGCTGGCTTTCGGCGTGCCGGGCGGCCGCGCTCACATTCATCCCATGCTCACGCAGGCGGCGGAGCCTGGCCGCCACTTCGGGGTCGGGAGTGGTGATCATGCCTCCCTCGCCGGTGGTGAGCAGCTTGCGGGGATGGAAGGAGAATGTGGCCAGGTCGGCTCCCGCGCCGGCCGGGCGGCCGTGGTAAGTGGCCCCCGCCGCGCAGGCCGCGTCCTCCACGACGGTGATGCCGCGCGGATCACAGAGCGCCCGCATCGCGTCGAGGTCCGCCGGGACGCCTGCCTGGTCCACGAGGATCACCGCACGGGTGCGGTCGGTCAGCAGTGGCTCGACGGTGGCCGGGGTGAGGTTCAGGGTCGCCGGATCGACGTCGGCGAACACGGCCTCGGCGCCCACATAGCGCGCCGCGTTCGCCGTGGCAATGAAGGACATGGACGGAACCACGACCTCGTCGCCGGCTGATACGCCGGCCACGATCATGGCCAGGTGCAGGGCCGTCGTGCACGAGGAGACCGCCACGGCGTGCCCCGTCTCGGTGGCCTCGGCGAACGCGGCCTCAAACTCCGCGACGCGTGGCCCCTGCGCGATCCAGCCGGACTCGATGGCCTTGGCCGCGGCCGCCGCTTCCTCGGCTCCCAGCAGCGGGCGGATCACCGGGATCATCGCTGACCCCGCCACCACGCGACAAGGCGGGTCAGCCCCTCGTCCAGGCCGATGTCGGCCTTCCAGCCGAGCACCTGGGCTGCGGCTGAGGTGTCAGCCAGGCGCCGGGTGACACCGTTGACGCCCCGGGGGGGCCCGAATTCCAGTTCCAGGTCGCTGCCCATGGCCCGCTGCAGCGCCTCGGCCAGTTCGACAAGGCTGGTCTCGGTGCTGCTGGCGATGTTGAAGACCTGATCAGTGGCGTCGCTGGACGCCGCCAGCAGGTTCGCCCTGGCGATGTCCTCGGTATAGACAAAGTCCATCGTCTGCAGGCCATCGCCGAGGATGAGAGGTGGCTGGCCCGCCTCGATCCGCTCCATCCACCGGATCAGGACCTCGGTGTAGAGGCCGTGGATGTCCATCCGCGGCCCGTAGACGTTGAAGTAGCGGAGCGCCACGTAGTCCAGCCCGCGCATCGCATGGAAGCTGCGCAGCAGCCCCTCGTTGAAGGTCTTGGCCGCCCCGTACAGCGTGTCGTTGTCGTACGGGTGCTGGCGCTCGGTGGTCGGGAAGTGGTCAGCAAGGCCGTAGACGGACGCCGAGGAAGCGGCCACCACCTTGCGGACGCCGGCATCGGCAGCCGCTTCGATGATCTCGTACGTGCCGTCCACGAGGACCTCGAGGGCGAGGCGCGGCTCGGACGCGCACTGGGTGATGCGGATGGCGGCCTGGTGGAAGACGAGGTCTATCCCGCTCATCAGCCGCCGTACGAGGGCTGTGTTGCGGATGTCTCCCTCTTCCAGACGTACCCGGCCGCTGTCCAGCGCTTCGGCCAGGTTCTCCCGGCGGCCGCGGACCAGGTTGTCCAGCACGATGATCTCGCCGGCGCCGGCCGCGACAAGCTGGTCGACGATCGTGGACCCGATCGTGCCGGCCCCGCCGGTTACCAGGCAGCGCTGTCCTTTTATCACAATGTCCCCTCGGTGATCCGTCGCGTGAGCATGGGTCAGATACCGTGCAGTTCCCGTCGGTGCCACCGCCATCTGTCCAGCAGGTGGCGGACGACGGCAGACCAGATGAGCGGCTGGAGGTAGGGCATGAGGGCGGGCCCGATACGGCGGCGCAACTGCAGGCCGCGGTAGGTGCCCAGGCTCGCCGCATCGGGCCAGCAGTCGAGCGCGAACGCGGCCAGATCCTCCACCGCTACCCGGTCGGTCCGCCGGCGGTCATATGCGCGAGCGGCGATCCGCATGGCGTCTTTCGCCAGCTTGCGATGAACGATCCCCGAAAGCTCGGCCGCGTTAGGCAGCACCGCGCCGCAGCGCTCCAGGAGTGCCTCATAGGCCGACCTCACCTGGCTAAGCCTCAGCAGGTCATCGCCTAGTGCCCCCGACATGCTGCCGCCGTGCCTGCGGTAGAAGGCCTGGTCTGCGCGGACGTATCCCACATCGGCGTAAGCGGCCAGCCGCATCCACATCTCGGCGTCCCCGGTGTGGTAGAGGTCCGGGTCGTACCCGCCCACCTGATGCTGGAGGGACGTCCGGACCACAACCTCGGGCGAGAAGATGCAGGTATGCGCTTCCCTGAAGCGCCGTTCGAGCCACCAGTGGCCAGGCCAGATTGTCTGCGGGCGGCAGCTTGTCTGGGCCGGCGGCGGCTCTTCGCCGTCGCGGAACTCGACCGCGTGACCGTAAACGAAGCCGACCTCAGGGTGGGTATCCATGAGGTCGGCGGCCCGGCGCAGCGCCCCCGGGGCGAGCCTGTCGTCCGCGGATATCAGAACGCAGTAGTCCCCGTCTGCCCAGTCGAGCAGGCCTTCGTTGTACGTGGCGATGTGGCCGGCGTTGACCGGATGAGCCCGCACCTCGATCCGGTCGTCAGCGGCAGCCAGCTTCCGCGCGGTCTCTGCGCTGCCGTCTGGTGACGCGTCATCGATGATCAGAACCCGCACGTCACTGCCGGGCTGGTCATCGAGGGCGCTGCTTACGCACTCGCTGAGGAAGCGGCCGTAGTTGTAACACGGGATGACCACGTCGACCCGGCTCAAAGCGTGCCTTCCTGGCCGACGAGCCCGAGGGCCGGGGCAGCCTGGGCCGGGTGGCTTCCCCGCAGCGGCATGGGCACCCCGTTCCTGCCCATGCTGCGCGACGCCGCCTCCAGGATGTCGAGGACCCGGAGGCCAGAGCGGCCGTCGGTAAGCGACGGCCGGCCGGTGCGGATGCAGTCCGCGAACTCTTCGACCATGCTGGCCAGAGCCTCGCGCTCACTGAGCGCCGGAGATATGAGGTCGCCGGTCCGGTAGGAGACGAAGGCCTTCTGGCGGTCCTCGGCCTTAGCCTCCTGGGCTGGCACCAGGTCGACGCCACGGTCGTAGATGGTCACCCGCTGCAGTGGGTTGAGGTCATCCCACACCAGGGCGCGCTTGGACCCGCCGATCATGGTGGTGCGGACCTTCGTGGGGGACAGCCAGTTCAGGTGGCAGTGGGCGATTGCTCCGCCCGTCAGCTGAAGGGTCATGAACGCGATGCAGGACCGCCCGGTGCCGATCGGGTCCGCTGCGTGCGTCGCGACCGACAACGGCTCGACTCCTGGCGGCAGGATCGACTCCAGAATCGAGATGTCGTGCGGGGCCAGATCCCACAGCACGTCGATGTCGGGCTGGACCAGTCCCAGGTTGATCCGCACCGAGTCAAAATAATGCAGGTCCCCGATCTCACCCGAGTGCACTAGCTCCCGGATCTTGAGAACGGCCGGGGTGTAGCAGAAGGTGTGATCGCACATGAGCACCAGGCCAGCGCGGTCCGCCTCCTCGACCAGGCGGAGTCCGTCGGCGTAGGTGGCGGCCAGCGGCTTCTCGATGAGTACGTGCTTCCCGGCACGCATGGCCGCGAGCGCTATGTCCAGGTGTGTTCCGGCCGGAGTCGCGATGGCGATGGCGCTGACCCTCTCGTCGGCCAGCACGACTTCCAGGTCGTCGGTCACCTCAACGGTCGAGTACGGCCCCAGTACCTGCACTGCGCGGGGTCTGTCAATGTCGCATAGCCAGGTAAGCCGGTACTCTGGCGAGCCGGCGAAGTTCCGCACCAGGTTCGGCCCCCAGTAGCCGGCGCCCACCACCGCGAGGCCGATCGGCTCCTGTGATCTGCTGAAGTCGCGCACGAGCGTCATAACCTCTCCTGCCAGGGGTGGCAGCTGTCCGGGAGTGACCCTGATCATCAGAACGCCGCTGGCGAGCCGAGCCACTGCTTGCGTTTCCCTGCTTGCCGCCGGGCCGATGAGCCGCGCAGCAAGCCGGCACCCAGCTCAATCCATGCGATACCGGCGGCCCGCAGGGGCAGGCCTCATCCGGTGCCCTGCCAATGTTAGACACGCAGACCGCCCAAAATGTTTACAAACGGGCCATGCTTCGACGGGAACTGCCTTTTTCTGCACGTACGGTGTTTTGCAGGCCACGCTTGGTGGTGGGATTAGCCGTGCTGGTCAGCGCGCATTCAGGCACTCTTCAGTACGCCCTCGGGTTCTGTGAACAGCTCGCCGGGTTTCAGTGCATCGTCACCATGAGTCCCCGTCCGGCGCACCTCCTGAAACAGGCGCTAGCCACGCACCGGCATAGGGTGGCGCAGGCGCGTCCCGGCCCGGCGCCCGAGATCGACGGCGCGGATGCCGGCGAACACGCCGCCTGCCCGGAGCACCCCGGCTGCGCGGCGGCCCGAACCCTCCGGGCGCGCCGCGACGTCCTCGCATATCTCCAGGACGCGGTCGGCTGCCGCCTCGTTGCTGAAGATGGCGAGGGCCGTCTTACGTCCGAACTCCCCCAGCTCGGGCCAGCGGCCGCGGTCGCCAGCGAGCTCGGCGATGATGGCGGCCAGCCGCGGGGCACCGTCGGTGCCGTCACCGAGCCCGTAGAAATTGTGGTGGAGATACTGCGGCATGCCCGCTGGCGTCACCGTCTCCCAGTAACCTCGTTCGCCCTGGATCACCACCGGCTTGGCGAACGCCATGCCCTTCTGCGCCGACGTGCCCATGCCGAGGACGATGTCGGCGGCGACGTAGGCGTCCCGCGGATCGACCATCGGGCCGGTGAGCGTGACCGCCTCGCGGCCGAGGCGCGCATTCATCGCGTCGGCCTCGCCCTGCAGCTCTTCACGGCACACCCCATCGCCGACGATCAGCAGGCGGAGTTTCAGCGCCGGATCCACCAGCCCGACCGCCCTGACCGCCGACAGCAGCCCCTCGCGCTTGAGGTCGACGGAGAGCCTGCTCACGATCACGGCGGCCAGATCGTCGTCGCGCAGGCCGAATCGCTCGCGCGCCGGGCTCCTGTCGGCGACCGGTGCGTTCGCCTCGGTGTCGACCGGGCACACCACGGTATAGACCTGGCGGCGGCCGCGGCGCCGCTCGATGTCGAGCTCGTTCGTGTAGCCCACGATCATCGGCAGGTCACGGGGCACGTACGGGGGCACCTCGACCGCATAAACCGTCGACAGGACCGGCGTGCCCATGCTGAGATGCGGGCCGTATGCGGCCTCGAAGCTCGGCAGCCACTCGTACGCATGAACCAGGTCGATCTGGCGCTCGCGGACCACTGCGTTCAGCCGCCGGACACCGGCGACCGACGGCCGGGGGCGCCAGGTCGGCCCGCCCGGCACATACTCGAGTCCCAGGTCCGCGACCCGGTCCCGCAGTGGGCCGTCGGGCGAGTAAACGATCACCTCGTGCCCGCGCTGCTTGATCAGTGAGCCGATCTCGATCGCATTGATGTGACTTCCGCCGATGGATAGCCGGTACAGGCTGATCAGGATGCGCACCGGTCCCCCTGCTCAGCCGGCCGATGACGTCGAGCGCGGCCCGGGTACCTGCACTGCGCGGGATCTGTCCATGCCGCTCAGCCAGGTGAGCCGGTACTCAGGCGAGCTGGCGAACTTCCGCAGATTCATAACCTCTCCTGCCTGGCGCTGGCAGCCGTCCCGGAATGACCCTGATCATCGGAGCGCCGCTGGCGAGTCGACACGACACGGGAGACCGTCCGGCGCCTCCGGCCCGCATCCTGCACCAGCTAGACGCGCAGTCTGGTCCCAAAGGATTACATCCACCAGATGGATTCATGGGGATCGCTTGATGGTACGCCCGGTGATGCCAGGCCACGTCAGGTACCCGGGTCCTTCGTCATCGCCAGCAAGCCCCCGGATTCGGTGTAGCGCTCGCCGGTTTCAGGGCATCGCCACTGCGAGTCTCCGTCCGCCGCCAGCGTGACCCCGGCCCGGCCCACCCATCCGATCCGCCTGGCCGGCACGCCAGCGACGAGACCGTACTCGGGCACATCCCTCGTCACTACCGCGCCCGCCGCGATCAGGGCCCACCGCCCGATCTCGACACCGGCGACGATGACCGCCCTCGCGCCGACCGATGCGCCCTCGCGGACCACGACGCCGCGAGCATCCCAGTCCGCAGGCCGCTTCAGCTGGCCGCCGACGCCCACCGACCGTGGATACACATCGTTCGTGAGCACGGCGGCCGGGCCGATGAAGACGGAGTCCTCCAGCTGGGCAGGCTCGTACACCAGAGCGTAATTTTGCAGCTTGACGTGGTCCCCGATGACCACGCCCGGACCGACGTAGGCACCTCGGCCCACGATGCAGCCACGCCCAAGCCGGGCCTTCTCCCGGACCTGGGCGAGGTGCCACACGCACGTTCCGGCCCCGAGTTCTGCTCGCTCGTCCACATCCGCGGAGGGCTGTACCCGGATGTCCGGCTGGGCTGGCCCTTCGTTGTCGTTCGGTAGCACGATCCCTCGGATTCTCGGGCGGCACGGGTCACGGCACTTGGCTGCTTCCCGTGCTGGCCACGGTGTCGATGCAGGCCTCGCGGCCGGCGAATCGGCCTGCCGGAGCTGGCGGCGGTAGCAGCGGCAGTAGTATCTGGTCCCTGACAAGACGGACGAGGGCCGACACGACCACCCACGAGGGGAAAAAGTGACGAGTCACCCCGAGACCATCACGACGATACCGCTGGTCGACATGCGAGCTGCGCATGCTGAGGTAGCGGCCGAGATCCAGGCCGGGCTCGATGACGTGATGGCGAGCACCGCCTTCATCAAGGGTGCAGCGGTGGAAGCCTTCGAGCGCGACTACGCGGCCTTCACGGGTGTCGCGCACTGCGTCGGCGTGGCCAACGGCACCGACGCGGTCGAGCTGGCCCTGCGCGCGGCCGGGATCACCGCCGGAGCTGAGGTGATCATGCCGGCGAATACCTTCGTCGCAACCGCGGAAGCCGTCGTGCGGGCCGGCGCCCGTCCCGCGTTCGCCGACGTGGACCCGGATCACCTCCTGCTCGATCCGAAAGCCCTGGAAACGGTTCTGGGCCCGGAGACCCGGGCGGTGCTCCCGGTGCACCTCTTCGGCCAGCTGGCGCCGATGGCAGCCATCTCCGAGGTCGCGGCCCAGAAAGACGCCGTGATCATCGAAGACGCCGCCCAGGCGCATGGCGCGACGCAGGATGGCCGGCCGGCCGGCTCGTTCGGCTTGCTGGCCGGGGTGAGCTTCTACCCGGGCAAGAATCTCGGCGCGTACGGCGATGCCGGAGCGGTGCTGACCGAGTCGGCCGAGCATGCGCGTCAGGTACGACTGCTTGGTGACCACGGATCGGAACGCCGCTACGAGCACGTCGTCATCGGGTTCAATTCCCGGCTCGACGCGTTCCAGGCCGTGGTGCTGCGGGTCAGGCTCCGCAGGCTCGCGGCCGGCAACGAGGCGCGGCGGCAGGCGGCGCGCCGGTATAGCGAGTTGCTCGCTGACGTCCCCGGCATCACCCTTCCGACGACTGCGCCCGGCAATGAAAATGTCTGGCACCTGTACGTGATCAGGGTCCCGGGCCGGGACCAGGTCCTGCGATCCCTGCAAGACGAGGGGATCCAGGCCGCGATTCACTATCCGGTGCCAGTTCACCTGCAGCCAGCGTTCCGGTATCTCGGCTACGGTCCCGGCGACTTCCCGGTCGCCGAGGCTGCCGCCAGTCAGCTCCTGTCGCTGCCGCTGTACCCGCAGATCACTGAAGAGCAGCAGGCCAGGGTGGCCGACGCCGTGCGCCGTGCGCTCGGGTAGCTGCCCGCGAGTCACCTGGCCATGGGATCGTGCGGCCAGACTCCGCTAGGATGCCGCGCAACTCAGCGAACTCCGCTGGGACATCGCTAACTGATCAGGCATAGACCATGAGAGATTTCCGGTCGGCACAGGCAAGGTGCCGCGAGTTCCTTTTGAATGGCATAAAGATAGCGTACGGATCTATGCGCGTCAGGCGCTACCGGGCTGGCACGTTCGGGAAGCAGCCAGTGATACTCGGGAAGGTACAGTTCCGATTCCGCGGTACGGTTCATATCGGTGACAAGTTCATGGCTGACGGCATAGCGGCCGGAGTAACCATCAAGGTAGCCCGTGATGCGGTCCTTTCCATGGGCAACGGCTGTTACATGAACACCGGATCCGCCATTGAGGTTTATCATGAGGTACGGATCGGCGATCACGCGCTCATAGCGCCATTCGCGTCAATTTTTGATGATGACCGTCACGAGGCTGAGCCCGGCTCGTCCCGGGCCAAGGGGCCGGTCATCGTGGGGAACAATGTCTGGCTGGGGCGGAACGTCGCCGTGCTGCCCGGGATCACCATCGGTGACGGCTCGGTGATCGGTGCGAACTCCGTGGTGTCGCGAGACATCCCGCCGAACTGTTTTGCCGCCGGTGCGCCAGCACGTGTTATCAGAAAACTTGAGATACCAGAGGGCTGGGTGCGCTGGTAGCACCGGAATTTACGACGTCCGTGCGGGCCGCCCGGCCTGGCCCGGCGGCGGGTCCGCGCTGAGCAGGATAATAGGCCACTCATTACTTTAAGTGCTGTCGTTGGAACCAAAAGTCATCCACGTGTGGTGTCAACCGATATGTCCCCATGTGCGTCCTGTTAGGAAAAGAAGCACATTGGCCGCCCGCCAGCGCGGGCCTGCCTGCCCCGGACGCCTGCGGGGACATGATCAGCCGCCATCCCGAGGAGGAAACCTATGACAGCTCATTCCGGCAGTGAGGCAACTCCGCCGCGAGTGTCTGTTGTCATCCCGACGCTGAACGAGGCCCGTAACCTCCCCCACGTCTTCGCCGGGATGCCGGCGGACGTTCACGAGGTGATTGTGGTTGACGGTCACTCGGTGGACGACACGGTGGCCGTGGCCCAGCGACTGTGGCCGGATGTCCGCATAGTGATGCAGACCCGGAGGGGCAAGGGGAACGCTCTCGCGTGCGGGTTCGCCGCGGCGACCGGCGACATCATTGCCATGGTCGACGCGGACGGCTCCGCGGACGCGGCCGAGATACCGAGGTTTGTGAAGGCACTGGTCGGGGGCGCGGATTTCGCAAAGGGAAGCAGGTTCGCCAAGGGCGGCGGCAGCAGCGACATCACTCGCTTCCGCAGGCTCGGGAATCGCGTCCTCGTCACGAGCGTGAATAAGGTTTACGGTACTAAGTACACGGACCTCTGCTATGGCTACAATGCGTTTTGGCGGCATGTTGTCCCGGTGATCGGGCTGGACCCGATAACTCAATCTGGTCCTGGTGACGGTCGGTTGTGGGGTGATGGCTTTGAGGTAGAAACCCTGGTCAACATCCGTGTGGCTAAGGCCGGCCTGGTCATTCGTGAGGTGCCCAGTTTCGAGAGCCCGCGGGTGCATGGCGTTAGTAACCTCAATTCATTCAGCGACGGCCTGCGGGTGCTGCGGACAATTCTCGCTGAGCGCCGTCAGTCGCGCAGGCTGAAGGACCGCCACGGCGATGATCACGAGGTGGCAGCCCAGGCCGGGCAGGGCGCGGACGGCGGAGCGCAGTATCTCAACCCGGCGGAGGTTGCCCCGGTGCATCACGCCGGCGAGGCAGGTAGTGCCCCGGCCGGGCCGCCGGCGGATGTTCCATTGGCGAGACGATAGTCGCTTAACGTCAGCCTCGGCGTGCGGCCGGGCTGAACCGGCACGAGAGCAGAGGAGGGAAAGGTGGGCGTGGGGGGAATCAGAGGTCATGATGGGCAGCCGGATGTCATTCTGGTCGATACGACCTGGGACAATGCTGATTTTTTCGCTTATCAGCTGGCCAAGCGCGGACTGAACGTGCACGCTTTCACGCAGCACCTCCGGCGGCCACCCTATCTGCGTGTCGCTTACCCGTATCGGTCCCACGTCATTGAACCTCTGGCGTGCGGGCCGTCTGACTCGTTCCAGGCCATGGTTGAAAGAATCGATCCGGCTTGCATCATTCCCTGCACGGAAGCGGCTCTTTACTGGTTTTGGGATCAGCAGGACCACATTCAGCAACGATGCCTTCCCAACGTCGCTCCCGCGATGCGCCCACTGCTTCTCGACCGGGCCCTGCTACTCGAGAACGCGGCGGCCTGGGGCGTGTCCACGCCCGATTCCACCCCCCTCACCAGTCTCGACGACTGCCGTGCGGCGATAGCGACTGGCTTGCCTCTCATGGTCAAGGCAGGCCGATCCATCGGGAGCAACGGCGTTGCCCTCTGCCGCACCCCGGACGAGGTCACCCGGGCATTCGAGGAGTTCTTCCCCACCGGCGCGTCGGTATCGGCGCAACGCTTTTACGTGGGACCAACCTATCTGGCCGGCGCGCTATTCGTTCACGGTGAAGCGATACATTTCTATGCGGGTGAGAAGACAGTCGTCTGGCCGCCGCTGACCGGATTTTCCTATCAGATGCAATCGGCCGGGGAACCGTACTTCACATCGCTCCTGCAGTCAGCGCAGACCGTATGCAAGAACTTGGAATGGACCGGGCTAGCGTCGTTTGACTTCGTGCTCGACGAAGATGGCTGCTTCCGGTTCGTCGACTTTAATCCCCGCAACTGGGGGTCAGCCGACGCCACCCTACGGTCCGGGGTAGACCTGTACGGAGGCCTGGTCCGCTTGATACGCGATGGCGCCGCAGGCCCGCCCACCAGGTCCACTCCAGGTATCTCGCACCGGGTATTTCCCAAATATATGTTCCAGCCGTCCGGCATGAATGCGTGGCGCCGGCTGATGGGATTGCGCGACGCGCCCTGGGATGACCCCTCCTTCGTCGTCTCGGAAGTGGCGCTTGAATTCCTTCGAAGCGCCAGCCGGGCCGTGAATATGCGCAAGTCGAAGAAGGCTGCGGAGCCGGCCCAGCCTCAGGTGCGGCCCAGCTAGTCTGGCGTTTACCGGCCTATC
>Ga0182024_10017020_pt1 | contig 13710 bp, 9 predicted proteins | sample P32metaG_FD_120480 | JGI IMG/M metagenome (GOLD analysis project Ga0182024, IMG submission 120480) | Permafrost microbial communities from Stordalen Mire, Sweden - P3-2 metaG (Illumina Assembly) | ecosystem: Environmental > Terrestrial > Soil > Wetlands > Permafrost | place: Sweden: Stordalen... | reverse complement strand
CTACCTGCTGCGCCCGACGCCACTCTGGATTCCATGGCTGCTGGCGGCTTCGTACTTTTTTTACGCGTGGTGGAATCCGTATTACCTGCTGCTGGTGATCTACTCGACGGCGCTGGACTACCTGCTGGTCACGCTGATGGATCACTGCCCGGGCAAGGATGACACGCAAAGTCTGCGCGCCCGATTCGCGCACGGTCCCGGCGATCGGGTTCTGAAAGTTTCGTTTGTCGTCTTCTTCGTCCTCACGCTCGGTATCGCAGTTGGGACATTCACGGGACCCGAAACGCTCCGGCCCGCACTCATCGCACTGGCGGCGTTGGTTTTTCTGATGGCGGTCGGCGCGTGGCTTTCCAGCCGAAAAGCGTGGCTGCTGATCAGCATCGTGAATAACCTCGCGCTGCTGCTGTTCTTCAAATACGCCCGCTTCGTCGCCGAGAATCTGAATCAGATCCTGGCGTGGGCTCACGCGGCGATCCGGATTCCCGATCCAACCGCGGCGATGCCGCACGGCCTGGAATACATCCTTCCCGTCGGCATCTCGTTCTTCACATTCCAATCGATGAGCTACACCATCGATTTCTATCTGGGGAACGTGCGACGGGAACGGAACTTCCTGCGATTCGCGACATTCGTCTGCTTCTTCCCGCAACTGATGGCCGGGCCGATCGAGCGCGCCCGGCAGATGCTCCCCCAGTTCCAGCAGCCACCCCGGTTTCGCCTGCAGAATCTCACCGACGGCGGATCGCTGTTTCTCGTCGGCCTATTCAAGAAGGTGGCGCTGGCAAATTATCTGGCGATTTACGTCGATCGGATTTACGACCATCCCGCTGATTTTGGCGCTCCGGCGCTCATCCTGGCTACCTTTGCATTCGCCTGGCAGATCTTCTTCGATTTCAGCGGCTACACCGACATGGCCCGTGGCCTGGCGAAGATGATGGGGTTCAACCTGATCCTCAATTTCAATAACCCCTATCTCGCAACCGGACTCGGCGAATTCTGGAGCCGGTGGCACATCAGCCTGTCCACCTGGTTTCGGGATTACCTTTACATTCCGCTCGGAGGAAATCGCCGCGGCGCGCTCCTGACCTATCGGAACCTGCTGATTGTCTTTCTCATCTCCGGAATCTGGCACGGCTCGGCGTGGACGTTTGCGATCTGGGGATTGCTCCACGCGGCCGGCGTCATGCTGACCCGCGAACTGGAACGATCCAGGTTCTACCGCGATCGAGTGCCCAAGCTGGCCAAGCAAACCTGGGTGTTCATTTACGTCTGCTTCGCGTGGATTTTCTTTCGCGCCGGGTCGCTGTCGGATGCCGCACTGATCCTCCGACGCATCGCGACGGCGGGTTGGACTCATCCGGAGATGCCGGCGCTCATGCTGGTGCTGGTGATGCTGGTTTGGCTCTACCAATTCCTTTACGAATCACGATTGCGGTCATTACTCAGGTATTCCCCCGTCCGCGTCGCTATCGCAGCCGCCATGGTTATCTATCTGACGCTCTGCTCGGCGGGCGGTCAGGCGTTTATCTATTTCCAGTTTTGACATGCTGATTTCCACTGTTGAAATTTCGACGCCTCGCGCCAGCGGCAAAGCTGATCGCGAGCCGCCGTTCGGTGTGAACGAGATGCGGCTGGGCGGTCGGGAGTGGCTTGCCGTGCTGGCAATCGCGCTGGTGTGGGCGTTGGTCGTGCCGCGCGCGTGGAAGCGATTCGAATCCTTCAAGCCCGGATCGGACTATCGAATTCCATACGTCTTGAGTAAGGATTACTGGCTCTTCCAAAGACGGCTGGAACTGGCCGCACGGCCCGATCACATCATGCTCGTCGGCGACTCGGTGATCTGGGGCGAATACGTCCGCCCCGACGGAACGCTGTCGCATTTTCTCAATCAGCAGGCGGGGCAGTCGGATCGATTTATCAACTGTGGGGTGAATGGGCTTTTTCCGCTGGCGCTCGAGGGCCTGCTGAGCGATTACGGCGCCGCACTTCGCGGCCAAAAGGTCATCCTTCATTGCAACATGCTTTGGATCACCAGCCCAAAAGCCGATCTTTCGATCGATCGCGAAGAAACTTTCAATCATTCTCGCCTGGTGCCGCAGTTCTCGGTGCGGATTCCGTGCTATCGCGCCGACGCCAACGAGCGGCTTGGCGCCGTTCTCGAGCGACACGTCGGAGTGTTCTCCTGGGTCAACCATCTTCAGGCGGCGTACTACGATCAGAAGAGCATCGCGAATTGGACGCTGGAGGATGACGGACGCGATCCGCCGGGCTATCCGAACGCGTGGCGAAATCCGCTCGCGCCCTTGGCGGCTGGCATTCCGGGAGAACCGGCCAACGATCCGGCGCGCGGGCCATCCAGCGCGCGGCACAAGCCGTGGAACAGCGCCGGTGCTGAGTCAACTGACTTCGAATGGGTGGATCTTGATGCTTCTCTGCAATGGAAGGCGTTCGATCGGCTGGTTGATCTGCTGCGCGATCGCGGCAATGACGTGCTTGTCGTGATCGGCCCGTTCAACGAGCACATGATCGCCGAGGATCAGCGGGCCACCTACCGCCGGCTTCGCGACGACATCGCCGCGCGGCTGGAACGCAAACATGTCGCCTGGATCGTTCCCGCAACGCTGCCGGCGAACCTTTACGCGGATGCCAGTCATCCGCTGACGGATGGTTATGCAGCGCTCGCGAGCACGATTTTTCAGAACGCGGTTTTTAAGAGGTGGCTGGCCGAAGCGGCCAACACGAAGTCGCCGGGGCAATAGCTTGATCGAACTTGAAGACGCGAGCCTATAGTTGGCGCGGGTTTTTCTTTGGAATCGTTGCTCAGCTTCGAAAGGGATTGGATATGGCCAAGATTCAAGTCGTCTTCTACAGCCTGTATGGACACCTGTGGAAAATGGCGGAAGCCGTGGTTGAAGGCGCTAAGCAGGTGACCGGCGCACGGGTGGACTTGTATCAGGTTCCGGAGACACTGCCGCCGGATGTGGTTGCGAAGCTGGGGGCAACCGAAGCCAAGAAAGCGTTTGCCCACATTCCGCTGGTGGACATCAATAAGTTCCCTGAAGCCGATGCGATCATCTTCGGCGCGCCGACCCGCTATGGCAGCGCGTGCGCCCAGATGCAAACCATCTTCGATTCCACCGGACAACTCTGGATGAAAGGCGCGCTGGTCGGAAAAGTCGGGAGCGTCTTCACCTCGACCGGCACCCAGCACGGCGGGCAGGAAACCACCATCGTCTCCATGCACACGTTCCTGTTTCACCAGGGGATGATCGTCGTCGGCGTGCCGTATGCCTGCCAGGAGCTGATGAACATGACCGAAATCACCGGCGGCTCGCCGTACGGCGCCAGCACGATCGCCGGCTCGCGCGGAGATCGCCAGCCGTCGGCCAATGAACTCACCATCGCGCGATACCAGGGCAAGCATGTGGCGCAGATCGCGTCGAAGCTCGCCGCGAAGTGACCGCGGGGTCAATCCACTTTCGCCGAATCGAGATTCATCCCACAGCAGAATGCAACGGCCAGCGCATCGGCGACGTCGGGCGGCTCTGGAAGATTCGGCAGATTCCACTGCGCCTGCACGGCTCGCTGCATCTGCTGTTTGCTTGCGTGGCCATGACCCGTCAGCGATTGCTTAACCCGATTGGCGGCGAATTCCTCCAGTCGCACCCCATTGCGACGCGCGGTAAGCAAAATCACGCCGCGGGCGTGACCCATGAGAATCGCGGTGCGCGGGTGGGCGTAGTGGGAATAGAGCTGCTCGACGGCGCAGATGTCGGGTTTGTGTTCAAGCAATAGCGATTCGAGTTCGGTCGAGAGTTCGACCAATCGATCGGCGATGGATGTCCTGGGGTCGAGGCGCACGACGCCCCCGTCGACGATCGTGGACTTGGGCGATTTCCAATCGAGCACGCCGTAACCGGTGAGTTGCAGGCCAGGATCGATGCCGAGGATTCGCATGAGGTGTCGGTTGCGGGTAGCGCTACGGTCCGGCACGCGCTCAGCGTCGCTTCGCGGCTAAGCAAAAGACCATTTGCCCGGTGAGTATCTTTTCTCCCGACGCTGTTTAGCCGCGAAGCATGCTGAGCGCGTGCCGCGAAAGTCACGCGATGTTCAATTCTTGCGCCAAAGCGTCCCATCGGCGCGGTCTTCCAATGTAATCCCGATTTCCGCCAGCCCATTTCGGATGCTGTCGGCCATCGCGAAATTTTTGGTTGTGCGGGCTTCGGCGCGAAGTTTAATTACCAACGCCATCAGCTTGTCGAGCGTTTGATCGGTGACGGCTTTGGAAATCGTCGCCACGATTGGGGCGCGGAAAAGACCCAGCACTTGCCCGAGCCTGCGGAGGGTTTGCGTGGAGGCCGAAAGGTATGTCAGCAGCTCGGCGTCTCTGGTGCGCTCGACGTCATTGCGTTCGATGAATCCGTTGATGGAGCCGGCCAGCTCGTGCATCACGGCAATCGCGCCGGCCGTATTGAAATCGTCGTCCATCATCTCCAGGAACTTCATCTTCAATCCGAGCACATCCCGCGCGAACTGCGCATGCGGCGTGTCGAGCATCTCGCCGGCGGTGCTGTCCATGTCGGGCGCGCCTTCTGGAGCAGCGCCGGACAACCGCTCCATGCGCTCGAAGATCCGCTGGAAGACAGACATTCCTTTGCGGGAGGATTCGAGCACGTCGGCAGAGAAATCAATCGGTCGGCGGTAATGCGAGGACAGCAGCAGATAGCGAATCAGCTCGGAGCCGTGCTGCTCAATCAGCGCCTTCACGCGGATGGCGTTGCCGGCGCTTTCGTGCATGTCTTCGCTTTTCCATTCGCCGCCCTGCGCCTTGGTGCGGACCTTCGTCAGGCCGTTGTGCATCCAGTAGCTGACGAACTTCTGCCCGGTGGCGCTTTCGGATTGGGCCAGTTCGTTTTCGTGGTGCGGGAACATGAGATCCATGCCGCCGCCGTGAATGTCGAAGGTGTTGCCAAGATATTTGGTGCTCATCGCCGAGCATTCGATGTGCCAGCCGGGGCGACCCGAACCCCACGGCGCCTCCCATGCCGGCTCACCGGGCTTGGCGGCTTTCCAGAGCGCGAAGTCCGCGGCGCTGCGCTTGCCCGCGCCTTCGAGCGTTCGCGTGCCGGATTCCTGCTGCTCGACGTTGCGATGCGAGAGCTTGCCGTAATCATTGTCGCTGGCGACGTCGTACCAGACGTTCCCGTCGCTCGCGTAGGCGTTCCCATTGGCGATCAGCTTCTCGCACATGGCGATGATTTCGGGAATGTGCTCGGACGCTTTAGGGGTGCGATCAATGGTGTCGATGCCGAGCATCGCCAGGCATTCGAAGTACTCGGCCGTGTGCTTCTCGGCCAGCGCCTGCATCGTCGTGTTCTGCTTGCTCGCGGCGTCGATCAGCTTGTCGTCGACGTCGGTGATGTTCACCACCCACATGACGTCGAAGCCTTTGAACTTCAGGTATCGCTTCACTGCGTCAAAGATCACCGGGCCGACCATGTGGCCGATGTGGGGTGATTTGTAGACCGTTGGCCCGCATAGGTATATCCCCACCTTGCCGGGACGCACGGGTTCAAACAGCTCTTTTTGCTTGGTGAGGGTGTTGTATACGCGAAGGCTCATTTCAACTCGTAAAACTTCGGTCGGGAAAAACGGCCCGCAAGCAGGCCGGCTAAAAAGGGACTCCGATTAGAACTCATAGCTTTCGTCAGCGGCGAGTCTAATCAGACCCGCTACTTCCAGCCAGCAACACGACCGCATGGGCGGCGATCGCCTCGCCGCGACCGATGGCGTCGCATTCTTCGTTGGTGCCGGCTTTGACGTTGATCGCGCCGCCGAGAAGTGCTTTTAGATTCTCGACCATCAGCGGCTTAAACTTCTTGAGCTTCGGCCGCTCGGCAAGGATGGTGATATCCGCGTTCACCACGCCAAAACCCTCGGCTCTTACTTTGCCCATCACATGTTCGATAAAGACTCGGCTTGGCGCGTCTTTCCATTGTGAATCGGTATTGGGGAATAGCTCGCCGATGTCACCCCAGCCCATCGCACCCAGGAGCGCGTCCACCAGCGCATGGATCACAACGTCCCCATCGCTGTGCGCGATCGGGCTGATCTCATTTGACACTTCAATGCCTGCTAGCAACAGCTTTCCGCCGGCTTGCAGACGGTGCAGGTCGTAGCCGTGGCCGATTCGGAATGGGGAAGCGAATGTGCTCAAAGCCCGTACTCGCGAATCTTGCGGTAGAGCGTGCGCTCGCCGATGCCAAGGCTTTTGGCAGCCTGCTCTCGGTTGCCCTTGACCAGTTCCAGCGTGTTGCGAATCAATTCGCGCTCGGCCTGCTCGATGCTGATGCCGACGAGATTGTTCATGCCACCGGCGGCTTCCCCCGCCGCGGGACGCATCTCCGGTGGAAGCGTCTCGGGGCCGATCTTCGGTGTCGGCGACAGTACGACCATGCGTTCGACCACGTTCCGAAGCTGGCGCACGTTGCCGGGCCAGGAATAGCTCATCAGCACCTGCTGGGCTTCGGGAGAAAAGCCGTCGATTTCCTTCTGATATTTCTCGGCCGCCTTCTGACTGAAAAAGTGCAGCAGCAGCGGGATGTCTTCACGGCGTTCGCGCAAGGCCGGTAGAAGGATCGTTATGCCGTTAATACGGAAGAAAAGATCTTCGCGGAATTGCTTGTCTGCAACGAGTTCGTCCAACCGTTGATTTGTCGCACTGATCAGTCGAACATCGACGCTAATAGACTCGTTTGACCCGAGGCGAACCACTTCACCATTCTCCAGCACACGCAATAGCTTAGCCTGCATGGCGGCGGGCATATCGCCGACTTCATCGAGGAAAAGACTTCCGCCGTCGGCATGCTCGAAGCGCCCTTCGCGGTCGCTGCTCGCATTGGTAAACGCCCCGCGCACATGGCCGAACAGTTCGTCTTCCAGAATGCTTTCGCTCAGCCCCGCGCAATTGAGCGTGACCAATCGCTGCTTGCGACGCCGGCTGTTCGTATGAATGGCGCGGGCGATCAACTCCTTGCCGGTACCGCTTTCGCCCATGATAAGCACGGGAATATCGCTCGCGGCGACCTGCCGGGCGGTCTGAATCACCTTCTGCATGGCCGGCGAGCTGCCGACGATCCCTTCAAACCCCGCCGAGTCGATCACCTGCGCCTGCAGCGCGTGATTTTGCTTCACCAGCGCCGACCGCTCCGCGGCGCGGTTCACCTGCGCCCGGAGATATTCCAAATCCAGCGGCTTCTCGATGAAGCTGTACGCCCCCTCACTCATCGCCTGCACGGCAGTCGGGACATCCCCGTGAGCCGTCACAAGGATCACCGGCGGCGGTGGATCGAGCTGCTTGGCCTTGCCCAGCACCGCCAATCCATCGCGACGGCCATCCATCATCAGGTCGGTGACGATGACGTCGTACGCCTTGCGATCAAGCCGGCCGAGCGCTTCCGCCAGGTTGTAAGTCACATCGCACTTATACCCGCGCCGCGCCAGCGCCTCGCACATCACCTGCGCGTGCTCCCGCTCATCGTCAACGAGGAGAACCTGAGCTTTTGTGTCAGCAGTGTCGGCCATGATCTTCGCGGTGATATTAGATTTTGGATGCGGGTGGGTCTAGCGCGGCGTGTTTAGGCACTCTGGATCATAAAGCCTAAAAATGTTATCAATTTACATCATGGGGCTCAAAGAGATTGGTAAACGCTTTAGCACGATTTTTCGATCGTCTAACGTCGACACTGCAGAAAGATCGAGTTTGCCACGAGGGGGAAGCGACCCCTTCATCGAAAGCCTTGGTGCTGCCCCTATCTTTGTCATCGCGGCGACACAAAGCGAGGGGATTGATGCACGCACCATTACACAAGAACAATTGCTGAACGCGACGCGGGAAGCACTGGAACGCGACCGCGAGGATCGCAAGAAAGGGCAGGCGTTGTTCACCTATGCCGCGGGTGAGCAGCAACGACTGCCATTTTTCACCAGCAACGATCATGCGGTCAAATTCATCGGCGAATATTCAAAGGAGCGGCATCGAGTCTTCCCGTTCATGCTGCTTCAGGCAAGGGGAAGATTCCTTGGCAAGATCAAGCCGGAAAGCGGCATCGTCGTCGTGATGAACGACAAAACTGCCGATGAACGTATATTGACTCAAGCGGAACTTTCGATAGCCAATCGCCTCTGGCCCTCAGGATGACGTCGAGAGATTCGACATCCGACGCATTGCTCATTTCAATTGACCTTGCCGATCTCGATAGGCTTTGTCACGGATATCTTCGAAGAATGCGTCGAGCTCATCGTCGCTCATTCCGCTGGCGGCAACTTGCCTCCGAAAAGACTCAAGCACTTCATCCACCGATGGAGCGGTTGCCGCGTGTTCGAGCACTTTCGACGCATACACATCCAGAGGCTGGCCAGTGGCAGCAGCTTTCTCGCGGAGCTTTGCCTCGGCGGCGGGGGATAGTGAAATGCTAATTGTCATAGTTCTCAAGCTCTCGCAACATCATATCCGGATTCGTGGGCAACGTAGAAGTGCCGTGAGTGAAGTGCGCATGGAGCGCCGCGCATCAGCCGTCCCAGCTAAAGATTGCACAACCAATAGCATGCCCTGCGTTACTGGGCTCATTTGCTTCTCTGAGCTGACGCCGTGCGCCGCCAAATTGCAGCGATGGGCGGCGTCTTGTTATCATTCCTTGCTGTGGCCGGATGCAAAGATCCTGCCGTCACTTCACCCGGGCCAGACCGAGTATGAGAGGTTGTTCATGTCCTCGATCAACTGCCCGTATTGTAAGCACGTGATGAAGTTGACAGGCGTGAAGCCGGGCGTGTTTCATCCGGCGTGCCCTGAGTGCCGGGCGCAATTTCGGCTGACGATTTCGCCGGATGCGGCAGTAGCGCCAGAGGTGGTGGCACTCGGAGTTCTTCCAGCCTCGGCAACGGTTGCCGCGGAAACGGTCACTTCCGCGTCAGCCGCTCGCACATCGGTCTCAACTTCCTCGGATGAAACGGTCGCGACATCGGGCGGCGTGACGCCAGGTACAAATCGGGAAGGGGGACGTTTCGCAAGCTACCGTGGGGGCGATGAGACGCTCGCCGCTGGACCTACCGACGAAACCGTTGCGGCGCCTCCACCCCGAAGAGTAACGCCCGCCTGGGAAGCCGCCGCCGCGCGGCACATGCGCCTCGGCGGATATGAGATCATCAAGACTCTCGGCGAAGGCGGGATGGGCAAAGTCTATCTGGCCAATCAGACGTCGCTCGCCCGAAACGTGGCGTTGAAGGTACTTTCGCCCCGGCTGGCGTCCGATTCACAGTTCATCGCCCGATTTACGCGCGAGGCGTTCGCCGCCGCCCAGCTGACCCATCACAATGTCGTGCAGATCCACGACATCGGGGTCGAACGCTCCAAGGACAACGGCGACACGAACTTCTTCAGCATGGAGCTTGTCGAGGGCCAGTCGCTTGGAGCGGTGGTGGCCAAAGCCGGCAAGCTCGATCCGGAAACCGCCGTCGGATATGCCCTGCAGGCGGCGCGCGGGCTGAAGTTCGCCCACGAACACGGATTAATCCATCGCGACGTGAAACCCGACAACCTGCTGCTCAACGCACAGGGTGTTCTGAAAGTTGCCGATCTGGGGCTGGTCAAGCGCGCCGGCATTTCGGAGCCGTCGGCGACAGCGACGCTTACGCATGCGCAGGCCGCCGCCGCGGCAGCGGGTAAGACATTGCCCAGCGCGATGATGGGCACGCCCGATTACATGCCTCCCGAGCAGGCCCGCGATGCCGCCGCGGTGGACGCGCGCGCCGACATCTATTCGCTGGGCTGCACGCTCTACCAGATGCTGACCGGGCGTGCGCCCTTTGCCGGGCGAACTATTGAAGCGGTGCTGGCCGCTCATGCATCCGAATCAGTAATCCCGCCCGAGCGCCTCGCGAAGAACGTACCGCCCAGCATCTCGCGGATTGTCGTGAAGATGGTCGCCAAGCGGCCGGAAGACCGCTACGCGAACATGGATGAGGTGATCGTCGAATTCGAAAAGGTGCTGGGAGTCGAATCCGAAAAGCCGTTCGCGCCGCCGCAGGAGCCACTGAAGATTCTTGAGCTGAGCGGCGATCGCTTCCACAACTGCGCCTGGCGATCAATCCGCAGCGCCAACATCCGCGGCTTCTTCGCGGTTTCAGCGCTGGCGATTGTCATCCTTGCGATTCCGGCCGTGGGACACCCCTTCATCGCCGCAGCGACACTTGGATTTGTGCTCACCACGACCTGCGCCTACCAGCTCATCCACGGCATCGCCCGACGAACCTTCTTCATGAGCAAGTTCAGACAACTGCTGTTTGGCAGCAGCTTCGCCGACTGGGTCACTTACGTTGTGTTCGCGGGCCTTGTCATCGGGCTGCTGTACGCGTTTGGCGTGCACTGGATCTGGCTCGGAGCCTCTGTTACCGCAGTGCTGGTCGCCGCGGCCTTCTATGGATTTGTCGATACGGCGCTGGCCAAGGAACGCGAGGTTTCGCTTCAACAGACCGAGCGGATGCTCAAGACCCTGCGCCTGCATGGCACGGATGAGAACACCGTTCGCCATTTCGTTTGCCGGTATTGCGGACGAAATTGGGAAGAGTTCTACGAGGCGCTGTTCGGATTCGAGGCCAAGCTCCAGGCCCGCCAGGCCTGGAATCGGGGTGAGCTGGGGCGGACGCGACCGCGCTACGCAGCCTGGCGTGAGCCGATCATCGCGTGGATCGATCATCACACCGAGGCCCATCAGGAAGAGCGCCAACGAAAACTCCTGACGCGTCTGGAATCCGAGGCGCTTCAGGCGAGTGGCGTGGAGCCTTATGAGGCCAACATCCAGGCGCGGCAGAGCACCAGCCGCCTGATGGACAACGCCGCCGCGATTCGCGCGCTGGCGTATAAGCGATCGAGCGACGTCAGCCGCGGCGATGGCACATCCGGCCGTTCATCTCCCAACGCCGAGCGCGTTCCCGACGACTGGATGTACGGCGGGACGCTCTACCGCGCACGTCGCCGATCCCATGGCAGCTACCTTCAGCGCCGCTATGGCTCGCCGCTGGACATTGTGTTCGGCCGCGGCGTGCGGCTGATCGGGGCGATGCTGCTGCTGATCGGGTTTGGCTTGTGGTGGAGCGACAACGGCGCTAAGGAGGTGCGAAACAGCGCCGCCGCGATTTACGCGAAGTTCAAAAACGACGGTACTGAGATGAAAGTCGTTCGGAGGCCGATCCCGAATGCCCCCGCGGCCGCCGCCAATTTCTCCGATACTGGAATTAATCCGCTGCGAATAAGTCAGCTGCCGGATCGGCTCTGCGATGCGATGGGATGCTGGAACGGCGGCATCGCCGGCATGTTGCTGCTGCTTTCAGTTTTTTTCGGTGGCCGCCTGTTGGGAATGACCGCGATTCTCGCATCGGCAACCGCGCTGTTTGGACGATGGGCTCCGGTGTCAGCGATCGCCGAATATCAATGGCTCGTGCCGGCGACGGCGACGGCAATCTGGCTGTTTGGGGTGCTGTTCCTCAGGGATGCCAGCGACGACTGATCGTTCTGATTCGCTTTGCCTGACTTTCGCATTTCCATACCCAGCGCGCCCGTAAGGAGCGCGGCATGGAATCAGGCCGATCGGCCCGCGGCGGAGGTGAATCCGGATTAACTCGCCAGCCGCCTGTGAGCTGACGCGGCCCGGACAGTCTGCCGTGTGTGTCGCATCGCCGCCAGCACTTCATCCGGAAGCGGCGGCGCCTGGCGCGGTTCGCGACGCCTTCCTCCCATCGACTCGGCCGGCAACTCGTCGGTCGCCATCGAGGATCGGATGATGACGTCCTGCTCAATCCGCAGATCCAGTTCGAAGGGCTCCATTCGCTTGCCGTCCGCGCCGAACAAGACGCGCACCACCGGCCTGGCAATGTGCGTTGGATGCACGATCGCTACGACCCCCCTGCATCCCAGGTATTTGCCGGTCAGCACGATGACTTCGGTGCATACTGGGTAGGGAGCGATGACGTTCCGGAATATCTCGACGGCGTCGCGGTTCAACTGATCCCCCGCGAGCCCGATCACAGTCTGCACGACCTGATCCGAGGCCCAGGCCTTGCGATAGGGCCGCGTTGAGGCCATCGCGTCATAGACGTCGGCCACCGCCGACAGCGCTCCGAAATCGTGAATCTTCCCCGAGTCGTTGCGGCCAAGCACGTTCGTGCCCTGCAAAGCGCGGGGATAGCCCGAGCCGTCCTGTCGCTCGTGGTGCTGGTAGGCCACCTGCCGCACCAGCGCGCCTAGGCTTGGCGCCAGCGCCTTGATCAAATCGTACCCCAGCTTCGGATGCTGCTGCATGACCGCAAATTCTTCCGGTGTCAGCCGGCCCGGCTTTCGCAGGAGATCCTCGGGAATGAACACCTTCCCGATGTCATGCAGCATGCAGCCAATTCCGAAGAGCCGCACCCGAGCCGGATCCCAGCCGGCGCGTTTTGCGAGCACAACGCCCATGATCGTTACGTCGATGGAATGCTGAAACGTGTATGCATCGTGCGTCTTGATGCTGTTCAAGCCCGTCAGCACGCGCTGATCGAGCAGGTCGTGGCAGATCGATTCGACGCTGTCGATGAGCGACTGAAAACCGCCGCCGCCGAATACCGTCCGCACCGTACGAGCGAAACGGTCGCTGCTGGCCTGCGCCTCGGTTACGTTGGCAGGCTCGCCGCGCAGCTCTTTCGCCGCCGGCACCAACCGCTCGAAGGCTTCACCCAGCGCTTTCCTTGCTTTGGCTCGCGTCCGGGGCTTTAGCGGCTCGGGGACTGATATTCCGGCCGTGTCGGGGTCCGCCACATAGACTGCGGGTATATCGAGCTCATGGAGGAGCTTGATGTACCGGTCATTGAGTCTTACGCCCGGCGCCAACAGCAGTTGGCCCGCCGACCCATGAATTGGATCGCCGATCTGCATGCCGCTGGACAGGTTGGCGCTGTGAATGAGCCGCATAGCTGGTACTACCGGACCTGCCCGGACACAACGTGTCCTCCTCCTCAGTATTTCGGCCCCACCGCCTCCCAACATGAGCAATGGATCAAGTGCGTTCACATCGGAGCCGATACGCTTGGCGGACGCTGATGCATGTGTCGAGGCGCATTACCGCATAGTGATCTGAATTGGGGTGCCCGTCGGCTTCTGCTGCGGCGACGTCGCATGCCGCTGCCGCAATTCAATGCCGGAAGAGACGACCTGATGAGTTCCCGAATATCCTCTCTGATCACCAGCCGCCGAGAAGCCATCGATCGGACTCTCGAAGGCCTTAAGCTGCTTCCCTCCAGTGCGGCTGTCGCAATGAAGGTCATGGAGCTGAAGCGGCGCGAAGGCAGCGGCGCCGCTGACCTGGCCCGCGTGATCGCCGCGGACGCGGCCCTGGCGGCCAAGATCCTCGCGCTGGCCAACTCCGCCGCCTTCGCACCGGTCTCGCCGGTCAGCCGTCTATCTCTGGCGATTGCCCAGATCGGCCTTAACAACCTTTTGCCGCTGGTGTTTGGGCTCTCGATCGCTGGCATCTTCAATAAGCTGACGCTTCCCGCCGACGACCAGACGCAGCTTTGGCGCGCGTCTTTGCTCAAGGCGGTGACCGCCCGCGGCTGCGTCCGTCGGGTCGGGGGCCCGTTCGACTCTGCCGCCGCGCGCGAGGCCGCCGCTGAAGAGGCCTT
>Ga0182024_10017019_pt1 | contig 13710 bp, 10 predicted proteins | sample P32metaG_FD_120480 | JGI IMG/M metagenome (GOLD analysis project Ga0182024, IMG submission 120480) | Permafrost microbial communities from Stordalen Mire, Sweden - P3-2 metaG (Illumina Assembly) | ecosystem: Environmental > Terrestrial > Soil > Wetlands > Permafrost | place: Sweden: Stordalen... | reverse complement strand
CTCGCAGTACTTCCGGCTGCGCTCGATCATCACTATTGGCACTGCGCGCTTCACCTTGTACAGTCTCCTTTACAATCGCGACGGGCAGGTTCGGCCCATACTCAGAACCTTCGGTACGGAATAATCATGGCGGAATGGCTCATTCTGCAGTTGTCGCGCGGCCTCGAAGAGCGCTGCGGCTGGATGCTTGCCGACGAGCATGGACAGCCGCTCAGTGCGCCGCGCGTCGGCGCACTGGCGCAGGCGGCCGGCGACGCCGGCGGCCGGCGCATCGCCGCCATCGTGCCGAGCAGCGATGTGCTGATGACCGAGGTCGAGCTGCCGCAGAAGGGCGGCGTGCGTCCGCAGCAGATCGCCCCATTTGCACTCGAGGAACAGCTCGCCGCCGATATCGAGACCTTGCACTTCGCGGTCGGTGCGCGCGATGAGCACAGCGGTCGCACCGCAGTGGCCGTGGTCACGCGAACGCTGATGCAGCAGTGGCTCACAGCGCTCAACGCCGAAGGCCTGGCGCCGGCGGTGGTGTGCGCCGAGGCTGCGCTGCTGCCGGAGAATCCCGGTCATACAGTGGTGATGATCGACGGCGATACGCTCAGTGTGCGCCGCAGCGGCCAGATACCGGTGGCAATGCCCGCGGATGACATGGGCGCCGCGCTGCAGGCCTCGCTCGGTGCGACGCTCGCCGAAGACAACCTGATCATCTATGCCACGCCACAGGACTGGCATCGGCATTCGAACGAGGCCGAAGCTCTGCGCGAACACTGCGCCAGTCTCAAGGTTCAGCTGCTCAACGCCGGCCCGCTGCCGCTGCTGGCGCCGCAGCTCACGGCCGGCCACTACATCAATCTGCTCGCTGGCGACTTCGCGCTCAAGAACTCGCGGGGCAACGACTGGCGACGCTGGCGTCTGGCCGCGGTACTGGCGGTGGCGCTGTTTGCGGTGCATATCGGCGGGCTGGCGCTGGAGCTGGTGCAGCAGCAACGCAGCGAGCGTGCGCTGGATCAGGCGATCGGCAATGTGGCCCGAGGTGCGATGCCCGGCGATCCCGGTACCGGCGCGGTACGCTCGCGTGTCGAGCAGCGCCTGCTCGGCGCGCAAGGCGAAGCGGGCGGTTCCGGATTGCTGCCGGCGCTGGCGGCGCTGGCGCAGGCGCTGAGCGGCGTGAACGGTGCATCGGTGCAGGGCCTGAGTTTTCGTGAGGGCGGCCTGGATCTGAAACTCAAGGCCGGAGACGCCGCCAGTCTCGAGCGCGTCGATCAGGCGCTGCGCAACGGCGGCTGGCAGGCGGAGCTGACTTCCGGCTCTGCGGCCGGTTCTGCCTACGAGGGACGCATTCAGATGCGCCCGCTCGGCAGCCCCAGCAGCCCCAGCAGCGCGAGGCACGGGCGATGATCGAGCGGCTGAGGCAGTACCTGCAGCGCCTGGAGCCGCGCGAACGGCGCACGGTGCTGGCCGGGGCGATCGCTGCGGGAGTGCTGATCATCGTGGCGACGGTATTGCCGCTGCAGCGTAGCGTCGCCGCGGTCGAGCAGCGGGTCGAGCGCAAGCGCGACGATCTGCAGTGGCTTCGATCGATGGCACCGCAGCTGGCGGGATTGCAGAGCAGCGCCCCGCCGCCGCTGCGCGAGTCGCTGGTGGTGGTGGTCGATCGCAGTGCGCGTGAATCGGGTCTTGCCAAGAGCCTGGTCGGCAGCCAGCCGAGCGGTGACGGCGGCTTGAACGTGCGGCTCGACCAGACGCCGTTCGATACGCTGATCGTGTGGCTGTCGCAGCTGCGCGAACGTTACGGCGTGCGGGTGGATTCCGCGACGATCGACGCCGGCAAGGGCAGCGGCAACGTCACCGCCACGCTGGTACTGCACGCGGGCTGATCGTTGCGAGCGGCGCTTATCCTGGTGATCGTGGCGTTTATCGCCACCGTGCTGGTGCGCCTGCCGGCGCGCGTACTGCTGTTGATGCTGCCGGTGGATGTCGCCTGCGAGGCGCCGCTCGGGACGGTCTGGAGCGGCTCGTGCGGCCGGCTGCGCATCGGCACCCTCGCCGTCTCGGGCCTGTCATGGCGGCTGCATCCGGCCGCGCTGCTGCGCCTGCGCCTGTGCGCCGATCTGGCCAGCGAGGATCCCGCCGCGCGCGGCCATGCACGGGCGGAGCTGGCGCCGGATGGCGCGGTCGCGATCAGCGCGCTGGCGGCCAGTGTCGCGTTGCCAGGGGGCGCCGGCCTGGTGCCGCCCGGCGTCAGCGGCACGATGCAGCTGGCCATCGACTCGGCACGCATTGCCGGCGCACACCTGGTCGCGGTGCAGGGCAGCGTCGAATTGCAGCAGCTTCATATCGACAATCCGGCGGCCGACCTGGGCGGCTTCGCGCTGCAATTTGCGCCGCCGATTGCGCCGCCAAACCAGAAGGCCGCGATCGTCGGGCAGCTGCGCGACCTGAATGGGCCCCTGTCCGTGATTGGCGTGCTGCAACTGTCGCCGAGCGGCAGCTATGATCTTGAGGGCAGCGTCGCTACCAGGCCCGGGGCGAGCAACGAGCTTATGCAGTTGCTGCAGTGGCTGGGTCCGCCCGATGCACAAGGCCGGCGCGCGCTGTCGCTCTCCGGCACGTTGTAACCTCAGGAGGTGCCTGCCTCGAGTTCGCGGAATACACCGAGCAGCGGAAAATACAGCGCCAGGTGCACCGGTTCGCCGCCCAGCCGCGCGGCCAGCGCCGCATAGCGCTGCAATTGCGGGCGGTAGCGTTCGGCCTCGCTGTCGATGAATTCGCGCTCGGCGCCGCCCTGGTGCGTGCTGGTCTTGAAATCGACGATCCAGCGCTGCCGGTGCTCGTCCACCAGCATGCGATCGATGATCACGTTGACCAGGCGGCCCTGATGCAATCCGGTCAATCGCCGCTCGCTGTGCGCCTCGGGGTGCGCGCTGGATAACAGCCAGCGCCCGCGCGGATCGGCGAGCGTGCGGGCGAGCGCCTTGTGCACCTGCTCGCTCGCCTGCCGCTGTTCATCGGCCGGCACGCCCAGCTCGGCCAGCCACGCCGTGTAGCCGGGCGCCGCGATCGACGCTGCCGCGGACGCCGGCAATGGCGCGCCGGCCGAGAGTCGATGCAGCTCCGCGTGCACAATGATGCCGATGGCGCGCGCGGTCGCACCGACCCAGCGGTACTCGGGCGCATCGGCCCGGGTAGGCGATCCCAGTGCCAGGCGCGGCAACGGCGCAGCGGCGGGCGGCGGCGGGATGCGCCACTGCGCCGGCAATCGCCACAGCGCTGGCGCTGCCGCGCGCGCGCCCTCGAGCGCCGGCGTGGCCGCAGCCGGCAACAGCGCGAGGAACTGCGCACCCAGCGCCGGCCACAGGATGTCGAGCAGCGAACCGCGCGCGGGTTGCGGCGGCGCAGCCGCACTCGACGGTTGCGGCAGCGCTGCCAGCAGGTGCAGGGCACTGCGGGCCCGCGTCGCCGCTACATACAGCAGCCGCACGCGCTCCAGGCGCGCGCGTTCGCGCCGCAGCCGCTTGATGAAGCCGGCCAGTGAGCCGCGCGGTTCCTGCTCGGTGGCGCGAATCGGCGCCAGCAGCAGGTCCGTGCCCACGCTGGCGCGCGGCAGCTCGATCCAGTGCAGCAGCGGATCGCGGTCGACCGCGGTCCTGCGGCCGAGTCCGGGCAGAATCACCACGTCCCATTCCAGCCCCTTGGCCGCGTGCACCGTCATCAGTTCGATCGCGCCGGGTTGCGGCGGTGCGCCCGAATACAGCCGCTCGGTGAGCTCGCCGAGCGCCTCGCCCACCAGCCGTTCCGGATCATCGTGCAGTGCCAGCGCATCGATATAGCGATGCGCATCGAGCCGGTCGACGTCACTGCGGTACACCGCAGGCGCGGCGAGTCGCAACCAGCAGTGCTCGACACGCTGCCACAATGGCAGTGCGCGCTCTGGTCCAAGGATGGCCGGCGCCAGTGCCGCGCACAGACGCGCGAGCCGCTGCTGCATCGCTGCCACGGCCTCCTCGTGCCGCTCATCGGGCCGACCCGGCTGAGCGGATGGGTCTGCTGGCGTTTGCGCGCGAGCCTGAAGCCAGGTGAACAGATCGCCTTCGGCAGCGGCCAGCAGCGTCTCGAGCTCGGCCAGTGTCAGGCCGCACCATGGCGCACGCAGCAGTGCGAGCCAGGCAGTGCGATCGGCCGCGTGCAACAGCGCGCGCGTCAGTGCAGCCAGATCGCGGATAGCCGGCCGGTCACGCAGCCGCTCGAGGTCTACGCCACGCAATGCGAATCCTGCGGCCCGCAACTGCGCCACCGACGCGGCCACGTGCTCGCGGCTCACCACCAGAACGGCAATCGAGGCGGCGGGATCGCGCGCGCGCGCCGCACGCGCGATTGCGACCACGCACTGAGCTTCGGCATCCAGATCGCCGGCCTGAAAGCGATGCAGCACCGCGCCGGCTGCGCCCGCGTGCGCATCGGGGGCAGCCGGCACCGATGGCAGATAACGAATGGCCGCGCAGCGCGCGTCGTCATCGGCCGGAAACAGACCCGAGAACTGCTCGTTCACCCAGACGATCAGCGGCGCGCTCGATCTGAAGTTGCGTCGCAACTGCAGCGCCTCGAAGCCGACCTCACCGACCCCGTAGTCGCGCGCCCGCAGGAACAGGCCGACCTCGGCCTCGCGAAACTGATAGATCGACTGCATCGGATCGCCGACCACGAACAGCGTGCGGCCATCGCCGCGCTCCCAGCCGGCTGTCAGTGCTTGCAACAGCTCGAACTGATCGTACGAGGTGTCCTGAAACTCATCGACCAGGATGTGGCGCAGCGCACCGCCGGCACGCAGCGCGAAATCGCTCGGCGCGCCCTGCTCGGTCAGCGCCGCGCGCGCGGCGGCCGCAACGTACGGGTAGTCCACCCTGGCGTCGCCGGCGAACACCAGTTGCAGCTCGGCGGCGGCACGCAGCAGCAGCAGCGCCAGCGCCTCGAGCGCCCGGTGATCATCGGCGTCGAGCCGGTTGTCGGGCAATGCGCGCAGCGCGGTGCAGACGGCCTGCGCGCCGTGCAGGCGGCCGAGCGCTCCGATCCACGCCGCCATGCGGCTTTTCATCGGCTGGTCGTCCGGGCCAAAGCCTTCGCGAATGGTGAAGCGCTTCCTCCAGCCCTGCTCGGTCAGCGCCAGCTCGCACAGTGCGCGCCAATGCGGCAGGCTGGCAGGCTCACCGGTCAGGGAGACCGGATCGGCCGGCGGCGCGCCGCGCACGCGCAGCGCGTGGCTCAGCAGCACCTCCGCCTCGCGCAGCAGCACGGCCGGAAGCGTCGCCAGCGCCGCCGTCAGCTCGACACGCAGAGCGGATTCGAGGCTTTGCTGCACACGCTCGGCCAGCCCGCTGCCGCGCGCCTCGAGCACCCGCGGCAGCCAGTGCGAGCGGCGCTCGAGCATATCGGCGAGCAGCTGCTCGAGCCGGCTCCAGCTATTGTCCAGACGATCGAACAGCAGTGCCGCGGCCGCTGCCGCGTCGCGATCCTCGGCCGCCAGCACCAGGCAGCGGCGTGCCGCACGCCGATACAGCGGCGCCGGGGACGGCGCGATCGCCAGACTCGCGCCGGATCGCGCCGAGATCGGCAGCTGCGTCGCCAGCCAGTGGTTGAGCGCATCGATGGTCTGGATGCGCAGCCGCGACGGATTGTGCAGCAGCTCCCAGCCACGCTCGGCATCGCGCGCGCGTGCCGCCTGCAGCAGCAGCGGGGCAATGCCGTCGATCGACTGTCCGGCACTGGCCGCCTGCAGCGCCGCGAGAATGCGATGCTGCATCTCGGCGGCGGCCTTGCGCGTGAATGTGATCGCCAGGATCTCTTCGGGCGCATCGACTGTGGCCAGCAGCGCCAAAAAGCGCGCCGTAAGCACCGTGGTCTTGCCCGAGCCGGCCGGTGCCTGCAACAGCATCGAGCGCCGGGTATCGAGCGCTTCGCGGCGTGCGCGCTGATCGAGCGCGAGCGCAGCGTCGTCGGCGTTATCCTCGGGCGGGTTCACGTCCCGTCCTCCTTCATCTCCAGCGCCGCCTGCGCCGCGGGCGCATCGTCCGCAGCGGCCGCGGCGGCGGCCGCCAGCAGTTGCGCGTCCACGCGGCACAGCATCTGCAGGTGACAGTACTCGCAGGCACCGGGCTGCGGCTGCACCGCGGCGCGGCCGTCGAGGAATTCACGCACCAGGCGCTCGAGCCGTTCACGCCACTGCTGTAACAGCGCCGGCCAGCCGGCCTCTCCACCCGGCAGCACCTCGATGCCCCGTCCAGGCACACGCCCGGGCCGATCGGCCAGGCCGCGCAGCTTGACGCTGTCACGCCCCAGGTAAACTGCCATCACCGCCGCCACCTGATCGCCGGCAGCCATCGCATACGCGGGCAGCTGCGGCTGCGGTGGCCGATCCTCGTAGGCATCGAATTTGTGTGCAGCGCCGCTCTTGTAGTCGATCACCAGCAGTCGCCCGTCGGCAAGCCGGTCGACACGATCGAGCCGCAGCGACAGGCTGGTGCCGGCGATCGCCAGCTGCTGCTGCGTCTCCAGCGACTGCGTGTCGAACCTCTCGCGCGTGAGCTCCCAGTCGATCAGTTGGCCGATCAGCCGTTCGGCGCGTGCGGCCTCGCGCCGCAGCAGCGGCGTGTCGATATTGCCGGGCAGACGCGCGGCGGCCTGTTCGCTTGCCGACCAGACGCAGCGACGCACCAGCGCCTGCGTCGCCTCGCGGCTGCGGCCATGCAGCGTCACCGAATCCCCGGTCGCGCGCCAGAAGCGCTCCAGCGCCAGGTGCAGCATCTGACCGCGCAGCCGCGCATCGATTCCGGGGGCTGGTGTTGGCAACGGCCGGGCCTGCAAACGCAGCTCGGCGAAGCTGCGGAACGGGCATAGCGACTGCAGTTCGAGCAGCGCGATACCGCCGCGTGGCTGCTGTCCTGGCGGCCACGCCGGGCCGTCGGCGTCGCACCAGGCCTCCAGCGGCGGCGACTGCGCGATCAGCCACGATGGCAAGTCGAAGGCTGCGCCACCCGGTGTGTCCGCGCCGGCATCCAACGCCGTGGCAACCTCGGCCTCATCCAGCAGCGGGCTGCGATCGCGCGGCAGCTCCGCCTCACTGCGCGACCAACTCCACACGCAACGCACCGAGCGCTGCTGCCAGTGGCTCATGCGCTGGCGCGCGAGCTGCAATTGGCCGCCGGCGCTGGCTTCAGGCACGCCGGCGTCGCGTTGCTGCATCAATGGCAGCAGCGCATCGGGCTGCGCGGCAGGCGGCCAGACCTCGGCCGACAGGCCCGCAACCCAGATGCCGTCGTAGCGCACGATCGGATCATCGAGGCTATCGGTCACGGTCAGCGGCACGTCGTCACTGGCCGGCTCGAAGGCCACGCGCAGCGCCATATCGCGCAGCAGCTGGCCGGCGTCACCCGCCTCAAGCCGACCGACCGGGGTGGCGATCGCGGCAAAGTCGCCCAGCAACTCATCGAAGCGCATCCGCACCTGCTGCTCGTCGGCGCCGGGGATGGCACCCGGCCAGCCACAACGCGCCAACAGCAGCGCGAACGCGCGTGCCCAGAGCGCGGGGCTGACCGCCCCGGTGGCCCGACAGGCTTCGATGGCGGCAGTCAGCTCTTGCAGCAGCGCGGCGGCCGCCTCGCCCAGGCTGGCCGACACCGGCACCGCCAGCCGCGCCAGCACCGCAGAGTCGAGCGCGCCGACGTTGTGTTCCCGCAGCCACAGCTCCAGGCGCAGGCACTGATTACGATCCAGCGCGGCCAAATAGGGCGAGCGCAGCACGGCGCTGAGCTGCTCGAACGGCGCCGACCCGCTGGCTAGCTGGATCAGCTGCAGCGCCGTGGCCACGAGCGGATACGTATCCAGCGCCGCACCGCCCTCGATGGCGAATGGCGACTCGCTGCTGCTGGTACCCGCCGCCAGCAACGATCGGACATCAAGCCGTTGCGCCAGCGCGCGCTGCCAGACATGGCGCTGCTGCGCCAGCCGCGGCACGACCAGTAGCAGACGCGCCGCTGCATCGCGCGCCAGTTGCGCCGCACACCATTGCGCCGCCGCCTGCGCCTCGAGCAGCGGGTTGTCGCAACCGATCGCCTGTGGACGCTCGCGCGGCGTATCGGCCACGGGCGCCTCACCGCCACTGCCAGGCACCGCAGAGCAGGCAACGCCGGCCAGGCGTGCTCCGTGCTGCTGCAGCCACTGACGCCGTGCCGGCCCCAGGACCTGAAAACCGGCCAGCAACAGTTGCCGCGACGGGCGCAGAAACGCCGCGCAATCCTGCCAGGACGTGGTGCCAAGGACGCCCAACTCGGCGCAGCGGCGCCGGAAGCCGGCGCGCGCCTGCAGCAGCACCGCGGTCTCGGCGCTGCCGGCGATCGGCAGCGACATCCCATAGTCGTCCAGGCGGCCGATGGCGCGGCGCACCGGCGCGATCAGTGCATCGGGCATCAGCACGTCATGCCCGCTGCAGGCCGCGTGCACCGCGTCGCGCCATAGCAGCCATTCCTCGGCCGCCGACAGCCGCCGCGGCAGCGACTCGCCGCGCGCACGCGCGAAGTCGAGCTCGCGCTCCACCCAGGCGCTCCACGGCAGCACGTCGGGGCTGTTCCAGACCCGCAGCTGCGCGCCAAGCATAGCGGTGCTATACGCCAGGCGGACTGCCGTGGCGCGCTGGCGGCTCGGCACCAGGAGCGTGCCGCCGCCCTCAATATGCTCTAGGAGCTCGCTATTAATCTCAAGCAAATCAAATCATTGCCGATTAATATTAAGGTTTCACTTAAATCTGCCATGGGCGTCGACCACGGTGCCGCGTTCGCCGTCAGGCGCGCGTGCGGCGTGCGCTGCCAACTGCTGCTCGATGCGGCCAAAAACGACCCGCAGGGTGGCAGCATCGGGCAGCGTCGTGACACGAAAATGGTTGCGATAGGGGACATTGAAACTCACCCCAGGGGCCACCAGCACATGCTGCTGCTCCAGCAGATCGAGCGCAAACTGCTGATCATCGAACTCGGGTAGCGCTTCACGGTCCACGCCGATGAACGCGTACATGGCGCCATCCGGAGGCGCCAGTGTGAGATACCGGCTGGCCTTCACCGCCTCGATGATCGCACGGCGCGATTCGTACAGTCGCCCTCCCGGGCGCACCAGTTCACGAATGCTCTGATAGCCGCCCAGCGCCGTCTGCACGGCCCATTGCGCCGGCACGTTGCTGCACAGGCGCAGCGACGACAGCAGTTCGAGCGCCGACAGATAGTCGGCCGACCCGTGCAGCCGGCCGGAAAACACCGCCCAGCCAACACGATAGCCGCAGGCACGGTAGATCTTCGACAGGCCCGAGAGCGTGGCGCACAGGGTGTCGTGTACCAGCGTGGCCATCGGGATCGACTCGGCGCCGTCGTACACCATCTGGTCGTAGATCTCGTCGCTATACACCAGCAGCTGGTGACGCTCCGCGAGGCGCGCGATGGCCTCGAGCACCGGCCGCGGGTAGGTCGCGCCAGTCGGGTTGTTCGGATTGATCACGACGATCGCTCGGGTACGGTGGGTAATCAGCGCTTCGATCTCGGCCGGATCGGGCACGAAGCGGTTCTCGGGCCGGCAGGGATAGTGCACCGCGCGGCCGCGATTGAGGTTGACCGATGCGGTCCAGAGCGGATAGTCGGGGCTGGGTACCAGCACTTCGTCGCCATCATTGAGCAGCGCACGCAGCACCAGATCGATCAGCTCGCTGACGCCGTTGCCGATGAACACTTCCTCGGCACTCACCCCGGTCACGCCACGCGCCTGCTGCTGCATGACCACCGCTTCGCGTGCCGGGAAAATCCCCTTCTGGTGGCAATAGGCTTCGCTGTCGGACAGGTTCTCGATCATCGCCAGGCGCATGGTCTCGGGCGTGCGAAACCCGAACAGGCGCGGATTGCCGATGTTCAGCGAGATGATCTCGTAGCCCTGGCGCTCCATATCGTGGGCGCGTCGGGCCAGGCGACCGCGGATCTCGTAGCGCACGTTCCGCAAGGATTCGCTGGGTCGCACGGTGTGTTCCAGGCTCATCGGCGCAGCCTAACCCAAAGTCGCCGCGGTGCGCACGATAGACAGTTCACGCTCCGGCCACGCGATCGGCGCCCGAGCAAGCCTGAAGAGGCGCTCGCCGCTAGAGCTGTGCCAGCACGTGCTCGGCTGCGGACACCTTGAACTGTCCGGCAGCCTCGATGTCCACGTGCGTGGCAACGCCCTTGTCGACTACGATGGCGAAGCGCTGGCCGCGCATGCCCATGCCGAATCCCTTCGCATCCAGCTCCAGACCCAACGCGCGCGCGTACTCGCCGTTGCCGTCGGCGAGCATCAGCACCTTGTCGCCGACGCCGGACTGCTTACCCCAGGCATTCATCACGAACACGTCATTGACCGCCATGCAGGCTATGGTCTGCACGCCCTTGGCTCGCAGCTGATCGGCCAGCCCGAGATAGCCGGGCAGATGCTTGGCGTCGCAGGTCGGTGTAAAGGCGCCGGGGACCGAAAACAGCACCACGCGCTTGCCGCCGAACAGCTCCGCGGTGCTCAGATCCTTTGGACCCTTCTCGCCCATGGTCTTGAACTTGCCCTCAGGCATGCGCTCGCCGGCTTTGATGGTCATGGCCGCAGTCCTCCTTGAAAATTCGTCAACGGTTCGGGCGCCGTATGTTCAGGCGCTGTGCGCGCGCAGTGCCCACAGCTTACCGAGGCGTGCATAGCCGTTGTTGCTCGACGAGGCTACTTTGTCGAACGCCTGCTGGGCGGCGGAATTATTCTTCTGCCGCAGTTGCGCGAGACCGAGCAGCAGATTGGCCTCGTCCGCGCTCTTCAGGCCGCCCTTGGCGATGCCCTTGCTGATGGCCGCGACCGCCTTGTCGTTCTGGCCGTAGCTGATGTACGCGGCACCCAGCTGGACCAGCGCATCGCCATTGGGGGCAGCTGCCGCGGTTTGCTCGACAGTGGCGAGCTGCGACTGATCTTTCGCCGCGCGCTGCTTGGCGCCTTCGAGCAGGTGCTGGTAGCGATCCTTGTCGCGTTGCTCGACGAACACGTTCTTGGCGAAGGCCTGCTGCAGCACGTTCTGCGTTTCACCCGGATAACCCGCATCGAGAGCGATCTCGGCCATTTCCGCATAGTCGGACGGCAGCTTGAGCACACCGACGTCGCTCATCAGCCGGTAGACATTGAGCTGCAGATGCGCGTCCTTGATGTCCATGCGCACCAGCGGCGCAAGCGCGTTGGCCCAGTATTCGGGCTTCGGATAATAGGTCACCAGCTTTTCGACCGCCTTGGCGGCGCCGGCATCGTCATTGGCTTTCAGATCGAACTGCCACAGCAGCTTCAGTGATTCCTCATCGGGCTTGTCCTGCTTGCCGACGATCTCCTGCATCTCGGCCGCGGCGTCCTTGTACTTGCCGGTAAGGTATTCGGCTTTGGCGATCAGGCCGAGGGTATCGAGGTCATTGACGCCGTGCTTGACCGCCTGATCGGCCACGTCCAGCGCCTTGGGGTAATCCTTCTGCTGGAAGTAATACAGCGCGATATTCTTCAGCCACACCTTCTGCTGCTCCGGGGTCGCGTACTGGGATTGCGACGCCGACTGCAGCACCGGAATGGCATCGGCCATGTCCTGCTTCTGCTGATAGATCTGAAACAGCAGAATGTTCATGACGTAGCTGTCGTACGCGGTCTTGTCACCCGACGCGCCCTGCGCTTCGCGCACGTGCGCCAGCGCCTCATCGAGCTTCTTCGCCTGCAGCGCCTCCTGGGCAGCCTTGAGCGGCTTGGCGACGGCCTTGCTCACCTGGGGGCCTCCCGGTGGCTGGTCCGCCGCCGGCACCGCGCTGCACAGCCACGCACCGGTGCACAGCGACGCGACCAGGGCGACGAATTTCATGCGATTCCTCATGGTGTTCCTCGGTATTGGCAGCACGGGCGACGGCACCGTGACCGCCGCCTACCGCCCGGTCATTACGCCGCCCCCCGATATTAGTACGTGGCCGTGGCTCAACAGTTCACACCCGAGGCAGCCGCAATACGGCGGCGCCGCGCCGGGTGACTTCAATCCTCGACGAACTGACTGGTATTGACGAATCCAATCTTTTCCATGTGGTTGCGCTGCGCCGCGGCCAACACCTTAGCCACCACGTCGTATTTCACATGGCTGTCGGGCGCCAGGTGCAACTCCGGCTGCGGATCCTTGGCGGCCGCCACCTGGAACTGCTGTTCGAGCTCGCCCAACGACGGAATAGTGCCGCCGTTCCATGAGATGGTGCCGTCGTAATAGATGTCGAGATTGATGATCTCAGGCTGCACCTGCGGCGGCGGCTGATTCGGGTTCGGCGGCGGCATGTCGAGCTTGACCGCATGCGTCATGATCGGCAGCGACAGAATCAGCGTCACCAGCAGCACCAACATCACGTCGATCAACGGCGTGGTGTTGATGTCGCACATCACGCCGCCTTCATTGCTTGCTCCAGTCATCGACATGGCGTTTGACTCCTAGGCTTCAGCGCTCGCCGCGCACGCCGTGATCGGGCTCGGTGATGAATCCGACCTTGATGACCCCGCCGCGGTTGATAGCCGCGATCACCTTGCCGACGTTCTTGTAATCGGTGTTCGCATCGGCACGGATATGAATCTCGGGCTGCGGCACCTTGACCGCTTCGCGCTCGATCTTGTCCACCAGCAGCTTCATGTCGGGTACGTGCAGCTGGCCCCAGAAGACTTCGCCGTCGGCGGTCACCGAGATGGTGATGTTCTCCGGCTTGGTCTGGGTCGGGATATTGACCGCCTTCGGCACCGCGACCGGCACGTTCTTGGTGATGACCGGAATCGTGATCAAAAAGATGATCAGCAGCACCAGCATGATGTCGACCAGCGGCGTGGTGTTGATCTCCGACATGATGCCGCGATCTTCTTCACCGCCGCCCGGTCCTGTGCTCATCGACATGATGTCAGCTCCCGTGAAGTGGGCCCGGGTGATAAACGCGATCAGGCCGCGACGCGCGCGCCGCTGACCAGGTAGGCATGCAGGTCGCTGGAAAAATTGCGCACATCGTCCTGGATCAGCTTGTTACGGCGCAGCAGCCAGTTATAGCCAAGCACCGCCGGTACCGCGACGAACAGGCCGATGGCCGTCATGATAAGCGCCTCACCGACCGGGCCAGCGACGCGATCGATGCTCGCCTGGCCGGCGATGCCGATCGCAATCAGCGCGTTCAGAATGCCCATGACAGTGCCGAACAGGCCGACGAACGGTGCCACCGAGCCGACGGTCGCGAGGAAGGTCAGGCCACCGGAGATCTGGCTGTTGACCGCGTCCACCGAGCGCTGCAGCGCCATCGTGATCCACTCGTGCAGATCGATGCGATCGGTCAGCCGGCCCTCATGGTGCGAGGCTGCGCGCAGGCCGCTCTCGGCGATGAAGCGGTATTCGTCGCCCTTCTTCAGGCGCTCGACCCCATCCTTCAGGGAAGGCGCGGTCCAGAACTGTTTCTCGACGATCTTGCCCGAGCGCTTCAGGGCACGCTGGTCCCAGAGCTTGGTGAACATGATGAACCAGGATCCCAGGGACATGATCACCAGTACCGTCAGGGTTGCACGGCTGACGATATTGCCGTTTACCCAGAGCGGAATCAGGCCATAGGGGCTGGCGGCGCTTGTTGCTGCAACTGCTGCGGTGGCTGCGGT
>Ga0182024_10017018_pt1 | contig 13710 bp, 13 predicted proteins | sample P32metaG_FD_120480 | JGI IMG/M metagenome (GOLD analysis project Ga0182024, IMG submission 120480) | Permafrost microbial communities from Stordalen Mire, Sweden - P3-2 metaG (Illumina Assembly) | ecosystem: Environmental > Terrestrial > Soil > Wetlands > Permafrost | place: Sweden: Stordalen... | reverse complement strand
AGGGACTCTTGGCCCGCTGGAAGATACATCTTCCCGTTCGGAAGGCTCCGCCTCCCGCGCCGGGGACCCGAATGTCATCCATTTCGGGTAATGGCCCGGCGGGGCCGAAATCGATTAAAGCCTGCTGCCGGGTCGGATTTCCCGAGGGGCAGCCGGGGCATTGTAACACTACGCGGGGGAAAGGGGGAAGATCGGGCGGTAATTCCGAGACGGGTGATCCGCCTTATGCGCGGATCGAGCACTCCACCATATGCACGCCAGATGGATTTTATGGATCGATAAGGTTTCGGTTTGGCGCATCACGCCCGGAGCGCCGCAGCCAGGCCCTTCAGTTCTGCCGCGACGGTCGGAATAAATATAGGGCCGACGGCGGCGGTGTTACCGTGCGCGATTGCGCAGCGGAAGTCGTGGTAGAGGGTATCCATCCGGTTGTAAGTGGTCTGGCCTTTCTCACTCAGTAGAGCCACCTTCTGCATAAAGCTGATGCGATCACTTTTCGCCTCCTGCCACAGTCTTCGGTCTTGCCATCGCGGCAGTGCCTTTTTCCGATCAATAAGCTTGGCCACTTGCACGTTGATATGTTGCTCTAGCTGTGCAAAGAGCATCAGAAAGTACGCCTGATCATTGAACATCCGGGCGCGAGCCCACCTGGTCTTGCTGCCGGGCGTACGCGCATCCGCTTCCTTTCGCCCCAAATACGCATCCGACTCGACATAGGCGCGATGAATCTCGTTGTAGTCGATCATGCGCGTTCCGCGAGAATCTTCAAAAACAGCTCCTTGTTGAACGGGGCCAGTTGCGTTCTCGGGCTGGCAAGGACCAGCTTCCAATCACTCGGCTTGCCGACTTGCGAGAGGTCAACTAGAGCGTATTGCCTGTAGTTGGTTGTCACATTGACGCGGCCATTCGCGCCACTGATCCAGAGGGCACTCGGCACGAACGCAATGCGATTCTTTCCGATGAAGACGGTAAATATTGGAACACTTTGCGCCTTCACCGAGAACTGCTCCATTAGGCCTTCAATCTGCTGCTGCATGTGATTCCGTTCGACACGCGCTTCCGCAACTCCCGCCGTCCACTCATCCAAACTCTCGAATAGGGCGTTCAGGCGTTTGACCCAGTCGTCGATTCGGGCCTTGACGCTGGCTGCAGTGCCCGCAGTCTCGCCGTCGGAGAGGCGATACTCTCGCTGCGCGGCATCCCAGGAAGCTATCGGGACTCCGAATAGCTCTTTGACTGTACGCTCGACGCCCTTCTGCATCACCGTACCGGCCATCGAGAATTCGTTCCGCTTTAGTTTCGCAACGTCAAACTTGTCTCGCTTTGTGAGCCACATTCGAACCGGTTTACGGCCGTGATCAGCCTCAAACTCGGCAATCTCTTCTGCAATTTCGTCAATCACGGTCATGTGATCACCTCACTACTGCGGATCTGAGACTTAACGATAATAGCGACCTCCGACCACAAACTTGACCATGAGGCCACCAGCAATCACAAATCCGACGACCACGCCGAACGTGCCAGGCACGCCGTGTTCATTCCCCCGCTCGGCCTTCGAATGCATCAACCACGTCATCGGGAAGGGGATCGAAAAACGTCTCCGGCAGTTCCCATTGCCCCTTGAGCCAGCCAATGGGGCGCGGCTGCTGCGTGTCAGCCGCAGAGCTGATCTTCCGGCGGTACGTGTCGACCAAGGATTCGATCGCCTCGACCAACGGCTCGGGCAAATCGCTCACGTCGATGGCTCGGATCATGCTTGAATTGTACCGTCGCGCTGATCTGTCGCCAGCCGACGGCGGCACCTACGCTGGCAGAAACCAGCCAGACGGCCAAAATTGCCTTGCGCGTCACTTCCCCTTCTTCGCCGGATGCGCTTCCAGATTCGCGGTTACTTGTTTCAGCTTTTCCTGTCCCGCCGGATCGTCCGCCAGCGGCTGGTCCTGTAGCGCGGGATACAGTTTGTCCCACACGACATTCAGTTCGCCCTGCATGTTTCCGGTGTCGGCGGTGATGGCGATCACGGCGTCTTTGTCGGGGATCACAACGCAGAATTGGCCATTGGCACCGTCGCCGCGGAAGGCGTGGTGGGTGCATTGCCAGAATTGGAAGCCGTAGCCTTGCTTCCAATCGCCGCCCATCTTGGAGTGGGATTCCTGGTCATTGGGGACCTGCTTGCTGGTGGCTTGCTCGACCCATTTCTGCGGGATCAGTTGCTTGTCGTTCCACATTCCTTTTTGCAGGTAAAGTTGGCCGAACTTGGCGATGTCTTCGGTGCGGAGCGAGAGGCCATATCCGCCGAGTGAATTGCCTTCGGGGCTGGCGTCCCACTTCGGATCTTCGATCCCCAGCGGCTCAAACAATCGCGGCTTGAGAAACTCCAGCACGGTCTGGCCGGTCACCTTGGTGACGATGGCGGAGAGCGTATAGGTCCCCATCGTATTGTATTGGAAATGCGTGCCGGGCTTATGCATCACTGGATGAGCCAGGAACTGCTTCACCGATGGTCCCGGGGCGCTGATCTTGGGTTCGGTATCGTGGCCGCCGGTCATGGTGAGCAGGTCGCGCACGGTCATCGCCTTGAGGTTGTCAGATGGATCCGGCGGCGCGTCGTCGGGGAAGAACTTCAGCACGTGATCGTCGAGGCTCAATTTTCCCTCTTCGATTGCCAGCCCGACGGCGGTCGAGGTGAAGCTCTTGCTGAGCGACCACAACACGTGCGGCTTGTCCGCCGCCTCCGGCTTCCACCACGCCTCGGCAATCACGTGCCCATGCCGCACCAGCATGAAGCTGTGCATCGTGTTGATTTGCTTGTCAGCCGCCTCGATGTAATCAGCAATCGCTGCGGATGAAATGCCCTGCGCCTCGGGCGTACTTCGGGGCAGCGGTGTGGCTGCGCCCGCGCAGGGAACCAGCGACAGAACGAGCGCGATCAATCCCGAAATGAGCGGACTGGTTTTCATGGCGGAAAAGCATACTCGTTCTGGAGACCGGCCCCAAGCCAACCATTTATGCTACATGGCAGTTCGCCGTCTCTGGATCGCGGCGTAGCTCGTTGCGCAGCATCTCCCGCGCGATATGCTTCAAGACCGGCAATGCCTCTTGGCATCGTTGTGAGTCTTGATATCGATCGGCGCTGAGCGAATTGGCGAAAGGGTCAAGGTGGGCAACGGTATTCCGGATTAGAGTTCTGAACTGGTCCAGGACGCGAGTGAACTTCATCCCAAGGTATGGCTTGAAGCTCTCCGATAGGTATGGGTCGGCCGGCGCGAGGGCTGGGAAAACCTCGATGGAGCCTTGTGGCACCCGTCCGGCTGCTAGTGCCGCGGCTGCTTGAGCCTTCCGTATCCGCTTCACGCCTTCCACCACCTTGTAATAGCATAGCGCCTGATAGAGAGCGTTGATGCCGCTAATTGCTTCTCGATAGGCTGAAAATAACTCGCGGTGCTCGGGCCGAGATAGTGGAACGATACCAAAGAACGGCTTGTCATCGCCTACGAAGCCGCATTCCAATACAAATGCGTCGGTCGCTTCTTCTCGAAGATGCCTCCCGGCGACGTCGATGGCGACGTCGTGGGTGAAGCTAAGCGCGCTGAGCATTGGCAGGACTATGTCGCATGCTTGTAATTCCGCTTCGCGAAAGTTGTCTGCCTGCACACGTATAACCGCTCTGGCGAGCGCGCCACGACCATTTGGAATGAGGTCAATCGTTGCGCCGTTTGTTGTATCGACGCGCAAACGCGCCTTGGAGAGCAGGAGCGAGTCGCCGGATTCGAGGAGTTGTGTGGCGGAGACTCCGATGCGATAAGTTTCGCTTCCGGGAACTGCCAGCACGAAAGTAGCCTCATATACCCCGCGCGAGCCCTTCGCTGATGGAGTTAACGCTGCGCGCGGATCTGTCGCGTCGAAGATTGGCACGATCACGATCGTTCGTCGCTCGTTAGTCGGACGGCGCGTGAACTTGAGAGTGCAGAGATCGGACATCGGAAGCCTCGCCCTTTCAGCCGCGTTGGGCCGACTTACCATTTCCCCAGAGAGAGCGGGCCGCTGCTGAAGGCGTCACTCCGACTACTGACTGGCCGGTGAGCCGAGCACTTTCCAATTCTCTAAGTAAGGGATCCTCAGCAGAGGATTTGGGTCTCGCCCCAATCCGTGAATCAAACTGGCGCCGTTCCATGACGGCTGCCAAAACATGCGCGCATAGCGCCCGCGCCCTCGCACGATCGCTCCCCTCGCCTTCCCTGCTATCACCATGCACCGAGCGGGACCGCTGCTCATAGATCGATTTCACCAATCTGACTGCGTCAGGCCGGACAAGTCGGTCTGGTTCCAGAAGCGTCGCAACATTCTCGGAGAGCGTTTTCGTCACACCCGCCGGCCCCCCGCCAACGAGAGCCTCCAGTGATGTGCAGTAGTGAACAATTGAGATCAGATGGTCCCGCTGAGCGTTCGCTTCCACGAGAAACCGAACGGCATTGTGAACAGCACTATCTCCATAGGATTTTGGGCGTGGACCCCAGAACGCCGTTAGGAAATGACGTAAGAAGTCGCCGGACGTCGCGAGGAGATCTTGTGAAACGGGAGCCAGCTTCTCCTCGGCTTCAAGAACTGTGCCCGGAGCGGTCGCTCCATCCCGCGGCGTCGGCGGCCATTGGTTATGCAGATCCGAGGCTGCCCACAAGCCAGCACGAACGGCGCGACGAACGACGGGCACCAACCCCTGCGCGGCGCGCTCGGAAACCCACCCGGAGATTTGCGCGCTGAGCCGAGGCTCGTAGTCCTTGAGGATCCCCAGAAGATAGCGGAAGGGGTTGCGGCTACGTGTCTTTCGAACACGGATTGTGACTTGAAACGAGTCGTTCGACCAAATCGGTAACGACGGGGCCCGGCGAGGCCAGTCGGGGACAGCCCGCGCCACGGCTACTTCCCGGCCCGGCAGTCGAAATTCCCGAAGTCGGTCGACAATGGCGGATTGCAGAGCATCGATGTCCAGATAGACCGAATCCGTTGAACAGAGGTGCTTGTCGGCAAGCTCCCAGAGTTCCCGGAGGTCGAGCGGGGAGGGATTTCCAAGAGGTTGAAGCAGATCCTTCTTTAGCGAGCGCTCAGCGTCACGCCGTCGAAGTAATCGGGCGAGTTCACGCCCGATCGCTTCATGGGTATATCCGAATCGATCAGCGGCCGCGGAACTGTAAGAGTTTGACGTGTCTCCGTCAGGCGGCAAGTTCAGCCCGCGCAAGGCGGCCATCACTTCCTCCACCTTCCGCTGGTGGTTCTCGATGTAGGCGCGCAGCGCCGGCGACTTTTCCGCGAATACACGCGCTACCTCTGCAACAACCTCCTCAGGCCGCTGGAACATGCTGGTCCCCACTCCAGAATTTGCAGTCGCAGCCGGCTACGACGCCTCGGCCGCCGCCTCGATTGCCATAGCGTACGCGTAAGCGCCGGAGATCACTCTCCGGCTCAGCCCCAACCCCTCCGCTCGCGCCTCGTTTATCAGTTTGGTAGCGAGAAGCATAATCTCGTCAGAGAAGTGCAACGCCACGCGTTGCTCTAGCTCGCTTAGCCCGAGAACGTCAAACGTATTGAGTCCGTTCCGGTGTGCGGTCTCGCACACGCGTTTGAATTTCGCGGCGTCATCTTCCGGCGGTAGACGGTCGATCATATTGAAACATTACTGCGTCACGCCAAAAATGTCAGGTGCGGAGCGTGTCGCCCGACCATAATGCGTTCTTCCTTGTTCCCGAGTCTTCCACAGCACGGCGCTTCAATCCGCGCGTGGTTTGATTAGAATCCATTGCATGGTCTGCCGCACCGACATTCAGCGGTTCGTCGATCAGGTCGTCCGGCAGTTCCGTCCTGCCGCGGTGATCCTTTTCGGATCCTACGCGTATGGAATTCCCACCGAAGATTGCGACGTGGACCTCTTGGTCGTAATACCCCACCGCGGGTCCGGCGCGCAGATGGCCACTCGCATCCGGCTTGCCTGCCCGCGGACTTTCCCACTGGACTTGCTCGTGCGCTCGCCGGGCGATATTAAACGCCTCAAGAGGGCGGGCGAGGCGTTCTTGAGTGAAGTCACTTCAAAGGGGATTGTGCTTCATGAAAGCCGCGGCGCAACAGTGGGTGGATAAGGCTTCGCTGCCGGCATCTGCGAGGCGCACAATGGTCAGCCCAACGTGACCGATCGAGTCGCTGCCGCGGCGTTGCCGGCCCGGCTGCAATACGTGCCGCCCGACCCGCGAAAAGCGCCGGCTCTCAGTCGCAACGCGCATCGCGTCTGCCCGGTAATGTAGATGAGATGAAGAGACTGCTGGGAACGCTGATAGGCTTGATTGGTGCGACATGCGCCTCGCGATCGCTCCGGGCGGCTGAGTTACCGCCGACCGGCGTCGAGTTTTTTGAGCAACACATCCGGCCGGTGCTAGCCGAGCGATGTTACCAATGCCATAGCGCGCGGGCGGAGAAGCTCAAGGGCGAGTTGATGCTCGATTCGCGGGAGGGCGTACTCAAAGGTGGCACGGACGGGCCGGTCGTGGTTCTCGGCAAGCCGTTCCAGAGCAAGCTCATTGAGGCGATCTCGTACACCAACAAAGACCTTCAAATGCCTCCGAAGGGGCAGTTGTCCAGGGAAGAGATCGCGGCATTCGAATACTGGGTGAAAATCGGCGCGCCTGACCCCCGAACGGGAGCCGCGCCGGCTTTGCCGCCGGCCTATGACTATGCGAAGGGAAAGCAGTTCTGGTCTTTCCAGCCGGTGAAGAACTCCGAAATCCCTCGGGTGAAGCTTTCCGATGGTTTGCAGTCGCCGATCGATTCATTCCTCGAAGCCGATTACGAGTCGCACGGCCTGCGCCCCGCGCGGCCGGCGGACAAGCGGGTGCTGATTCGCCGGGCGACTTACGACCTGACCGGGCTCCCACCCACGCCGCAGGAGATCGATGCCTTCGTCGCCGATGACACGCCGCAGGCATTTGAGAAGGTGGTGGATCGACTGCTGGCCTCGCCCCACTACGGCGAGCAATGGGGCCGGCACTGGCTCGACATCGTGCGATACGCCGACACGGCCGGCGACAATTCCGACTTCCCCGTTCCGCAGGCTTATCTCTATCGCAATTACGTGATCGACACGTTCAACAAGGATAAGCCGTACGACCAGTTCCTGCGCGAGCAGCTTGCCGGCGATTTGCTGCCTGTCCCGAGCGGAGTCGAGGGGCCGCACAAGGACGACGCCGAGCGGCGCGAGCACATCATCGCGACCGGCTATCTGCCGATCGCCCGCCGGTTTGGATCAGGCGGCTCGGAATTCAACAACACCATTGCCGACGTGATCGATAACGTGGGCAAGGGAATGCTCGGCCTGAGCCTCGGATGCGCCCGCTGCCACGACCATAAGTTCGATCCCATCCCGACCAGCGACTTCTATGCGCTCTACGGGATCTTCGAGAGCACGCGCTTCGCCTTTCCCGGCACCGAGGTGCTGCGGCACCCCAAGGACTTGATTGCGCTCGGATCTGATGAGGATGAGAATAAGCTTCAAGCGTACGACGCGCGGATGTCGGAACTCGACAAGCTGCTTCGGCTGGACAAGCAGGAGAAGCTCAACGTCGCGGCCAAGCTCAAGACCGGCAAGAATCTGACCGACGGCGAGAAGACCGAGTTGGAAGCGAAGCTCAAGGAACTGGACGAGATCGTCAAAAGCGGCATCGCCGAGCAGAAGGAGATGGACGCAAAGGGCCCGCCCACGCAGGACCGCGCCTATGCGGTGGCGGAGGGAACGCCACACGATTCGAAGATTCAGCACAAGGGGCTTCTGACCGACCTCGGTCCGGAAGCGCCGCGCGGGTTTCTCACAATCCTTGGCGGCCAGCATCTTCCTCCGAGCGAAACCGGAAGCGGCCGGCTGGAACTGGCGCAGTGGATTTCCGATCCCCACAACCCACTGACGGCCCGCGTGATGGCCAACCGGATCTGGGAATATCACTTCGGCAAGGGGATCGTCGCGACGCCAAACGATTTTGGCCATCGCGGCCAGCCGCCGACGAATCCGGCGTTGCTCGATTACCTGGCCACGCGATTGGTCGATGGCGGATGGTCGATCAAGGCGATGCACAAGCTGATCATGCTCTCACGGGCCTATCAAATGGCCGATGTGGAAGACCCGGCCGACGCCGCGATCGATCCGAACAATTCGTTTCAATGGCGGTTCGATCCAAGACGGCTCTCCGCCGAGGAAATCCGCGACTCGATCCTTGCCGATGCCGGCGACCTGGACCCGACTGTCGACCCCGGCCCGCACCCGTTTCCGCCGCAGCCAGAATGGCATTACACGCAGCACAACGCCTTCGTCGCAGATTATCCGACGAACCACCGCAGCGTGTACCTGATGCAGCAGCGGATCCGCAAGCAGCCGTTCCTGGCGATGTTCGACGGCGCAGATACCAACGACACTTCGCCCAATCGTCCGCTCAGCACGACATCGCTCCAGGCGCTGTTCATGATGAATGACCCCCTCATGCACGAGCAGGCCCAGAAACTCGCCGCGCGACTGGCCGCCGCACATGGCCATACACCGGGTCAGATCGGATTGGCCTATCAACTGCTATTCGCGCGTTCGCCCGGCGGCGACGAAATCGCCACGGGTCAACAGTATCTCCAAGCCATGTCGGCGCGAATGCAGCAGGCCAGCGTTGCCGATCCCGCGGGCGCAGCGATGGCAAGTTATCTGCGGGTGCTGATGAGCAGCAATGAATTCATCTGGTTGGATTGAGCGTGAGTTCCGCGGAGTGTTCTGGTAGCCGCGAGCGGAAGCTCCGGGGCTTCCGCCCGCGGCTGCGATGAGATGTGACATCCACCAGATCGGTTGATCGCTACTTGGCCGGTTCGGCGTTCCAGATTTTGATGTCGTCGAAGAAGCCGGCCTTGCCGGCGCAGCCCAGTTCGATTTTCGATTTGGTCGGATGGGCGATGCCGGACGACTTGATGAACGCCACCGGCTTGCCGTCGAGGGTCACCCGCATCTCATCGCCGACCGTTTCGACGACGGCCGTATACCACTTTTCCTGCTCGATCGTGACGGGGAACGTGGCGCTGCGGCCTTCCAGCAGCTTGGCCTTCTCCTTCTTCATGGCGGGGTCGGTCATCGTATAGATTTCGTTTTTCATCGAGCCGTCTTTTTGGTCGGCAACGATGACGCTCTTGGGCGTAAAGCGCGCGAAGCAGATGTGGCCATAATGCGAGCCGGTATATTTGCGGTCGTCGAACTCCAGCGAAACCGCCGTCGCCCCCGCCAGGCGGAAGCGGAACTCGACGATGCTGTCCTTGGTCGGCACATCGTTCCCGATGACCGCCTGGTGCCCCACCACCGCCGGCTTCCCATCCGCCGCCGGGGCGTTCACGCGGGTCTGCGTCCCCTTCAGCGCGTTATCCTCAAGCGTGAAGGTGGGAACGACCTGCTTCCACTTGTCGCCCATTTCGGCGCGGTTAAAGTCGTCCGAAAACAGCATCTCCTTTTTCACCCCAATCGGCCCGGCGGGAATCTCCGGCAAATCAGCGGCGAAGGCCCCAAGCGTCATCAGGAAAAACGGGACGAAGAACAGGCTCCGATTCATCGATGGCTCCCAGTGAAAAGTGATCGTGCGATCCGCTCCTGTTCATTGTCTACCAACGAACTTACTGTATGTCGCATCTCAATTGGAGGAATCTCTGTGAAGTGACGGCTTCTCGGCTTCGCCATTTCGCAACCGTCGATCAACGCATCCGGCGGCGGAGCCGCTCGGCTCCCCGGCGGTGATGAAACCGTCTCTTATCGCCCGCGTCGCGCGCCGCCTAGATTGAGGCAGATGCAACGACTCACTGCATCGGGTGAGTTTCCCGCACCTTGATATTCCTGAACCTCACATGTCCCGCATAGTGCTCGGCGCCGTACGTTTGCAGTCCGATCACGCCGGGGGCGAGGAGTTTGGGGTCGGGGTCGGTTTCGGTGAAATCGACGACTCGAACGCCGTTGAGATCGACGAGGATGTGGGGGCCGTCGGCGGTGATGTGGAGGGTGTTCCACTGGCGGGGTCGGCGGATGGTGTCGTTGACATCTCCCTTTCCGAGCCAGCCCTTGCGATAGAGGCCGCCGGAGTATTCGCCCACCACGCCGCGACCGATGTTCACCTGATATCCGGTCTGTCGTTCGACGCCCGGCTCATTGCGCAGGTAAACGCCGCTGTTGTATTTGCCGTGTTCTTCGAGATCGAAATCGATGTACATCTCGAAATTCTGGAACTGTTGGCTGGTGGTGAGCAGGCCGGAGCGTGACGGGTCGCCGTCCTGGGTGCCGACGATCACGCCGTCTTCGACCCGCCAATGCGCCGTGCCGATTGGGACCCAGCCGGACAGGTCTCGGCCATTGAACAGTTCTTTCCACGCCGCCGCGGCGGGAGTCGGGGCGAGCGCCGCGGCCTTAGTCGGCCCAGTTCGGGATGGGGAGTTCAGGCATCCGCTGGAAATAAAGCTCAGAGCCGCGATCAGCAATCGAGTTGGGTTTCCCATGCCGGCAATTGTGGCCGGTTGAACCGCTGTTGCAAACCGGCCGTTCTGATTTCGGCGTCCCAATTGTGGGCGGGAAGCAGTGAAAAGGAAGGGACAGGAATGTCCCTGCGGAGCTTACGGCAGACAAGAATGTCCGCCCCACCAATACGGAGCGAAACGGGGAACGGGGACGCAGCTAGTTTTGCGGTTTTGCGTCGCTAAGTTCTCTTCGATCGTTCACTTCGTGGCGGCTTGGAGCGCAGCTTCATCGGCCTGGAGTTGCTGCTGATCGGTGGTGAGGACGAGCTTGTCGGCGTCGAGCTTGGTGACGACGAGGCCGGCCTGATCGAAGGCAAGCGTAGCTTGCTGAACGGCCTGGATGTCTGGCGCGAGCGCGGTCTTCATGGCCGACCGATCGGCCTCCATCGCGGCATCGCGCTGGGATTCGTCGGCGGCTTTCTTTTCGGTCAATGGCTTGAGATCGTCTTCCTGCTTCTGGCGCGCCGTGCGCAGCTCGGTGTCGGCCGCCTGTGCCCCCGCGGCGGCGGCCTTGCCGGTGACTTGGTGCGCCTGGGCGGCTTTTTGCTCCGCGCTGGCAACCGCCGGGGCGTCGGCCTGCCGGGCGGAGGCGATGGCGTCTTCATCGGTTTTCAGCATCGGCTTCCACATTTCTTCGTCGGCCTTCAATTTCGCCTCGAAGGGGGCGGAATCAGTTTGGAGCTTTACAGTCGCCTGTTGCAATGCCGTCCGGGCGGGGACGACGATGGTCGTGTAGCTCAGTTGATCGGCCTGGACCACCGTAACATCGCTGGATACCTTGGCGGCATCGGCCGTCACCGTGGCGCTGGTGACCGCCGAGCGGCAAGTCGAGGAGACCAACCCGGTGCAAAGCAGCGCCAGAGCGGCGACCCATTTCGCGCGTCCGAAGACAGATGATGGCATGCGTTCTCCGTTGGAATGGACCCTTCCATCCATCGAACGAAGCACGGAAGAATGTTTACAAAATCGAAGGTTTCTTTGGCGTGTTGCGATCCAAGGCTCAATGCATCGCTCAATGCACCCTTACGCCCGCAGGCAGGGGTCCCGGCTCTTCGTGGGCAGGGGTCGCGCGGGCGACGCCACGATACAGTTCCAGCGCCCGCGGAGGACATGTGCCGGGGAGCAGAGTCAGCGCCAGCCCGGCCACGGGTCGCAGGCGAATGCGATGGAGAAGAGACTGGGCGAAATATCGCCGAGCGGCTGCGGTCTCTCCCATCCTGAGCAGATCGGTCGCCAGGCAGGTCGTCACGGTGGCCAACTTGGAACGGAGTTCACGGCGCCACGGACGGAGTCGATGGTCGCGGAGGAACTGACCGTAGCAGAACCGCAATGCGTAGGATGTCGACGGATTGCGAAGCACGGTCAACTGGCCTTCGTGAACGCGGTATTCGGACAAGCGCTCGGGGAGGTAGTAAGCGGATTTGCCCGAGACGCAGGCCAGGTAGGTCAGGTAAAGGTCGTCCGCCGCCGCAGCTTGCACGGGGAGCGCTGATTGGGCGCGCGAGCCGTTAGGCCAGATCAATTCGGCCCGGAACATCGCGCCGACGTTCATCGGAATCGTTCCTGATGTGAGGCCCAGTTCGCCGAGCGGATCGTGGGCGCCCGGCGCGAGCCGATCGCGTCCAAACGCCTTTGTGCAGGCTTCGGTTTCCGCCAGATCCACCGCGCCGTTGGCGCGCATGAGGAAATGATCGCAGAATGCGACGATGACGGCGGGATCGCTCTCGAGAGGTTGAACGAGCTTCGCGACAAATTCAGGACAGAGCGCGTCGTCGTCATCCAGGTTGACGTAATAGTTGCCGCGGGCCTTTCGGTAGGCTTCGACGCGATTCCCCGCCTCTCCGAGGTTGCGCTCGCACCGGCTGAGGCGAACGCGCGGGTCGTCGAAGCGGGCGACGATGGCCGCTGCACAGTCGGAACCGCCGTCCTCGGCGACGATCACCTCGACGTTCGGATGCGTCTGCGCCAAGGCGCTCTGAATGGCGTTGTGCAGGAACCGGGTGCGCCGGTAGACGCTGACCACAATGCTGACAAGTGGTGGGGAAGCCCATGTCATTGACACCCGCTCGATCGACCTGAAGTGTGCAAGGCAAACGTCAACTGCGCCACAGAAATGCTGTCAAGTATTTGACCATCGTAACGTGTGCTACACAAGCCTGCGGAACATTTTTTATCCGCAATGTGTTTGACATCCGGAACCTCAGATTACCGGAGCGATATGCAGGGTCGAATGGATCGGATTTGGTATCGGTGGGGGCGGAAGAATAGCTAAGCCGCGCAGAGCGCCTCGAGCATCGCCAAAGAGTAACCGAACGCGCGTATCGTTCCGACTCTTCGCGTAGCGGTCGGACCGCAGGTCCACTCGTTTCTTCCGACCGATTGACCGATTGACTGGTCACTGAAGTGACCAGTCCGGCGGAGAGGGCGCGTGTTGCCACGGAACTACGAACTTTGCGCCGCAAGCGTCTCGACGGGCTTGACCTCGATTGCGGAATCCAGGTAGTGACTGGGACGAGCACGGCCCTTGGTCCAGTGTTCGCGCATCCGCAGGAAGGGCCGCTCGATGAACCAGTAGGAAAACTCGGCCAGAGCAAAGGAGCAAATCAGGCACATCGGCAGATGCCGGAGAAGTGGGATCGTCTTCTCATTGACGAAGAGCTGCTGCCAGAGGTAGAGGCTGAAGGAGATCAGCCCAACGTGGACCAGCACGGGCGTATTGAGCACGCGGCCCATCCCGCCACCGGCACGGCAGACGAGCCAGATCAGCATCAGCGCGATGCACGCGCCTTCCAGCGAGAGCCCCACCGTTTGCAGATAATGAGGGACGAACTGCGTGAGATAGAGCGAGCCAACGAGGCAGCCGATCGCGATCCATCGCCCGCCCATTTCCAGGAACCGGATGACGCGGGCGCGGAAGACTGCGTGGCCGAGCAGAATCGCGGCCACGCAGCCGAACATCATCGAATCCATCCGGGTGTGGCCCATCAGGTCCATTCGCCAGACGAAGAAATTAGTTGGGGGAAGCGCCAGAAGGGTTGCGATGCGCACGGCTGGCACGATGACGAGCAGCGCCAGCGCCACGCCGAGCGACTTGCGCGCGCCGAACAGCCAGAGAAGCGCGGGCCAGAAGAGATAGAACTGCTCTTCGACGCT
>Ga0182024_10017017_pt1 | contig 13711 bp, 9 predicted proteins | sample P32metaG_FD_120480 | JGI IMG/M metagenome (GOLD analysis project Ga0182024, IMG submission 120480) | Permafrost microbial communities from Stordalen Mire, Sweden - P3-2 metaG (Illumina Assembly) | ecosystem: Environmental > Terrestrial > Soil > Wetlands > Permafrost | place: Sweden: Stordalen... | reverse complement strand
GGCACCCAGGTCTTTCCGTCGTTCGATCCCTGGAATTCGATTTCATATCGGCCACGCGTCATAATGCCAAACAGCCCGTAACGATTGGCGATACGAAGAGGTTCCAGCGCCGCGACCGGCGAAGTCGGCAGCGGAACTTCCCCGAACATCCAGATCAGCTCCGCCGAAGTTGCATAAAAAATCCAGCCGAGAACAATGCCGGCTACAGATAGCTTCACAACTTTTAAGGGACGACGGAACCGACCCGAGCGAACCAAAGATTGCGTCGGATTCTCGGGCGATGTCGGAACCGTTGCGAAAGACTTCTTCCATCTCTCTGGAAGAAATCGCAGCGCAAAGCGATCGTCCAGCAACAGTACGCCCAGCGTCAGTACAAGATAATTCAGGAACGTATAGTTCGCGGTCAGAATCACGCCGACTTCCCACGGCGTCACAATCAGAAAGCAGGCAATGCGCCAGCGGCGCGGCAGAAATAACATCCAGACCAAAGCCAACTCGAGCGCCAGCGTGGCGAATACGGTTGACGCATGGAACCAGTGCGGGAGATGTTGCACGTACCAGCCGATCCACGTGGGCAAGGGACCGTTCTGGTAGTACTCGTCCATGGCGGTGAAGTTTCGCCACTCTGGATCTCCGCCCAGAATCTTCGCGACTCCGGACTCGAAATAAATGCGAAACCACTCCCACTGCAGCAGAAATAAACTGGCGCGCGAGGGCGGCGACGCGCGCCCAAGTCCTGGCCAAAATCCGCGCGGCGCGAAAAAAAGAGAAATGAAGCCCGCTTCCAGCAGCATCCCGTCCGACTGATAACCCGAAAAGTCCTGCGCCGCACTGACGAACGAAACGAAGCACACGAAACAAATCACCAGCATTCCGCGTGGCCACACATTCACAACCAACAGCAGCGAAGCGATCATGCCCACCCAGCACAGCGCCGTCAGCATGTGCGGTCCGCTCGAAAGCCACAGAACGCTGGGCGCGAACCACACACCGCGCGCGTGCCCCAGCGAATGCGCTACCGCTTGCAGATATTCATTGGCGGGAAGAATTCCTTGCGGCCCGATGAGCCCACGGATCTGGAAGGCGAGCGAGAAGAAGGCAGAAAAATAAATCGCGCCCAGCGCGCGCAGGAATAACCAGCGAGGAATTAGGCGGTCGACTGCGCCCTGCTCCGAATCAAATAACCATCGGGTAGCAGACAGAAGCCGGTCCATGGGCGGCAATTATAGGGGCAATTATAACGAGAGGTAAAAGAACTCCGGGCGTCCACAGGTCATTTACAGTTCGCGGCGGGCACCCGGACTCATATCTGTTCTCAGCATCGGCGCGGCAGGAAAGTCACGCGGCGATGCGCCGTGCGACTTTTCGCGCCTGCTTCACCAAGCTCGGTTGGCCGACGGGAACGCTCGCCTCCCACGGCTCCTCGACGCCCATCAGGGCCAGCGCTCCGCCCGCGAGCGCCATGTTCTTCATGAACATAATCATGTTGTTCATGCGAGTGTCGGGATCCTCGTCGCGCCAGAAGTCGTGCATCACAGGCGAAACTCCCGCCAGGAAGCCCAGCAGGGCCATTGCGCCCAGCTTTGGTTTTACGCCGAGCAATATGCTCGCGCCGCCAACTAAAAGTGGAATAGCCGATAAGGTTACCGCCAATTCCGGCTGCGGCACGCCTTTGGCGCGTGCGTAGGCTGCCATGGACTTCCGGTTTTGCAGGTGGCTGATGCCGCTATTGATAAAAAACCCGGCGAACAGCAAGCGACCAATAAGAAAAGGGGCCTTCATTTCAAATTCTCCTCCAACGGATTTTCGCCTATAGACGAGTGCGCCCAGTTGGGATGAGAAAAGAGACGTGTCGGTTGCAATTCAGATTCCGGCCCCGTGTCTCCGAAAGCGTAGGATCGCTTATGCTGCGGCCAGGGACTGTGGCTGCTTGTAAACGCCGATTTGCTCGAGCATTCCAAGCTGATCCCAGTTGTCCCAGCTTTCGACGATCTTTCCGTCGACAATCCGGGCGATCGTGATCCCTCGACTACGCACGGTCTGGCCGCTCGCCGGCAGCCCGAGAGCATCTCCGGTGTGAGTCATGATGGCCGACCATCGCAGAACAACTTTGTCGTCGGCGCCGAAGACGTCCTCGACTTTGAGCTTGATATCCGGGAACGCGCCGCGAATTTCCCGAACAAATTTTGCGAACTCCTCCGGCCCGCGAATTTCCGCGTCCGCGCCCCTCTGTCCTCTGGCGACCGCATCCGGAGAAAGCAAGTCGTATACCGTCTGCATCCGGCCGTCATTCCACACTTCCTGAAACCAGCGTCGCATCAGTTGAATATTTTCGTCGGCTGACATATTACGTGACATCTGCGTTTACTCCTGTCGAACGAAATCGGGCATCACACGTTAGCTCGCTGCCGTAGAGTGGGCAAGGGAAATTTCCGACTTAGCTGGCACATTTCCGAGTCGATGGCCAATGGTTCGTCGTACGGCGGAACTCTGATATCCTCCCCCCCCCCCACAATTTTTTTGGTGTGTCGCTCTAAGATCCTCAGGCCATTGGAGTTGCCGTTATTCGATATAAGTCGATCCGCGTAAAATCTTGAGCCATAAGGACTTGTGGCTAAAATCTTCCGGAATAAGGACTTAGTCACGACTTTCAGGGAGCTCACGGTCGCGATTGTGAGGAGACGGTTGGGAGTGCCCTCGCGCATCTGGCGAGCATGCGCTTTCTGAAATCCTCAGTAAAGGTTACTCGTCACACGAAGTGAGATTTTTCTGTGGACGGCTGTGGAAAAATAGTGCGAGTGCTTTGCGCTGCGTAGTTCCCGGTCGGCGGACGGACGAATGCGTCCGTCGCTACGTGAGCGTTGTGATGACGTCCGGACTAGGAAAAAAGCTGGGCTATGCAGCCTTAAGCTGCACACCGCCCCACTCAAGCCAAAACCGGCTTGAGTGGGCCACCCGCCCGCCTGCCGCCCCACTCAAGCCAAAATCGGGCTTGAATGGGCCACCAACTCGTGGTTCCCACCTTCTTTCGCAAAGAGAGCGAAAGAAGGATGGGGTACGCGGCGGAAGCGAAGCTTTTTTTCCCTCTTCTCAATCATTAGCACTGCGTTACTAGGCACTGCTATTGGCCGTCGCAGGTTACGTGGTTGTTCCAGTCCACGAACGCGCCTTGAGGGTTATCGCGCCAAGCCCAGACGTGGAGTTCGAAAAATGAAGGAATGTTGAAGCGATTCGGGGCGGCGACAAAATTGAAGACCTGCCCTTCGAGCACAGGAGGAGTGTTGTTGTGTTTGGCGAGCCAGCTCGCCGAGTCCAGAATGAACTCGACGCCTACCAGTGTCATCTTGCCATCGGAGGGCTCGTAGATGAGCGCCTCGGGTTGCGAGGGTTCGAGGGTGAGATTCCCGAGCAGGGTACCGTTGACGTAATGTATGCCCATGGCTCCGTGGTCGGTCCCGGCAACGCAGCCCAGAAATGGTCCGTAGCCGGCGGCGGTGGCGTTGTTGACGTCGACGTACTGGCGCGTGCCTTGGCGAACCAGTTGCACCAGCTTGGCCGAGGAAGAATCTGAATGATCAGCAGGATTGTGGGCTTCCTGGGCGACGAGCAGCGGCGCGGCAAGGACTAGGCTGTTGAGCAAAGCCAGACTCAGGGTTCGTAAGATCGATTTTTGCAGCAGATGGAAGATCATCATGATGGTTTTTCCTTTATCCTTTATCCGTTCATCGTTGAAATTGTCAGCCGCGATCGCTTCCGGCGGTCGACCCGACGCGGGCCAATCTTGCATGGGACTGTAAAGGCGTTCAATCCTTGCTGCCTCCTTCCTTCCCCAAAATTTCCTCCATCGAATAACCCTAGGAAAAGCGTGGATTTAGCGACATCTTGAGGGAAGCCGAAGTCCCCGAAATGTGGTAGCCTTGAGAACTTTATAGGAGTGTTCGTATGTTGGCAGCGGCTCCGGTTTCGCGCGTTCTGCGGTTTGACGGTTTTGAGCTTGATGTTCGCGCCGGCGAACTGCGAAAAGCTGGCGTAAAGGTTCGCCTGCAAGGCCAACCCATACAGGTACTGGCGACCCTGCTGAATAGAGCGGGCGAACTGGTGACCCGCGAAGAACTTCGAGACCAAGTCTGGCCAGCCGAAACCTTTGTCGATTTTGACCACAGCCTGCACAACTCCATCGCGCGGCTTCGGGAAGCGCTGGGAGATTCCGCGGGGACTCCGCGTTACATCGAAACTCTGCCGCGCAGGGGATACAGATTTATTGGCGCGGTGGAAAGAGTTGGCAGCGAGGAACCCGCGCCGTCTGGGCCAACCGAGCAATTCAAGGAAGCTCCGGTGGTTGCCGTTCGAAACAGTCCTCCGCCGATGCTCAGCGCTGTAACGTTGCGGACTGTTGTGATCGTTGTTGGGATCATTGTTGCGATTAGCGTTGCGACCGCGGCGGTTCTAGTATCGGTACGCATTGTTTCGCACCGCGCGGCGGTCACACCCTCCGTGCGCTCGGTCGCAGTGCTGCCGCTGGCTAATTTTTCCGGGGATCCGGCGCAGGAATATTTCGTCGACGGCATGACGGATGAGCTGATTACGGACCTTGCCAAAATTGGCTCCCTCCGGGTGATCTCGCGAACTTCCGTAATGCGCTACAAGCGCACGAGCAAGAGCCTGCCCGAGATTGCCCGCGAACTGAACGTGGATGGGATCGTCGAAGGATCGGTAACGCGTTCGGGTCAACGAGTGCGGATTACGGCGCAGTTGCTATACGGGCCCACCGACAAGCATCTTTGGGCCGAGACCTATGAGCGTGACCTGGGAGACGTGCTGGGCTTGCAAAGCGAAGTGGCGCAGGCGATCGCGCAGCAGGTGAGGGCGCAGGTTACGCCGCAGCTGCAGGCTCGTTTTCGGACGGCCCGCCCCGTCAATCCGGAAGCTTACGATGCTTACCTGAGGGGGCGCTATTACCTGTCGAACATGTTCACGATGGCGGAGCCTCTCAATATGGCGAAGACCTACTTCGAAGAGGCTGTGAGAAAAGATCCGGGATTTGCGCCGGCCTACTCGGGGCTGGCGGAGGCTTACATCTACCTGGCGATTTTCCGGCAATGGCCGGCAGAGACCGCTCACCGGCAAGCGGAAGAGGCTCTTCGGCACGCTCTAACTCTGGACGACAGCATCGGCGAAGCCTACGATGCCCTCGCTATATTGAGTTGGCGGTACAGCTGGGACTGGGATGCTACCGAACGGGAGCTGGACCAGGCGATTGCTTTGGCGCCGAGTTACAGTTGCGCCCATGAAGATCGAGCGGAATACCTCGCCTTCCGGGGGCGGCGGGCCGAGGCTGAGGCGGAAATGGCCAAGAGCCTGGAGTTGGATACTAGCATTGGTTCGTTCCTGACCGAATCGGCAGTTTTTTTCCAGTTGCGCGATTTCGATCGGTTGGTGGAGGCAAGCCGCAGAGGAATGGCTTTGAATCCGAATGAATGGCTCGAGCATTTCTATCTCGGCATGGGCTATGAGGGGACTGGAAAACGACTGGAATCGATCTCGGAGTATCAGAAAGCGGTCGAGTTGTCAGGCGGCGATCAAGATGCCACCGTGGCGCTGGCGCACGCCTACGCGGGCGCCGGGAGACGAGCTGAAACTCAGAAGATGCTGCGAGACTTAGAGCAAAAATCGACCAAAGTCTACGTTTCGCCGTATCTTATCGCGACGTTATATGCCACGCTAGGTGACAAAGACATAGCCTTCAAGTTCCTGGAGAAAGCCTATCAGGAGAAATCGCTCGACCTGTCCTGGTATCTGAAGGCTGATTTGCGAATCGATAACCTCCGTTCTGACCCCCGCTATGAGAGCCTGCTTCGAATGGCTCACTGAAACACTGGTACGACCCGCTGCGAAGTCAGTTCGATGTATTGACGGACGCAAGAGCGATGTTCCTCATAACGCACAGAGCGCGGGTGCAATTGGAATACATTGTTGCGACGCATTTTCCAGGTGACCCATTTAGGCTAGACGCGCTCATGGAAGCCCCGCCGTCTGAGGAAAACATCAAACTCAATATTTAGAGTCATCCGCGTCCCAGAGAGTTCAACCCCGCGCTATCGGTGGAAGCGCCGACTATCTCGGATGTCCCTAACCGACAGGTGCGCGAGAGCTCTTTGTCCGAGCAGGCGCGCGGGAATTCCCACTTCTCAAGCTACGGTACTGATGGCTTCGGGTTGGTGCGGGCTTCTGGGGCTGCGCTCCATCCGGGGAGGGTGGTGCTGCCGGTGATTAAGCGCGCGCCTCGTTCGTAGGTGACGTAGGACCAGGCCCATTGAATCAGAACCAGCAGACGATTGCGGAAACCGATGAGAAAGAGAATGTGGATGAATAGCCAGGATAACCAGGCTACGAAGCCAGAGATGTGAATTTTGCCGAATTTGGCTATGGCCGCCGCGCGGCCGATCGTGGCTAGGCTGCCTTTGTCCCAGTAGTGGAATGCTGGTCGCTGATCTTCTCCAACGTTCGACTCGCTGCGCTCGCTCAGGGCAGGAGCCTTCGAAGAGAGCGAAGCAGATGGGGTGCCGGGCCCGCGCTGTCGCGAAGGAAGGGAGTCAAAATCCCCGCCCTGTCGCAAGGGTCGCGAGAAAGACGGGTCACCCGGCGCGAGAGATGACCGCTCCGGAGGGGAGCTAGAATTCCCGCTTTTCGCAAAGGAGGCGAAAGATGGGGCACCTGCATTCGTGGGTGATGCCAGTTCTTCGCGAATCAGTTTCGCGACGAACCTGCCTTGCTGCATAGCTACCGGGGCGACGCCGGGGAGTAGTTTGCCGTGGGCATCCTTCAGCGCGGCGAGATCGCCGATGACGAATACTTCCGCGTGACTGGGAAGGCTGAGGTCGGGCTGAACCAAGACGCGTCCAGCGCGATCGGTGGCTGCTCCAAGTTTTTTGCCGATCGGAGAGGCGGCGACTCCAGCCGCCCAGAGGATAACGGTTGCCGGAAGGCGCGTGTTTCCAGCGTACACGGCGCCCGGTTCAATCTGCGTCACGGTGGTGGAAGTGCGAACCTCAACTCCCAGATGATTTAACTGCTGTTGTGCGCTGCGCGATAGATCTTCCGCGTAGGCGGGCAGGATGCGCGGGCCACCCTCAATGAGCAGAATATGAGTGCGGGCGGGATCGATGGATCGAAATTCGTGAGTGAGGGCGTGACGCGCGATCTCGGCAAGAGTGCCGGCGAGTTCGACCCCGGTAGGGCCGCCGCCGACGACTACGAAGTTCAGAGGAGGCGCGGTTTCGTTGGCGGCGGCGTGCCGCTCGGCTAGTTCGAAGGCGAGGAGAATGCGGCGGCGAATCTCGAGCGCGTCTTCAATCGTCTTGAGGCCGGGAGCGTAGGGTTCCCATTCATCGTGGCCGAAATAGCTGTGGCTCGCTCCGGCGGCGACGATCAGATAGTCGTACGGCATGGCCTCTTCGGAAGTTTTCACGATGCGACGGTCGAGATCGAATGCAATAACTTCCGCCATGAGCACTTCAATGTTTTTGTGCGAGCGGAGAATGGAGCGGATGGGCGCAGCGATCTCTGCCGGGGAAAGTCCGGCGGTTGCGACCTGATAAAGAAGCGGCTGGAAGGTGTGGAAATTCTTGCGATCGATGACCGTGATTTGAACGGGCGCATTGGCGAGCGCCTTCGCGGCGTTCAGGCCGCCGAAGCCGGCGCCTACGATTACTATTCGAGGTTTCCTTTCACCACTCACGTTGCTATGGCCCACAGTTTGCTGTTTCAGTGCCCACCTCTATAAGATTCAGCGCGATGGCAGACGGTGCGAGAAATCCGATGCGGGCCGAGAGTCGAGCCTGGGCTGGTCCAGGTTCGGTTAATGCAGCTTCGGTTAAACCGGCATGGGTACGCTTCGTGCTGCCGTCGGGTGCGGATCTTATTTTTTTCGCCATGCTTGGGGTGCTCGTGCTTACGCCGCTTTCGGTGCGGTTGCTGGGAGATGCGGGAATTGGATGGCACATTCGCACGGGACAGGAAATTCTGGCGACGCACTCGATTCCGCGGGTGGATTCGTTCTCGTCGACCATGGCTGGCAAGCCGTGGTTTGCCTGGGAGTGGCTGTATGACCTGACGGTAGGGAAATTGGAATCGGAATGGGGACTGAACGGGGTGGTGTGGTTTACGGCCATGACGATTGCGCTCACGTTTGCCTGCACGTTTCGCTTCTTGATGGCGCGCAGGACGAACGTGGTGTTAGCGCTGGTGCTGGTGCTGCTGGCGGTGTCGGCGTCGATGATTCATTTCTTGGCGCGCCCACACGTGGTGAGTTGGCTGTTTACGCTGGCATGGTTTTACTTGCTGGATGGCTCGGAACGGCTGTCGCTCAAGGGTCGTGGCGGATCGCCAAGATGGATATTTGCGCTGTCGCTGCTGATGTTGGTGTGGGTGAATGTGCATGGCGGATTCTTGCTGGGATTTGTGCTGTTGGGAATTTTTCTGCTGGGAGCGGGATGGACCTGGTTCAACACAAACGAGAACCGAATCGAGGAGATGCTACAGAAGATTGCCGCGGCGAAACGAATGCGAAGCTTAGCCGTGGTGACGCTACTGTCCGGGGTAGCGAGCCTAGTGAATCCGTATGGATGGAAGCTGTACGGGCACGTTTACGGCTATCTTTCAAATCGTTTTCTGATGGATCACATTGATGAATTTCAGTCACCGAACTTTCATGGGATCGCGCAGAAATGTTTTCTCCTGCTGCTGCTGATTACCGTTGCAACCGTGGCGATTCGGGGGAACGAGTTACGGCTCAGCCAGGGGCTGACGATTTTGTTGGCGGTGTATGCGGGACTTTATGCGTCGCGGAATATTCCGGTGTCTTCCATTCTGCTTGTGATGATCGTGGGCCCGTTGGTGCCGGCGGCCAGGTTTACTCGCGAATTCTCTCAGAGAATGGCTGCGGTTGAGACGGGACTGCGGGGACACCTGTGGCCGATTCTGGCGATGGTCGCGACGTTCGCAGTTGTCGCCAATGGCGGGCGCGTGGGCTCGGGAGTATGGATGGATGCGCACTTCAGTAATGCGAGGATGCCGGTGCAGGCGGTGAATTTTCTGGAAGAAAAACAAGTCAGGGGAGCGATCCTTAGTCCTGATTACTGGGGCGGGTATTTAATCTACCGGCTTTATCCCATGGTGCGCGTGGTTGTGGATGACCGGCATGATCTGTATGGGGAGGAGTTTTTCAAGTCATATCTGAAGACGATGCGCGTGGAACGAGGGTGGGAGCAATTTCTTATGGTGCATGAGAGTTCTGTCGTGCTGTTGCCCAGAGATGCGGCGCTGGCCAACGTCCTGACCGAAACTAAGGGATGGAAACAGATTTACGCGGATGATGTGGCGGTTGCGTTCGTGCGCGAAAGGTTCTAAGGAATGGAAGTTAGCGGTAGTGGGCCGGTTTCAATTTGTCTCCTATGAGAGCGTCGAAGAAAGGCGGTGTCTTCAGCCGCGAGGGATCTCCCATAGGTACGACTAGAGGGAGATCCTTCCTTCCGCCTGAAAAACGGCTGCACTCAGGATGACCCCGAGCCGCCACCAAATTAGCTGAGGTTGTGTGCCGGTCAAAAAATCAGAGTATCGAAGCTGCTTAGAAGCGGTCGTTGGTATCGATGCCGAAGCCGAGGATGGCGGTGACTGCGACCGGCTGGTTGCCGCGCATGGCGGGTTGAAATTTCCAACTGCGAAGGGCGGCGACGATTTTGGCGGTCATCTCAGCCGGGCCGGGCTCGAGGACGCGAACGTTTCTCAAATTGCCGGAAGCATCCAGGGTGCAGGCGAGGACGATGCGGGCATGTGGCAAGCCCTGCGCGAGATCGGCACGCAGCGGCGACGGGGCAGTGAGCGTACCTCCGAATGAATGGGCGCTGGCGGCTTCGTCGGAAAATTCCATGACAACCGTGCCCAGCGAAGTATCGAAATAGGTGGTGTACTTCTCGCCACGCAGAAGATTTTTGTACGGCTCGAAAGCTCCTCCGGAAGTGGCGGTTGCCACGATTGTTACGCCTAGGGCTTCGCGTTGCTTTAAGGTTGAATGACCGGGTGCCGAGGGATTGTTATCGGTGGAATCTGAACCGAAGCTGGGCAGGTTGACGATCCCGCTGCCGCCGCTGATATCGATACCGCGGACGGGCGGCGTGCCGGAAGATGCGTTTCCTGCGCCTCCAGGACCTGGCGTGGGAGAGATGCCGTTGTGTGCGACGGCGTCGGAGCCGCGTCCAGCCTCAGTAGCTTTTGCTGCGCCGGAGCCTGCGCCATTCATAGCGCTGCCAGGACCGTTCCCGTGACCGATGCTGGCTCCGTTACCGGCTCCGCCGAGGCCGGGCTTGTCTCCACCAGAGGGCGACACGGCTAGGGAGCCAGTGTCTTTGCTGTTGGGCAATCCTACTTTGGGGCCGGGCTGGCTGGAAAGTACAGCGCCAGCGCTGGCATCGCTGCCACTTGCATTCGGAGGCGTGAGCCTTGTGACTGCGTCTGGGGGTACGCCGAGGGGGTCGGGTGCGGTGCGACTCAGGCCGGGGTGGCTACTGTCGACTGATGGAGGCGGAGCTACGACGTTATTGTCCGCCAATGTTCTACGAGAATTGTAGGCTCCGGCACCGTTTGCCGACACAGTCGGCGGAGGCGCTACTACGCTGGGCACGCCGAGCGTTGGCGCAGACGACGATGGCAGAGGCCGGGTGCCGTTCGCGCCTGATATCCCAGTGGAGAGTGGCGGGGCGATTACATTTGGTCCGGGCAACGGGCCCATGCCGTTGCGTGCGCCGTGAGGACTGCCAGCTGCGGCGACCGCGGGCGGGGGCGGGACGACATTGGCGCCCAGCAAGGTTCCGGCTGCAGTGCTGGAGTTGTTGGAATGAACGGACGGAGGTGGTGGCACAACTTCGCTGGCGCCGAAAATTTTGCCCATCAGATTGCTCATGAACGATCCGCTGCCGGTGGCCGTGGGCGGCGGAGGCACAACTGTCCTCGAGGAATCCGGAATAGCGCCGCCCGCGAGCTGGCGCACGGCTGGCGAAACGTTGGCTGGTAGAACGTTGGCTGAGGGCGGTGGCGCAATGACCGAGGGTGCGGGCAAATTCAGTTTCGGGTTTCGTGAAGTGGTGCGCTCCGGAGCCGAGACCGGTGGCGGCACCGCCGTGGCGATCATTTGCACGGGACGGTGGGAAAATTCTCCGCCCACCGCGGCGGGGGCAGCCGGAATTACGTTCGGCGCAAGGGAAGGCGCGGAGCGTGCTCGATCCTGGGAGATGCTGGGCGCTGGCGCGACTACTGACGGAATGAGGGCTGGCGTCATGTGTGCGCGTTCGCGAGTGACGCTGGGAGCGGGAGGAACGACGGTGGGATCGAGAGCCGGCGCTACCAGAGAGTGGTCACGCGCCACAGTTGGCGTGGGCGGAATCAAAGTTGCGCTGAGATTCGGCGCGGTGACGGGCTGATCGCGCGACACCGAAGGGGCGGGAGCGATTACCGATTCGACGGGAGCAGCGTTGCGGGTATAGTCGCGAATCACATTCGGAGCCGGAGCGACGAATGTGGATGTCAGCGTTGGCGCGGTGCGAGTTGAGCGCAGTCCCTGCGACGGCGGAGGCCCGGGATTCGGCTGGACGGCTAAAAGGTTCGCGACCGCATCGCGCGAGGACGGAAGTTTCAAATTAGGTGCGTCGACAACTTTCGGGACGAGGGAGCTGCCGCGAGCGATTTTAATGGTCTGCACGCGGTGCTGCGTCTCGCCGCCACCGGCGCGTCCAGCGTTTCCAGCCTGAGAGCCGCCGAGATCTTCAGTGCGCGGAAGTTCGTCGCCGCTGTAATAGATTACGTCGTGACTGGAGAAGCGGGGAGCGACGAAGGGCTGCAACTGCGCAATCTTCAGTTGCACCACGATCACGGCAAAAATCAGGAAGGCCTCCAGCACATAGGAGGGGATCATGATGCGCAAGGGAATCAACCCGAATGGGGCTTCGCCCGCCAGCCGGCGTTCTGAGCGGACCAGCGCGGGGCGGATGGACGTAACGAACTCGCGCCAGGGCGAGGACCACTCGACCTGCAGTTTGGGCGCGTCGTAGTGTTCGACCGCTGTCTCTTCGAATTCCAGAGTTTCAATCACGCAGTTGGTCTTCTAGTTGTTTATTTGTTTCGTTTGTATTTCCGTCGATTGTGATTTCAATTTGATCGCCTACGGCGGTGCTGGTTTCAGCCGCGGTGCGGCAGGGAAGCTCGAGAACCGATGCCGCCTGGGTGCGAACCGGGGCGAAGCGCCAGGGCTGCAGGTCGGGCTGAATATGGATTACAGTCATGGCGTCGTCCAAATAGATCACGTCGATGGGAAAACCCATGCCTAATGTGTGAACGCCGTGACTGGGAACGATCCACAGTCCAGAGCCGCTGCTGAATTCGCTGGAACGGAATCCCAACAGGCCGCGCAGCCGGGTCCAGTGTGTATCGGCCACAGACAGGGCCGTGGCGAGAAAGGCCTGGCGCGTCTGATTAAAGGCCCGTCCCTGTGTCATGAATACGAACGCCCCCGGATGATTCGCGCCCTTCTTTCGCCTGTCGACTGACTTTTCGTTCGTCTGCCGGTTCCTCTATTTGCCGGAGATGGGCCCCAATTGCCGGATCAGGTCAATGATGGCCGGGCCAATCGTGACAAAAATAATTGACGGCAGAACAAATATCACCAGCGGGGGAACCATCTTGATGGTAGTTTTTGCAGCTTGCTCTTCGGCTCGTTGCCGGCGCTCGGTGCGGAGCGAATCGGAATGCACCCGCAAGGCTTGGGCAACGCTGGTCCCGAAGCGGTCTGTTTGAATCAGTGTACCAACAAGGGAGCGGATGTCGTCAACCCCGGTGCGGTCTACCAGGTTGCGCAGGGCCTCGGCGCGCGGCTTGCCGGCCCGCATCTCCAAGTTTACGAGATGAAGCTCATCGCTCAGGTCGGGGTGGGCATGATGAAGATCCTGGCCGACACGCATCAGGGCCTGATCGAGCGCGAGACCGGCCTCGACGCAAATCACGGTGAGGTCGAGAGCGTCGGGCAAGCCGATGCGAATGCGCTGCTGGCGGTTTTTGATCATGCGCTTCAGGATGAAGCGCGGCAACAAGAACCCGAGCCCGGCCACCCCGATCAGTAAGGGGAGATTGTCAAAGCCTGTCAATAAAGCGACCGCGCCAAATCCGACGACACCCAGGAGAACGCGCGCGCCGAAGTAATAGCTGACGTCAATGGCGTCGCGGTATCCCGCCTGAATGAGCCAGGCATGGGTGCGGGAGACGTCGGCCGGTGAGAGTGGAATGGCTTTGCTGAGCGGATCGAGTGCCTGCTCCATGCGTTCGCGGAACGCAGGCTTGTTTTCGACTGTTGGTTGCTGACCTCCCAGCGCGCGCAAACGCGCGCCCAGGAGTGAACTGGGGGTTACGACGGCTGCCCCAAAAGCGAATACTGCCATGACGACAGTGACGAATACGACGGCGATGAGAATCAATGACAGCACGGTTTATTCGTTGCTTCTTCTTTGCTGGAAGGTCGAGATGCTCACGGGTGGCTGCGTTTTGGCTGGCGCGACGCAGCCGAGCCGATTGAGATTCCTCGGCGCGTGATGCAAAGCACGCGGTCTCGGAATGACAACGGCTTGTGATCGGATCATCATTCGCTTTTTCTTTCTTAATTCGCTTTTTC
>Ga0182024_10017016_pt1 | contig 13711 bp, 19 predicted proteins | sample P32metaG_FD_120480 | JGI IMG/M metagenome (GOLD analysis project Ga0182024, IMG submission 120480) | Permafrost microbial communities from Stordalen Mire, Sweden - P3-2 metaG (Illumina Assembly) | ecosystem: Environmental > Terrestrial > Soil > Wetlands > Permafrost | place: Sweden: Stordalen... | reverse complement strand
CGGTGGCCGCCTGCCATGACATCAAGTTGGAAAGCCCGATATAACGGACCTTTCCCTGGCGCACGACATCGTCGAGCGTCCGCAACGTCTCCTCGAGCGGCGTGTTGCTGTCCCATCCATGCACCTGGTAAAGATCGATGTAATCGGTCTGCAGCCGTTGGAGACTGCCCTCCACTTCGCGCATGATGTTCAAGCGAGTCGCGCCGCTCCGGTTGAAATTCTCGCTCATGGGGAGCCGGACTTTGGTGGCCAGGACGATCTCTTGCCTCACGCCCCTCAAGGCATTACCCACCAGAGTCTCGCTCTCCCCGAGGCTGTACACATCTGCCGTATCGATGAAGTTGATTCCCCTGTCCAGGGCTAACTTCACCATTCGCGTCGTGTCCTCTTGGCCGAGATTGCCCATGTTCATCCTGCCGCCAAACTGCATCGTGCCGAGCGCCACCCCACTCACGATCAGTCCGGTATTCCCTAGTTTCCTATACCTCATCTCTCATACTCCTTCCGCCGCGAATGAGTCTTGCGATAGCGATTGCGAATTTGCCCCAATTCAGACAGAGGTATCGAAATGAGGAGCGATGTTCGTTGCCACGAATGACTCTCCTTTCCGATGTGGCCGTTAGCCACTCTCTTTGCACATGGCACGGCACGTTCCAAATCGCCGGAAGTCGACTCCACAAAGCGGATCTGGTTTGAATTCAACTCATTCACGTAATCCGAGTCCAGTTCAGAAACACATTCAAGGGTAGACGTCCCGCGAGAAAGTGTCCGCCGGACGACGACACGTCAGCATGCTGGCATCTATTTGATGAACACAATTGCCTCGAACCCTTCCGTACTTTTCAGAGCGTCGACTACTAGTCCGTGACAAAGAGGCAAGACGCAATTGTCGCGAGGGACAGAATATGTCGTGGACCGCAGATTATCGTTCGAAAAGGCCTTCGCCTAGGGCCCGGAAATCGTCCGCAGATTTACCTGCATCGCGTGTTTTCGTCCTGCTCTGGTCAACAACGTCCGGAAGGACTCTCAAATCTCTGTTGCATTCAAGAATTTTTGGGGCCCCCCCCCGGTGATCCACGAGCTCAAATAGCGAACTGCGGGCTGTCGCAATCGCTACATCTTCCCCTCTTCCCTTTTCAGGCCATTTCGCTCAACATCATTTTCCCAGAGAGGTAACCGCCGATGATTTCCCAGGCCCATATCTCGCGAGCAACTCCCATGGGGGCAAACCTCGTGGGCGGCGGTGCCACCTTTCGCGCCTGGGCCCCGCTTGCCACCGCTGTTTACATCAACGGCACGTTCGGGGGCACGCCTGCAATGGGGCAGACCGCCGACCTGCTGCTCGCGAAGGATGCCGATGGATACTGGACCGGTTTTGTCGATGCGGCGAGCGAGGGCGACCCTTACCATTTCTGGGTCGTGGGACCAGGATCGACTGGTTGCAAACGCGATCCCTACGCGCGGGAACTTGCGACCGATGTGGCCTTCCCCGCCTGCAGCTGCCTGATCCGCTCCGCAACCGCCTACCCATGGCACGACTCGGCATTCGTCACACCCGACGTCACGAACATGATCGTGTATCAGTTTCACATCGGAACCTATGATCCAGCCACACCCGGCGCCGCATCCACCTTTCTCGACATCATTGGGAAATTACCCTACCTCGCCGCGCTCGGCGCCAACGTGCTTCAGCCCCTCCCCATCGAAGAAGTTGAAACCGACCCGTCCATGGGCTACGACGGATCAGATTACTTCTCGCCGGACTTTCCGTACGTGGTCACCGACCCGGCGGCGCTCGGCATGTACCTCGCCACCATCAACGGCTTGCTCGCGACAAAGCACTTTCCGCCCATGACTCTTCAGAACATTACGTCCGGACCCGCTCAGCTCAAAGCCCTCGTCGATCTCTGCCACCTCTATAGCATGGCCGTAGTCTTTGATGTGGTCTATAACCACGCCGGAGGGTTCACCGTCGATGGCAAGCAGCCGGACGATCAATGCATCTACTACTGGGACCGCGCCATCAACCGCGGGAACAACAACGACAGTCTCTATTTCACAGACCAGGACCGCGGAACCGGCGGTCTTTCCTTTGCTCTCTGGAAGAACGATGTCCGCCAATTTCTGATCAACAATGCCCTCTATTACATCGGTGAATTCCACGCCGACGGATTCCGCTACGACGAAATCAGCGACCTCATTTCGATGAATTGCGATTCCGGCTGGAGCTTCTGCTGCGATCTCACCGGGACACTGCGCTATGTGAAGCCGCGCCTGTTGCAAAATGCCGAGTTCTGGCCAGGCGAAGTTGGGAACTACCCGAAGTCGGCTCCTTCGATCGTTACACTTACCGCTGACGGAGGTGCGGGATTTGATGTGGTACAGCACGACGGCTTGCGCGGTGCTGTCCGTGGTGCCCTACAGTCGGCTTCCTTCGGACAGAGTGCCGCCGTCAATTTCGACGCCATTGCCGGTAATCTCTATCCCCAGGGGTTTGCGCATGCATGGCAGGCGGTTACCTGCGTTGAGAATCACGACATCGTGAAAGTGGACACGGGCCTGCGCCTCCCCGCTTTGGCCGATGGCTCAAACCACCGCTCCTGGTATGCCCGCAGCCGCTCGCGCTTCGCCACAGGTCTCCTTCTCACCGCTCCCGGAATCCCGCAACTCTTCATGGGCCAGGAGTTTTTTGAAGACAAGCAGTGGAGCTGGGACCCCAAGTCATCGAACTTGATCTGGTGGACCGGCCTCAATACGGGAAGCGATCAAGCGATGGTCGATCACCTCCGCTTCACACAAGACCTGATCCGCCTGCGATGGAACTATCCGGCCCTGCGCGGGGAAAAAGTAAATCCGTTTCACGTTCACGACCAGAACCGCGTGATTGCGTTTCACCGGTGGCTTGAGGGCAGCGGGCAAGACGTAATCGTGGTGGCCACGCTCTCTGATACCACCTGGTATAACTACGCCATCGGGTTTCCGTTTCCGGGACCATGGCGTGAAGTCTTCAACAGCGACGTCTACGACAACTGGGTGAACCCGATTGTCGCCGGGAACGGAGGAGGTATCTCTGCATCGGGCCCACCGCTTCACGGCTTTGAAACCTCGGCAAGCATTGTCGTCCCCGCCAACGGCTTTGTCGTTTTCGCCCGCGCGTAACTGATTTCGAGGTCAAATAGTGGACAATTCATTCCGGCTTCTTGTGCTTTAACGTCCGTGAGTGTTTAATATTCGCCGGAGGTTTCATGAACATCCTAGAAGCATTGCACACCGAAGAAGCAAAGCTGGAAAGGCAGTTAACTGCGATTGGAGGAGCCATCGAGGCTCTTAGTGGGGCTGCTAAGGCCTCGGTTACGCATGTGAACCGGCACCCCAAGAAAGTTGTAAAGAGAACCATGTCTGCGTCGGTGCGAGCGAGAATATCCGCAAAGGCCAAGGCGCGCTGGGCAAAGATCAAGGCCGAGCAGGGCAAGAAAGCAAAGTAGCCGACTCGGGGTTCCATTCCGCGGTAATTTACACCTTCATCCCGTGACATTTTTTCGCGCACCAAGAACGGGTAAATGGCGTCTCACCGCCCTTGGGCTTGCGCTCGCCGCCTTTGTGAGTCTCTCCGGAGTCATGAGCTGGCCCGAGGAGTTACGAGGAATGCGGCGAGTCACCGAGCGCGACGAACTCTACAGATATCTTGCGCAAGAACTTGCCGAGCCGAGCATCTGCGAGAAGATTCCCTGGTCCGTTCTTTCGCCGGGCGGCTTTTTCTTGTCACCTTCCTACGAACGATCGGACTGCTACACGTTCATCGCTGGCAGGACAAAGAATCCGTGGATTTGCTGGAGGGTGAAACGGCTTGGGGCATTTCACCTCTTTTCGCAACAAACGTCCCTGTGGTCGTGTGTGAACGATGCATTGCGCGGCATGAACGCCGGCGTTGCCGTTCCGCAGGCAAGTTTGGTTCGATTCTTCGGAGAACTCGGTTACGACCCGGACACCATTCATATGGAAGGAATCACGCCGCCGGTCGTTAGCGTAAAGGATCTGTACCGGCAGATTTCGAAGGAACCCGACATCGTAGCGCGTATCGCGCAGGCCACTCGCGATTTCGAAAAGTCGCAAGACTCAGCCAAGAGCGAGGACCCTCCCTATCTTGCCGATATGGCGGCGCTCCCAAGCAAAGACCCCGGTTGGTGCAACCGGGATACCTCCGGATCTCGAGCTCGCAAGCCAGCGAGCCCGATTCCGCGACTGGTGCCTGTTTACACTCGCCAGTAATACGAAAGACGCCGAGCTCTGTCGGCAAATTCAGGTTCATGCGAACGAAGGAGACGCGCGGCTCTCGCTTCAAGCGAACTGCGAGCGTCAAGTCAGCTCACCTTATCCGAGCGGATTGCTCTACGGGCCCGAAGTGCCCAATGACGATAACCACACGCGCGCGCTCCTTACCATGCTGCATTACCCAATTCCGCGCGCCAAGGACCTGCCGCTTGATCGGATCTATGAGGCTTATGACCGCTTCTTGGACGAACTCAATAAGACGACCGATCCCGCGCACGTCGCCGCGCGCCGCCGCTTCATCGAGCGCGTCGAGCACCTCAACTGAATTGTTCTGCTGACAGTTCATAACTGCGCAGCACGAGCGGCATCCAATTCTGGCGCGGGTCGCCCCGCGTTTTTCCAGCTGGCGAGAAGAAAGATTGTCCCGCTGAAAGGTGACAGATAGATGTAGTAAACGGTTGATCCGCTTTCGACCTCGTAGAAATCTTTGCGCTTGGGGTCGGCCGTAACGTTCACTGCGCCGGCCAATAGAATCCCCAGACTTATCACCATCTGTGCACGGTGATTTCCCAAGTCCTCGATTCGCAGTTCCTCTCCAAAGCTCATTTGCATGGGCTCAGGCCTTCGGCTCCGCCGTCCGCGCTCCAAATGTGCCGCAGGGGCCTTTCATTCCTTCCCGGAACTTTTCCCGCTCCTCGGGTGTCATCTGCGCCCAGCGCTCCATTATTCGCCCCCGCCAATGCATGTTCGGACCACGCAGTCCGCGAAAACCCCCGAACAGGATCTTGCTCAGAAGCAAAAGACCCAGCGCCTGCCAGAAACCGATGGGATGCAACCCAAAGAGCCCAGGCACGAGCCAGTTCCACAGGCTCATCACCACAAAACTGAGCACAGCCGCAGCCAGCAACACCAACAACACAACCTTCACTCCCTTGAATATCCATCTTCTTTTCATTTTTCTAACCTCATGCCGTTCTCAACTCGTCATAGATCGACTGCAGACGCTCGCGCAGGTGTATGACCGCATAGTGCTTCCGCGATAGCAGCGTGTTCACGCTCACACCGGTCGCCGCAGCAATCTCCTTGAAGCTCCTGCCTACGATCTCGTGCGCGACGAATATTTTGCGTTGTTCTTCAGGAAGCTCGTCCAGAGCAGCATCCAGCTCTTCCAAGAGCACATTCCGCGCGTGGACTGCCTCCGGTCCAGCATCCGGAGACGGGAGCAGATCTTCTAACAGCAGCAACTCTCCGTCTTCCGCCACCACTGGATCGTTCCCTATCGCCTCTGGCCTTCTCTTTCGGAAGAGGTCCGTGATCCGATTCCGCGCCACTCGGAACAGCCAGGCACTAACCTGCTCGACCGGCTTCATCATCCGGTACGCTTCGACAAGTTCGTAGAAGACATCCTGCAGGATGTCCTCGGCATCCCGCTCATCGGGCACACGCCTGCGGATGAAATTCTTGAGCCGGGCCCGTTCGAGCTTGACCACCTCCGAGATCCGTTGGTCTTGCTCGGGAGCCATTCCCTCTACGCTCAGCACCTCGCTCATCTACCTCTGTAGACGGATGAAGGGCGCAAATATTTCAGGGAAAAACAGCTGGTGGCTTTGCGAGCCTAGACCCACAGTATGTCCTTTACCTACAGACAAGCTGGGTTCGAGTAGCGATTTTCACAATGGCCGGACGTATGCAATTGTGGATCGCACTCAAGCACTTCGTAGCGATCCGCAACTCGATAACCTCGGCCAGAGCTTAAGCCCAGAACCCTTGCCGCGCTCGACAATCGCGGCAGAGTCACCCCTGAATCCTTCGCAGGTGGTCAGTATCACCGCCCAAGACTGACCAGACGGCCGTCACTGTATCGATCCTGATGGCGCACCCAGCCCATCGGATGGGGCAGGCCCTCGTCGTCGCGGCCTTTTGGTGAGCGGTCAAGGAAGGTGTATACGCCGAGTAGATCTTCCAAGCCGCGCCCGTAGGTCCAGTACGTGTGAAAGATTTCACCATTCCCCTCCCTATAGAACACGCTCAAGCCAGGAGCTTCCTCGCTTGGGAAGCCCGCCGTGCCGAAGTTGTAGACCTTGCCGCTCGCGAGCTCGTCTTTCGTGAACGAGACGCAGTAGTCATGATTAAAGTCGGTTCCAAATGATGAAACCCACGGGAAGCGCCAGCCCATGCGCTTCTGGAAGGCTTCAATCTGGGCGAGAGGCGCCCGCGAGATGGCAGTAAATGTCACGTCGCGTTGCGCTAAGTGTATCGCGCTGCCGTCAAAGTGATCGGCCGCCATGGAACAGCTCGGGCAGCCCTCCTTCCACTCCGGGTCAAACATGAAGTGGTAGGCAATCAGCTGGCTCCTGCCATCGAAGAGACCTGCGAGCGTTTTGTTCCCTCAGGAGCGTCGAAGACATATTGCTTCTCAACCTTCTCTCGGGGCAACTCACGGCGCTCGCGGGTGAGTTCATCGCGCAGTCGGGTGAATTCCTTCTCTTTGCTCAAGAATTGCTTGCGAGCAGCAAGCCACTCGCCTCGGGACACGACGTTCGGACGATCCATTTTTTTCTCTACTGCAGGTTGCATTGGCGTTCTCCTTCCGTTTGGCCTCGCGGGCACATTTTTCTCGAAACTAGGCGAACGGATTCTCGTCCGCACTGGGACCGTAAATCGAGGGCACGGGAACATCGAGCATTCGCAGATAGACGGAGAGCTGCCCCCGATGGTGGTAGTTATGATTCATGAGGATCGAGCGAATGAATCCGATCCGCGGGACCGACATCAGGACTTTGCCGTTTCTCGTCAAGCTCCACATGGACAGGAGGCGAGCGTCGTCCATCTTCTCGAGCGTGTCCTTCGCACCTGCCAGACTCTTTGAGAAAGTGTCCAGTATTTCCCGGCGGCTCTTGGGCTCGGGTTGTGAGAAGTTCGGGGCTTCAAAAGTGTCCTGCGCGGCTGCCGTGGCTACGTTGCCCGGCACTGACGCAATATGAAGTGCCAACTGTCCGAGCGAATACGACTTCGGATGGGGTTTCCAGGCAAGTTTGTCGTCGGGAACTCGATCGAGGACTCGCTTCGTCGTTTGTGCTTCCTGATCCAGCTCCATCAAAATGGAATCTCGAAGTTTCATAATTGTTTCCTCCCGTGCGAGATTGGATGTTAGTTCTTTACGACTTTGAAGAATCGAAGGTGTCGGAATTTATTCGCGACATTCTTCAAAAAGTCCTTCTTGACGGCGAGCGCAGCCAGCCCGCCGGTCGAGGTCGCCGCCTTGCCGGCAATCACTGCTGCTGTTGCAATGCACACAGGGCACATGCTCTCCTCCTTACCGCGCCGTCGTGCGTCCCGCGCGAGACGCCTCCGCCCGCTCCTTCGTTTTGGCGTGAATGTGGTCCCATCCTTTCGGAAAGCCTTGCCGGTGATCGTCTTGAACCACGCCGAGCGCCATGTGATGGAACTTGATCAGTGTTCCGCCGGCCTCTTCGCTCAGCCGGTACTGCACGTTCGACACAACTGGATATGACATCATCAGTGGCCCGTAGATCTCAAGCAGCGTTGGCCGCTTGATCGCTTGCACATGTCCCCAGAAGTGTCCATTGTTGTCACCGAGGTCGCGATACCATCTCCCGCCCGGCCACGGCTCGATCTTCATCGGCATCGGACTGTCCTGGCCCCCAGCCATAAAAGATCCGAGCTGTTCCAGCAGAGTCTCGAAGGTCACATCCAACGGGGCCTTCACGTGAATTTCCTCGGTAATACTCAGCGTCAAATCCTCAATCTTTGCTGCTGTCGCGGTCATGATTCCTCCTTGAACTCAGATCAGACTCACCTCGGCTCGCCTTCGCCTCGGCTCGTTCCTTCACACGATTCAATTGATGGCGCCAGAAACGTTCGAAGGTGCTCGTCCACTCATGAAGAGGCCGAACCCCATCGGCGTTGGTTTGATAGAGCATCCTGCGGCCGTCGCGGCGCACATGCACTAGGCCCACATCGCGCAGGACGCGGAGATGTTTTGAGACAGAAGGCTGCTCCACACCCAACGCCGACACGATCTCCCCGACAGGGCGCTCCTTGAGAACCAGGTAATTCAGGATTTCCCGGCGGCGCGGCTCGGCGACGGCGTTGAAGGCGTCGGACGTTGTGGCAGCTCGTGGCATGGGGCGATATTACATTCCCATATAGGAATATGTCAAGCCACGCCTTTTTGGCTCCTGATTCCCTTCTCCTGCTGTGATCCGTTCCCGCCTGTTTGATTCTGAAGGCCCCTGGCTGCGGATGTCTCTGCTTGTTCTTCCGGATCGCTTCGCGAGCGCCGCGCCCTGGCTGTAATTCCCGCCTTCGGTCTTCGCTAGCACGCCTTGCGCCGCCAAACCTCGGCGTCACCCGGCCGTGCAGCTCGCTCGGACCTGGACGCAGCGCTCTCATCCGCTTCCCTCCCCTGTTTCGCGTCCTTGCTCCCTCGGCTGTGGGGTGAAGGGAGCAAGAACTCCCCGAAACAGGAGGAAGAAAAAGATGAAAGTCGAACAAGCAAGAGAGGTCGCAAGCAAGGCCATCGAGCAACTCAGCCAGGCTCTCGAGGCGGGCCACACCGAGAAGTTACAGGAATACCTCGCGGCCATGGCGCGCTTCCACCGCTACTCGCTGCACAACATTTTGCTCATCGCTTCGCAACGCCCAAACGCAACCCACGTCGCCGGATTCCAGACCTGGAAAGAACTCGGACGCTTCGTTAAGAAAGGCGCGAAGGGAATTCTTATCCTCGCGCCGATGAAGCTTCGCACGGAGACTAAACCGGAGGATCAAGACGACGAGAGCGAGCGATCCATCCTGCGCTTTCGGGCCGTCTACGTGTTCGATGTGGCGGACACAGATGGCAAGCCGCTCGCAGAACTCGGACGTGCCGATGGCGATCCCTCCGGCCACACCGAAAGGCTTAAGGAATTCATCGCCGGCCGTGGCATTACGCTTGAATACTCGGATGCGATCACACCTGCGCTCGGCCAGTGCTCGCCTGGAAAGATCGTGCCGCTGCCGGCCAATCGGCGGCCGAGGAATTTGCGACCCTCGCCCATGAAACGGCTCATGCCTTGCTTCACGCCCAGGACCGGCGCAGCGAGACGACGAAGCACATCCGTGAAACAGAGGCGGAATCGGTGGCGTTTGTTGTCTGCGAGTCGATCGGCCTCAGGGCCGGGTGTTCCGCCGACTACAACTCTATTCCGGCGACAAAGACACGATTGCCCAGTCACTCGACCATATCCAGCGCGCGAGTTCCGAGATTCTCGCTGCCATCACGGCGCAAGATTAGTCAACTCGCGGGCGGGAGGCCTGGTTCGGCGGGCTTCCCGTCTTTCGGGTCTTCTCCAGCACAGAGAAATTCTTGTGCGAGATCGGCTGCGATTCGCCCGCCGCGGCTGTTCAGCTGAATTCCGTCCGTATGCCCGCACGCCAACCGCCGCGCTCGGGAATCTCATCGAGACTTTTGCCCAAGGCAAACTGGCAGGCAACAAATACAAAGCGACACCAGCAACCTCACCAGAAAATTCACAGAATGGAATTATACTGCCCCCGGATTGATCGGGTAGATTCGCGGCAATTCAATCCGTGATCCCAACGGTGCCAAAGCAGCCGGGAGGTGAGAATTTAGGACGGCCATCGTTTTTGGGGAATCAATACTGGTCCTTATTTAGGAGAGAACATTCTAAACTCGTCAGTTGTAGATAATGCTTAGCCCTAGACAATATATAGATCGCCTCCTCAGTTTTCCTGAGATTCAGGTACTTCTGCGCTGCGCGGAACGATGTCGACTTCGTTTCGGTCTGCGCGGCGGCATCCTCCGCAATACTCTTCTCGGTGAAGGTACGCTCGACAATGCTGGTCAGAGTCTCTACGACTTGGTTGATCCCTTCTCAGACATCGATTCTAGAAAGACATCTGCGCCCCACACCTTCATAGCCCGATGCAGACTGTGCGAATGCGAAGGCACTTACGCCATCACCGATATTCAGAAGTTCGATGGGGAACCCCAGGGCGCAAGGTTTCAAGTCGCGGTCCGAAGGCGCCTAAGAACAGTGACTGGTGGCTGCGAATGACGCCTTTCAAACCACGGGGACAGAAGAAGACCTTAGAATCAGTGACGACCTGCGAGAGACATTTCGCTATCCCCACTTTCCGCCGCTCAATATAGCGTGGGCGCCGCCCCATATTTAATGCTGGTACTCACTATGGTATTCTTCTGTATTATGGGGACTGCGCGTAAGATCACCGTGGAGATATCGCCAAAGCTTCTTGAGAAGGCGCAACAAGCCAGCGGCACAGGCATCACCCAGACCGTTCGCACCGGGTTGCAGCTGGTCGCGGCGTCGCGAACCTACGCTCGCCTGCGCCAACTCCGGGGCAAGGTTCGCTTCACCCGCACGATGGCAGAGCTGAAGGCCGACCGATGATCGCCGCCGATACGAGCACCTGGGTTGCCTTCCTGGAAAGCGGCGGAGGCGAGGACGCACAGATGCTCGATCAGGCGCTGGAAGACCGGCAGGTGCTCATGGTGCCCGTTGTGCTCACCGAGCTGTTGAGTGACCCGAAGCTTCCAGCAGACGTCGCCGAAACACTCTCAGAAATACCTATGATCGAAATCGGATCGGACTATTGGCAACGGGCGGGAGCGTTGCGGGCGAAGGTTCTGGCCAAGCGCCGCAAGGCGCGCCTTGGCGACGCGCTGATCGCCCAGAGTTGTATTGATCGTGGTATTCCTCTCCTCACGCGAGACCGGGACTTTCGGGCATTCGCTGAAGCTGCCGGCCTGGAGCTTGTTTTTAGACCTTAAAAGCAGTGACGAGTACTCAAAGATCAATCCACATACAACCAACTTTCAAAGCTCTCAGGATCGGAGTTCGATCGCGCCTACATGCAGGACATGGTGGCGGATCACGAAGAGGACGTCACCGATCACTCTTGCCACGGCGCTTAAGCTTTCCAAAAAGTTCGTGCCGTTGTTTGCTTTGCGTGTAACCGGGATTCTTACTTTTCCTCCAATTGGCTCGCGCGTTGTAGCGGCTCTCTCGATGTTTCGCGACGATGCCTCCAAGATTTTTCTCGCAAATCATCCGGGAAAAATCGATGCCGCAATGATCTATATGATTGGCATAGAGCAGAGCTGGATTGTCGGCCTCCATGATCAGCTTTCTCAGTTGTTCTTTCCGCTCGAGCAAGGGGCAGACCGCGCAAATCACGGCCATTCAACCAGACCAAATCGAACGCGTAAAAATATTGAACGCCGCGGCGGAACAGGAGTTGATTGAAGATGTACGTGCCCTCACCGTTCAGACACACGATCTCGCCGTCGAGGATCGCGTCTTTCGCGCGGAGCCTTCCGAGAGACTGGCAGGGCGGTGCGAAGCGCTCGAAAACGTTATCCCGGCGTGAAATCAGTTTGCAGCGGCCATCCGAGATGTATGCAACGCCGCGGAAGCCGTCATGTTTAAGCTCGAAGATCCAATCGGGATGGTCGAAGGCTTCGCGCAGTCGCGTGAGCGTGATCAGAGAGATTGTGGGAGTTTCTTCATCGGGGTAATTATAATTATTTATAATGCAGACGACTCTAGCGGTTAGATTCAGCTTGTGAGTCCTTGGAAATCTACAAGGCTACCTTTTATGCAAAGATTATCATCTATGAGCGTACGGAAGATCATTTTAGCGGAGTAGTACTCATGCAAATGATCGATGTTGACTACATCGGGCCACTCTCTTGCATCACGAAGATTGAACAAAAAAATCGGACTTGGAAAGCGGCTGCGTTGCTGGTTCTGTTAACGCTGGGAGTTTCACTAACGTCGAATGCTACAGCGCAGCAAAAGCCTCAGGACTCTTTTGCTGGTGTGCCCACCAAGTTCCAGTCCTGTCCTGTGACGAAACCCAACGGGAACATAGCACCGGGCAGCGACCATCAGGGTCAGTGGTACGGAGACGGAGACATGTAGACCCTCCTCTGGCCCAATGGCACTGTACCGTTCGGGCCCGGATGGCCAGGCGCTGTTGAAAAAGACGGATCGATGAGTATGAAATTCCCCTGGTGGATGGGGCCGAAAGCATCGGGACATCTCAGGATTACGGGACGAAGGCTCGATGCGCCAGCGCCTCATTTGCGCGCGTATATTCCCGAGGGATATGGCCCACAATTTCAAGCCACAGGGGTGATCTTTCCAACCGAAGGATGTTGGGAAGTTACGGGGAGGGCAGGGCAAGCCAAGCCAGCCTTACGTTAGTAACTCGCCCTCAAACAACTCACTCCCTTTGCGGCAACCTCAGCCATTGCGCAACCGAAGGCTTCAGCCGGTGTTGCCGGAGGTGCCAGCAACTTCGAGAGCGACAGAGGCAAAAGCAGTTCGGACAGAGATGGCATGGAAGCCTTTATGACCATCTGCGCCTTCGTGGCTTCGAGGTGCTTGATACGAGCCCCCTCTTTCTTCGCTATCGGAATACGTATTTACGAAACGTGGCACATTGCCTGCCGGGGCTCCTGAAATATTTCTTGGGTCATGCAGATCGCGACATGAGTGATCGGTACGATAAAGTTGGTGAAGGTGCGAACGCGGAGTTCCGTAGCATCAAAGGCGAAAGAGATGGGTGTGGGATTCAAACTACCTAAGCAGTTGAAGGCCGAAGGAATGAAACCGAAGAACCGCGCGCCAGAGGGAGATTCGTGAACTGTTCTGCAAAACTCTGCAGATTTGTTGCACAGCTTGTTGTACGACTTTTCGACTGTTTTTGTTTTTGTCAGTAACTTCCTGTATACATTTGGCTTATGGTGGGCGGTCAGCGATTTGAACGCTGGACCTTCCGGGTGTAAACCGGATGCTCTAACCGCTGAGCTAACCGCCCCTTCACTCTTCGGAATTGTAACACGTTACGGTACATTTTCTAGTGGCCTCGTCACTTCTTGATGTGGGTATAGGTTGCCTGCGACTTTAAAGTTCGAGCCTGCAGTCTCGAGTGGTCTTTGTTTCGCCCAGTGCCTTGCTGAGAAATGCGCACCAGGCTTCACATCGGCCGATCGAGCGGCCGTCTGAACCTTCGCGTGCCGCAGGATTCCCTGAACGGTTTTCGGTCCGATGCTGAGGGCGAGTGTAGGAACGGCCTGAAGGCTAGCCGGTTGTAACCAGAAAAGGAGGCTCCCTCTGGCATAGTTAACTCGTGCTTCCGTATACAAGAGAAATGTGTGAAAAAACTCTTTGGAACCCCCAGGCCGTGAGCTTCGAGGATACGACCTCTTACGGTGCCCGCACTTGTGCTTAGTGGAGGCCGTAGTTGCGTATTGTACTTGCAACCACTGCCGTCCAAGTTAGCCGAGAAATCGTTCAGTCACCCTTAAAAATAAAGGCATAATTCACCCCTGAAACCCTGCGCGGAGGGCAGGTTGGCCATTCCGAAGTGCTGCAGTTAATGGATG
>Ga0182024_10017015_pt1 | contig 13712 bp, 14 predicted proteins | sample P32metaG_FD_120480 | JGI IMG/M metagenome (GOLD analysis project Ga0182024, IMG submission 120480) | Permafrost microbial communities from Stordalen Mire, Sweden - P3-2 metaG (Illumina Assembly) | ecosystem: Environmental > Terrestrial > Soil > Wetlands > Permafrost | place: Sweden: Stordalen... | reverse complement strand
GCTAAGACCGCTGCAGGGCTGAGGCGGCACAGGCTGCGTGTGTGAAAATCGGCCGACTGCTGCAAACACCTTGGGCACAAATGCCCTTTTTCGGCCACATTTAAAGAGAAACACTGAAATTCATGCCGGATTCAAGTGATAACCAGGCTGCCCGGCTCCTCGCGAGTGGGCGGCTCTTTTTTCGTTCGTCTGTCGCGCCTACGTTGGTCCCGGCGTAGAATTCCGTGTCGGTTTTAGCGTTTTGACAAACTGGCCGCACTGGCAAGGAATTTGTAATGAGCGAAGAAATCCAAATTGCGTTTCAACTTGGCCGCCTCGGCCATAGAGACGTAGTTGCCGCGATGATGCGTGCTTTCGAACTGGAAGATCCCAACAAGAGGCCATTTGACGAGCAGGGCCGGCGTTCCTCTTATAGTCGCTTCTTGGACGAGCCTGCCAACGGGCGCATCTGGCTTTTTGAGGCCGATCAAAAGTTCGTTGGTTACATGGTTCTGGCTTTCGTCTTCAGTTTTGAATACGGCGGCCGGAACGCGTTTATCGACGAGATTTACGTGGTTCCTGAATATCGCGGAAGAGGTATCGGTTCGCGGGCTCTGCAGTTTGCGGAAACGACCGCGCGAGCGGGAGGAATCGTCGCCCTCCACCTGGAAGTCTCGCGGAACAACTCCTCAGCTCACAAACTCTACCGTCGGGCAGGATTCTCCGATCATGATCGCTACCTCCTGACCAAGTGGTTGGAGGAGGAGTAGCGATAAAGACCATGGTCCTGGAAGGTACAAACTAATGCGATGCTAATGGGATTCGATGACGGCGTTCCCGTTCGCATCCTGCTCGATCCTAACTTTCGACTTCGGCCGATCAGAATTCCGGGATTCTTTCGCAATTTCCGCTACGCTTTTTGCCTTCTCGTCCAGGGCGGCTCGCCCTTCTTTCACCGCTTGATCGTAAGAGCGAAAGCTGGATAGAGAAAAATTAGAATTGTCTGCCCCCGTCACATACAGAGCCTGAAAATTGGTTGGGGCATAAACGGGAAGGTGAGAAGTTTGGCCTCCAATCGTCCCGCCATACCCAACACCGGCTCCCGTGGTCGATTTTTGCGCGTATACGGGCACTGACGATAACAAGACCAACGTTGCAAACCCAAGAATGTATTTCATGATTTAGCCTCACGGCGCCTTTTGAAGCGCAGACATGCACCCTGGAGTCGGCAAGGGGGGTGCCAAATCACACTGTTGGCCAGCGGTGCGTTAAATCAATCACTTACGTTAAGCGGTGGTTGTGAAGCGTCCCTTGGATTCTTGATGAAATGCGAAACGGAAGCTCACTTTTATGCAGATCGTTAGAGTAGTAGTACCTTTGTACTAGCAAAATAAAAACTCTCCCGGGCAGCCGGTGGAATCCTTAATCTCAGGCTTGAGCGAGATTATTGTTTGCAACGTTAGAATGGCCGCCTAATACTTGCCGTCCGCGGATCCGTTCGTCCCGTCGTGCTTGGATAACCATCCACTCGACGTCCGTAGGGCGGCAAGGAGAAGCGATAACGTCGAATGCGCCCAAACGCATCGCTTCGAGATACTCGTCCCAATTTCCATCATGTGACGTGACTACCACCCGCGCCCTTGACTTCATTGCGCGGGACGCGGTAATTAAGTCGCGATAGGTCCCATCGAAAAGCTGGCTGTCGCAAAAAACCAAGCCCACCCCGCCTTTGGCCAGTATAGACTGACATTCGCACACGGTCCCGGCGCAGATTGGGTCGATACTTTCGCGTCGAAGTATCGCGGCTAGCCCGCGCCTCCTTTCCACGTCCGATGAAACGACCAGCACCTCCCACGGAACGGTCATATTAGTCCTCCAATGTGACTAAAAATAAACGCGCTTAGTTAAACGACCAATCCTTCGGAGTGCTGAGGTTGGAGGCGAAAATACTGTAGTTTCGCGGAAAACCGATTGTCCGTGTAGTTGCGCGCTCACGTTCGCGTTCGCTAGGTTGAATCGCATTATCATCGTTTGGCCCGTCAATTTATCGCCGGCGACTACGAAGATAGATGGAAGCTTCGCGGCGAATGAGGTTTTCACTGTATTTGTCGTGGAATTCGTGCGTGCTCTGATATGCGCGCGGTTGCACTTCAGATTTACAGGAGACCCCTATGAACTGGGATCAAGTAGAAGGAGTCTGGAAGCAATCGAAGGGAAAGTTCCGCGAAAAGTGGGGGAAACTGACGGACGACGATCTCGAAGTAATTGCAGGAAAGCGTGACCAGCTCATCGGCCGCATTCAAGAGCGTTACGGCATCGCCAGGGACGAAGCCGAGAAACAAGCGGATGCTTTCGTGAAGGGACTCAGCGACACGGTAAAGGCAACAGCCCGCGGCTCCCACTGAATCAATCTTCATTGGGGTAGGGAGCGCACCCGCCAGATGCGCTCCCCGTTCACCTGCACATCATTTGGTACGTTTCTATCCGGCTGCCGAACGGGGCTTTGGCTTATCACTTACGTTGTAGTCCGCAGACGCTTCTCCGGTTGACGCAATATCTTCGGCGCCGGTCCGCCGTAATATCTCTTTCGCCTGCTTGGCCCATTCAGAATTGTCGCTATGCACCGAAATGAGAATGCCGCCATTCTTGACGCGACCTTCATATCTTTTCGCCTCATACTCCGGTATGCCGGAACCGATCAAAGCGCCGGTCAGTCCTCCTACCGCGCCCGCCGCTGCCGCCCCGGCGAGAGCGGCTACAATCGGTCCCGCGGCGATCAGCGGACCAATGCCCGGTATTGCGAGCGCTCCGATTCCCGCCAGCCATCCTAGCGCTCCTCCGATCACTGCGCCGGAAGCCGCGCCCGCCGTGGCTCCTTCCGGAGCCTTTGTGTTCTTCACATGCGCGAGATCTTTATTCCCAACATTCTCGGGAAGAAGAAGGGAAATATCCGTACTTCGGAAACCGGCCTCCTTCAATGCATCGACGCCGTCCTCGGCACCCTCGTACGTCAGGTAAATACCAAAAACAGATGTATTTTTGCCCGCCATGTCAGCCTCCTTTGCGGTCTGCCTTCAAAACGTCGGGACCTGAGGAACAATGCGGTCAGCGATAAAGACTGCTGCCTAATCCGCGGCCACGCTGTTGGACGCCCGCCCGGCGCAGTGGATACATAGTCGAGCCCAAGGCAGGGCTTCCAGCCTCGCTTCGGCGATAGCTTCACCGCAGAAGGCGCACATCCCGTAACTGCCCTTCTTAAGGCGTTCAAGCGCCGACTCGACTTCTTCCAGCGTGCGGCGCTCCCTCTCCAGGGTCGCTACCGTCATGTCCGTTGTTACGCTGTCTGTTGCCAGAGCGGCTTCGTCATCTGGTTCGCGATCGACGTACACTTCGTCGAGACGCCCGTGAATGCGGATGCGCAATTCGTTTCGTTGAGACGTGAGAAGTTTTTCCAACGTTCCCTTTCTTCTGACCCCGTTCTTTGTTGCGGACATGTTTATGACCTCTCTGTCTTTGGATTCGTGACTCGTTCCGGTTATCCGGATCGAAGATCGAAAGCGCGGTTCCACAATCCTAGCCGGCCGGCGGTGCGCCGCCGATGAGAGCCCGTCTCGGTCCGCGCTTGCACTGGATGTTTTTGCGGCTTGCCGGTTTTCTCCAGGCTCTTCTTGAGCGCCGCCATCATATCGATCACGGGTGCGCGTCGGGGCGAAGGTTCCACGGCTATCTGTTTGCCCTTCCGTTTCGCTTCAATCAGCTTCCGAAGTCTGTCTTGAAACTCGTTGTGATATTTCGCTAATTGAAAATCTTCAGAGAGTGTTTCGACCAACTGCTCGGCAAGTTTTATTTCCTGAGGCTTGAGTTTCACATCGTCCTTTTTGCCGTAGCCGGGCGCTTCGCGGATCTCATTTTCAAAGTGCACCGTGTGCAGAGCTAATCCGTTATCGTACGGCCGAATGAACACCGTATATTCGCGCTGGTGCATGGTCACTTTTGCAATCCCGACGCGCTGGGAATCCTCGAGCGTTTTCAGCAGGAGCTGGTAGCCCTTCCGACCTTCGTTTTCGGGAACTACGAAGTAAGAGGAATCGAAAAACAGAGGATCGATCTCGGATTGCTTTGCAAAGCTCAGAATTTCCATGGTTCGCGCCGATTCCGGCACGATTTTCTTGATGTCCTCGGGTTCGAGCAGGACGTATATGCCCTCCTCGTACTCGTACCCGTTCAAAACCTCCGAGCGCTCGACGGTTCGCTTGCAGGTGGGGCAGAAAAGCGGCTGGCGCAACCGAGTGTGGCACACGCTGTGAATTTGATGCAGGTTGATGCGCGCGGGTCTCGCGGCTGCGTACAGCCGGACCGGGATCGAGACTAGCCCGAACGATAACATTCCTTTCCAGACCGAAGAAGCCATCTCGCCCGGGCCTCCCTTGGGGATGTGAGTGTAAGGCTCCTGCTGTCCGGCAACCCATCCTAGTAAATCTGTAGCTGATGGAATTAAACGGTGTAGCGACGCTTCCCGCATGTTTCCAAGAAGTTGAGGAGTTCCTATAATGCCGGGGTGGCGTCTCTCGGCGAGTATCGACGAAAGCGGCGATTCAACGCGACCCCGGAGCCTGAGGGCAAGGTTCGAGAGGCTGTCGGAAACAGGTTTGTAGTACAAGAACATCATGCTCGCAGCCTTCACTACGATTTTCGCCTCGAAGTGGACGGCGTGCTGAAGTCCTGGGCCGTTCCCAAAGGCCCCTCCCTCAACCCCTCTGACAAACGGTTAGCCATTCAGACGGAAGATCATCCGCTCGAATATCGCACCTTCGAAGGCGTGATCCGGGCCGGCAATTACGGTGCCGGCAGGGTCGCCGTCTGGGATGCGGGCACATTCGCAGCGGAAGGATCCGTACCGGTCCGCGAACAAATTAATCGGGGCGAATTGAAGTTTGTATTGAATGGGCGAAAGTTGCGCGGGAGCTTTGTCCTCGTCAAATTTCGTACGCAAAATTCCAAACCGGAATGGCTTCTCATCAAGCATCGCGACGAGTTTTCAGATCCCAATTGGCAAATAGACGATGGCGGCAACGTAGCCGAAAAGAAGGAGACAAGAGTTCGCGAGTCCCCAGAAAAAAGGCCGGTATCAGCAGTTCCCAAGCTTCCGGCAGGCGCACGTCGCGCCGAAATGCCCCAAAGAATCCGCCCCGCTCTTGCGACGCTGACTGGCCGTCCCTTTTCGGGCTCGGATTGGCTTTTCGAAGTCAAATGGGACGGGGTAAGAACGCTAGCCGCTATCCGGGAAGGCAAAGTCCGCCTATGGTCGCGCTCGAATCGCGAGATTACCTCCGAATATCCCGAGATCTCAATTCTTCCCCACCAGATTGATGCCCGCGAGGCTTGGCTCGACGGAGAGGCTGTGGTTCTCGATAAGGACGGCCGAAGTGATTTTCAGCGCCTTCAGCTTCGTTTTTCCGTCCAAAGGCCTTCCGCCCAGCTTCTTCGCGAGGCGCCGGTCGTCTACTACGCCTTCGATATCCTGTTCTTCAACGGATACGACCTGCGCGCGGTTCCTCTGATTGAACGCAAGGCGTTCCTGAAGAAGATTCTCCACGAGAATTCCCAGATCCGGTATTCCGACCATGTCATCGAGAAAGGAAAGGAATTATATGCACTCGCGGTAGAGCGCAAGCTGGAAGGGCTCGTAGCGAAGAAAATCTCCAGCCCGTATCCTGAAGGACGCTCTTCCGCATGGCAAAAAATAAAATTAGTGCAAGATGTGGATGCCGTCGTGGGAGGCTGGACGAACCCGCGCGGCTCACGCGAATATTTCGGCGCGCTGCTTATGGGCCTTTACAATAAGGGGGAGCTCGAATATATCGGCAGCGTCGGCACGGGATTTTCCACTCAACTGCAAAAACGCCTTTGGACGCAACTCCGCGAATTGAAGACGGCGAAATCGCCCTTTGCCAAACCGCCTTCTACTCGTGAAAAGCAACATTGGGTGACGCCGTCACTGGTGGCGCGCGTACAATTCAGCGATTGGACTGACGCGCGCCACCTTCGCGCACCCCGATTTGTGGGATTGCAGAAGGACCGGGATCCGAAGGCATGCACGTTTGAAGAGCAAGCGGAGCGGAAACCGCCAGTGTCAGCGGTGCCCGGAACGGCGTCCGCGTCCTCCATCGCGCGGAAATCCCGTCCCACCTCCGATGTGGAACTCACCGACGACAGTCACATCGAAGAGGAACTGACGAGCGGGTCGGCCAACAATGCGTCTGTGGAAGTCGATGGCCGCCGTTTGCATCTGACGAATCTGAACAAGGTCTTCTTTCCCGAGGAGCGATTCACAAAACGGGATTTGGTCACGTATTACTATCGCGTTGCTCCGCTTATTCTGCCTTTCTTGAAGGACCGGCCGCTCGTACTGCGGCGCTATCCAAATGGAATACAAGGAGAGCCATTCTTCCAAAAGGACGCTGGTATAAATATTCCTGATTGGGTGAAAACCGTCTCGATCCGGTCCGAGGACAAAGGACGTCCGATCCGATACATCGTCGCGAACGATCGAGCTACGTTGCTCTATCTGACCAATCTAGGCTGCATCGATCACAATCCGTGGTCCAGCCGGTACGATGATCAGGATCATCCCGACTACATCTTCTTCGACCTCGATCCGACGGAAGGAGTGTCATTCGCGGTCGTGGCCAAAGTCGCTGGACTGCTGCTTTCAACCCTCGATGCGCTCGGGTTCACTGCTTTTACCAAAACTTCAGGCGCCACGGGCATTCACATCTTTCTGCCTGTACAGCCTCGCTACACTTACGAACAAGCGCGGATGTTTGTCCAAGCAGTTGCATCCATCCTCGGCCGGAAAGAGCGCGGATTAATAACGTCCGAAAGAAGTGTTCGCAAAAGGCCGGCCGGTACCGTCTACGTCGATGCTCACCAGAACTCCCGGGGTCAATCGCTCGCATCGGTTTATTCCGTTCGGGCGTTTCCCCATGCGCCCGTGTCGGCTCCTTTAAAAACAAGTGAGCTCGCGCCGGCTCTGCTTCCGTCCAAATGGAATCTAAAATCGATGCCTGAAAGAATGAAACAGGTGGGCGATTTATGGGCAGAATTTTGGTCCAAGCGCCAAAGCCTCGAAAAATTGCTGGAACTTTAGTCTCTTCTTTTTCTTTAAGTTAATGGCCCGTGAACATCCAGGCAGTTCATAGGTGCCCATAGGGGCTTCTCTGGATTGTAGCCTGCGAATTTGCGATGCAAGCCAGACTTAAGTCATTGGAGTCTTAATACCCCGAAGCAGGTGCCGACGTACAGGACACAAAAGACAAGGACCGGAGGAGCTTGATCTCAAAGGAGTAGCTCGCTGGACCACGGTGTTTCTCGCGGTCCGGCGAGCGGTTGACGCGTGACGTCGAAGAGTTAGTCAGGCTACCTGCGCTCGTCCTTTCCTCTGTCGGAATAAGGTAATCATCGCCTGGTTGAACGCCGGAATATCGGATGGTTGACGGCTGCTCACCCAGTTACGATCGGTCACTACTGCCTGATCGGTCCACTCCGCACCTGCGTTGCGTATGTCATCCTGGATTGTGTGATAACTGGTAAGCTTTCGGCCCTTCGTGAGTTTTGCTGAAACCAGCAACCAAGAGCCGTGGCATATGACTGCAATCGGTTTTTTTGCCTCGTCGATGCGGCGAATAAATTCCTGGGCTTTTGGCTCTACGCGGAGCGCGTCTGCATTGAGAGCGCCGCCGGGAAGCAGAACGGCATCGAACACGTCGGCGTTTGCTTCGTTCAACGTAAGATCGACCTCGACCTTTTCTGCCTTTTCATCGTGCTTGAATCCTTGTATTTTACCGGCTTTGGGAGCGATGACGATTGTTCGCGCGCCTGCCTCGTCCAATGCTTTTCGCGGTTCAATTAATTCCGCTTGTTCAAATCCGTTCGTGGCGACGATCGCCACGCGCAACTCCTGCAGCATTTTCTGTGCCATTGCATTTTCCTCCTCTTCGAAATATGGATTTTGTTAGTCGCAGCCTCTGAAGTGCGCTCCCAAATAATTGGCCTTTCCGGCCGGCGATTTCAGCGCCTGGGTCGGAAAGGCCTGTCATTCGTAAGGATTGTTGATTACTTATTTCTCTGCTGCGAACTCTGGTGGTTATTTTTCTGGTGTTCTCTCAGCTCATTCGACGAGTTGAAAGTTTGTCCGCACTCGCTGCACCGGTTCTGTCCTTGACCTTGCCCTGAATGAGGCTTTTCCATGCCTCAAGAAAAGTGTACCGGTGCCATTTTCATGAGCAATCCACAAATCACTGTATCGGGGCTTATGTATCTTTTGGCGTGTCGCCGTTAGGGTAGGACGGGGAGAATAGCCAGAACTATTCTCCCGCGTTTAATGGGAGGACATTAGGGCGGTCATTGGGCGGGGAGAAGAGAGGAGAACAACAAGATTCCAAACCTTTGTCGTGGTTCAGTTGAACTGCACCGAATTGGCAATTCGATTTCATAAATCTAATCGACGTTTCCTTATGTCCTCCGGACAAGCCCGCCCAACAAGGCCACAAGAAACAGCACAAGGAAGATATAAAACAGGACTTTGGCGATTCCTGCCGCGGCGGCTGCGATGCCCGCAAAGCCAAAAATCGCCGCGATGATCGCGATAACGAAAAAGGCTAGCGCCCAACGTAGCATGTCGGACCTCCTGGCACTGGGGTTTTGCTTTTTGCCAAAACCCGATAGCACTCCCACTTTTAATCCCTTGTTTCAAAAGCCTCAATACACGATCCGGCGTATTTTCGCGAGTCCGAGCACTGAGAAATCGTCAGATGGCTTCAAAGAGACTTTTCCAGAGGTTAAGCCGGTTTTGGAGGCGGAAGTGGCGGCAGGGGACATAAGCTACAAGCCCCAGAAATCTAGTACAGCAACTCCCGCCAGACACTACAGCATGACTCGGATACTCCAGGATTGAGGTGCTTGGTCTAATCGGCTCTGGAAAAGGTGGAATGATTCATTTTTTTTATAAATCTATCGCCTGCCGCCCGCTCCGGACCGATTTCGGGAGCATCCAGTTGAGCTAAATCATAAAGGAACGGGTGACAGGCTGCTCTTACGGAGGTGAACAAAAAGTGAACGTCCACATTAGAGAAAGTGGGGCTGTGAAACCTCATCGATCGTATCGGTCGTTTTTCGTCGGGCCGGGATGTGTGGTGACTTCGCACAGGAAGTGCACGTCAATGTTTCACGGAGAGGTTAATGAATTGGATCCGGCGCCCGCCGAACCGGTGGATGCCCGCGATCATGTTTACGTGGTCGGGGAAAGTACAAGGTCATCTCTTCATCAAAACCGTAAGCACGATTGCAACCGTGTCGCAGGCTGTTTTTAGGGTGGTCGTGGGTTTTTTGAGCAGTTCGAAACTTATCCGATAGGGGGAAAGCCACGTGACGCGCACTTTTTGTTTTCTTTTTGCGGTTTTGTTTTTTGTACCCGGGGTTCTTGCACAGACGGAAGGGGATCATTTCAATGCGGGGTTGTACGGAAATCTCCTTCGTCTGGAACCGGGCGACGTCAACTTGGCGGGCGTCGGTGCCCGAGTTTCCTTTAATGTCGTTCCTATCGTTCAGCTGGAGGCCGAGTCTGCTTGTAATTTTGATCAAGCGTACTCCACGCCGTTTCATGGCCCGAGTGGAACCGTTTCGATAGCCACCACGAATTTTCGCTCCGTCGACGCTTTGTTCGGACCCAAGCTGGAAACGAACAGGGGTCCGGTGCGGCTCTTTGTGACGGCCAAAGGCGGCTTTATCAATTTTCTCCTTAGCGCTGCTCCCGCAACGATCGGCTCGTACACCAGTAGTTTCGGTGTCCGAGGCGCTAACGCCTATGCTGTCGTTTATCCCGGTGGTGGTGCGGAAGCTTTTTGGGGACCTATTGGCGTACGCGTTGATATTGGTGACGAAATCTACTTTAACAACGGTGGCCATAACAATCTGAAGGTCGCATTCGGACCGACCATTCGTTTCTAGTAGAATCGGCTATATAAGAGTCAAATAGGGCCGCTTGCTGTTGGCGGCCCTGCGCCACATGCTTTCGGGAGTCGATTCTGTCCGCGTTGGGAGCAGTGAACGTTTCAAAGTGACGCTTCGGGAACTGCACTTCGTCTAGTAAGGAGCAATGCACTAGAATCGTGAGGACGTTCATGAGAGCCCTTCGGATATTGGTCGCCGACGATCATGACCTTATGAGGCGAGGTTTGAAAGCGCTGCTCGAGTCGCGCCCGGGCTGGTCGGTCTGCGGCGAGGCTCAGACTGGTCGCGAAGCGGTTGCCAAGGCAGAGGAGCTCAAACCGGACATCGTGATTGTTGATATCACCATGCCGGAATTGAACGGAGTCGAAGCTGCCAGAAGAATTCTGAAAGAGTCCCCCAACACCGAGGTTCTGGTTTTGTCGGTTCATTATTCCGACCAGCTCATCCGCGATATCCTTGATGCCGGGGTCCGCGGATATATAGTCAAGTCCGATTCCGACCGCGACTTGCTGGTTGCCGTGGAAGCGCTCGCTAATCACAAGCCTTTTTTCACGCCGCGGGCCACGGAACTCATCCTGAGCAACTTCAACAATAAAGGGGCGTCCCCGTCGGAAATGACCGAATGGATCGGAGACCGGCTCACATCTCGAGAACGCGAAATCGTGCAACTACTTTCCGAAGGGAAAAGCAGTAAGGAAGTCGCCTCAGTCCTGAGCATCAGCGTGAAGACCGCGGAAACTCACCGCGCCAATATCATGCGCAAGCTCGAAATCCACTCCGTGAGCGAACTTGTGCGTTACGCCGTCCGGAATCAGATCATCGAACCTTGATTTCTTCTGGAATATCTTGGCCAGCCGCACTTACAGCATGTTCATGGGCTCTCTACACGGTTAACCGTATTCCTCGCCACCCCTCGTTCTAAGACAATGCATCATGCGGAATGCAATTATCCGCACGACGGGAGAAGGGGCGAGAGTTCGGGTGCCTTGAGAGAAAACAAGGCGCGAGGGCTGGGCCGATTCCTCCTTCTTCTCCCCGCAAAATAAACATGTTATCCGACGCGTTGGTAGTTTTTATTCCTTTACCGCTTGGTCCAACCTGGAAATTGATCCCACGTTAGCCCCAAGGTAACTCAACTCCCTCGTTAACGGCGTACCCATCCTTGCAATCTGCCCGTATCGCGCTAATCTGGTGAACTGGAAACTGGCCCTCTGGAGACTTCCTTTCGGAGGATCCCTCGCACTGGGTACGCGGTTTCGCATCCGGTTTCCTACGCTTCAATTCTGAGAAAATGGACGAACAGGCTCATATGGAAGTCGAGCGCGAAAAGCGCCTGAAGACAGCGCGGCGGCTGATCATCAAGGTCGGCACGAGCACGGTGACGGGCGCGGAAGGTGAGTTCTGTGCCGATAGAGTCGGGCCAATCGTACGTTCCATCGCGGCTCTCATGAAGAGCGGGCGACAGGTGGTCCTCGTATCTTCCGGGGCGGTTGGGCTCGGACGAGGCTGGTTGGGTCTGCACCGCGCGCGCCTCGCCGATGTGGTCACGATGCAGGCTTGCGCCGCGGTGGGTCAGAGCCTACTGATGGACGCGTACAAGGATTTGTTTTCCTCGTGGGATGTGAAGGTGGCGCAAGTGTTGCTCACCGAGGAAGACTTCACGAACTGGCGCCGCTATTCGAATCTTCGGCGCACGATGGAAAAACTGCTGGGTTTCGGCGTGCTTCCCATCGTGAATGAAAACGACACGGTTTCCACTGCCGAACTGGAATCCGTTGCTCCGGGATCGCGGACGCCTGCCTTCAGCGATAACGACCGCTTGGCCGCTCTCGTCATGAGCGGTTTGGAGGGCGATGCGCTGGTTCTCTTGACCAACGTTGACGGACTGCTTCGCCAAGAACCGCGCGCACGCGCCTCGTACTCCTCAAACGGAAGCCTACACGAGGTGATCTCGCTGGTCGAGGAAGTTACGCCCGAACTGAAAGCGCTCGCCGCGGGACCTTCGGCAAGCGGGCGAGGCGGCATGGTGACGAAAATCGAGGCCGCGGAAATTGCCATGAATTGCGGCGGCACCGCCGTGATTGCCAATGGGAACGGCAAGGACACGCTCGACCGCGTTTTTGCGGGGGAACCGGTCGGCACCGCTTTTCTGCCTTCCAAACGCATGCGCGGCAAGCGGCGCTGGATTGCTTATGCGGCGGACGTCCGAGGACGCGTAATGGTAGACGCCGGCGCGCATCGCGCGATCACGCAGGGCAAAGCGAGCTTGCTGGCTTCCGGGATCGTTCGCATCGAAAGCCACTTCGCGCCGATGGACGTGGTGAGCATCGTCGATGCGGAGGGCCGCGAGTTCGCGCGCGGGATCGCCAATTGCGCGAGCGAGGAAGCGGAAAAGTTTTCCGGTAAGAGGAATTCTCACGCTTCCGGCCGCAAAACCGCCGGTTCGTGCGTGCTTGTCACTCGCGATAATATTGTATTGCTGCAAAAATCATGACTCTCGAAACCAAAGAGCGCTCGCAGGCAAGCGTCGCGTCAATCGCAAGGCGGGCGCGAGCGGCTTCGCGGGCACTCGCGCGTCTTTCGGCGGAACGCCGCAACGAAGTGCTGATCTCCGTGGCCGCTGCGCTTGAAGCGAATGGCCCGCGCATTCTCGGTGCGAACGAACGCGATTGCCTTGCGGCCGAATCGGCGGTCGCGGCTCGTGCGATGTCGTCTGCTATGCTCGCGCGTTTGCGCGTCACGGAGAGCGGCGTCGCTCAAATGGCCGCACAGCTTCGCGTCGTCGCCGGATTGCCGGACCCTCTGGGCCGCCGCCTTGCGGCCACCGAACTTGACGATGGCCTCGTGCTGGTGAAGCAATCGTGTCCTTTCGGCGTGGTCGGAGTTATTTTCGAATCCCGCCCGGATGTGGTTCCGCAGGTGGCCTCGCTGGCGTTGAAGTCAGGCAATGCCGTGATTTTAAAAGGCGGCTCGGAAGCGGCGCTCACCAATGAAGCACTCGTTTCCATCTGGCGCGAATGCCTTTCGAAATTTCCAGCGGTTCCCGCCGATTCGATTCATTTGCTCCAGTCGCGCACGGACGTGCTCGAACTTCTTTCGCTCGATCGCGACGTAGACCTGATCATTCCCCGAGGCTCTTACGATCTCGTGAACTTTGTGATGAAGAACAGCCGCATTCCGGTCCTCGGGCACGGTGAGGGAATCTGTCACGTCTATGTGGACCGCGCGGCCGACATCAAGAAAGCGGTCGACATCGCCTTTGACGCCAAAGTGCAAGGGCCGGCGATTTGCAACGCGGCCGAAACCTTGCTGGTCCATGAAGCAATCGCGGCTGAGTTTCTGCCGAAAATCGTTTCGCAATTGGAGAAAGCGGGAGTTGAAATTCGCGGCTGCTCGAAGACGGTCGCGCTTCTGCCCAGGCAGCCCATCGTCCCGGCCACCGAGAAAGACTGGGCCACCGAATATTCGGACCTGATTCTTTCCGTGAAAATTGTCAGCGATTTGGAAGAGGCGATCGAGCACATCAATCGTTACGGCTCAAGGCACACGGATGCGATTGTCACCGAGGATCGCGAGGCCGCGAATATTTTTATGAATGAAGTTGATTCCGCCAGCGTCTTTCAGAACGCATCCACGCGTTTTTCGGACGGATTTCGCTACGGATTCGGCGCTGAACTCGGCATCAGCAACAGCAAGCTGCATGCGCGCGGGCCAATGGGGCT
>Ga0182024_10017014_pt1 | contig 13712 bp, 10 predicted proteins | sample P32metaG_FD_120480 | JGI IMG/M metagenome (GOLD analysis project Ga0182024, IMG submission 120480) | Permafrost microbial communities from Stordalen Mire, Sweden - P3-2 metaG (Illumina Assembly) | ecosystem: Environmental > Terrestrial > Soil > Wetlands > Permafrost | place: Sweden: Stordalen... | reverse complement strand
GCAATCTCGAAACCGCGCGCAAGGCGCATCGCGCTGGGGTCGTTTTCGCAATGGGGTCAGACGCCTGTTGCACTATGTACGGGGAGAACACACGCGAGCTCGGCTGGTTTGTCAAAGCAGGGATGACGCCGAAAGAGGCGCTGAGCACAGCCACCATCAACGGCGCCGCGCTTATCAGCGTACGCTCAGCCCACTCAACGGGATTCAGGTGCTAACGCGCGACCAGAATCGAAAGGTGTTGGCGGGACGAAATCGCATGGGAAATAGTGTAACATATCCGACACTGCCTGGGGTTGACATTTTGGATCCGGTTCAGCACCTACGGTCGTTGCAAGAACGCGATCCGTCTTGTTCCTCCACAAATCGGACAACAATGACGCGCGCATTCTCGAATCGCACCGCGATGCGCGGAGGGCGCGCCGCGGCTCACCGATCCGATGACAACGTCGGCGTCGACCACTACGGGGAACTAAGCGCCTGCTAACACTGTCTTTGCCACAAGCTAGCAGCGAACTGCGATTCACAACGCGCCGCGCGAACTTTTACAAGCACCTTAGGCTCCGGCTGGAACACCGGTCTCTTTCCTTTTCAGAAAGGTCATCATACGACGCAACTCGGCGCCGACCAGTTCGAGCGGCTGACTCCGGGCTTCCTCGCGCATCGCCAGGAAACCTTTTCGGCCAGCTTGATTTTCGCCAATCCACTGCCGCGCGAACTCGCCGGATTGCACCTCGCCCAGGATTTTCTTCATCTCCCTACGCGTTTCCGCGTTCACGATGCGTTTGCCGCGCGTGTAGTCGCCATATTCGGCCGTGTCAGAAACCGAATAGCGCATGTATCCGAGCCCGCCCTCCTGAATCAAGTCCACGATCAACTTCAATTCATGCAGGCACTCGAAATAAGCGATTTCGGGGGCGTACCCCCCCTCCACCAGCGTTTCAAATCCCGCGCGTATCAGCTCGCAGACGCCTCCGCAAAGGACGGCCTGTTCGCCGAAAAGATCGCTTTCAGTCTCCTCCTTGAAAGTCGTCTCGATGACGCCCGCTTTCAAGCATCCGAGCGCCAGCGCGTAGGCGAGCGCCTGTTCGCGCGCGTGTCCGGAGGCGTTCTGATGCACCGCGACCAGCGCCGGCACCCCGACGCCTTCCGTGAACAGTTCCCGCACCCGATGACCGGGCGCTTTGGGCGCGATCATGGAGACGTCCACGTCTGCAGCCGGCGTGACCTGGCCGTAATGAATGTTGAAACCGTGCGCGAACATCAGGGTCTTTCCCGGAGCCAGATGCGGCTCCAACTCTTTGCGATAGAGATCCGCCTGGATATGATCGGGAACAAGGACCATGATCACGTTGCCGGCTTTCGCGGCCTCACCGGTCGGGAGAACGCGCAATCCGGCAGATTCCGCTTTGACGCGGCTGGCACTGCCATCGTGCAGGCCTACCACGACATCGAGTCCGGAGTCGCGCAGATTCAGCGCGTGGGCATGGCCCTGGCTGCCGTAGCCGACGATCGCAATGGTTTTGTTTTTCAAAAGCGATAAATCGCCATCTTTTTCGTAGAATCTCTTAGGCATGATTTCCCTCCATCAGGATTTCTGAGGACCGAATACGGATTGGGTGCGCCGGGAACGCACATCCATGAGTACGGCGTTGTATTTCGACGCGACCGGTTTCTTGCTATGTGACGAGCTAACCATTTTGTGCGACTCCCTCTACCTTCGAAACCGGCGGCGCGAGCTTCAGTTTTTTTACTTCGAGGGACACCGCGACCAGTCCCGATCTGGTAACTTCAATCTCGCCGTAAGCCGCCATCACGGCGATGAACTCGTCAAGCTTTTCCGGATCGCCGGTGGCTTCGAGAGCGAATCCCTCCAGCGAGGAATCGACCGGGCGCGCTCCGAAAATCTCGGCTTCTTTCAAGATGGCGCCTCGATTTTCGCGGCTCACAAGAACGCGAACCAGCGCCAGTTCGCGGCGTACGGCGCGCGCCTCCGTCACATCCGAGGCTTTGAGCACGTTAATCAGCTTGTTCATCTGCTTGATTAATTGCCCGCGCTGGTGCGGTTCGATCCCGACCACAATGCTCATGCAGGAAACCTCCGGATCGATGGTGCGGGCGACCGTCAGGCTTTCGATATTGTATCCGCGCGCGGTCAGAACGCCGGTGACCCGCATCAGCGCGCCGGGTTTGTTTTCGACTAGCAGCGAGATCATTTGCAGCATCATCGAACCTCCAACTGCTGCGCGGGCGCGAGCACCATTTCATGAAGCGCCGCGCCCGCCGGGACCATGGGATAAACGTTTTCAAACGGAGATACGCGCACGTTGAGCAGATACGGGCCCGGCTCGTTTACGCAATCCTCTAAGGCGCGGCGCAACTCCCGCGGATGATCGACGGTGCGTCCGGTGAATCCGTAGGCGCCGGCCAGCTTTGCCGGATCGGGGAACCCTTCAAGTGTCACCTGGGAGAGGCGATTGTTATAGAAGAGTTCCTGCCACTGCCGCACCATGCCCAGGTGACCGTTGTTCATCACAACGATCTTCACCGGCAGACGGTGATTTGCGACCGTCGCTAGCTCCGGAATCGACATCTGAAATCCGCCGTCGCCCACCAGCGCGAAAACCAGCGCGTCCGGTCGTGCCATTTGCGCTCCGATCGCCGCCGGCAGCCCGAAGCCCATCGATCCGAGACCGCCCGAATTGATCCAAAGCCGCGGATGGTCGAAGCGAATGAACTGCGCCGCCCACATCTGGTGCTGGCCGACGTCACTTGCCACAATCGCCTCCCCGCCGGAGATGCGGTTGATTTCGGAAACCAGATGCTGCGGCTTGATCTCATCGCTCGCAATTTCCGGCTCGAGCGGATGCTCGCGCTTCCAGCGCACGATCTGCCCGCGCCACGCCGCCCGGGCGCTTTCGTTCCTGGATTTCAGATGGTCCGCTTCTGCCAGCGCCTGATTTGATTTTTTCAACACGCGCTTCAGGTCGCCGACAATAGGCAGATCCGCGGCCCGGTTTTTTCCAATCTCCGCCGGATCGATATCGATGTGAATCACTTTGGCATGCGGCGCAAAGGCGGCGAGCTTTCCGGTTACGCGATCGTCGAAACGCACCCCGAGCGCGATCAGCAGGTCCGCTTCGCTCATTGCCATGTTGGCGGCGTAGCTGCCATGCATGCCTGGCATGCTGACGAAATTGGGATGCGAACCGGGCAGCCCCCCAAGCCCCATCAGGGTGCAGACTGCGGGCGCGTCGATCAGCTCGACCAGCTGCCGCAGTTCCTTCGATGCATCGGCGGCGATGATCCCGCCTCCGGCGTAAACCAAGGGCCGTCGCGCTTCCCAGATCATCTGCGCCGCGCGGCGGATCTGGCCGGCATGACCTTCCGTAAAAACTTTGTATCCGGGAAGATGAATCGAGGGCATGGCCGAATAATGCCCCTGCGCTTGAAGAACGTCTTTTGGAATATCCACTAACACCGGTCCGGGCCGCCCTGTAGCCGCGATGTGGAAGGCTTCGTGAATCGTCCGGGGCAGATCGGCAAGCGTTTTCACCAGAAAATTGTGTTTCGTGCAAGAACGGGTGATGCCGAAAGTGTCGGCTTCCTGGAACGCGTCGCTACCGATGAGCTTTGTCGAAACTTGACCTGTAATTGCCACCAATGGAATCGAATCCATCATCGCGTCAACCAGACCAGTGATCAGGTTGGTCGCGCCGGGCCCCGACGTTGCGCAGCACACGCCGGTTTTCCCGGTCGCGCGAGCGTAGCCTTCCGCGGCAAAGCACGCATTCTGTTCGTGACGTACCAGAACATGGCGAATAGGCGAGTCGTACATCGCGTCGTAAAGCGGCAGCGTGACGCCGCCCGGGTATCCGAAAATGCTTTCGACCTTCTCACGCGCCAGACATTCGAGCACTACCTTTGCTCCCGATTGCATTAAACCCCTCCATAAACAAAAAGGCCGCTGTCTGCGGTTAGTGTCCCGCCAGCGGCCAAGATTCCGATTAAGATCGGGCCGTTAAGCGGGGCCGGTTACACCGACCCCGGTAATGGGCCCTACAGAAAGAATTGCGATCGAGAAGCCAATGCTGTGTCGGGCGTCCTGGTTGGGTTCCGGAAGTTGCATTAGCTTCTCTCGAAAACAGGATACGGTAGAAAACCGGCAAATGCAATACATATCAACGATAAATTATATTAATGGTAAATTGCGGATTGTTCCGCGCTTCAGCGAAGCTTCGCAGCGCGGTAGTGATCTGCGAGGACACTGCATCGTTCGGGATTTACCATAAGCCCACCGCCCGTACTCGAGGTAAGTCTCACGAGTGATCGTATTCAACCTGACACAGGGATTCGCGCGCATGAACGTCGAGTGGTTTCTTCAATGGCGAAATTCTCGCAGTCGCTGGTGCCATCTTCGAGCGTTTCAAGAAATCAGGCCTCATCCGGAGAACCTCCCGACGAGCGGTGGCTTCCCTATCTGGGACTTCTTATTCGACTAGCCTTCAGCCTGAGGCAAGCGTTGCCTGTGTCGCAAAAACAACACTGTATTGTAATTAGAGAGCAATCTTACATTTATAGACTCGGGTTCGCTCATGAAATTCTCCACGATCGTCCCGATTCTTATCTGCGTCGTTTCACTGTGCGCGCAGGACCGCGCCACCATTAACGGAACCGTCACCGATCCCTCCGGAGCGGTTGTGACCGGCGCGCAGGTGACCCTCAGTTCGGGCGCCACTGGCCTGCGCCGCGACACCACCAGCAACCAGCGTGGTCTCTATGAATTTCCCTCGCTGCCGGTCGGAAGCTACACCCTCTCGATCTCCAAGACGGGCTTCAAGCCTTCCCTCGTCAGCAGCGTCGATCTGCTGTTCGGGCAAGTCCGCACGGTTGATGTGCGACTTTCCGTCGGCGCGACCACGGAATCCGTGCAGGTCACCGCGACCGCCGAATACCTGGATCGCGACAACGCCGAGGTCGATGGCGTGATCGAATCTCCTCAGATTCGCGAAATTCCACTGAACGGCCGCAACTGGGCCACGCTGATGACGCTCGCGCCGGGCGCCATCAACACCGGCGCCGGTGCTCAACGCGACATCCGGTTTGATGGCCACTCGCTTGACGACAGCAATTTTACTTTTGACGGAATCGACGCCAGCGGCGTGCAGGAGCAGACCGAGAAGGCCGAGACGCGTCTCAGCATTTCCATGGATGCGATCGCCGAATTTCGCGTCGGTACCAGCGTCTACACGGCCGAGCAGGGCGCCGCCGGGGGAGCGCAGATCAATGTCGTTTCCAAGACCGGCAGCAACGAATTTCGCGGCACCCTTTTCGACTATCTGCGCAATTCCGCGCTCGATTCGCCGGGCCCGTTCGATGGCGGCGTGGTGCCGCCGTTCCGTTTGAACCAGTTCGGCGCTCAGCTCGGCGGACCGGTGATCAAAAACAAGGCGTTCTTCTTCGTAAACTTTGAAGGGCTTGACCAGTCGCTCGATCAGACACTGATCGGCTTTGTGCCCAACGCCGCGTTTCGCGCGCAGGTGCTGGCCACCTCGCCGGTTCTCGCCCCCATCATTAATGCGTTTCCCAAAGGCCAAGTTCCTATCGACTCGGTGACAGACCAGATCAGCGTTCTGGGGCACAACACCGTGCGCGAGGATTCGGGAATGTTCCGTTTCGACTACCGTTTCTCGGACAAGAGCAGCGCATTCGTCCGCTACAGCATTGACAATGCTCTGATCAATAATCCGCAGGACGCGCTCGGTGACACCAACACGATTCCGGTGATCCCGCAGAACCTGGTACTGCAATTCCAACACATTTTCTCGCCCACGACGATTAATGAGTCGAAATTTGGATTGAATCGCGTCAATTATCACAACTGGAACTACGGCACTTCGCCGATCAGCGTCTCTTCTTCTAATTTTTCAAGCCTCAGCGACAATACGCTCGATGAAGAGGTCGGCACAACGTTTTCCTACATCGATAACCTTACGATGGTTCGCGGGCGGCACACCTTCAAGTTCGGAGCCGACGTCCGCCGCATTCGCTTGAACAACTCCGGCAACGCGATCCGCGATTCATCGATCGATTACGCCTCGGCGCAGGATTTCATCAACAATAGCGCGGACAGCGCGTCGGTCCTGGAGGGCGAAGGCATTCGCGGAGATCGGCGCACCTTCATCATGGGTTATGCGCAGGACGAGTTCAAGGTCAATCCGAACCTCACCCTCAACATCGGTCTGCGTTATGAACTGTACACGGTGGCGCATGAGATTTTAAATCGCGCCGCCGTCGTGGATATTCTCGGCTGCGGCGGATTCTGTCCAACGGGAACGCCGTTCTACAACCTCAATCCCAATGACTGGGGACCGCGCTTCGGTTTCGCCTGGGCGCCACCAATGCTCGGTGGCAAGACCGTCATCCGCGGCGGGTATGGGATCTATTACGGCGGTAATCAGAACGACGATTTCAGCGATCCCATGGAGAGCGCCGTTCCCCGCTACGGATTCACCTCGTCGGATTTTGCGAATCTCTCCTACCCGCTCAACCCGTTCATTACGCCGCAAAACGCGTTGTTCACGCCCAAGGCGATTGCTCGAAACCGCAAAGACCTCTCGTATCAGAGCTACAACCTTCTCATCCAGCAGCAACTTCCCGGAAAGTTTCAGCTTCAGACCGGATACCAGGGAAGCGTCGGCCACCACCTGTTCGACCGCTACACGGTCAACCTGATCAATCCGGCGACCGGGACGCGCCCGCTCAGCCAGTTTTCGCAGTTCGGGCTCAAGGCCAACGACGCAAACGACACCTTCAACGCGCTTCAAGCCTCGCTCGAACGCCGCTTCACCGGCGGGTTTTTGTGGCAGACGCAGTACATGTGGTCGCACGGTATCACCGATGCCTCTATCGGAGCGGGCGAGAGCGTCTCTTTCCAGGACCAGGCGTGCCGCGCTTGCGATCGCAGCAGCGCCCCCTTCGACATCCGCCAAACGATGACCTCGAACGCGATTTACCAGCTTCCGTTCGGCCACGGCCGCCGCTATCTAAATCAGGACAATTTCGCATCGAAGATTTTCGGCGGCTGGGAGCTTTCCGGAATCGCCACGGCGCGGACCGGGATGCCGATTAACATTACGCTGTCGCGGCCCACCAGTGCCCTGCCCGATGGCAACAACAGCAGCCAACGCCCGAATCTGGTTCCCGGCGTATCGATCTACGCGGCCAATCAGGCTATCGATAACTGGCTCAACCCGGCGGCCTTCGCCATCCCGGCCACGGGCACGTGGGGAAATCTGGGGCGCTACGTGGCACGCGGTCCGGGCTACTCCGAGTTTGATACGGCACTTCAAAAGACGATCCCGATCCGGGAAAAGATTAAGTTGAGCGTCCGCGCGGAGGTATTTAACATTCTCAATCAGGCGATCTACGCGAATCCGTCCGGGAGCCTCGGATCGAACCCGGCCAGTCCGTCGGCGAGCTTCGGACGAATCACTTCTCTCTTGAATACCGGAGCGGTCGGAACCGGGACGCCGCGCCGCATTCAGATCGCGTTGCGGCTGGAGTTTTAAGATGTCGCCCAGATGGACAACTTTATTCCTGACGGCCCCGCTGGTGATTTTCGCGCAGCAGCCCGCCGCACCGACGACCAATTCACTTCTCAGCGAGCCGGGACCGACATTCCGTATACCGGACCAGCAGTTGCCAGGCCCGCTGACTCTCATCACCTACGGAGACCAGCGGTTCACCGATCCGGCCAACGTGCGGGCGACCGATCCGCGCGTGCGCCGCTGGCTGGTGGAGCAGATCGCCGCGGAGCATCCGGCCGGCGTGATCATGAACGGCGACGTTCCGCTGGCCGGAGACGTGATCAACGATTACACGGTGTTTCAATCGGAGACCAAACTCTGGCGCGACGAACACCTGCGAGTGTTCCCGGCCCTGGGCAACCATGAATTGCATGGCGATTTGCAGCAGGCTCTGGAGCGCTGGTGGCTGACGTTTCCGGAGATGCGAAACCGCCGCTGGTATTCCGTGCAGTTCGGATCGCGAGTTTATCTACTCGCCTTGGACAGCGACACCTCGCTGTTGCCGGAGAGCGATCAGGCCCGCTGGATCGAGGCGCAGATCAACGGGCTTCCGTCCACGATCGATTTCGTGATCGTAGCCATGCATCATCCACCGGTGGCCGATATTCAGCAACACATCGAAGTGAGCCATAATCCGAGGCCAAACGAGATCGCGTTGCGGGATTATCTGACGAAAGTTGCCAAGACATCCCATGCAGCTTTCCTGGTAAGCGCCGGGCATATTCACAATTACGAGCGGTCCGTCTACGAAGGCGTCACCTACCTGGTTTCCGGCGGCGGCGGCGCGGTGCCGTACTACGTCGAGCGGACGCCTGAGGATCAATACAAGAGTGTCCTGTTCCCGAATTATCATTACGTGAAGCTCAGCATTGACAAGGATCGTATGCACGGGGAGATGTATCGGGTGGTCGATCCAGAAGCGAAGACGCTTCGCATTGAGCTTAAAGACAGCTTCGATATCGGCTCGAAGTCTGGCTCGGCGAGCGCCGGACAACGGCGATGAATACCGCGCCGGCGTGAAGTGCAATCTGACCATTCAGGACATACCCTCGCGGGACCTGAATAGTGCGCCGCATTACCGACGGGACTCGATGGCTCTTGATCGGAAATGGGGGCAGGCGGTGATCCCTGACTGATAAAACATTCTTGAAGGAATTGTTTTGATCAGATCAGAGATCGTCTTAGGACTGCCCGATGATGAGATTACCGATTTACAGATCCGCGGTGGAGAGATCCACATCTCGGCCCGCTACACGGGGCTGAGATCGTGTCCGCACTGCGGCCGCGATCGCTTGTGGACCCGGCAGTCGATGGAGTGCCGACAGCGGCTTTCTGATCTACCGTATCTTATTTATTATTATAAGTTTGGCTCCCCACACACGTAGGGACAAACCCGTCTCAAGAGGCGACGAGTTTTTACCGTCTATAAAAAGACTGCCGGGTGGAACGACACAACGAAGGAGCTGGCGTTCCTAACGAGTTCTTTTCAACCACTTAGCGACGTCCCGAAACCCTGTAGCAGAGAATTTTCTTAAGCGGCAAAAGGTAAGAACTCATGTGCACAAGTTCCGGCCTGGCTCGGCGACCTCGCACTAGCAAGCGTGGCGCGACGTCGGCACGGACCGCGAGCGCCGCGTGAAGCGACTCAAAACGACGTCAAACTGCGCGATTGTCGCACGAAAGCGACGTTTGTCGCTGTAAATTCGCAGGCATTGCTGCCTTCCGGCGCAAGATTCTGCGTCGTTGTTTCGGCCGGTCCTCAATGCCGTCGTCTGTGCGCAGGCTGCCCCCTGTTTTTTATCTTCCTTCCTCGACTACCTAAATGTGGGAGAGCGCTCGTATCTTGGTCCACGCCACAAGCGCGGGCGACGAACTGGGCCGCTGACTCACGGAAAGGTTTTCGATGACTATCAATCCAAATGAGGCTCGCCGTGAGCTGCTTGAGAGTTGTGCCACTCGCCCTCTGGATGTCCCTGGCGAGAAATGGGAGGAACTGTACGAGATATTGGCGCTCCCGCGGGAGTGTCGCGAATTCGTGCCGCTGGTCCTGCATCGAGGAAGCTGGCGCACAGCCCTCAATCCGATCAGCTATGTGCGTAAAGCCGCTTACAAGGCCTGGCGCAAGCACGAGGAGCGCCTACGGCGGCGATCCACTCTGTCAATCTCGGATTTGAATCTGCCCTGCGGAGCGGATGGGACACGCATGAGTCATGATGAGGCGCTCGACTACTTGAAGTTCCGGACAATCGAAGACGACTGGGAGACGCCATATGTGGCACAACGAGTGCCCCGCAAGTTCCGCGGCGGGGAGCGCTGGGATGAGGATGGAGAATACACGCTCAAGTACTCGGCGCTTATTGACGAGGTGGCCAAGCTCGCTGGTCTGGAGAAAGAAAGACGAGACGCCGTCGAGTTGGTCTTGCGTTTGCGCGGCAGCTGCGATTCAAGCCGCGAGCAGATTCTTGCCTGTCCGCCGGCAGAACGGAAACGACGGCAGGCCGCGTGGAAGTGGATCGATCGGAACCGCACGCTGTTGGCAAAAGTTCTGAGAAACCAGTCTTAAGCGAGTAACGATGTGGACGCCGGCACTCCGTGCCTATCGGATTTGTATGGAGTGCCGGCAGCCATCCCAAAAATCTTTCGGCCGTATTTGCAACAACTTCACTTCGGTGGATGTCCCCGCCCGGTTGATTTGTTGCCAGCATTAATTAGAAAGCATGATGAGCCGACTTCCACGGTTTTCGCAATCGCCCCGGGCCAACTCCCAAATGCGATTCTGTCTGTGCGTCGATTCGGTCTAAACGAAAGCGCGATCTGCAACGGTTGGACAAAGGTACTGACTTCCCCCCGATCCATCTCGAATCGGCGGAGTACGCCATGGTGTAGATTTATCGCGGGATCGTCTTCGACTTTGTTGACGAGCTCGGCGCCCACAGTCCAAACCGTCTCATTCACAGTCATGGTAAGCATGTATGGAACGTATGGAAATGTTCCTATCGTCTTTGCGCTTTGATGGTCCGGCGAGATCCAGCTAACGAAACCTCCCTGACGGCCATTCTGGTCAGACGCGCTTCCGCACACAGCATAAAATCCGTTGTTATCCCGCACGACAGCATTGATCTCTGTCGCGTTCGATCCTGGTGTGAATGACGGGGATGCCGCCTCCGTTCTGCTGAATGTAGATGAAGGCCCCCCCGACCATCGAGGAACACTACCTCCAAGGATACCCGGTGAAAATCGCGTACTGACGCCGGTGAGTTTCAGCGTCTGGCCGCAGAGCTGCAGTGCAGAGACTCTAACACCACAATACAATCAATTATTACCATACGTCATTAGACGCGTGCCGGCGCAAATCATAATGATTGCTACCTCTTAATGTGGTTTGACCAGAACAAAACAATTCTGTGGACATTGCTCATCACACGGCTGGTTAGTACATGAACACCCACCCGTGGATTGGAGGCCGCCTGCCAACTCAACGCCGCGCGACGTGAGGGCGCGAATACGAAAAAGGGACAGGTGGTTGTATCAAGCAATCGCGGAGAGCCAGGCGAAGAAGTGGAAGGATCTCAGCGCAGTGGTGTGAGCCACTCGTCGCCACTACCGGACCCTGAGCCCGTAACTCTGGGATGCCGGTGGCACGATCCCGTTCATTCGCAAATAAACGACCATCTGCCCGTAGTGATCGGTGAGATGCCAGACCGCTGTCAGCGCCATTCCTAGGCATGTGTTGGGTCCCGCATAGCGGCCCTCGAGTCGATCGAGCGCGTTCCGCTGGTTGATCGTGGAGAGCACCCGGTTTCCATAGTCGAACGAATCCCGCAGGTACTGGATCAGTTCCGCCTTGGTAGCGGCTTTTGAGGGACCCCTTCGTCGCATTCCGCAGGAGGAGTCTTGCCTTCGATTTCATTAAAAAAGGCGAACTGAGCGCATGCGGCGTGCTTGACTTGCTCGCCAAAGCTGCGGACGCCGTCAAAGTTGCCGCCGCTCGGAATGAACGAGTATTTCGATTCAGGCATGGCTTCCGCGATCGAAAGGAGTTGGCCTTCAACAAGATTGAGCGAACGCCCGACACTATCTGCAATGCTCGCCGGTATCGGGCTGGTTTGGGAAAATACCGGAACGATAATGACGACGATGAGAAGCGAGCGCATGCCTTTTGTTTTTCGGGAGGATTCCATGATCATTTCGATGAAAGTGAAAGGTTTCATGGTGGGGCTTCAAGTGAAAGTGGTCCGCCAATAAAGCTTCCGAGGCCGACTACACTTGCTCCGTTTTTGCAGCCGACAACGTCAACAGGTCCGCATCGAGACGTACAACTGCGCTTGCAGCGTGGATCTGAACTGGGAGGGTAATCTGGCGGCAGAGCACCTTCGGCCCAGATTCTCCCGCGTGGCTCCGAAGGATGATGCTTTCCGGTAAAACCGTCACCTCGATCATCGCGTCGGGCAATTCGAAAAAACGGATATGGACCGCACGGTCCGTCTCTCGCAATTCCTCCGCCGGCACCCACGCCACCTCGCGCTCGGCACGTAGCCAGTCGTCCACGGCGCTTCCCTCGACCCCAGCGCGCTCCAAGTAGAATTCCTGCGCCCGGGCGCGAATTCTTTCTTGGAGCGCGTCAATTTGTCCGAGAGTGTCCTGTGCAGCCTCATCGATACAGTCCAGTTTGTGAACCATCATGTTTCTACTCATGGCGTTTCCTGCTCTCAGACCCAAGCTACGGTATCGTCATCATTTAAGCTATCCCGGCCGTTTGGTAGTTTTGGTGGCGAAGGTCCAGTATTTCGTCTTTGCTTCGTTCGGAACCCGAAACAAGTGCAGCTCGCTGACACTGGGTCTTAGTGCGGCCTTCCGTACCGCCTTCTGCCCACAAAAAATTACCTTGTTGTTGTTATGGCAGCCAGACGAGCATTGTCGTAATGTAAGACGGGTGATAGCGATGCCCCGAAATTCGAGAGCTCCGAAATCGAAGTCTCTGTGCCGTTTAGGAGTCAAAAAGATGCTTTCATTACCGATAGTTGCGCTACCAATAGTGTCGGCAGTCGCGATTTGGTTTTTTATCCACAACCGGAGGTTGCGACACCAGCGCCACCTGGAGAGACTTCGCCGGAGAATATCGTGAGCTCGATTCTCTTTGAGTAGTCCGGATCCAGAAAGCAGTCCTGCGAACTTCGGCTTCTGCTGACCTACCCACCATCATTTGGATCAGTTTCAGTTGACGATCTTCACCACTGCCTGAGTCCCGGCTTCGACCAACATGTCCGACGCTTCGACCATCTCGATGACCCTGATGGCAGTGTATATCCGCACCGCCGGCACAAGCAGCCGGGAAGTGGTGGGTGTCCAGCGGTTGCTCCTGCGATCGTCACTTAGCCTGTTCCGCGAGTAATTTCACGTCCCGGGAAGACGACGGTCCGCCGTTCGGCACGCGTGGCAGAAGTTCGACCCTCCAAACTCACATACCAGAGGCCGCGACGACGTTTCCTTTCGCAAGCTTGGCCTCCGACGTTAGATTGCCCGCTTAGGTTGTTGACGGGCGCCCGGTTGGGTTAATCGAAGGGCGCCCGTCTGTCGCATGGGTTTTAAGGTGACCTCCGTGTAAGCAACGCTGGTGAAGGTTGAGAATACCCGGAATCGGGTATTTCGGCCCCCGAAGCGTCGGTAGAACCCCCTCCGAAGGGCAAATGCTCATACCTTTCGGCCCTGCCACAAAATCACTATTCCGGAGTATAGAGAGCGAAATCGATTACTCCTAAACTTGAAGCCATGACGAGTAGAAACCTCCGCACGCTTAGTCTTCTGCTCACTCTATCGGGCTTCGGATTCGCTCAATCCAGTGAGGACTATCATCACAACAACATCAACTTCGGCGTCGGCCCAGCGATTCCTGTTGGAAACTCCACAAACTACTTCGGTACGGCGCCGCTGGTCACGGTGGGCTATGGATATCGATTCAACCATTGGTTCCAGGCGGACGCCGGCGCGCAATTTGCGTTCGGTGCTGCGAACAATCAGAATGCCGAGATTTCCGACTTCGGAACCGTGGAGGGTGGTGATCACGAGTTCATGATCCCGCTCGGCGGCCGCGTATTCATTCCGACGCGCTTCAAGCGGTTTGACGTG
>Ga0182024_10017013_pt1 | contig 13712 bp, 12 predicted proteins | sample P32metaG_FD_120480 | JGI IMG/M metagenome (GOLD analysis project Ga0182024, IMG submission 120480) | Permafrost microbial communities from Stordalen Mire, Sweden - P3-2 metaG (Illumina Assembly) | ecosystem: Environmental > Terrestrial > Soil > Wetlands > Permafrost | place: Sweden: Stordalen... | reverse complement strand
GTGCTCGATATCAGCCCCTACTGGGAGCGCAAGCTGGCGGCAATGGCTTGCTACCAGAGTCAATTTGTCACCGGCCGGTCGCAGGAGCCGCCAACGCTGCTCGATCGACAGCGCGATCAGGCGGCCTACTGGGGCTGGTCGATTGGCACCCGATACGGCGAAGCATTTGCCAGTCGCGAAGCCGTTGGACTGGTGAGCTTCAACGATCTGATTTGAGCGGCGAGCGGGGATCCGGCGAATGGCGGGAAGGCAAAGTCCGCCTAACCGGAAAAGTCACCCAGCAATCTCACCCATCTGGGGGGAGGAACCGGCAGAAATTGCGGTAGTTCTGTAGCGACTCTGCAGATCCTGCCGATAAGGACGAAGTTACGGCACGGGTTGAGTTTGCCGGTCGATTGTGACCTGCACAGCCGGTGCCCCGCTTCCCGATCCTTTGAGTTCACTTGTCCATGCGAGCCGCGCTTGCCATCTTGCTTTTGCTAGCGAGCACGGGATGTCAGCTCATCCCGGAAATCGCGCATCAGCCGGTGGTCCACAATCCGTTTCCGCAGTTGACGAAGGTCGCGATTGCGCCCTTCTTCAACCTCAGCGCGGAACCGTCGGTCGACGGACGGCAATTTGCGCTGGCCTACTTCAACGAACTGCAACTGATCCGCGGATTCGAAGTGGTCCCCGTCGGCGTCGTCGAGAGGGCGATGCATACCTATCAACTCGATTTGGACAATCCGGATGAGGTCAGAAAGTTGGCGACGGTGTTGGGTGTCGACGCCGTGGTGATTGGCGCCGTGACCGACTTTACGCCGTATTATCCGCCGCGCTGCGCCATGCAGGTCGAATGGTATGCGGCCAATCCCTGCTTCCAGCCGATTCCGCCTGGATACGGTCTGCCTTGGGGAACGCCCGAGGAGGAAGGAATTCCTGGTCCACTGGTGCTCGAGTCGGAGTTCGCGTTGGCGCGGGCGCAGTTGCGCACTCAGACGCCGGCCTACACAGCTACCGCGGTGCCGGTGCCACCGCCGGATTCAGGGCCGACGTCCGGTGCGCCTCCGGGCTCGGGGGACGAACCTCCGCGGCGGCCGGCTCCGTTTGGTCCCGCGCCCGGAAGTCCGATGCCTGGCGCCGCGCCGAGCGGTCCCAACAGTCCTCAGCCGTCAGCCGCCGGTCAATTGATTAGCCATCAGGTGGCCGAAGGCGAAGTCTTTGCGACCGATCAAGCGGCGGCCCCTACAACCGCTGCAATTGGTACGGCCGGACCTATGTTGCCACCTGATTATCCGGATGCTCGAGCCTTCATTCCTGCTCCGCCAGGGCCTGGGCCCTGCGACTGCATGCCATCGAACGAGCCGGTCCTGCGTCACACGCGGACCTACAACGGGAACGATGGTCAGTTGACCGAAGCTCTGGCCAGCTATGCATTTTTCATGGACGAGGGGCGCGGCGTCGGCTGGCAATCCTATTTGCAGCGGAGCGACGATTTCATTCGGTTTTGCTGCCATATGCACATCTACGAAACGCTCACGGCACGCGGTGGCGGCGGTGAAACGCGAGTAGTGTGGCGGTGGTCGAACGACCGATATGAATACCGCTAGATCTGTGGAATGAGAGGGTCACGCAGCGCTCGGCATGTGCCAGGCGAAACGAGACCTGCCCCAAAAAACGATCCGCTTTCTAGCCGGCGCTTGGCGGGTGGCCTGGAACGGAACTCCGGCCGAACTGTTTGCTTACCCAGCGCGTATTTCGAGGAGAACTGTCGTCGTGAGTCAGCAGGATATAAACGTGCTTGCGTTGGTCAAAGGTGCAGAGCGCTACGTATTTCTCTACGACGACGCCAGCCGTGCCGAGGCGCTACGCGTACTGGGACGATACGCCTCGAATCCCGAACTCAGCTTCAGTTGGTACGATGCTGCCGTACTCAGCCAGAAAATCCGTCAGGAAAGCCAAAAGGCAACGGGCGCCCGGCGATTTCAGTTGCCTCAACTGAGCGATACCGACGAGATGTTTTGATCGGCGGTAGCCGGCGCGAGCGATCGGCTCGCCCTCTTCGCCAGCCTCACCGGCGCGTTACGGGTATCGAACACTCGCTCCGACCTTCGCCCAGGGGCCGTCTGCCTACCGAGGGGGCGCCATGCAAACCGCCGTCACCCGTTTCCTCGATTATCTGCGCGTCGAGCGAAACGCTTCGGCGCTGACCATCAAAAGCTACGGCGAAGACTTGACGGCGCTGGCCGAATATCTGGCCCAATGCTATAGCCGCCCGCCTGCCGCGCCCGAAATCTCGACGGCCGATCTGCGGGGCTACCTGGCCGCGTTGCACGACGCAGAGTACGCCAAGACAACCATCTCCCGACGGCTGGCTTCGCTGCGGAGCTTCTTTCGCTTCGGCCAGCGCGAAGGTTGGGCCAAGATCAATCCCGCCAAGCCGCTGCGCAATCCGCGCAAACCAAGATCGCTCCCCCACTTTCTGTCGAGCGCCGACATGGGCCGACTCCTGACCGCTCCCCCGGTCGACGAATTGATGGGACTGCGCGACCGAGCCATCCTCGAAGTCCTCTATTCCGCGGGCTTGCGCGTCAGCGAACTGGCCGGACTCAACGACGGCGACCTCGATCTGGCCGCCGGCTCGCTACGCATTCGCGGTAAAGGTCGGCGTGAACGCATCGGGCCGATCGGCTCGCACGCCGTTCGGGCCGTAAAAGCCTGGCTCGGCGTACGCCGGCTCTCACCGCGCGAAAAGCAGGGCGCCCAGGCTCCGGTATTCGTCAGCAAATTCGGCCGTCGACTGACCACACGGAGCATCGCACGGATGCTCGAAAAGCATCTCCGCACCAGCGGCCTGGATCGTCGCACCACTCCCCACACGCTCCGTCACAGCTTCGCCACCCACCTGCTGGATCACGGTGCCGATATTCGTAGCGTGCAAGAACTGTTGGGACACAAAAGTCTGACAACGACACAAATCTACACCCACGTCAGTACGACCGGTCTGTTGGCCGCCTACGAGCGCGCACATCCACGCGCGAAGTGACCCGGTGCCGCTAACTGCCCTGGCTGCACTGCCGGCGGATCGTGGTGCTGCTGCTCTCCGTCACTCGGTTGCGTCCGGTTCGGGTTCGCTCGTTTCCGGATTGGTTTCCGGTTCGTCGCTCACTTCGATCCGAGGCTTACGAGCCTGCGCATCGGTGTCGGGTGCTCCGAGATCGACGGCATCTTCCGCGGCCACTTTCCATGCCGTCAGTCCATGGGCGGTGGCCACCAGCAAAAGCGACTGCCCATCGGCGGTCATCGTGCCGATGCCGGTCAATTCGTCGCCGTATTGGAAGCGGTCGAGCAACTGACCGTCGGCGGAAAGAATATGAATCGAGCCGTCAGCACCCGTCAGGATCCACTGGCCCGGCTCGCCGCTACGCAGGTGGCCGGCGATCAGTACGTCGCAGGGAGTGTTGCGCACGCCGATCGGAAGCGCATAGGACCAGCGCTCGCTGCCGTGAAGGTCCAAGCCGATGGCGACAAACTCCGCTGGCTTGGTCGCCGACAGAGCCGCCAGTTTCCAGAGGTCCTGCTCCGTGGCATCGGCCGGATCTGTCGTATCGGTCGGGTTGGCGAGATTCGCGGCGACAATGATGTCGATCGGCCGAATCGGAACCGCAATGTCGGCCAACTGCGTGCCGCCATAGTCCAAGACGCCGAGAGCGTTGCGCTCGTTGCCGACCAATATCCGGCAATGGCCATCCGGATCGCGGCGTAGCACCGCCAGGCTCAAGACGTTGTCGAAAGCCCGATTCGTCCAAATGCGTTCCGGGGCGAGCGAAGCACACTGGACGCCGACTTCGCCCAGATATCCGACCAGCATTTCCAATCGTCCGTCGCCATCGAGGTCGGCCAATTGGACTTCTGAAATCCCCTGTCGGGTTTCCTCGGGATAGCTGCCGGTCGGCTGCCACTGGTCGTTGAGCAAATAGGCCTTATGTTGCGCGAACGCGAAGGCGGCAAAAGCGCGCCGTCCTTGCCCATCGACCGCCGTCCGCAGTTGCGTCGCTGCCGCCTCTTTCGGCAGATCGAGTTCGTGCCGGGCAAGAATATTGCCGGCAGCATCCAGCTCGACGATCGCCCGCCAGCCATCGAACACCGCGATCCGTTGTTCTCCCTGTGCATCGGGATAGACGATGAAATTGCCGGGGTTTTTGATGCCGTCGGTCGTCCAAAGCTTTTCGATTTTCAGCTTCTCGGGTTCGCTGCGCTCGGCGATCTTGGCCCGCGGCAATTCGATTTCGCGATTCACGCCCACCGTCGCTTCGTTCAGTTGACGCTCGAAGCCGGCACGCACGCGGCGATAACTGGCCAAAGTCTGATCCGCCAGATTCTCACCGGCCAGCAACTGATCGATCTTTTTGGGGAGCGTTTCAGCCAGATCCTCCTTGTAGCCGATCTCGTAGGCTTGCACCGTTCCATCGGTGCCAAGAATCACCATCGTCGGCCAGCCCGGAACCTTGAAGACGCTCTGCGAATATCGCTGCGGGTCGCGCAGAATCGGCAGATCGAGTCCCTTCTTGTCGAAGGTGCCGCGGAGCGTCTCGAGCGAGCTCTCGGCGCCGTTGGCGTCGATGTTGTTGACCGTCAGGATGGCGACTTTGGGGTTGTCGCGATATTGGCGATAAACCTTTTCCAGATTCGGAAAGCTCTCGAAACAATAGTGGCACGACATGGCCCACATGTCGAAAACGACCACGCGCCCCTCCAAGCTCGCCAGGTCGACCGGCTTCCCCTCGGCATCGACGAACTTGAAGGCGTCCGGTTGCTGGCCAAGCAACTCGCTGGGCGGATCCTCGAGCTCTGCTGGCGGCCGGACAAACTGGTTGACCAGCTTGGCCGTGGCGGGCGCCTCGAACTTGAAGGCGTTCTCGCCGATCTTTCCGTTCAGCGCGGCTCCCTTGAAATCGATCGTGAGCAACAACTTGTCCGTGTTGCCCGAACCCTGGTCGAGGAATTTCGGACTGGTGATTTCGAGTCGTCGCAAGACATAGCTCTTCGGATCGACCCACAGCACAAACGTTCCCCGCGATCCGGTGACCTCGACCACGTGATACAGCGAGTCTTCGCCGGAAAGGGGTTTTTCGCCAAGCCACCTGGTCGTGATGTCGTCGCCGAACAACCGTTTGAATGGCTGATTCGATAGCAGCAGTTCCAGCGGCGGCAAGCGAATCCCACCTTCGCCACCACCCAGCATCTTTTCCAGCAGGGGCTCGTGATAAAGGTCATCCAGGCTAATCTCTGCCGGCGCTGGCAGAAACAACACCTGGCCGGGCAAAAAACCGTCGGCAAAAGCCGACCAAAGATGCTTCCCGTCGCAAACCACACTGGCATCGTAGGCATCGATGCGAAGTTTGTTCAGCTTGGCGTAGGAGACCGAAAGCGGAGCGCGTTCCTTCCTTCCCTCGGAAGTCGATTCCACCGTCAGTTCGGCGGCATCGGCATACGACCGGGCTTGCTCATAGGCTTTTTGTACCTGCTCGAGCAGCTCGTCGCCGCGATGACCGGTGCCGGTATTCGATTGGCCGGGACAGCCAGCTAGAAGCAAACTGACCAGGGCCAGTGCCCCGCCCAGCCTGGACGCCAGCCGGCCAGTAGAGTCAACGATTCTCATAGGTTCCATCCTTTTGCGTTTCCAGTCCATCGGGCGCGGTCTGCGCGGGGGGATCGCGGCGCGGGCGATTATCGACTAGTTTTTCATTTGGGTAAAGTTCGGTTCCCGCCATCGTTGCCAGCGTTTCTGGCAATTCTTGACGAATTACGAAGGTCTTCACCGTTTCTCGGCAGTCATTGCTGGCCAGTTTCCGGTCCTTGACGGCGCGTCGAGCTTGCCTACGATGACCAGACGGGGAGAGATCGATCTCTCCCCCCTCGCAGCGATCAACTTTCGAAACAATCTGTCCATGACCTCCACGATCCTTCATTACGGCCCCAGCGGCCGGCTTGCGCTTGACGTGCCAGCAGACCGACTCGTGGCCAGTTGTGGCCTGCCAGCCTCGCCACCACTGGCCGACGTAGCCCAGGCCACGGCCGCCTCGCTCGCCGCCCCGCTCGACTATCCACCCCTCCCACAGTTAGTCGTTCCTGGCGACAAGGTTTGTGTGGCCCTGGCCGACGGAGTGCCCCAGGCGGCTGCCGTGGTGCGAGTGGTGATCGATCGATTGCTGGCCGCTGGAGTTCCGCCGCATGACATTACGTTGATCCGCGGGTCGGCAGCTTCACTTCCGGGCGCGACGGATGGGCCGGCGGGCGTTTTCGAGGCCGGCGGCGCGAAAGTGCACGTGCTGACGCACGACCCGGCCGACCGCAAACGTCTCTCCTACTTGGCGGCTTCCGTGGAAGGAAAGCCAATTTACATGAATCGGGCCTTGGCCGATGCCGATCTGGTGATCCCGATCGGCTGCCAGAGGCTTGATGCCGCGCTCGGTTATTTCGGACTCAATAGCGGTCTGTTTCCGACGTTCTCCGACGCCAAGAATCTCGAACGTTATCGCGCACCCCTCACGGCACAGTCGCCAGTGCAACTCCGCCGCATGCGGCAAGAGGCGGATCAGGTCAGTTGGCTATTGGGCGTTCATTTTCTGGTGCAGGTGGTTCCCGCGGGCGACGACGGCGTTCTGGCGGTGCTGGCCGGCCGAACGAGCGCGGTCGACCGCGTTGCCAGCGAGCGCTGTCTCGACGCCTGGAAATCGTCGGTGCCCTGGCGCGCCAGTTTGGTTGTGGCCGCGCTATCCGGGCCGGCGAGCGAGCAGACATGGCTCAATTTCGCCCGTGCAATGGCCGCCGCGCTGCGCGTCGTCGAGGAAGGGGGAGTCATTGCGGTCTGTAGCGATCTACAGGAAGCGGCCGGACCGGCAGTCCGCTGGTTGGCCTCCACCGAAAGTCCCGACACGGCATTGCGCGAAATTGTGCGAGAGCGGCCGGTCGATGCCTTGGCCGCGGCACAATTGGTCGACGCTGTCAGCCGCTCTCGAGTTTATCTTCTCAGCGGTCTGCCACCCGGAGTGGTCGAAGATCTCGGGCTAACACCGATCGACGGGGCCGAGCAACTCCAGCGACTGGCGGCTCAGCAGCCCAGTTGGATCTTGTTGGCAAACGCCCAGTATGCGATCGCCATGCCCGAAGGGGAGGAAGACGCCGTGAGCCAAACTCCCTCGGACCGTCCACGAGCAAAGTACGAGTAGAGTCTCCAGCCGCCGGCAACTCGCCCGCAAGAAACAACTTACCAAGGCAGCAATCATGCCGACCGCCGATTCCCAATTCCAACTTGAATGCGAGGCGCTGGCGACCGGCGCGGGACTCGTCGATTTTGGCGACCGGACGCTCGTCGAACTGACCGGGGCCGATCGGGCCCGCTTTCTCCATAACTTGTGTACCAACGACGTCCTTAAGCTTCCCCCGCAAGCGGGCTGTGAAGCGTTTTTGACCAACGTGCAAGGAAAGATCCTGGCGCATGTACTCGTCTTCACCGAGACAGAATCGCTGGTCTTGGAAACCGTCGCCGAGCAAGGTCCATCGATCGTCAAGCATCTTGACCGCTATCTCGTGCGTGAACGAGTGGTGTTGGCCGACCGAACCGATGATTGGGCCGAATGGTTTTTGGCCGGGCCGCGCGCGCCCCAAGTCTTGGAAAGGCTCTGTGGACCCCTCGTGCCGCAGCAGCCCTGGACCAGCGCCCAGGCAGACATCGCCGGACAGGCGGTTTGCTTGCGGAGGGTCGATATTGTCGGACCCAGTGGATTTTTGATCGTCGGGCCGCGAGTCGCTGCCGCCGCGATCGGCGATGCCCTCGTTGCGGCCGGAGCCACGCCCGTCGGGCCGGCGGCGTTCGAGGTCGCGCGGATCGAAGCCGGCTTTCCGCTGTATGGTCGCGACATCACCGAGCGAAACCTGCCGCAAGAGGTTGCCCGCGACGATCGCACCATCAGCTTCCGCAAAGGCTGCTACTTGGGTCAAGAAACGGTCGCCCGCATCGACGCGCTGGGCCACGTCAATCAACTCCTCGTCGGCTTGCGCTTTTCGGGCTCGGAGGTTTTGTCGCCGGGGTTGGAGCTATTTGCCGATGCGGCCAAGGCGGGGTACGTGACGAGCGCCGCTTTTTCTCCTCGCCAGCAATGCGGCATTGCCCTAGCCTATATCCGCCGGGGCCATCACGCTCCGGGCACGCGGCTCGACTGGCCAGAAGGGACTGCCGAAGTGATTTCGCTGGCCGCGGAAAATTGCCCGGCGGTCCCTTCGCTGCCGTCCTCGGGAGCAACATGATGCGACAAAAGTCGTCGAGCGGTTGGATTCTTTTGGCCGTTCAAGCGATTTGGCTCGCGGCCAGTTTCGCCCGGGCCGACGCACCGGCAGCCGAAACGACATTGTCGCGGATCGCGTTCGGCTCCTGCGCACGACAAGATCAGCCGCAACCCATCTGGGACGCGGTCGTCGCCGCCCGTCCTCAGTTGCTGATTCTTCTGGGCGACAACATCTACGCCGATACCGACGACATGACTGTGCTGCGGGCGAAATACCAGGTTTTGGCCAACCAGCCAGGTTTCAAAAAGCTGAAACAAACCTGCCCACTACTGGCGACCTGGGACGACCACGACTATGGCGCGAACGACGCTGGCGGCGAATATCCCAAGAAGGCCGAATCGCAGCAGGTGTTTCTCGATTTTTTCGGCGCGCCGCCAAATGATCCGCGCCGCACTCGGCCGGGAGTCTATAACGCTCAGACTTTCGGCCCACCAGGCCGGCGTGTGCAAGTCATCATGCTCGACTTGCGTTACTTCCGCAGCCCATTGAAGCATGATTTTCCGGCGGGCGAGCCGGGCGAGGGCCGCGAAGGTCCCTACGGCCCCAATCGGGATCCGGATGCCACCATCCTCGGGGCGGCCCAATGGAAATGGCTGGAGGAGCAGCTTCGCCAACCGGCCGATCTGCGGCTGGTCGGTTCGAGCGTACAGGTGATTTCCCACGAACACGGTTACGAGTCTTGGGCGAATTTTCCGGCCGAGCGCGACCGATTGCTGTACCTGGTCCGCGACACCCATGCCAACCGGATCGTCTTTCTCAGCGGCGATCGTCACGAGGCCGACATTTCGCGGCTGCCGGCCGCCGACCCGCTCGGGGTCGGCTATCCGCTGTTCGACATTACCAGCAGCAGCCTCAATCAAAAGAGCGGCACGCTGACCAAGGCCAAAGTCCTCTTCCGCAACGAGATCAATTCCTATCGTGTTGGAACGATCTACTATGAAGAGAATTTTGGTCTGATCGACATCGATTGGAATCAATCCAATCCGCTCGTTCGATTGCAGGTGCGCGACGTGCAAGGCAACGTTGTGCTGCAACAACGCCTGACGCTTCACCAACTCGACGCCAAGGACGCCGACCGGCCGGCTTCCGAGCGGTGAACGATCGCCACCATTTAGCGGGCGTGCGGCGTGCTCGCGATTTCGATTGGTCCACTCTGCGCGTTGAGCCACCGGCCGACCCGAACAGCCACGCCGCCGTCCGGCGGCACTTGAGCGAGCACCTGCGCCTGCCCCGACTCCAGCTTGCTGGCCAGGTCGTCCAGTCGTGCCCGCAGCGCGTCGATGAATTCGGCGGACTCCGCGGGCGGCAGCTCTCGACCGACGAGCGTCACTCGGTTGGCTTGCCGGTCGCGAGTCATCTCGATGAGCCGGCCGGCGGCGGCCTTGTAGATGCGTCCGCCGACGTACGCCCGCCGCAAATGTCCGCGTGCATTGAACTGATAGACTGGATCGTCGCCAAAAAACAGACTGGCCGATCCTTCCGGTCGAAACCCGGCCACGATCGGCTCCGTCACCCCGGCCAACAGAAATTCGACCCGCTCGACCAGCGCGGTTGCTTCGGCGATCAGGTCTTCGCGGGCGTGTTCTTGTCGAGCCATGACGCGGTCAATCTGCCCGGGCATTCCTGGTCGGGCGGTTGCGGTAATGGTCAGATTTGTTTGCGGTAGAAAATCCGATCGACGTTCTCACGCAGCACATCACGCCCCAGGGCGAGTGCCCGATCTTCACTCCAGCGGCGATCGATCACGAATCGTTCCGCGAGCACTTTGGCCAGCGCGCGCTTGTACATGGCGAACTTCGGCCAGGCAAATTCAAGCTTGTACATGTCGCTGTAATAGCCGATCTGCTTCGTACGCGGCACGGCTTCCAGGCGCGCCGCCAAGTCGTGCTCGATAAAGGCCGGCGTATTCGAATACCACCAGTGGCCACACGTCACCACGTTCGGAAAAATCCAACTGAAGCTGACCAACTCCTGATTCGTGACGCTCGCCAGAACCGAGATCGGAAACGTCACGTTTGGGAATGCGTTCAACAGTTCGCGATATTGAATCAGCGACACACGGCTGTCGTACAGATCGCGCCCCTGGTGAACACCGTCGGCATACACCCCGCGCTCGACGCCAATCATCAGATCGAAAGGCAGTTGAAACTCGCCGCAGTGCTCGGCCAATGTCCAAAAGACGAAATGAGCGAGCGTTTGCCGCGCGACGGCGTCCGCCGCCCCTTCCCGCCGCCAGACGGCGCCAAAGGCACTGGCGGCGGCGGCCGGCGACACCCGCGCCGGCGTGAAACTGGGGGGGAGCGAAACGGCACAGGCCCTTGCGCCATGGCCGACGAAATGCTCGAACAGCTTGCCGATCGCCGCGGCCAGCGTTGGCGGATCGTCAACCGCGGCCCCCGTGGCCTGCTCGAGCCGGTCGCAGACCGTGGCGGTCGAAAGCCCAAACACCAGGTCATCGGTCCGCAGGCACGGCACATATGTGGCGGTGTCAAAATCGGCGAGCGGGTCATCGAAGTCGTTGGTCAAAAAGACCGCTTCGAGCTGGCTTCGCCGCAAAACCTCGGCAGACCAGTCGGGATGGGCCATCGCATCGGCCGCCTCGTCGTACAGCAGGTCACAGTTCTCCGGCCCGATCTTTTCGATGTTCAGGCCAAACAACGCGGCGGACATTCCCACGAGCCAACTCAGTTGGATCGTGTTATCGCAGTCTCTCAGCCATGAGACGAGCCGCCGCACTTTTTCGCGATCGTCGAGCCCGGGCTCCTCGATTCTAGAACGCGGCATTCCCGCCGAATGGGCCAGTTCGGTGTAGTAATGATAACCCAGTATCTCCGCCAGATTCTTCGCTGCCGGAGCGCGTGGATCGATATGCGTGTGCGGATCGACGAGCCAGATGTGATCGAGTTCGGTGAACAACTGTTGGCGAAGTTGATCGGACATGACAAAGATTCGCCTCAGGGCCAAGCCGGCTGGAGTTGGCCACAAAAAAAATTGAACATGCGCCACTGCGCCGTCGGCTACGTGGTCAGCGGTAACTCCTCGTCGAAAAACGGGCGCTGAATATCCGCGATCCTACTGCACGTCGGCCACTCCGGCAAAAGCAGAGCCAACACGCGCGATCGCAATATCACCCCTTTCTCCAGCCGCTCGCGAAATAGTGGATGCCGGAGCGAGACGCCGTCCGTCCGGCAGGTTCCGCTCGATGGTGCCACAACATACTCGGCCGACGATGAATCGAAATCGGCTGGATGTACCATCTCGAGGTAGCTGGCGGCTGTGTCCGGCAGCTCAAAGCCAAAACATCCCCAGCCCTCCGTCGCGGTAATCGTTCTGCCCGTTAGGCCAGGGTCGAACCGCTCGCATTGCAGTCCTTCGCTGCCAAGGACCCCACGCCACACCGCCGCTCCCGTGGTGGGAAGAACGCTGCGGAGCGTTAGCTGCGGCCAGCTATCGAGCAGGCCGGTTTGGACCGAGACGATCGCCTCGATCGCCGCCACCGCCTGAGGAAAACGACTGGGGACAGCCCGCCAATAAACTTGCCAGCGAAACGATGGCTGGCCAACATCGGCATACGTGGCAATCAAATCGTCGCCACGAAGATAGGCTTCGACAAATCGATCCCGCGCAGGATCGGGCAGCGGCAACTCCACACCCAAGAGCTGCGCCCCTGTGACGACACGTCCCGCCAACTTCAGATGTTGAAGACCCAATTCCGGCTGGTCGAGGTCGATATGAGCCGCAAGAGAGCCCAGTTCGAGCGTGGCCAGTCGCTGGTCGAGTCGCCAAGGGGAGTGCATAGAGAGATCGAAGCAGCACTGGCCGATCGGTCGCACCAGCAGCGGCGTATTGGCTAGGTCACTCTAAGAGGTCCAAAAACAAAAAAACCCCGCCGCTCGCGCTTGGCGAAACGGCGGGGCCGGAACAGAGAAGAGGCCGCACGGAATGGCTTAGGTAAGATAAAATATAAGGCAGAAAACTCGCAGTCGCTATGAATGATCCGTTCCGTTGGATGCGGTGGGCTCTTCTCACCGATGTCTATGATCTTACCAGTTTCTCGGCGCGTGTCCAGAGTCGGCTTCAAATTTTTTTGCAAAAACATTGTCGCCTATTGAACACGTCGTTTTGCCGATAGCCGCTGTCGCCATGTTTTCGCTCCATTCGCCCCCCCTCGGGGCCGGCGAACTCTCGCGGAGTGATGGTTACGGAAAACCTCCGCTGGCCGGTTTTTAACGCGGTACTGACAGGTTTTCACCCGTCGATTCCTAAGCGTCGCTTTCTCTCGTCGGGGCCCTGGGCTTATAATCGGACCCTCCTGGCGGCCAAAAGCCTTGCTCCCCCTATTTGAAAGCGTGCCGGTGGCTGATTTTCTACAAACTTGCGAAGAGGCTGCCCGAGCGGGAGGCGCCGTGCTGCTCGACTGGGTGGGCCGATTCGGCGTCCGTGAGAAGGGGCGCTCCGATCCGGTGACCGATGCCGATTTCGCCAGCCAGGAAGCAATTCGCCGAATCGTTTTGGGCCGATTCCCTACCCATGCCTTCATCGGCGAAGAACAGGCCGGCGGCTCGCTGCCGACCGACGGCTATTGTTGGGTCGTCGACCCTCTCGACGGCACGATGAATTACGTCCACGGAGTGCCCCATTACGCGGTGAGCGTGGCGTTGGTCAAAGGCGAAGAAATCGTGGCCGGCGCAGTTTATGAGCCTCGGTCACGGGAGTGCTACCTCGCGGCCCGGGGGGAAGGGGCCTATTTGAACGGTCGCCGGCTCAAAACCAGCGGCATTGAGCAGCTCTCCGAGGCACTCGCCGTGGCCAGCTTTTCGACGACGATCGATCGCAAGTCGCCCGAGATCGCACAATTCATCGCCGCGGTGATGGAGTGCCAAGGCATTCGACGCACCGGCTCGGCCGCGCTGAATTTGAGCTACGTAGCCGCCGGTCGGTTCGACGCGTTTTGGGCTCTCAGCACTCAGTCTTGGGACGTTGCCGCGGGGGTGTTGTTGGTCACCGAAGCGGGCGGGGTCGTGACCGACATTCATTCCAAACCGTTCACACTTAGACTTCCACATCCGGTGGCCGCGGCCAGTGGGCCGCTTCAGGCAGCATTTTGCCGAATGCTCCAACAGGCCAAACCGAGCGCATAGCCCCGGCGCGATCGGTCGTCGAAACCGGCCATGCGCTTACTCCATTCCCCCCCGATCGAAACCGTGGCGCCCACAAGAACCATTGGTAGCTAAAAGTCGCGGGAATTCTCACGAAATGCCGTGTGGGCGTCGCGATTGTGGCTAATTTGGGTGATCTCGCCAAAATGCTTCCCATTGGCCGGGCTGGCTCAGGTACAGGGCTCGTAGGTGGCAGACGGCGTTCGATCCGTCTTCGCCCCAGCG
>Ga0182024_10017012_pt1 | contig 13713 bp, 15 predicted proteins | sample P32metaG_FD_120480 | JGI IMG/M metagenome (GOLD analysis project Ga0182024, IMG submission 120480) | Permafrost microbial communities from Stordalen Mire, Sweden - P3-2 metaG (Illumina Assembly) | ecosystem: Environmental > Terrestrial > Soil > Wetlands > Permafrost | place: Sweden: Stordalen... | reverse complement strand
TCATCGGCATCGCCGGCACTGCATTTAACAAAGACGTGCAAAAAGAAATGCAGATTGGCTCCAGCATGCAGATCGGTCCCTATTCCTTGCTGCTGCAGAACTTCGACACCAAGCAGGAAAAAAACTACACCGCCGAGCGCATGATCATCGAAGTCACCCGCAACAATAAGCCAGTCATGATGCTCTATCCCGAGCGCCGTATTTTCCCTGCTAATCAGGCCTCTGGCACCATGGTCGCGATTTATTCCACGCTCAAACAGGATCTGTATGTCGTGTATGCCGGACAAAGCCCGGACACTCAGGCGCCCGTCATCCACGTCTATCTCAACCCGCTCGTGAAGTGCATCTGGTTCGGAGGCGTCGTCGTGGTGCTCGGAACTTTAGTCGCGCTCTTGCCGAACCGCCGCGCCGTGCTGGTTTTGTCGGCGGTGCAAGAACCCACACGCGTCAAATCCCTGGCCGGAACGCTGACACCTTCGCCCACGCTTAGAGAAGGCCATGATTAAGCGACGCACAATTTTCCCGGCGATAGTGCTTTGTGTGGCTGGCTCTGTGCCGATGCTGGTCGCACCGCTGCCGGCGCAACAGTCTTCCGATCGCGCTCATCAAATCGCCGGCAAGTTCATGTGCATGTGCAATTGCAACCAGGTTTTGTCGCAGTGCAATCACGTCGGCTGCACAACATCTACCGCTATGTTGAAAGAAGTCGACCAGGCCGTTGCGCGAGGGGACTCCGAAGACGCCATCACCCAGGCTTTCGTCCAGGAATTTGGCACCAAAGTTTATGCCGAACCGCCGCACTCTGGTTTCAGCCTGGTGGCCTGGAGCATGCCCGCCGTTTATCTTGCCATCGGACTCGTGCTAGTTCTCTTTGTGATCAGTCGATGGCGCAAGCGACCAGCGCCCGCCGTAAGCACTGCCGCTGCCGCGAATAACCGCGGCATCTCAGATGAAACGCTGGAGCGCGCCCGTTTGCGTGCCGCGCGGGAAACGCAGGACTGATGAATCATTTCGCGGCTCTCGTTCTGGATGGCGTCACCACCACGGATTGGGCCGTGCTGGGCGCATGTTTCTCGCTGGCCGCCGCTGCTTTGATTTTTATCTTTTATATTCAGCCTGATGCTTCAGACCTGGCCCCGCATCGCACCAAGCTCGATCAACTGCTCGAGCGCCGCGACAGTATCTATGACAATTTGCGCGATTTGCGATTCGAATTCCGCTCTGGAAAATATTCGGAAGCCGATTTCGAGGCCATGAAGGTGTCGCTGGAAAATGAAGCGGCAGTAGTGCTCGCGGAAATTGATCAGGTCACCGAATCGCAAGTGCGACGGCCGCGTGGACCCCGCCCTGCTACCGCTGTTCGAGGTCCTCAGTGAATCGGGCGACTTTAAAGCTAGCGCGGATATTTTATGCAGCGATTTTGCTTTGCACCATTGGTCCAGTTGCGAATATCGCGCAAGCAGGCACCGTACACGGCACGGTGAAAAACGGCACCACCGGAAAACCCGCGCCCGGCGTCCCGGTGATGCTCATCCAGTTACAAGGCGGGATGCAGCCGGTCGCAAACACCCAATCGGACGCGCAAGGACAATTTACATTCGACAATCCGAATTTGGGCACACAGCCCATGTTGGTCCGCGCCGTGTATCGAGGTATTAATTTTCACCAGCCGGTGCCACCCGGCAAGAGTGATGTGGAAGTCGCGGTGTACGAGCCGACGAAAGACGCTAAGGCCATTGCGGTCACCACCCGCGTGGTTTTTTTTCAACCCAACGGCACCACTCTAATTGTTGGCGAAGAATATTCCTTACAGAACGACACCAAACCGCCGGAAGCTTATTTCCGCGCCGACGGCAATTTCGAATTTTCCGTCCCGGAAGGCGCGCAGTTACAACAGGTAGCCGCCTCCGGTCCCGCGGGAATGCCCGTAGTGCAAGCTCCCATCGACAAGACCAAGGGCCATTTCGCCATCGCTTATGCTTTCCGCCCGGGCGAAAACACCGTGCGCTACTCTTACGAAATTCCTTATCCGAACAATACTGCAACCGTAAAAATTCCTCCCTCTGCCTACGCAGCGCGCCGGCTCCTGGTAGTCGCGCCGCCCAGCGTGCAAATCGCCGGAGAAGGATTGCAACCCGGAGGCCAGGAACAGGGAATGGCAATTTATGGCCGTGAAAATCTCGCCGCTAACACGACGATGGCAGTGAACATTTCCGGCACCGCTCCGCCTCCCAGCTCAAACGGCCCCGCAGATCAGGGCCAGGGCGGCCAGGAAGCGCGGGGCGCTGCCGCATCCGAGAACATTCAGCAGGTTCCTGGGCGGCTTGATGTGCTGAAATGGCCGCTCGTCGCCGGCTTTATCGGCATTTTTGCGGTCGGCGCAATTTTGCTGGCCCGCAAGCCTGTCGCGGTGACCGTTGCACCCACGGAAAATTCTGCAGAAGCAGTTACCACGTCGGATTCGCAGCCGCGCTCAAAGAGCTCAAAGAAAATTCCCGTGCCAGCTTCGCAGGGCGATACTTCCGCACCGGCGATGGAAAACGTGAATGCCGCTGTGGCCGCCAGTCTCGAATATTTGAAAGACCAGCTCTTCCGCCTGGAGCTCCGCCACCAGGCCGGCACCATTCCCGACGACGAATACGCAGCGGAACGAGCACGCGCGGAAAAGGTTCTGCGCGACCTCGTTCGAGGCTGAGCTTTGACGCACCTCCCGGCATCGTTTACGATTCGCTCGCAGTGTTCTCAATTCGCTCTCGAGGCCGTGCGGTGACATCCCGCGGTTTTTCTCCCACCGGCATTCGCTTTGAAAATATTGAAAAGCGCTACGGCGGCCTTGCGGCTTTGCGGCGTATCCGTTTAGAAATCGCGCCCGGCGAATGCGTAGCGCTGGCGGGACGCAACGGCTCTGGGAAAACAACGCTGCTGCGCATCGCCGCCGGACTGGTGCGTCCCTCGTCCGGCGAATTAAAGTTTCCATCAGCTGCTGGGGCATCTGCTGGAGCGGCTCCCGTTGCCTCAAAAACCGAGGCCGTTCGTGCCAAGGCCACCGCCGGTTTTGTCTCTCACGCCACCATGGTCTACGACGAGCTCACCGCCGAAGAAAATCTACTGCTCTTCGCAAAGCTGCAGCAAACTCCAAATGCCGCAAATCGCGTTGAAAAACTCTTGCACGAAGTTGGATTATTCGCCCGGCGCGATTCTCTAGTGCGAACTTTCTCTCGGGGCATGCGCCAACGCGTAGCCATCGCCCGCGCATTACTGCATGAACCTTCCATCCTGCTCTTGGACGAGCCCAGCACCGGCCTCGATCCGCAGGGAGTAGCATGGCTGGCCGCGACGCTGCGACAGCTCCGCGATGCAGGCTGTACAATTCTCATGAGCCTCCACGGTGAATCGGAAATTTCCATGCTCGCCACTCGCGCCATCCGCCTCGACGCCGGCCTGATCGTCGCAGACACCCGCACTGGAGCGGAAGTGCGTTCCATCCTGACCTTCGCTGACGCCTGAATGAGCTTGCTCTCCAGCACCACCGCACTCCTCGGCAAGGAACTCCGCACGGAGTTTCGCAGCAGGGAATTGCTAACCACTACTGTCGTCTTCATCCTCATGGTCATCGTGCTGTTCAGCTTCACCTTCGATCCCACTTACAATGAATCACGCCGCTTCGGTCCGGGACTTTTGTGGCTTGCCTTTCTCTTTGCAGCATCCCTCATGCTGCAACCATGCTTCCTGCGCGAACAAAACAACGACACCCTCAGCGCCTTGCGCCTGTCCGTCAGCGACCCCTTCGCCATTTTCCTCGCCAAGCTTGTAGCCAACACGTTGTTTCTACTGTTCACCGAAGTGCTGATGCTTCCAGTCTTCGCCGTTTTGTATAACGTGCCGGTGCTGCGCGTGCTCCCGCAACTCTTATTGGTTTTTTTTCTGGGAAGCCTCGGCGTTTCCATTGCTGGCACCGCGCTTTCCGCAATCTCCGCGCAAGCCCGCATGCGCGAGCTCCTACTCCCGCTTTTATTGCTGCCTCTGCTCACCCCGGTGCTGGTATCCAGCACCCAGGTAACAGTCGGACTTTTAGACGCCTCGCCCTATGTGGAATGGAAAGGCATCGGCTTCCTGGTCGCGTTTGACGTGGTGTTTTTGACGCTGCTATGGCTTTTGGGCGAATATCTCTTGGAGGAATAACCGGCATGAAGAAGCAAGTCCTCGCCGCAGCAGTAGTGTTTTTTCTGGTAGGCGCCGCAGCCTACGGCGCATTTTTTGTCGCCCCCACGGAACGCACCATGGGCCCCATCCAGCGCATTTTTTATCTGCACGTCTCCAGCGCGTGGACAGGCCTCACCGCCTTCTTCATCTGCTTCGTCGCCAATGTTCTTTACGTAATCCGCCGCCAGCCGCAATGGGATTGGCTCAGCGTTTCGGCGGCGGAAGTGGGATTGGTATTCACTTCCGTGGTGCTGGTCAGCGGCCCGATCTGGGCTCATCCTGTGTGGGGGATCTGGTGGACCTGGGATTGGCGTCTGACCTCCACGCTTATTCTGTGGCTTCTCTATGTTTGCTTTCTTGTTCTGCGTACGCTGGTGGAAGAGCCCGAGCGTCGCGCTCTCTTCAGCGCACTTTTCGGTATTTTTGCGTTTCTGGATGTCCCGCTCGTTTTTGGCTCCATCCGCTGGTGGCGTACGCAACACCCTCAGCCAGTGATCATGGGCGGCCCCGGGTCGGGACTTGATCCCACCATGTGGTGGGTAACTTTCTTTTCGTGGTTCGCCATGCTGGCCCTGATGGCTTTATTGATGCGCGCACGTTACGTTATGGAAGCGGCGCGCGGTGAACTCGAAATGGTCCGTCATGAAGCGGAGGCCGTATGAAAAATCTCAACAGCATCTTTGCCGCGTATCTCATCGGGTGGGGTATTTTTTTCGCTTACTACTTGTCAGTAGCGCGTCGCGCAGCCGCGCTTCACGAAGACATCGAGCGCCTCAAGAATTCTCTGCATCGGGGTAAGTAAGTGCCAGCAAAGAAGCACGTTGGCATCGTGATGTTTCAACTAGGCGGCCCGGATTCGCTCGCCGCCGTTGAGCCATTTCTGCTGAATCTTTTTCTGGATCCGGACATCATCCCGCTTGGTCCTCTGGGCCTCCTGCGCAAGCCCATCGCGAAAGCGATTTCGTCGCGCCGCTGCAAACCGGTCATGAGCCGCTACGCGCAAATCGGGCGGCGTTCCCCCATTGCTACGCTGACCGAGCGCCAGCGCGTGCGCTTAGTGCAGACTCTGAGACCCCACATCGATCCCGTCGCCGTAGTGGCCATGCGTTACTGGCATCCCATGAGCGTCGAAGCCCTGGACACCTTACGCAACGCCGGACCCCTCGACGAAATTGTCTTGCTCCCGCTTTACCCGCACTACTCTTATGCCACCACTCTCAGCAGCATGAAAGAGTGGCACCGCGTAGCCGATAGCGCGAAGTGGACAAACTCCCGCAGCGCGCCGCCTGAGCGCGTTGTGGAAAGTTTCTACAATCATCCGCTGTACATTCGCGGCCTGGTCGAAAACATCGGCCGTATATTGCGGCAATTTCCGGATAGCTCGGGCATTCATCTGATCTTCAGCGCGCACGGGCTGCCAATGAGCCTGGTTGAAAAGGGCGACCCCTACCCACGACAAATAGAAGCAACCGTACGCCTAACCTGCGAGAAAGGTGCGCAACAATTCCCGAACTGGCCGCGCACCCACATCCTCTGCTATCAAAGCCGGGTCGGCCCTGCCAAATGGCTCCAGCCGCCTTTGACCACCACCATCGAGCGCCTGGCCCAGGAAGGCGTAAAGGAAATGCTGGTCGTGCCCATTTCCTTCGTCACCGAGCACATTGAGACGCTTCACGAAATCAATATCGAGGCTCGCGAGGAAGCAAAGAAACTCGGCGTCCACACGTTTCGCATGATGCCTGCGTTGGGTGATTCGCCCTACTTCATCGCCGCGCTGAAAGACTTAGTCCTGCGCGCCGTAGGACTCGACACTACGGTCACACTAATTCCGCCTCCGCCCGGTGTTCCCGCTGCAGCATCATAGGATTGAACCAGGTCTGTGCGGAGACTGGCTGGCTCCCCCTTGGTCGATTAGCTTTAGATTTTCGAAGGATTCGAACGCCATTTTCCTGATAGCGCCATTCCGCCACTCATGTATAATCCGCCGTTGGGACTTGGACCAATGACGACCACTTACCATCCGTCTGTCCATAAGTTTGCGATTTTCGTCGTCTGCTGGACCATCCTGCTCCTCATAGCCGGTGCCCTGGTCACATCTAACGAGGCCGCCCTCTCCGTTCCAGACTGGCCGCTTTCTTACGGCACGCTAACGCCTCCGATGGTCGGCGGCATCCGCTTCGAACACTCTCATCGCCTTATTGCTGGCGGTCTTGGCCTGCTTTCCATAGCCCTAGCTGTATTGGTGTGGACCAAGGACGAGCGCCGCTGGCTCCGCTGGTTTAGCGTAATCGCTGTCGTCGGAATTGCCGCCCAAGCGGTTCTTGGCGGCGAAGTCGTGCGCCAGCTTTTGCATTACTGGCTGCCGGTAATGCATGCCTGCTTCGCGCAAATCGTCTTTGCCGCGCTCTTAAGCATCGCAGTCTTCACCAGCCGCTGGTGGATCTCCGATCAACCTCAAGTGGAAGACACCGGCTCACCATCAATTCACTCCCTCGCCATCGCGAACGCCGCAGTAATTTATTTTCAGGTAATTCTGGGTGCCGGCTTCCGCCATAAAGAAATCCCCGTGTGGCCGCACATGGTAGGCGCGTTAATCGTCCTGGGCATGGTTATTTGGCTGGCCGCCGTGCTTCGTCGCCGCTTTGAAAAATCCGCCGCCATTTCAAAAACGCGCATCTTGCTACATGCCATTCTTGGCACGCAGTTGCTCCTCGGCCTTGGCGCCTACTGGTCGCGCCTGACCACCGCCGACGCCCCGCAGCCGATGCCTTTGATGGTCACGCTCACCGTTCTGCACACCGTGGTCGGCGCAATACTCTTTGGCGTTTCCATCCTGATTGTTTTACTCTGCTATCGCTTGGTCCCACGCAGAAGGGAATTGCCTGCTGCCACGCAGCGGTCGGTGGCCATTTAATGAGCACTGCGCGCACCACCGAATTGACGTTGTCCTCTCGCGCCAATGCTTTTATCACGCTTACCAAGCCTGACGTTTCTTTCCTTGTTTTGATGACTACTGCCGCCGGCTATTACATGGGCGCACGCGGCCCGGTGAATTGGCTGCACATGCTGCATACCGTATTCGCAACCATGTTGATCGCTGCCGGAACCGCCACGCTGAATCATTACATCGAGCGCGACTCCGACCGCTTCATGCGCCGCACTGCGGGCCGTCCGCTTCCAACCGGGGTTGTGCAACCGCGCGAGGCATTGCTTTTCGGCGTCGCCCTATCGGTTGCCGGGGCTGTCGACCTTTATCTCGCCGGTGGCGTGCTGGCGTGCGCTCTGGGCACGCTCACTTGTCTAAGTTACCTTCTGGCGTACACTCCGCTGAAGAAGCGCACCGTGTGGGCCACCTTCGTCGGCGCGTTTCCCGGTGCAGTCCCCCCAATGATCGGTTGGGTCGCCGCCAGCGGCTCGCTCGACCGTGGCGCATGGCTGCTCTTCGCCATTCTTTTCTTCTGGCAGTTCCCGCATTTCCACGCCATCGCCTGGATGTACCGCGAAGACTACGCCCGCGCCGGAATTCTCATGTTGCCGGTAGTCGATCGCAACGGCACGCGCACGTTTCGTCAGATCGTGTGGTTCGCCGCCGGACTCGTAGTGGTGAGTTTGCTTCCTGCGTTGCTGGGTCTTGCGGGAGTTTTATACTTTTTCGGCGCGCTAGTGGTAAGCACCGCGCTGGTTCAGGTCGCCATCTGGGCCGCCAGCACCAAAACCAACGTGCGCGCCAAGTGGCTCATGCACGCCACCGTGCTGCACATTCCCTTGCTGCTGGCTCTGATGGCTTACGACAAAATCCCACGCTGAAGTCCTCGCTGTCGTTTCCTCACGCAATAAATCTCGTTTGAAAACGCTTGTGAACTTCATCCGGGAACGGCTGAAGCTTACTTTTTAAGTTCGACAATGATAGCGTCGATGTCATCAAGTGCTTCGTCGGAATGGGTCACCGGGGGACGCAAGGAGGCCTGACCGGCTTTCAGTTCCACTACGGTCGAGGTTCCGTCCGCCAACGTAGTGCGGATTTTGCCTCCCTTGATAACGTACAACACGGTTTCGGGGTGGGAATGAACGGGAGTTTTGTCGCCCTTGGATGGAGAGAAATGCAGGACGCGAACCTTGTCGTCCTCGGCCAACACTTTGATGTGTTTGACGCCGTATTGCGCCACGTCCTGTGCGAATGCGCAAGTAAGCAGAGTGAGTGTCAGGGCAATCGTTGCGAGCGTTTTCATTTCGTGCCTCCGGTCGATTAATTCGGTGGTAGTCTCTCACAAAAGAACCGCCGGCGAATACCGGAATCGCAGTTACAAAAACGCTAGCCCGAATCCGCAGACTAATCCGATCGCAGCGCCTGCATGACGTCGATGCGCGCAGCGCGTGCGGCTGGGAGCGCCGAAGCGACGACTGCGGCGGCCAATAACACAAACGCCGACGCCACCACCGGCAAAGTGCTTGGCATTTGCATGCCATCGAAGTACCTGTTCGCCAGCCGCGCTAACGCATACCCGCACACGGTGCCGGTAACTATGCCGAACGCAGCCATAGCCGCGCCTTGAGCGATAACGCCGGCGAGGAGGCGTTTCGGCTGCGACCCAATCGCCAGCCGTATGCCAAACTCGCGCGTCCGCGCACTAACCAAGAACGCCAGCACGCCGGCCACGCCCACTACCGCAATTGCCAAGGCCACGATGGCAAAGCCCCCAAACACAATCGAGTTCAGCCGGTCCGCCGAGAGCACTTCCGAGCGGACGTCCGACAGCGTCATGGGGTGTTCGACAGGCTGGTCCGTCGACATGTCATGGATAAGGCGTGTAATCGGTGCGATCAGGCCATAAGGATTTGCGCTGGTACGCACAAACAGGTTACCGCCAAACATCAATTGCTCGAAGGGATGATAAATAGACATTTGCGGGCCCGGTATGACGTGCTCGTCATCGAAATCGGCGTACACGCCCACAATGCGGATCGGCTCAGGGGTGAATCCGGGAATGAACTTTATCACTGGGTCTGTCCACGTAATATGGCGATTAACCGCATCCTGATTGGGAAACATACGCTGCGCAACACTTTGGGTGACGATCGCGACGCGCTCTCCGCCGAGGCGATCGGACTCGTTGAAATCACGTCCCGCGACAATAGGGATGCCTAGGGATGCGAAATACCCCGGTGAGACAGCGCGAAAGTGGGCCCGTTGATCTTCGTCGCCAGGATTTTTGACATGACCCTCGGCAGTAAATTGCAAGCCTGGACCGAAGCCGCCTGCGTCACGCCAGGGAACACTCACGGCGACTGCGACTTTGTCCACGCCCGGTAGTTCCGACACGCGGCGGATTGTTTCGCGATAGAAGCCGGCGATCTGCTCGGGCGTCTTGCCGTATGACATCAACGGAACGTCCATGGTCAGAACGTGATCGGTGTCGAGCCCGGTCTGCGCATATTGCAGATGCAGCAGCGTCTTGACCAGCATGCTGGCTCCTGCCAGCAGCAAAAACGACGCAGCGATCTGCGTCACCGCGAATAAGCGCAGCCGCCGGCTGGTGCTGCCAGTGATGCGCACGCTACCGCTCGGAAGACCAATACCATTAGAGCTGTCGGCAGAGGGCAGGCGCGGCACAAACGCCAATACCACTGCGGCGATTAGCGCCAAGCCGGTTCCGACCCACAACATGCTGGAGTCCACTTCCAGATCGAGTGCCCGCACCGAGAATCGCGATGCATAGCTCCCCAGAATGGAAACCATCGGCCTCGCGCTCATTACGCCAAGCAACGCGCCGGCGCCGCAGAGCAGAATGCTTTCTGCGAGAAGTGTCCGGCGCAGTGCGGAATTTGTAGCGCCCAGCGCGGCGCGAATGGCAAGCTCTCCTTCACGGCGAACCGTGCGCGCGAGAATCAAATTCGCAACATTGGAACAAGCAATGATGAACACCAGCGCGGCCGCCGCCAGAAGCACCAGCAAAATAGTTTTGGCACCCGAGGTAATCTGGTCGCGCAACAGCCTGGTTTCGATGCCGAATTTCGCACTCGTTGGGTACGCGTCGGCATGGTCTTTCATTATGGTCTGGTGAACACTGACTAACTCCGCGCGAGCTTGTTCCAATGTTGCGCCGGGGGCCAGGCGTCCGAAAAGTTCGGTCATGCGGTGGACTCGTCCGGTGACCATCGTGGCGGAGAGGTGATGCGGACTGCACACCACATTGACCATCATTTGTGTTTCGTCGGGATAGGGCACGGATGGCTCGAGCACACCCACGACGGTTGCGGTGCGAGCGCCTAAGCTTTCCAGTCGAATGCTCTTACCGATGACCGAGGGGTCTTTCTTAAGGACCGTGCTCCAGAAGCGGTAAGTGAGCACTGCGGCGCCAGCAGCGGTGGGGCCGTCATCCCGCATGTCGATCAAGCGCCCCAGGACCGGGTGCAGTCCCATTACTTCAAAATAGTTCCCGCCAACGACACCGGCTCGAACTCCGCGAGGCTCGCCGAGACCAACCACGGTAAAGCCGAACTCGGAGAAGTCGCCGAACTCTTTAACGCTCTTGATACTGTTGCGTAGATCCTGGATCTCAGGAACGGAAAAAGTAGTGTTGTCGGCGTTTAAGCCCGGTGCATTTTGCCGGATGTAGATGAGGCGGTTTTCGTCGCGATTTACCAGCGGCCGCAGCAGCACGCCGCGAACTAGCGTAAAGATGGCGGCGTTAGCCCCGATGCCCAGCGCCAAGGTGAGCACCACAGTGATCGTGAGGCCCTTGGCATTGGAGAGCGAGCGCAGGGCAGTCTTCAAATCATTGAGGAAGAGCATGTGTTTTCCCCCGTGCAGTAATCGTAGCGTCGGAGGTAACGTAGCATTGTACGGGCCAATGCTAACCCCCACATTGTAATCATTTAGGCTGCAAACTCTACGGCAGCTATGTCCGCTTTCAGAATGCCACTGTCGCAATATCGGACACTGCTAGAGACCGTCACAGACGGCTTTCGGCAGCAAGCTGAGCTCAATAACGCTTGTGCGGTTGAGATCGAGGTGACCACCATCGCAACGCTCCGTCCCGCATTCGGACAAATTCCCAATGCTTCCGTGGTGCCAGCTATTTCTAAATAATTTCGCTTCTTGAAGTTACAGCGAGCATCGAATGGGCCGCAAGGTTGCTCTTCATACGGCGCCAAGTCTAGCTGCGCGTATCATAGACGCGTATCCACAGACGGGTATCCATAGAAGAGTTCAGGAGGGCACTCCAGTGAAAAAAATCGACCGCATTCGGGAGAAGGTCACAATCCTCCCCACTTCTGTTTACCTATCCAAGATGCACGACGCGGGTTGGAGCCTTGTCGCGCTCGAGTGGGAACGCGAGATCGAAATCTCCGGTAAGCAGCCTGAAGAACCAGCGCCCGAACTTGGCTCCGAGGAGATCCCCTTCGGTCTCCGCATCGCCGCCGACTGCCGCCATCTGGAAGACGATCCCCTTGAAACCCAGACCCTCAAATTTCTTGCCGAAATGATCGTCCAAGATATTTCCTTCACCAGCATGGCCGATGCCCTGAACATACGCGAATATCGCACCCGCGATGGTCACCCATGGTCCGCCGCCAGGGTCTTCAAACTTATTCCGCGCCTGATTGACGTCGCGCCGCGTCTGCTCTCAGGCTCTGAATGGGAATCCCGCAAACAGCAGCTCTCCAAAGTCGCCTGGAACTCCTAGCATGGCGGGTGGCCCAGATGTTGGTGATTGAAGCCGAATTTGGGTGCCCCACGTGCCGTCTCTGCACGTGGGGTCTTTGACTTCAGTTTTGGCGGATGGAATAGGGGACAGTCTCCTCGTCCCGGCTGGCCCACAGAAAAAATAATTTAATGGTATTTACTGCGACTTGATTTGCTTTGCGCGGCTTGTGATTTCCGGTTAGCAGGGAACTTAACAATTCAACTTTAGTCGGACCTATGAAATACCAGATTTTTAATATCCGGCCAGAATTCCTCAAAGAGGTTGCTCGCAAACCGCCCCGCGAAACCATCCGCAGTTCTGATTACGGCGTCGTGATTATTTGCCTCACTATCGACTCGCCATGTGTTTGAAAGAAAATTGTTCCCGGAGATGGCCATATAACGAGCATAGGCAGGCTTGAAATGACCGTCACGCCTGCGCGCAACGAAAGTAAGTTTCACCGCATTGCCAATTCTTCTCTTAAAAGGCTCGTTGGGAACGCGAAAATAGCGCGGGTCTTCTCCCCACAGCGCTCCCGCACTCGCTTCGATTGCGTTCCCGGTGGAAATTCCGGTGAGCCGCATGCCATACCGGTCGCCGAATCCCGCCCAGCCTGGACCGTACTCTTTCGGCCTATCCACCGCAGTGCCAAAAGCCGAGGTAAACAGGCCCCCGACAAGATGCGGCGGCCCAATCGTGTTGGTCAGGAACCATCGCATCCGTTGACGCCCGGTAATGGGATGATACGTGTCGTCTTCCGTTGCGGGCTTCAGTGGCGTCAGCAATGACGGCTTACTTTGAACAGCGTCCTTCTTGTCCGTTTGAGCCGGCTCATTTTGCCGGGGCACGGCCGTTTGCGCCCGGGCAGGGAACCATGACACGAACAAAATCGTGGCTAAGAGTGTGACGCCTGGCCGCACAATCGTTTTGGATGCTATCTCCAAGCCATTAGACGCAAGATTTTGTTAAACAAGTTTCTAACCACACTACGCGCACAACAAAAATTGCGGCAAGTTAAATTTCGGTTAAAACGGGCGCCAAGGTATTCAGTGAATCGCCCGTCGTCAGCTTTCACATCGTCAAAACGACACGGAACTGCGCGTTGCCGCTCATCATGCGCGCATAAGCCTCAGCCGCTTTCTCGAGCGGGTATGTTTCAATCATCGGACGCACCCCGGTTAGTTCGGCGAAGTTCAGCGTGTCCTCGGCATCGGCTGGTGTTCCGGAGGCCCAGCCTTGAATCGCTCGGCTACCGGTGATCAGCTGTATCGGTGTGACCGTGAGGGAATCCGCTGTCGCACCCACGACCATGAGCTTGCCATTCGGCGCTAGACCATCGATCACCTCGGACATTGCTTTCGAGCTTGGCGCTGTCGCTAAAATTACTTGCGCGCCACCCAATTTTTGTAATGCCTCTGCTGCATTCGTCATTTTATTGTCGATGTATACGCTCGCTCCGAGTTTCTTTGCGAGCTCAGCGCTTTCCAGCCCGCGTCCTATGGCCGCGACCTTATAACCAAACTTGTTCGCGAATTGAATGCCGAGATGACCCAGACCGCCGATTCCCAGCACCGCGACAAGGTCGCCAGGGAGCGCACCGCTGTGCCGCAGCGCGTTATAGGTGGTGATTCCCGCACACAGCAGCGGTGCTGCTTCGACGTCACTCAGGCCTTCCGGTATCGCCGTCACCGCCTCTGCCGGAGCGACCATGTATTCCTGGTATCCGCCGTCGTAACTAATGCCCGCTACTTTCATGTTCTGGCAATTACCAAAATCTCCACGCCTGCAATAGAGGCACGTGCCATCGTGTCCGCCATGCCAG
>Ga0182024_10017011_pt1 | contig 13715 bp, 12 predicted proteins | sample P32metaG_FD_120480 | JGI IMG/M metagenome (GOLD analysis project Ga0182024, IMG submission 120480) | Permafrost microbial communities from Stordalen Mire, Sweden - P3-2 metaG (Illumina Assembly) | ecosystem: Environmental > Terrestrial > Soil > Wetlands > Permafrost | place: Sweden: Stordalen... | reverse complement strand
GGGCTCAACCAGATCGCACCCGTTTTCGGCATCGCCTCCTGGCAGAATCCTGCTCCAGTTCGCCTCACCAAACTGTCTTTATTGCCGGCAACAACCAAGCAGATCTCCACATGCTGAGGAACGACCGCCGCCGCCTCACCCACTCCATGAGATCGGAGCTCCGCGGATATTGTGGACCAACCAAGCCCGGCGGATGAGGCCAGCAACGCTGATGTCGGAGGGTACTTTCTTACACCGTGTGTTCGCAGCTGCATTGAAATCTCCTGGGCCGAATTCCTCCATCTCCGGCCGCTGTTCCGCGGATATCGCGGGGACGTAGTGGATTCTGCGAGCCTAATTTTATGGACAGCGGCTCCATTTAGAAATATAAACTGTCGAAACCCCAGGTTTCGAAATTTATAGTCATGGCCAGACTGCCGGACCTTGAAGGGCTCGCCATCTTCGCTAAGGTTGCGGAGTGTCGCTCCTTCGCCGACGCCGCGGCGGAGTTGCGGCTTTCGAAAGCGACCGTGTCAAAGGCGGTGAGCAGGATTGAGTCACGGCTCGGTGCGCGGCTGATTATCCGCACGGCGCGCCGCTTCGCACTGACAGATGCCGGACGACAGCTGGTGGGTCGCGCTGCCCACATCCTTACCGAGGGAGAGGCAGCCGAGGATGTGACTCGGGCCCAAGCTCGAACTACACGAGGATTGGTGCGTCTAGCGGCTCCTATGTCCTTTGGCACGTTGCAAGTGGCTCCGCTGCTGCCGGGCTTTCTTGCCGCCTTCCCCGAGATATCGATCGATCTGCATTTGAGTGACGCGACGACAGATGTGATCGGGGAAGGATTCGACGCTGCGATCCGCATCGCCGTGCAGCCTGGAGCCTCGCTCGTTGTGCAACGGCTGTACGAAATACCACGCTACTTGGTCGGCTCGCCCGCTTACCTGGACAAACATGGGAGACCCAAGCATCCGCTCCACCTCGCAGAGCACCTCTGCATTGGCTACAGCTATCCTACGAACAGCGAGGTCTGGCGCTTCAGAAAGGGTAGTAAATCCGCCAGCGTGCGGCCCTCAGGCCCGCTTCGCGTAAACAATGGCGATGCGATGATGCCGGCACTGATCGCGGGCACCGGCCTCGGTATATTGCCGGAATTTTTCATTCGCGAGGCACTCGAATCCAATCGGCTCGAGCGCTTATTACCTGATTGGTCCATTCCACTCGGCGCTGCCTACTGGGTGACACCGCCCGAGGGGCCGTTACCAAAGCGCGTCGAAGTTCTCCGCGACTATCTGATGGAGCAGCTTGCCCGAGCCGACACGCCCCCGAGGATACCTGGCTAGGTTACCGGTCAAAGAATACCGAGCGTTCGACCCCTGGCCACCGCTCCCGGTCGATTCTTGACGTCCAGCTTGCCGTAGACATTGTGGAGGTGCCACTTGAGCGTGCCCTCCGAGACGAAGATCGCTTCGGCGATTTCCTTGTTGCTGAGGCCCGATTCCAGGCGCTTGAGGATCGACACCTCGCGCTTGGTGAGCTGTTGGCCGATGGCCGCCGAGGATTGGTGCCCTTCACCCTGGCGCATGCGCATCGACTCGAGCAGCCGGCGAGCCAGTGGCACAGCCTCCAATCCGCGCAGTGCTTCCAAGTCCAGGCGGTCAAGCAGCGCACCGAGTTCGCGGCCTTCGTCCAAGAATACCCGCAGGTACCGTCTCGGCGCCGCGATCATCAAGGCACGATGCAGGTCGGCGAGTGCATTTGCCCAGTTGCCACCGTGCTTGTGTGCTTGGGCGCGAAGCAGCAGCAACTCCACCGAGCGGTGAGCAAGGCCACGCTGCTCACAGCTCTCGATTGCGGCGTCGAGACCCTGGATAACGAGGCGCGGCGACTCCTTGAGCCGGTAGCGCGATGCCGCGCGCACGGCCTTGTCGGAAACCAGGTCCGCTGCGCTTCCTTGGATCGGGAGCTCGCCGAAGCCGAAGCGAGTTGCCACGAGCCGGCCCTCTTCGTACTTTCCGGCGCGAACGAGGTGGGCGCATTCTTCAGCAGCCAGCGAGAGCGTCACGCGCCTGAGACCACGTCGCTCTCCGACCTCCTGTCCTTCTTTCAGAATCGCGAGCGCGCCGCGTTCATCGCTGCGCAGGCGCTGAAGGCGCGCCTGGGTCAAGTAGGCGAGGATCACCGCATCAGCGTGTCCGGATTCAGATACAGGGCTCATGGCCAGCTCGTTATGCTCGATCGCCTGTGCGATCTCGTCGAACTCATAAGCGACCGCCGCGAGCACAGCGTGCAGCAGGCCCGCCTGCGCTGGATGACCCTTGAGCTCTCGCTCGATGAGCTCGAGTCCGTCGATGCAGGCGAGTCTCGCCTCGAGGTAGCTTCCACGCTTCAAGTTCAGCAATGCCTCGAGGTACGCCGTCCAGGCCAACGCGTAGTAGCCCTCGCCTTGCTGGAGCCATCGGCGCGTTTGGGCGATAACCTCTAGACCGCGGCCGATTTCACCGGCCGTCTTGTGACCGAAAGCGAGGACGTTTCCCATGACCCCCTTGCGCTGCAGCGATGCCTCCGGCCAGCTGGCTAGCCACGCCGCCGCCAGTTCGCCGCCACGGGCGCCCTCATCGCGAAGACCCGTTGACATCGCCATCAATAGCTCGGCGGCGCAACGCAGTTCGTCGATCATGCGGGCGTCGCGCTGCGGTTGAGCATCGAGGCTCTTTAATAATTGCTGCAGGCGGTAGATCTGCGCTTCAAATTCCTGATGCCGTGGGTAGAACGACAGCGAGAATGCATATTGAATACGGATAACTGGGAAACGATCGACCAAGCTCTCCGGAAGCGCCCTCATCCAGCGCAGAATCGTCTGATGGTACCCGCGGCGAAAGACGAGATCCTCAACGCTGTCGGCTACCCAGCGTGTGGCGTGCTCCCAGTCCTGGGCGCGGATCATGCAATTGACAGCCTCCTCGAGGTGGCCGTTGGCACGCAACCAGTGCGCCCCCCGCTGCAGACACTCCTTGGCTTGCGCCGGCGAGGTGCGCAGATATCGCTCACGAAAGAATTCGCCCACCAGATGATGAAAGCGTACCCAGGCACCCGTGTGGTCAAGCGGAATCAGGAACAGGTTGCCCTCGCGTAAGCCTTCCAGCAATTCCGCGGCATCGTCGCTGTCGCCGACTGCCTGGGCGAGGGCGGCACTGATGCGATCGAACATCGAAATCCGCAACACCAGGGAGCGCGTGCGCTCGTCCATGCGGGACAGCACGGCCTCGCCCAGATAATCGACGAGGGTGCAATCGGTGCCGGTAAAGTCCTCGATGAACCCGAGCGGATTCTCGCGCGCCGCCATTGCGAGGGCGACCAGTTCGAGCGCTGCAGGCCAGCCTTCGGTCCTGATCTGGAGCCGCTCGAGATCCCGCGCCGGCAAGTCACGGTCGAGCCGCTTTCGGAAGAACTGCGATGCCTCTTGAGCGTCGAATCGAAGCTGGCGCAGATCCAGCTCGAACAACTGCCCGCGCACGCGCAGTGCGCTCAAGCGAAGGTGCCGCGTCTGCCGGCTGCCGATGATCTGTTGAACGTTGCGCGGCGCGTAATTCGCCAGCCAATCCACGATCCCGAGAACGTCGGGATCTTGTACGAAATGCAGGTCGTCCAAGAACAGCACGAGGCGCTCCCGAACCGTCGCAAGGGCGGTCGCCAGCGCCTCCAAAAGCGGCTTCGCACCGCTGGGGAAGTCGAGGTTGCGGGTCGCGGCGTCCCCGAGGTGCGGATCAGCTTTTTGCAATGCAGCAATCAAGTGCCGCATGAACCGCACTTTGTCGTCATCGTCTTCGTCGAGGGATAGCCAGGCGCAGGCGACGCCGCGCTCGACGAGTTTCCCGTGCCACTGGGCCATCAGAGTGGATTTGCCGTAACCGGCCGGCGCGAGGAGCAGCGTCACCGGAAACACACCGGTTAGTACGTCGGCGCAAGAATCGAGTCGCGGTCGGGGCAACGGTCTCCGGGTCCCGGTGGCGGGATAGAGCTTGCCCTGCTGGATCGGTGCCTCGCGTTCTTGTTCGGTCATGGCGGCGGCTTGATCCTAGCGCACGTACCTAACCAAATCCCAACTTCAGGTAGGGGCGGATCGAGCGACAGCCGTTTATCGTCGTTGCTGCCCGGAAGTTCCGGTCGACGCAGTGTCGTTCAATGAGTGAGCTCGTATTTCGTTTTCTATGGTTCCCGTTGCTGGTCAGCAGCGCGGCGCTTCTCCTGGGATCGCGTCTGCGCCCAAAGAGCCGGCAGCTTCGCAGAGGCCTGGAGGAGCGATTCATCACGCGCGCCGAGGAGAGGGCACGAATCGCTCGCGAGCTGCATGACTCACTATTGCAGGGCCTCCAGGGGCTCATGTTCCGGTTGCAGGCGGTGCGTCAACTATTGCCCGAGCGCCCGCTCGAAGCGATTGCGATGCTCGACACCGCGCTCGAGCGAGGCGATCAGGCCATCCTTGAAGGAAGGATGGCCGTTCGCGATCTGCGCGAATCGGCCCTTGGGCGAGATGGACTCGCGGAAACGCTGGTCGCACTCGGGGAGGATTTTGCCGCGAGCTGTTGCGAGCAGAAGCCGAACTATCAAGTCCTCATCGCGGGCAGTCCCATCGTCTTGGACCCGGCGATTCACGATGATGTTTACCGCGTCGCGCGTGAGGCGATACGAAATGCCTTCAGACACGCGCGGCCCAGTCGAATCGAAGCCGAGGTGACATTCGAGAAAGCGCACTTCTCGATCCGCATCAGCGATGATGGGATCGGCATCGATGCACAAATCTTGGAACAAGGCCGGCGCGATGGCCACTGGGGCTTACCTGGGATGCGCGAGCGGGCTGTGAGCCTGGGTGGGAGGCTCGAGGTATGGAGCGAACGCGGTGCCGGTACGGAGGTGGAATTACGGGTGCCCGGCAAGATCGCCTACTGCCGCCCCAAGCTGCGTCTCAGGCTTGCCAAGCAATGAGTGACGGTGTCGGACACCCGCAGGCATCGGCGAGGACCCGCCATGAGCCGGTCCGTTATCTCGCAGCCACCAGCACTGCGACTGTTAATGCCGCCATGGCGGCGAGTAGAACGTTGTGACCCCATCGGGCAAATAACTCAATCATCATCGATCTCCTGTTACTAGCAACCGTGACGCAATTTGGTGCGATCCGTCGGTTATGCCGCACGCATTATGGGCGTGGCTAGCTTTTATGCAATTTTCTCCTCTTTGTGACAGCGTTGGTAAAATAATTATAAATCAATGGGTTACATGTCAAATGAATAAACCAACGGGTCAAGTTAAAAGATCTCGCGCGCGAGCGCTTTTGCGCACAAAAATGGAGCATCGAGGAGGAGAACGAGCTTATGGCGCCGCCCGCGCGACTAAAGCAATCATGGCCAGGGGAGGGTGTGCGTTGCCCCGAATCCGCCGCATTCCGACAAACGGCGCTGACGGATGAGTTACAAGCGGCTAGCCTGTCAGATAACGGATGACTTCCGCGTCGCGTTCACCGTGCCGGCTTTCTTCCCGTCCATTGAGCCGAAGGAGCTTTGCGATCTCCGGATCGGGCGCGCCATCAGCCCATACCTGATAGAGCCGGTCACCGTCCGCCTCGCCCTGTTCCAGCAACGCGATGAATTCCGGAGTGACAGCCGGTAGTGTCGCCGGTGCCGACGATAAGAACGGATTGTCTTCCGCAGAGGGCACGGTCCATTCTTCGCCGGTCTGGAGCCGGAGAATCTTTACAAGGCGGTAGGCGTGACCACGCTCTTCGCGACCGTTCTGCCTGAGAAGTTCCTTGGCACGCGGATCCTGCACGCCGTCCGCTACCTGAAAGTAGAAAGCTTCGCCGGCAGCCTCGATCATCGCCAGCACCTTCAGGTCGTCGGGCCCCAGTTTCGATCGGGATCCCAGCACTGCAAAGGCGCCCGCTGAATCTGATGGATAGCCATCGGGAATAGTCATCATGGCGAACTCCTCACACTTAAGGCCGAAGAACACGCGGGCTGTTTTCACCACCGCATGGATCATGATACTTATACCCCAGCATATATCGAGCCCCCACCGTCAATCGTCGGCACGTCGCGCGATGACCGAGTGGTGGTTTGCACGAACCCCGTCAACACATTCAACCCCTCCACCATTTCAAGCTACTCACGTCCAAGCGATCAAGTTTGTTGACGCGTTCTCCTCCACGGTGGGGGCGGCTACTCCCCAATGAACAAAGTCACAAAAATTGCCGGGGCGAGCGTCGTAATCGTGCTCGCGGTAGGCATCGGCCTCTATGTCCTCATCATGTGGGAGGGCTCAAATGCTCGCGAGGATGCACCGGCCCTTGAAGCAAACGTGGCGCAATGGCTGCTGCGTTACACGGTGCCCGCAAGCTTGAGAGCGATGAGAAATCCGCTCGATGAGGCGGCGGCCAGCAGTGAGGTCGAGGCAGGACACCAACTGTACGCCCAGAAATGCGAAATCTGCCATGCCTACGACGGTGACGGTAAGACCGAGATCGGAAGCGGAGAGTACCCGCGGCCACCGGATCTGCGCAGCGCCGATGTGCAGCGCATGAGTGACGGGGAACTCTTTTACCACATTAAGAACGGAATCCGACATACCGGAATGCCGGCGTGGACGCTGCCTGATCGAAAGCTCTGGCAGGTGAGCGCGTACCTGCGCCATCTGCCCCGCAGCGCTTCGCTGTCAGCTCGAATATCGGCCGAACAATTGCCGGGGGTCCTCGGCGCGCAGTATGTGGGGTCGGCCGCATGCAAGGACTGTCACACTGAGATCTACGATCGCTGGGAGAGGACTCGCATGGCGAATGTGGTCCGAGACCCCCAGGCCCACCCGGAGGCGATCATTCCCGATCTATCGAAACCCGATCCGTTGCTTTCCTTTACCAAGGATGACATCGCGCTTGTCTACGGTAGTAAATGGAAACAACGCTATTTCAAACAAGTGGGCGATGATTACTTCGTGCTTCCCGCGCAGTGGGATGTGACCCATAAGCTTTGGCGTCCTTACTTCGTCAAGAACGGCAGCGACTGGTGGGCGCCTCTCTATCCACCCGACAACATGCAGCGGCCCACGGGGCCGCTCTGCGATGGTTGCCACTCGGTGAACTACGACATCGACACCAAGAAGTTCACGGAGTGGAACGTCGGCTGCGAGCGTTGCCATGGTCCGGGCAGCGATCACGTGCAGCATCCGGGTGCACCGAATATCATCAATCCGGCCAAACTCAACTATGTGCAAGCATCCGACACCTGCATTCAGTGTCATTCGCAGGGCCAACCGCTTACCAATCCGATCAAGGGTAAAAATTACGACTGGCCGGTGGGCTTTCACATGGGCAAGCAACTCGTGGATTTCTGGAAGCTCGAGGATCACAAACCTGGCGAGCTGTCGTTCACCCATTTTCCCGATGGCACCGCACACAAAAATCGCATGCAGGGCAATGATTTCGTGCAGAGCCTGATGTATACGCGCGGCGTCACCTGTTTTAGCTGCCACGATGCCCACGGTTCTGAGAACGATGCGATGTTGATCAAGCCGATGAAGGATATTTGCGCAACTTGCCATGGACCCAATACCCAGAACGGTCCGCATGCGCCCACCATCGAAGCGCACACCCATCACGCGGCGGGGAGCGCAGGTAGCGAATGCGTGGCGTGTCACATGCCAAAAATTGCACAAACAATCGCGGACGTTAACGTGCGCGCCCACACCTTTAAATTCATTACGCCCGCGCAGAGCGATGCGCTGAAAATTCCCAACGCGTGTAACTTGTGCCACACGGATAAGACGACGGCTTGGGCGACCGAAGCGTTGAAAGGGTGGGCCGACCGGTCCCCCTGGCGCATGGCAGCGGGAAACGGCCATTGAGGCGGCTGTTGACGGCGGGTAGCATACTTACCTCCCGCAGTGCCGAACCTACTCGATGAGTTAAGGCTTGTAGCTGCAAATATGCCGGTCACCGCTTGGAGCAATGCCGTGAACACCTCGCGCCAAGCCCTGTTGGGAACACCGGATCAGCAGGCCGCCGAGCAGCTACTGATGCGGCTGATCAAGGACCCCGACGTCATCCCGCTCCAGGGGCTGCTCAAGGCAGAGCTCATCCAGGGCAACATCGGCAAGACTCCGGCCGGCATCGCGACACTGGACCGCGCCATAGCGCTATGGACCAACTCGCTGATCTTTAAAGAGATCAGCACGCACCGCCGCATACCAGCCTTCCTCTGGGGCACCGACGATACGCCGCGTACGTGGTTTGGCTACACTCTCGGCGGTGTAGGCGCCTCGGGCGACAATCCCGACAACATCTATCGGACGGGAGTCATCGACGGCACGAAAAACTACGAAATTCTCGGCTGGCTCGATCAATCCAACCGGGCAGAGCAGCTCGTCATCCAGGTCGACCAGGCCAACTTAGTAGACCCGGCGTCGATGTTCGACATGAAGTCGAAGATGCCCTCGATCGTCGGCGCGACGCTGGCTTTGCTCTCCGATGGCGATCTGAAGCTAGGCGTCGATGACAGCTTTCGCATCACGCTGGGCAGCGGCGAGCAGTCCGCCAACCATGTCCCACTCAAGCCCGGCGTTATCTCGCTGGGAGTTCGGGATCTCCTCTCGGACTGGCGCCAGCGGCCTAGCCGCCTCGTCGTGCGCGAGCTGGGCAATTCGCAGCCGGTCGAGCCGGGCACCGCCGAGCCGCTCGATTACGCCGAGATCAAGCGCAATCTCATCAAGGATCTGCTGGGCTACATCCGTTTCTGGGCCAATTTCCCGACCGTATGGTTCGGCGGGCTCAAGCCCAACACCATATCTGCCCCGCGCGGCCGGGTCGGCGGCTGGGGTTTCGTTGCAGGCATGAACTTCGCCCTCGCGTCCGACGAGGCCGCGATAGTCACGACCACGCGCGGCGATGCCGCCTATACAGGCTTCCAGCTAAACGATCCCTGGATGATCCAGTCCGACGCGATGTTGAACCAGGTCTGCCTCAATAGTTCACAGATCAAGCCGAGCCCCGACGGCAGCTTCACCTATGTGATCTCGCAGGGCGATCCCGGCGTGGCGAACTGGCTCGACACGGTTGGCGTCAACAGCGGCATCGGCATCCTGCGGTGGCAGAAGGTGCCGAAGGAGATGACCAGCGACGGCCTGATCCGCGAATTCCGCGTAGTCAAGCTATCGGAGGTCGACAGTATGAGGCAACTTCCCCGCGTCACTCCGGAACAGCGCCGCGCTGAGATCGCGGCCCGCGCTGCCGCCTATGCAGGTCGAGCGACTTGACGATGACGGCACGAACCGTCCTATATGCGCAGTGAATCGCCGCGGGAACTCGAACCCGTCTTAACGACTTATGTCTCGCAGGGTCTGCAGCTTCGTTATATGGATTGGGGAAACTCGAGCGCTCCCCTGCTTCTCCTCGTTCACGGTATTTGCGAGCACTCTCGCGGTTGGGATCGAACGGCGCGCGCGCTTTGCCGGGACTGGCACGTGGTCGCGCCGGACCTGCGTGGTCATGGCGACAGCGCCTGGTCGCCGGACAGGTCTTATCTAAGCTCTTGCTATTTGCTGGACATGGCCAACCTGATGGCGTCGCTGCCGCACGAGCAGGCGAGCGTGGTCGCCCATTCGCTCGGCGGCAACATAATGGCACGCTTCACTGCCGTTTTTCCGAAGCAGGTAGCGAAACTCGTGCTCATCGAGGGCCTGGGTCCGTCCCCGCAAGCATTCGCCAACTGGGACCGTCAGGGACCGGTCCAGCGCACCCGCGCGTGGATCGATAGGCAACGCGCGCCGCCCGACAAATCCGCGCGGCTGTTCGAGTCGATCGCTGAGGCGCAGACGCGGCTCATGAAGGCGAACCCGAGGCTGTCCTCCGAATTGGCATTGCATCTTACTCGTCACGGTGTGCGTCCCTGCGCGCACGGCTACGTGTGGAAGCACGATCCGCTCGTCAGCACTTTTCCGCCGGAGGACTTCGCGCTCGAGGGCCCTCTGTTTTGGAAGGAGATCGCGAATCCCACTCTGCTTTTCCAGGGTGCGGAGAGCTGGACGACTAATCCCGAGATGGACGGGCGCGCGCTGCATTTCCGCGACCGGCGCACGGTGGTGGTCGAAGACGCGGGGCACTGGGTGCACCACGATCAGTTCGAGAGTTTCATCGCGTCACTGCAGACATTTCTCCCGCCACCACCTTAGGATCGGACCTTCAGTGCAGCGCGGTCTCGCATTCCTGTTGACGGGCCCGCGGCGGCGATACATAGTTCCCATATGCGAATATAACTCCTTATATTCGTCATCAGGCGATCGGGGGATCCACCATGTCGGAAGCAGCGGGTGAGCGGGCACAGCCTTTCGCTTACTACGCGCTGGTTCTGCTGACACTGGCGAATTTCGTCAACATTCTGGATCGCCTGATCCCCTCCATCCTCATCCAGAACATCAAAGCCGACCTGCATCTGAACGACGCGCAGCTCGGATTTCTGCTCGGTACCGCGCTGGCGGTGTTCTTTGCCATCGTCGGGACCGCGATCGGACGAACCTCCGACCTCGTCAGCCGGAAGTGGACCATGGTCGTGGGACTTACGACTTGGTCAGCGATGACTGCTTTGGGCGGGGCGGCGACCAACTTTGCCACACTGAGTGCGGCGCGGATCGGCGTCGGTGCCGGTGAAGCCGTGGGTATCCCCTGCTCGCATTCGTTGTTGTCCGATTACTTCCCCGCCCGCAATCGCGCCACGGTGCTGGCAATTTATCTGTCCGGTACCTTCTTGGGCGGTGCCGCTGCGCTGATCCTCGGCGGCTGGTTCCTACAGCACTGGTCGCAGTTATGCACGACGCTGCCGTTTCAGAGCGCCTGCGCACTGCCAAGCTGGAAGGCGACTCTGATCGCGGTGGGTCTGCCGGGTCTGCCACTGGCCGTGCTAATTGCCTGCCTGCGCGAACCGCACGCGCCGCACCGACGACACGTGCCGATCGGCCGTGTCCTGCTGACCGAATTTGCTTCTTCGATTCCGCCCTTTACGGCATTCACGCTCCTCAGGGTCGGCGGTGTGCGTGCGTTCTGGCAGAACCTGCTGTTAATCGCCCTGTTGACGCTCATTGCCTATCTCATCATCCGCCTAACGGGTGATGTCGCGCAGTGGAGTTCGATCGCCCTCGGTGCCTACGCCATCATTGCCTGGGGGCAGATCCAGAAATACCGCGATCTCGCGTTGTACCGGCTCACGTTTGGCTGTCCGACGTTCGTACTGGCCATGCTGAGTTCCGGCGCCGTGGCCTGTATCAGCGCTTCCGTTCAAGCCTGGACGGCGCCGTTTGCCATGCGCACGTTTGCACTCGCGCCGGGGCAGATCGGTCTGTCGATCGGACTGACGATCGCCGCCGGTTCGGCCATCGGTGTGATCACCGGCGGACGGGTCGCCGACAAATGGAAAGCCATCGATCGGCGGGCTCCAGTCTGGGTCGCACTCATATGCGTGGTGATTGGTCTGCCGGCGGAACTGCTTACGGTGTTCGCCCCCACCTATCAGCGCTACCTGCTGGGATTGGGGATCTACAGCCTTTTCATGGCGGGATGGTCTGGGGCCTACGGCGCGCTCATCCAGGACCTGGTATTGCCGCGCATGCGCGGCACCGCGGCAGCTGTGTTTACACTCACGACCATCGTAATTGCCTCTGGCGCCGGCCCTTACTGGGCGGGTAAGGTCAGCACATTGACCGGATCGCTTCTGGATGGGCTGCTAAGCGTGCAATTGCTGCTGCCGGTGGCGGTCGTGATACTACTGCTGGCCGCGAAACGGCTGAGGTCGGAAACCCTGACGTCACGTAGAGCGCGCGCCGAGTCCGCCGGAGAACCCGCGTCCTCACTCGCCTGAATTTATTCGTACCTGTTTCGAGAGATCACCTTATGAATACCGCAGTCCCTCTTAGCGTCAGCCAGCGCGACTCCCAAAGGCGCAGTGGTCAGTGTCGGTAGGATCATGACGATGGAAGCGGACCCGGCGAGCGACCCGCGTGCAGCGACGACCCTGCCGCAGCTGATACGTGCGGCCGCGGCAGCCTATGGCGACGAGATTGCCATTGCTCACAAGGGCGATCCGGCACGTGAAGAAGCGCTGAGCTTCAAAGAGCTCGATCGTCAATCGTCGGAACTCGCCCGCGGGCTGATCGCCCATGGTGCAGACAAGGGTACCCGCATCGGGTTTGTCTACGGCAACAGCCCGACCTTCCTCCTGCTCATGGCGGCGATCGCTCGTATCGGCGCCATTGCCATTCCCATCAGTACGCTGATCCGCTCGAATGAGCTCGTACGCGTGCTGCGCCAGTCCGATGTCAGTGGACTGATCGTGCAGCGCAGCTTTCTGGGCAACGACTATGTCGAGCGGCTGTGCGAGGCACTGCCAGCGTTGCGTGACGGCAAAGATCCGGATCTGCGCATCCTTGAGACCCCGTTCCTGCGCTGGATCGCGTCCTCCGGCCCGGACCTACCGCCGACATTTCGTGATGTGCGCTTTCTGAATGAGCTTGCCTCCTCGGTCAGTGAGGAACTGCTGCAGGCGCTGGAAACTGAGATTCATCCCACCGACCAGGTGGTCGAAATCTATACCTCCGGCTCCATGGCCCTGCCAAAGGGTGTTAAACACAATCATGGGCCGCTGCTGTTTCGTACCCACTATCTGCGCTCGATGCTCAACCCGCAGCGAGGCAAGGAGATCTTGGTGCAGCTGCCGCTGTTCTGGGTCGGCGGCCTGATGATGTACATTTTGCCCAACTGGGAAGCTGGCGCCGCCTCGGTGTGCGTGGACAAAACGTTGAGCAACAGCCGTGTAGCCATGGGCAGCGTGATGGCTGCCGAAGACCTGGAACTGCTGGCACAGGCCAATCCCTATTGGGCACTGGGAATGAGCGAGACCTTGGGGCCTTATTCCTATTCGCATACCATGCGCGCCCGCGGGTTTCCGCTGTGCGCGCCGCTCGATCATATCGCCGACCGCTACGAGGTCCGGGTGGTCGATGAGGACGGCCAGCCCGTCCCAGACGGGCAGACCGGCGAGATCCAGGTGCGCGGCTATGCGCTCACGCCTGGTCTGCACAAGATCGAGCGCGATGTTTATTCCACGCCTGACGGCTTCTACCACACCGGCGACATGGGACTCGTCGAAGGCAGCCGCATCAACTTCGTCGGCCGCAACGGCGATATGATCAAGACCGCCGGCGCCAACGTCTCACCGGCGGAAGTGGAAATGGAAATGCAGTCGCTGGAGGGTGTGCACTCGGCCTACGTGCTAGGGATTCCGGACCGAGAGCGCGGCCAGCTCGTGGTGGCCGCCGTGGTTCCGCGCGAAGGCGTGACCCTGGACTTTGACCGGATCCAGGAGCAACTGCGGGCCAGACTTTCTGCCTACAAAGTCCCGCGCGCTTACCTTGCCATGGCGCGCGAACAGGTCCCTCTGTTACACAGCAACAAGGTCGCGCGCCGGCAGCTCGCCGTCATACTGGCCGAACACTTCGAACGCGGGAAATAATCAATGCCCAATCGCCGAGGGTGGCCGAGGGGGTCGCACATGTGAATTTATCGGCTTCGCCAACAGGTAGCGATCGCCCAGCCATTCGAGAGCTCGAGCAACGGCTGAGGCATAATTCGCCACGGGTACACTTTGGCGCGTGTGATCCTGTTTGTCGGGCATATCAGTACTCCTGCAAGATAGAAACTC
>Ga0182024_10017010_pt1 | contig 13715 bp, 10 predicted proteins | sample P32metaG_FD_120480 | JGI IMG/M metagenome (GOLD analysis project Ga0182024, IMG submission 120480) | Permafrost microbial communities from Stordalen Mire, Sweden - P3-2 metaG (Illumina Assembly) | ecosystem: Environmental > Terrestrial > Soil > Wetlands > Permafrost | place: Sweden: Stordalen... | reverse complement strand
TCTTCAAACAGTGGGTTCGACGCGGAGGGGATCGCCATGTCGAGTTTTCGGTGGTGCAAAGCAACATGCCCATCGTGCCTCAAACTCATCGACATTCTTCCGCCGGAATTGATCGTAGCCGAAGACCACGGCCTCGCGCACCGTTGTCCAGCTTGTCGCCGATGGTTGGCGATCTACGTTCGCCAGGTTGGCTCAACTCGGCATCCCGACGTTCGGGCGATCGAAACCCGCGTCGCGTCTGATGATTGGCTGCCATTGCGTCGACGCCTGACTGGGTGAGATGAATCCCGCCACCCGCGGTTTAAGGAGATCCGTCGTGGTCGTCCTGGACCACTTTGCCCACCGTCAGACCGAGCTGTTGCAGTCGCGCTCTCAGAGTGTTGCGCGACAGTCCAAGGATTTCGGCTGCTCGCGCCTGGTGGCCCCCCACTGACGCCAAGACCTGCTCCAGGAGAACGCGGTCGGCGGCGGCGTGAACCGTTTCGCTGAGATTGACTTTTCCCTTCGAGAGAAGGGTCCGTACCAAATGTCGCACGTCGGCAAGGTCGCCGTGTTCCACCTCCGATGGAACAGCCGAAACTCCGTCTGGTTGACCGCGCACACTCGTCGGCAGTGCCAGCGGGGTCACGACGTCGCCCGTCGAATGAACGAGAGCGAACTTGACCGCACTTTCAAGCTCTCGCACATTTCCGGGCCAGTTGTGCCGCCCCAGCACTTCGAGTGCCTCTGACGAGATTCCGCGCACGTCAACGGTCAATTCGCGCCGGTATTGCTGAAGAAAATAATCGGCAAGCAGCGGGATGTCATCGGCGCGCTCGCGCAGGGGCGGCAGCATCAGGGTGAACGTGTTCAACCGAAAGTAAAGGTCGGGACGAAACTGCTTCTGCTGCATCGCCTGATCGAGGTTCTTGCTGGTTGCGGCGATGATGCGGACGTCGACTTGAATCGTCCCATTTCCGCCGACCCGCTCGAACTTGCCGTCCTGAAGCACCCGCAGAATTTTGGCCTGGGTGGCCGCGGCCGCATCGCTGATTTCGTCGAGAAAAAGCGTGCCGCGGTGCGCCTGCTCGAATTTCCCGATCCGCACCCGCTCCGCGCCGGTGAAGGCACCCTTCTCATGCCCGAATAATTCGCTCTCCAAGAGCGTTTCAGGGATTGCCGCGCAATTGATCGCCAGGAACGGCTGATCACTGCGCCGACTGTGATCGTAGATGGCGCGTGCGACGAGCTCCTTGCCGGTGCCGCTCTCGCCCAGGATCAGCACGCTCACGTTCTGCGCCGCAATGCGGCCGATCTCCTTGAAGACGCTCTGCATCGCGGGGGAGCGGCCGATGACTCGGTCGACACGATCGTCGCAGTCGGAGGCAGGATCGATGAGGGCGCGCACGTGGCTCAGCCGGCCCGCTTTAAGCGCCTTGTTGACAAGGTCCGTCAGTTCGTCCAAATCCCATGGCTTGAGAAGGTAATCAAAGGCCCCTCGCTGCATTGCCTCGATTGCCGTCTCTGCAGTCCCGTGCGTCGTCATGACGATCACCGGAAGCTTAGGATCAATCTGGCGAAGCTCTTTGAGCACGTCGAGTCCCGAGAGGTCGGGGAGCCGGACGTCGAGTAGAACGGCATCGGGCTTTTCGCACTGGACCAGGTTTATTCCCGCTTTGCCGGTCTGCGCCGTCACAATGCGCAATCCATCCGCACGCAAACCCTTCTCAAGGGCATACAACACGTTTCGTTCGTCATCGACGACCAAAAGCGTCGGCATCGTTCGATCCACCCGTCGGCAGCCAGACCGTGAAAACCGCCCCGCCGGAGGGGTTGTCCGCAGCGTCGATTCGGCCACCGTGATCTTCGACAATCCGGCGGCAGATTGTCAGCCCCAGACCAGTTCCCGATTCCTTTGTGCTGACAAACGGCTCGAAGAGGCGCTTCCGTACGGCCTGCGGAATACCGGATCCGCTGTCGGCGACCGTGATCACGGCCTCACCTTGTTTGCCGGTCGCGATGTCGACAGTCACCTTCCCGTCGTGTCCGATCGCGTCGAAGGCATTGAGTATCAAGTTTAAAAGCACTTGCCGCAATTGCTCCGGATCGGCGTGGACCACGATCGGCCCGTTCGGCTGTTCAATCGAAATGCAAATTGACTGCTGCTCGGCACGGCCCGCCAGCAGTTGCCGCGTCTTGTCGGCGATGCTCCCCAGGTTGACCTGACACTTGGCCACTTTTGGTGGACGCGCATAGTCCAAAAACGACTGCAACGAGGCGTCCAAACGCGTTATCTCTTCATTCAGCACGGCCAGATCGCGGTCATCGACGGAAACGCCACGCCCCCCGCGGCGCGCGGCGTCGACAATGGTTTTCATCGCCGTCAAGGGATTGCGCAGCTCGTCTGCTAGTCCAGCGGCCAACTGTCCTAATGCGGCCATTTGATCGTTGCGAATTCGCTCTCTCTCGGCGGATTGCAGCCGTTCAATGACCTGCGCGACGCGACGGGAAATACTTTCGAGTGCGGCGTCAAGCCCCGCGAAGTCGTCGCTCGAGAAGACCTGAACCGGGCCGACGACTTCGTCGAGCGACCCCATCGCCGAACGGATCGGAATGCTCAACTCGATCAGCTGGCGGCGTAAACTGCGTGCGATTCCGAAGCCGGCTAACGTCCCGCCAACCACACCGACTAGCCCGAGCGCCATAAGCGCCCAGCCGGCGCGGCTCGTGACCTCGCCGCCGCGCGCCCGCGCCGCATGCAATGATTTGACGCACAACTCGCGCTCTTCACGAGCCCGCGACAGAATTTGTGGATCAAGCATCGTGCCGATCACGCGCTCCACCGCGGCGTCACGAGCCTCCACCGGCGCCGGCGCGGGGATTTTGTCCAGCGCGCTTTGTAACGCGAGCGTATATCGCCGCAGCTCGGCAATCAGCGTGTGACCTCGGTCCGAGATGTGCAGACTGTCAATCTGGAGAAGACGTGCACCATTCTCTTTGGCGAATTGCTTCCCTTGTTCGATCTCAGTTGGACGTCCCGTGATCGCATAGTCGCTGAGATGGCTGCGGCAATCTTGGAAGACCTCCTCGAGACGTTGGGCCGCCTCGGCCGCATACAGTGCCTGGTCGATCGCCTGATCCGCCTCGAGTTGGACGTGGATCAGCGCACGGGCCGCCACGGCAATGGTTATTAACAAAAGTGCACTCAGCACCAGTGTGGGCGCTGCGATGCCCCATATGACTCCGCGACCTGCAAAACGCAATGATTGCCCCCCCCAGGCCTTCAGAATGACCCGCGCCCGTGGCGTGTGCAACTGCGCAAGTGGGGCGTCCGACCCGTCCGAGATCCGATCGGCCAGGACCTAGAAAGCCTCCGGACGTCGACTTCGGCCTTGGCCGCTCTTTTTTAACGAGCGCATGGTCTCTGCGCCCGGCCGCATCGATGGCCCGTCGGGCCAGCTATTCGTACCGCAGGGCCTCAATCGGGTCCAACCGGCTTGCGCGGCGGGCGGGATAGTAGCCGAAGAACACGCCGACGGCCGCAGCAAAGAGAAACGCCAGAACAGCCGCCAGAAAAGAGACTTGGTGCGTCCATTTCTGGCCACTCGAAATGGCATTGATGATCGACACAATGCCGACTGAGGCGCCCACTCCCAACGCAAAACCAACGATGCCGCCGATGCACGAGAGGAGGATGGCTTCGACCAGGAACTGGCGGAGGATGTCACCCGTCCGGGCTCCCACCGCCATGCGGATGCCGATCTCGCGGGTTCGCTCGGTCACGGAAACGAGCATGATATTCATGATGCCGACGCCTCCCACGACCAGCGAAATGCCGGCGATGCAGGCCAGCATCGCGGTCAACGTCCCCGTGACGACGCCAAATGTGTTGGCGATCTCGGTCGTGTTTTCGACGGTGTAGTCGCGGGGCTTGCCGAAGTGGACCCGATGACGCTCCGCGAGAAGTTCGTCGATCTCGTTCTGCGCCTGCGCCATAAGGAGCGCCGAACGGGCCGAAGCCAGGATGGCGTTGACGTTGTCGAATTCGGAGCCCTGGAGGCGTTTGCGGACTGTGGTCACGGGCATGAGGATGATACTGTCCTGGTCGTCCCCGACCATGTTGGCCCCCTTCCGCTGAAGGACGCCGACCACCCGAAACGGAATGTTCTTGATTCGCACACTCTGTCCGACCGGGTCGGTCGTTTGAAACAGTTTGGCGACCAGCGTGTGGCCGAGCACGCAGACTTTGTTCGCGCTGTGGACGTCGCGTTCGGTGAAGAAGTCTCCGTTTTCCAAAGCCCAATTGCGGACGGTCAAATAGTCGCTGTCGACACCGTGCATGTCGCGCGGGCTGAAGTTTGAGCTGCCGAAGATGACCTGACCGGTCACCCCCACAAGCGGGGACGAGGCCAGCACCGACGGACATTCCTTGGCGATGGCGTCCGAGTCGCGAGAGGTCAGGGTCACCTCGGCCTGCATCACGCCGCTGCGTCGGCGGACCTCGGGCAGAATGATGATCACGTTGGTCCCGAGCGCCTCAAACTGGCTTTGAACAAGATCGCTGGCACTTTGTCCGACCGAAACCATGGTCGTGACCGCGGCAATGCCGATCACCACGCCCAGGACGGTCAGCCCGGCCCGCATCTTGTTCTTGCCCAGTGCTCGCAGGGCAATGCCGATCGTTACGGGGGAAATCATTTCGCGTTACTGACTGCTAAAACCCAAAGACCACAACGAGGAGAACGCCCAGCGCACCGGAGAACGCAGTTCTTTTCTTGCCACGCCCAATCGACCGAACCGATGACGCAGCACGGGACGCACTCGGCGTGGTTCAAATCGGAATCGGCCGCGTCGCCGCAAACGGCGCCTACCATGTCGACGTCGGACTCGGAGGTTGCACGCCAGTGACCACGACATCCCCCGGCTTCAAACTCCCCTGCACCATCTGTGTAAAGTCGCCATCGGTCAATCCGGTGGTCACCGGGATGGCTCGCAACAGGTTGCCTTCGACGACCCAGACGTGCCGCCGAATTCGCTCTTTTCGCAGCTTCGCCCGTTCGGCGACGGAGAGGGAGTCTATGGAGGGCTGGTTCTCGTCGCCCTCGGATTTTTGCTCGGCGCGTCCCTCCAGGATCGGAAGGTCTCCGGGCCGAACCTGCTTCGGCGCAGGATAGAAACGCAAAGCCGCATTCGCGATCTTGACGACGCCCTCCTGGTGGTCGACTTGAAACGAGAGGCTCGCGGTCATTCCCGGCAACAGCTCCAGATCGGGATTCGTAGTCGAGACGACGACCGGATAGGTCACGACGTTCTGTGCCGTCGTCGAACTGAGGCGGATTTCGAGAATCGATCCGGAGAACACCTTGTCGGGATACGCGTCGACCGTGAACGTCACCGGATATTTGTTCTTCTGCGCCTGTTTGATCAGGCCGATGTCGGCTTCGTCGACCGAGGCGTGGACGTGCATTTCCTTCCGCATTTCGGGGGCGATGATGAAAAGCTCGGGCGTCTGAAACTGAGCCGCCACCGTCTGACCCGGCTCGATTTTGCGATTGATCACAATCCCGTCGACAGGCGAACGGATTTCGGCGTAGTTGAGATTGGCCAAAGAGGTCTCCAACGACGCTTTTGCCTGGTCGACGGTCGCCTGCGAAATCTTCACTTGGGCCTCCAAGGTGATGCGGGCGAATTTGTATTTGTCGAAGTCCGCCTGCGTGATGATTGAGTCACCCCGTGACCGTAGCACGATCGCTCGTTTCTCGTCATTGATCGCCTGCTGCAGCTGGGACTGGACGCGCAGCACGTCCGCATCCTGCATGGCCAGCGTCGCCCGATCGCGCGAGACGGCCGCCAGGTAAAGGCGCGGATCGATCTTGGCAAGCAGGTCGCCTTTCTTGACCTCTTGATTGAACTCACAATAGAGTTCCAGAATCGGTCCGGAAATGAATGACCCAATCGTTATTTCGACTTTCGGCTTCACGGTCCCGGTGGAGTTTACGACCGCGACGATGTTTCCCTGCTCGATTTTAGTGGTCCGCCAGACGGTCCGATTGCGCGTCGTCCAGTAATCCATCGCGGGGCGATAGGCTGCGGCACCCAGCCCGACTACGATCAGGAACGAGACGACGAGTCTGGAGATCGTCCTCATGAATGGACTTCGTGAAAGAGGAGCGGGAGGTTTAATTCCGGTTGGTTTTGTGCGAAGACAACAAGGATACCGGCGCGTTCAAGGCTTCGTTTCGGAACTTCCCAAGATCCGAACTACATTTGGCGCTCATCCGTGCTCTTCGTCCCGGGAACTCCATCTTCGAGAAAACTTGATGCCGCCCCGTTTTCCAACCAGCTTCTTGGAACGCCATTCGTGTCTTTGATCGAAATCCGCGACGTCTGCAAAGTGTATGAGTTGGGCGAGGTCAAAGTCGAGGCGCTTAAGAACGCCACGCTGACCATCGAACAAGGCGAGTACGTCGCGCTGATCGGTCCCTCGGGCTCGGGTAAAAGCACACTAATGAATACGCTCGGCTGCTTGGACCGTCCGACAAGCGGCAGCTACAAGCTGGCCGGCGAGGAAATCGCCACGATGTCGCGAGACGAGCGGGCCGGCATCCGCAACCAGCGCATCGGTTTCGTCTTTCAGAATTTCAATTTGCTGGCGCGAACGACGGCCGTCGAAAATGTGGAGCTGCCGCTATTGTATTCGAAGGGAGTTTCCGCCTCGGAACGTCGCCGACGTGCGATCAAAAAGCTCGAATTGGTCGGGTTGGGACATCGCCTCAACCATCAGCCGACCCAGCTTTCAGGGGGACAGCAGCAGCGAGTAGCCATCGCACGAGCGTTGGTGAACGATCCGGCCATCCTGCTGGGCGACGAACCAACCGGAAACCTCGACTCGAAGACAAACCGCGAGTTGATCGCCCTCTTCCGCGAACTCAACGAAAAATCGGGCCTCACCGTTCTGCTTGTGACGCACAATCAAGCGGTGGCCCGTAATGCCAAGCGCATGGTCGTCCTGCGCGACGGCGCCATCATTTGCGATACAAACGAGTTTCACCTCGCGGAACAAGCCTTGCAGGCAGACCTGGACGATGGCGACGATGGTTGATCGTTGCCCGGGGCACGCCGCAGTCGCTGGCTGACGAACGTTCGTGTTCCAGCCTCTCCTTCGATTGTTCTGACCCCGAGGTCGCGTGCTGAGGGCGGCCAGGGGCCTTCACGGTCACGTTCGTGGCCAAACGCAGGCTCCACTCTCGTCACGGCTCCGGTGACTCGTCGCTCGATTTGCAAAGCGTAGCAAACAATAGCAAACGGCGAGTAGGCATCGGACATTGTGGCCGCGACGAATCGAGAACCGATGGTCAAGCAGCCGTGGAGCTGATGCGCCCTGCCTGACCTGATTAGCGATAATGCGAGCATGCCTGTCGCGGGCCGTCTTACTTGACGATGGATGTCTCGGGCGGCGGCGTGACAAATGCTTGGTCGCCGCGTCCTCCTGGTCGCTGCTCTCCCGCGGGGATACGATCGGCGCGGAGAGGCCGAAATCAAAGGCAGATGACCGTCGCGAATCTGTGGCACGTCCAGACTGCACTTCGGCCGAGTTTTTGACCGTGCGGGTTCTCCATCCCAGGGAGCAAGTTCGATGGAAGAGGTCTATAGCTTCACGGCGCGGGTCGCGGAGCGAGGATTACGTCAAATTCTGATAATCCCAGAGGATCCCCAGGCGTTGCTTGAGTATTTTGAGCGCGCACAACTGCCGTCCGAACCCTATTGGCGTGGCGACGTGATATGCGTCTCAGTGGGGCGCCAAGCCTTGGTTGAGCAAAGCGACGGAGCGGAAAGGGTGCAGTATGCGGTCCAGGCGCAAAACACTCGAAGCGGTCGGCAAATGTGGGGCGTCGCCCTAGCGCCGCTACCCTAGCAGCGCCCCCACCCATGTCTTGACCTTCAAGCTGATTCACGGCGCGAGCGTACACGTCGCGCTGATTTTGGTCGGGTTGATGCCTGGCGTCGACCGTGACGAGGTTCTGAGTCCGGATTGGGAGCCGTTGCAGCGGCTGCGGGCGGATCACTCGCTCCATCCGAGCGTCGACGAAGTCGCCTCTGCGAGCTTTCGACGTCGGTCGCCTCCTGAGATCGTAGGAGAGGTGCCTTATTATTCCACTTGTCTTAGCGATGACCAGAAAAGGGAGTTGCTCTCCGGAGCGAAATAAACTGAGGCGCAACGACGCCAAGATGTATCCCAGCCGGCGAGCCGATGAGCAGCCAAATCGCCCGAGAACAGATTCAGCAGAAGATCGACAGTTCGGGGTGGAAGAAGTGTCCGTCCCGAATTCCGGATGCACCAAAAGTCCACGCCGACGAGCGATCCTGTCACACTTCGAGTCGGTGACGTGCCCTGCCAGAAGCCGGGTTTCAAAACCGGCTTCAGTCCCGCGTGTTCCGCAGGGCTACGGCACTGACGAGAAGCAGGGCGGCCGTCAGCAATCCCAGGATCGCGAGCACTTCGACTTTGAGGGATGCGAGCCGCAGCCAGTCGGGACGGTAGGCGACCACGATCATCCAAGCCAAGGCCACGGCAACCAGCAGCAGCACTGTGGCCGCGAGCCACTCGAGCAAGGGAGCTGGTCGCCGGGGCTTGTCGCTGGCGTCGGTCGCGGAGTGAGCCGTGTCGATCGTCTTTGTCACGGTGATCCTTCGCTTGTGCTCCGCGCCCGCCGGGCCGAAAGCTCCTCCGGCGCGGCCGTTTGGATTCGCGGGTGGGCCCAGAACCAGTAATAGCTCAGTCCGACCGCGTACAGAAAGGCGGTGAGCGGAACGACTTTGACGTCGATGCCGCTGTAAACGTAGATCGCGAATCCCGAAAGGAGCACAACGGTGGCCGGCAGCGCGCGGACGAGCGGCGCGCGGTAGTTGCCGAACATCTTCGGCTCGCGCTGCCGCAGCACGTACAGGCAGCCGACCGCCAGCACGTACCAGACCAACGCAGTGAGGGTCGAGATCAAGACGGCAATCGCCACGGCGTCGGAGAACCACAGGTTGGCCACCACGAAGATGGCGGTGATGACGCCGCACGACGCGAGCGCGGCCACCGGCGTCCGTCGACGGGGATGCACGGTGCCGAGGAACGCAGGAAGATATCCACCTCTCCCCAGCGCAAACGCCTGCCGGCTCGTGCCGAAAAGCATGCCGTGAAAGCTGGCGATCATGCCGAACAGAGCAATGAAGCCGAACCCATAGACGGCCAACGGCGAACGGCCGATCGGGATGCTGCCAATGACCTTAGCCAGCGGATAGCTGATGTCGTGCCCCTGGGCATCGACAGCCAGCTGCTGGCTGTTGTCCATCGCGCCACACGCGAAGAGCCAGGTGAGCACGACGAGCACGATCAGCGTCAACTGCCCCCACACCAGGCCGCGGGGGATGGTGCGATGCGGCTCGTGCGCCTCTTCGGCCGCCAGCGCGACTGTCTCAATAATCACGAGCCACCAGAGACAGTAGGGGATCGCGTCGAGGACCGCGCGCCAGCCTTTTTCCGCCGGCAGCAAGGGAGAGGTCCAGACGCGGCCCCAGGAAAAGTTCGTCGCGGCCAGGCACCAGAATACGACTAGCCCCAGGATCGCGCCGTAGGTCATGATGACCATCGCCAGCGATTGCTCTTTGACGCCCCAAATTTGAAGCGCGCAAAAGATGACCACGGTTGCCAGCGCGCTCCACACCTGAACCATCGGGCTGGGATGCGCCGGGTCGATGAGGAACGCAATATATCCGCCGGTCGCCAGCGCCGTCGCGATCGTAGCGAACTGGCACTCGAGGAACATCGACCAGCCCATCACGAACCCCAGTGACGGATCGACGGCCCGCCGTCCGTAAGCCAGCGGCCCGCCGGCAAAGGGCATCGCGACGGAAAGCTCCGACAAGGCCAGGACCCAGGTCAGATAGAGCAGGCAAACGATCAGCGAGGCGACTAACACGGCAACCGGTCCGTTGTTCTTCAGCGCCAGGTTCCAGCCGAAGTATTCGCCGGTGATCACCACGCCGACGCCGAGTGCCCAAATATCGAGGACTCGCAGCGGACGCTTGAGCGAGTGCTCCACGAGAAAGGCTTTTTCCTCGGGACCCAATGCGCCAAGCTCAACGGGAAGGGGAGCACCATGATCCATGATCTATTCCGTTGACAAAGCGCGTTGATCCCGAGAATAGTGTGCCCCCGTGCGTAATACCAATCCAATTGATCGGCGGCCTTCACAATCGCTGAGTTGCGACCGTTGACAACCGGCCCGCGCTCAGAGGGAATAACGAACGAGGGCGCCAAAAACGTCACGTTGTCGATCACGTGCTTGGCCGCTTTCTTGCCGGGTGTCACTGGCACTCCCTTTGCAATTGCCAAACGCACCCCCCGTCGGGCATAGGCGGCCCTGTCTCGCGACAAGGCAGGCTCTGTTGTCGTCACGGTTTCCAGGGCCTCTCGGGGGTCGGTACACGGAACTCATTGTTCCTGAAGCCGTCCCGGCGGAACATACAACGACCAAACTTCGCTATTCAACGGGGTGGCGTGACCGCCGACGATCCACAGTTTGTCTTGAAACACGTAGGCGGAATGTTCGTGGCGGGCCTTCCAAATCCGCTCGGACTTCAATTGTGTCCAGTGCCTGCCGTCTTTCGAGTACCAGACGTCGCCCCAATTTTGGGAAGGATTGTTCGACCAGCCTCCGAGAACCCAGATTCGATCGCGATAAGCGGCGGCAGAGAACCAGATCCGCGGATGCCATGGCGCGGCCTCAATAACCTTGGTCCACGTTGCGCCGTCCTCCGAGGACCAGACATCGTTGTAGGCGCGGTACTGCGGCACATAATTTCCACCCCCCATGACCCACATCTTCCCGTCGTGGACTAAGGCTGCCTGGTAGGCGCGCGGGAGCCACCCGGCGTTTTGCGTCACCAGCTCCCATTCGCTGCCGTCAATTGAACTCCAAACGTCATTTTTAACGCTCTTTTCGTTGCCGAAATAGTAGTCCTCGGTCCCTCCGAGGATCCACATTTTGCCCTTGAAAACGACCGTCCCGGCCGCAAGCCGCGGATTCCAGGCCGCCTTGTGCGCGGTCGGTTTCCAATGAGCGCCGTCAGCGGACCACCAGACCTCATTACTCGCCGAGTGTCCGGGCAGCCGGCCGTTATACCAGCCTCCCATGAGCCACATCTTGCCGGCGAAGGCAACGGTCATCGGCAAATCACTGTGTTTCCAGGGGGCGTCTTTCGCAACGAGCGTCCAGTTCTTTCCGTCGGCGGAGTTCCAAACATCGCGCGGGGGAGCCGCAAATGAGTTGAACCACCCGCCGAGGATCCACATTCGATCTCGGAAGACGAGCTCTCCCTGGGAATCACGCGGCTGCCACCCGGCTCGATCGGCCACCTTCTGCCAGTTCCCAATTGTGTCCTGGCCAAATCCAAATGAAGGTGCGACTCCCGCGAAGAAAATGGAAAGCATCAAACACGCCGCTGATGGTTTCATGCACGTGCGTCCGAAGGACAAAGACCAAGAACTCGACCAGTGAAAACCTTGATAGCCGGCGGCGGAGGCAACTCGGCCTGCTCAATCATCGAGATTATCCTACGGAAGCCACGCCGACCAAGTGCCGACACGGCCCGTGCCGCGGGTCGACCTGCCTACCGTCCAGTTTGTAAACCGTAGTAATCCGCGAGTCGGCCGTCGGACAGCGTGTCCACGACGAATCGAGAACCGATGGTCAAGCAGCCGTGGAGCTGACGCGCCTCGCGCGACATGTTGAACGATAATGCACGCACGCGTGTCGCGGATTACGGCCCTTTCAGTTTCGCAGGAGTCTCTTCGCCGCTACAGAATGTCTTAATCGCCGACGACGAAAACAGCGCTGATCTCACTCAATCGCTCTGGCGGTCTCGATCAACGCCTCCACGCCTACGAGGGCTCGCTGCTGCGGATGAAGGCCGCGAGGGGATTCCCATCGATAAAGTCCATCGAGAAAAAGTACGTGTCGTCGATCTGGCCCACGTCGAAGACCGGGCAGATGTTGGCATGCCTCAGCGTGCCGGCCGTGCGCGCCTCGCGTAAAAAGCGTTCCAGGAGTTCAGGAATCGGCCGCTGCTCGAAGTGGGGTGTCTTGAGCGCGACGTGTCGTTGGAGCTGGGTATCCTCGGTCAGATAGACCGTTCCCATGGCCCCCTTGCCCAATGCTCTGATAATCCGATAGCGGCCGAACTCCTGCTTAAGCCCGCTGCCGCCGCTCTTGTCCGACCGACTCGCCCCTGCGCGGGGCGAGATCGTCTCCTGGCCTTGCAAGGCGAACGACTGGGTAGACCTTTTGCCCGGCTGCTCTTCCGGTTCGCCTTGAGCCAACTTGCGAAGCTCTTCCTCGGCCGCGGGGAAGGAATGGAGCTCTCCTGGGACTTCGGCGTGCCGCCCGATGAACTCCTCGCGATCGGGCAATTCACCGCGGTCAAGCAGTTCGAGATATTCGCGTAGCGCGGGCTCGACCCGCGGGTCTTTGCGTTCTGTAGTGCGCGGCGAACGACACGAGCTTGGGATGCACTTCGGGGTCGTACCAGTCAGCCTGAGCGACCGCGGCCTTCAAGTTATCCGGGACCAAACGCCGCGGCACGCTGCCGAAGTGATGGAAGGCCTTCTCCAGGCACTGGAGGAACGCTTCGGTCGTTTGCCGCCAGACCGCTTCGCTGTACGCCTTCCGCGAGTGCGACAGCACAATGCGGAAGACCCACGGTCGGCGACGCCTCCCGTCCGGCATCCGGACTGGCGCGCCGGTCCCGAAGTCGATCTGGGCCTCCTCGCCGGGTAACGTCTCCAGCCGACGCATCGGCAGATCGTGGGGAGCCGTCAATCGAGTGACGTAGCGGCGGACGCTCCAGTATTTTCCCTCGAAGCCCTCTTCGACGAGATCCTGGAAGATGCGGACGGCCGACAGGCCCGCTTCCACCTTGGCTGCAATCGTCTCCCGGAACTGCTCGCATTGACTTGCCGATCCCGGCGTCGACGCTCTCTTCATCTCTCCCGGCCCGGTCGATTCCTCAGGAGACCCGGTGGGCGGGGCACCGCCCGAAGGGTGGTCCGGCCGGTTCTGCGTTTCCGCAGCCCGCAGATGCTCGGCCACAGTCTCCCGGTGAACACCCAGAAGCCGGGCAATCTTCCGGTTCGAGTGTCCAGATCGGTGCAGTGCCACAATCGCCTGAATCGTCGCCATCGTGAGTTGGTTCGCCACGTTGCGTCTCCTCCAGCGGCAAATTGCTGAAGGCTACGCCGACGAACTTCGTTCCTCATCAATGGCCGGTTTTCACGCGCCCCATGACAATCTACGACGAAAGCCATCGGGGTCCCCCGGCTTGAGCCGCTCGCATTCTACCGCACTGCGGATCGGCCCATCCCGGTGACCATCCGCTCGGCTGTTGCCGCAACTCCGCTGCTCGTAGAGTTTATAGGCCCGCGGGCGATCTGCGGTTTAAAATCGAGCGGCTTTTTGCCTAACAATGAGGCTTTCGTAGGATCAAGAATCCGATAGGCGAGCAGTTTTACACGGTCATTCACGAGGAACCAAGCCAGTGCATAGCCCCACACGAACAGAGCCCATTGACCTGCTTCATGTTTTTCGGACAGTGCTGGTGCTTATTCTGGAGGGTTCCAGGAGAGCGAGCCGATGTCGAAAGCGAAGCCGGGAAGAGTGCAGGAGAAGCCGGCAAGAAAGCGGCGGCGG
>Ga0182024_10017009_pt1 | contig 13716 bp, 12 predicted proteins | sample P32metaG_FD_120480 | JGI IMG/M metagenome (GOLD analysis project Ga0182024, IMG submission 120480) | Permafrost microbial communities from Stordalen Mire, Sweden - P3-2 metaG (Illumina Assembly) | ecosystem: Environmental > Terrestrial > Soil > Wetlands > Permafrost | place: Sweden: Stordalen... | reverse complement strand
TGGCCGACATCGCGGTGCGCGCGCCGGCCGCTCAGCTGGAAGCGTCCGCCTGCTCTTCGCGGGCGCGCGGACCTTTCCCGAAGCGGATGAAGGGACTCGAACCCTCGACCTTCTGCATGGCAACTGGAATTCCGGCGGTTTTCTGAGGGCCGATCCGAGGATTCTCCTGTGTTTTAGGGGTGTTGAGAGGACCCCAGTACCGCTCAGTCTGTGACAAAGTTCGTGACAAAGTGTCCGAGGCGTTTTGTAATCTGCACGAAATGCAGGAGGCTCGGGCGGTTGCGGCAGCGATCTCGACCGACCTCTGGGAATCGAAAGCAGAAGGTTGAGGCACGACACGGACGATGGCGAGCACCGCGAACTACCGGCCCAATCCGCTCGACGTACCCGTCACCGGGACGGTCGAGCTTTACGACGGCGCACGGCGCAAGACGTGGTACGTGCGCTGGCGCGACCGCGACGGCCAGCACCGGGTCCGCCTCGGTCCCGCGTGGACCGCAAAGTCACCGCCTGACCCCGGCTACTACCGCGAGCGCGAAGCCAAGGCCGCGCTCCAGGCGATCCTCACCGACGCCCGCCGCGGCGCCGTCGCCCAGAAGCGCACCGGCCTCGACTTCGCAGCACTCGCCGAGGACTGGTTCGAGCACGGCAAGCTCGAGCGCGACTGGTCCCACAACACCGTCGTCGACTACCGCTCGGTGCTGCGCGCGCACCTGTTGCCGGAGTTTGGTGCGCTACGGATCGAGTCGATCAGCGTCACGCGTGTTGAGCAGTGGCGCAACGCGCTCGTCAAGGAGCGCGGCCTCGCGCGCCGCAACGCCAACAAGATCCACTCTGTCCTTCACTCGATCCTCCAGCACGCCGTCGAGCACCGCGGCCTCCAGGACAACCCCGCCAGCCGCGTGCGCAAGTTGCGCGAGACCTACGACGCCGGCCGCTTCGAGTTCTACTCACCCGAGGAAGTCCACAAGCTCGCCGACGCCGCCGCATCGCAACAGGACGCCGCGCTCTACCTAACTGCTGCGTTCACCGGTCTGCGCCGCGGCGAGCTCGTCGCGCTGCGCTGGCGCGAGGTCGACTTCACGAACCACGTCATCCGTGTCGTCGAGGGCTACTCCCGCAGCCGCGCCGGACGACCGAAGTCACGCCGCTCGCGCAGCGTCCCGATGGTCGATGAGGTCGCCGACACGCTCACCGCACTCCACGACCGCGAGACCTCGATCGGCCGCGACGACCTTGTCTTCCCAAGCGCTGACGGCGAGCACATCGACGCCTCTGCGCTCCGTCGCCGCTACACACGCGCGCGCGATCGCGCCGGCCTGCGACCGCTGCGCTTCCACGACCTCCGCCACACCTTCGGCTCACTTGCGATCAACCGAGCGTCAATCGTCCAGGTCCAAGCCTGGATGGGCCACGCCGACGTCAAGACGACGATGCGCTACCTCCACCACCGCAGCCACGCCGACGAAGCACGCCTCCTCGCCGGAGCGTTCACCACGGAGTAGGTCGACAGAGGGTGCCGGGCACGGGTCACGGCGCTCCGCCGGGCGAGTCGGGAGGCCAACGGCTACTGGGACAGGGATCGCGCGTAGTTGGTCCGCCGTCGTCGCTCGCGGCGAGTGTCCCGTTAGACCCGTTCGAATTGGAATCCCGGAAGGGTGCCTCATCTGGGATGCCCGCTCCGCGGCGTGAGTCGTCGCTGTAGGTTGAGGCAGCGGCCGTTCGACTGGTGGATGCCCGAGTGACTTAGTCTCAGACGAGGTTGACCTACGAGTACCTCTCTAATGCGAGCCAAGATGAATCGTCACATCTGTGTGCCAGACTTTGGCCGTGAACGATCAGCCGATTAAGATCGACTCTGACTGGGTCAGGATCGATGTCGAGTCAATCGAGGTAGGCGAGCCTCAGGCGGACGGCATGCTGCCGTTTCGGGTCCGCTTCTCAAACGCTCGCTACAAGCTCCAGGAGGACGGGAGCGTGCTTGACATTCAGACCAACGATGTGTTCCCGGCCGAGGTCTGGGAGAGCGCGGTTCGCCAGATGCTGGATGCACTCGCGAACGGATCGACCGTCGAATCGCCCAAACGCTGGGACCTCCACGAGAGGCTTCAAGAGCGCTGGGACGCAATTGGCGAAGCACTTGATCAGCCGGAGTCGATCGAGGACCCACAGTCGATGGAGAACCCGCTGGCCGATTTGGTCGGCTCTGAGGTCGCGGTCGCCGCCTTGTGCATCGATCTGGTCGGCTCGACCCAACTGCAAGCGAGCAATCCCGATGCCTACGGGCGGATAGTTCCGCTCCTGCTACGCGAGCTTGCCGAGGTTGTTGGGGACTTCGGCGGGGTAATCGTCAACTTCACGGGAGATGGCCTGATTGCGGCCTTCGACGGGGAGGGCATCTCGATCGCCGCCTGTGACGCGGCTGTCCACGCCGCGTCGGTCATGGTTACGGTCGTCTACACGGCGCTGAACACGCAGCTCGAGCGACACGGCCTGCCCGCTGTGGATATCCGCATCGGAGCCGACGCCAGCGAGGCGTCGGTGCGCGTCGTTGGCAGCGCGGCCTCCCGTACGCAGCCAGACGTATACGGGATGGCCCTCACGATGGCGGCAAAGATTCAGGCCGTCGGCACGCCCGGCGAGGTCTGGATAGGTGAGAGGCTCCACGGTCACCTGCACGTGAGTAACCAAGTGACCTGCGTCCCCGTGGAGCCGCCAGCGAGCTGGCGCTTCGTCAACGGTGGAAACCGGGCGTACAGGCTCTTCTCGGTCCCCGTGCGATCGTGGGTCGCAAGGGCCGAAGCCGCCTGACGCACGCGTGCCCAGCTGTCGCGTGGCGCGCGGTCAGGCGCTGCAGATGTTCGGCAGTGCGGCCACTTGAGGCCTGAGCGTCTGTACGGCAACGAGATCCCGAACGAGTGCTGAGGGGTCCAGGGGGACATGCGTCGTGGCAAGGATGTATAGCGACGGGTGCTTCGTGAGAGATCCGAATGTGCCGACGTCGTGACTACCGCGCAGGAAGCTCCCATAGGCCCCGAGATCGGCGCGCACCTGAGGGGGCTGCCGCCAGGGGCCGTTGACTGCCCCATCGCGTCCGGTGTAAAGGACCACGCACAAGTCCGCGTTGGGATCGACCGTGGATACCGGGCCGCCCGGGTCGCCTTGCATGAGTGCGGCTAGGTTCTCCTCTTGCGCTGAAAGCTCGCCGTTGAAGTGAGTAGCGTGGACGGCCACGTTGGCCTGCGTCGGACCGTTCAGACCGAGGAAGTCCACGCGTTCGGCGTCATGAGTCTGCTTGAAGTCTCGCTCAGCGTTGAGGGTCAGGATCGTGCCGTCTGGAAGGTTGGTGGTGCCGCCGACCCGAATGTGCTGCCCCTCTACCGAAGCGGTGACGTCGATGTAGAACGACGCGGGGCGCTGGTACGGCTTTAGTTTCTGTACGGCGGCAGCTGTCGCCGCCATCTGAGTGTTGATGGTCGGCGTCGCGGTATTCGCGTACGTGGTCGTCGTGCTGGGCGAACCCGCGATCGCTCCGACGCTCACGAGCAATACGAGCGCCACGCCAGTGCGGCGCACGAGCTTCTCCTTGTTCATCCGTCCACAGACCGCTGATGCAACATTGCCCAACAGCCTACGCTCCACGCGGGCGGCCCGACACGGTAGATCGCCGACCCCGCGACCCCGCCGCTCCCAAGTGAAAGGGGAGCCTGCGGTGCCGGCGGGCGGTCAGCACATAAGAGGCCTCGCTACTCCTGGTGGGGGAGAAGCGAGGATCTTCGCCAGCGAGGCGAGTCGGCGGGCACTGGCTCGCCGCACCAGTTCGTACACTCGCTGCCGTGTCTGTCGATGGCGACGAACCGATCACGAAGGTCGACGACGACACGGTAGGGCGCGCTCAGTCCGCGAGCGCATTCGCTAGCGGACTGCTCAAGCTGGACGCATCGAGCGGGCTTGTGGTTGGCGTCCATGGCGCGTGGGGCTCCGGCAAGACCTCATTCGTCAACCTCGCACGTCCGGTTCTCGCGGGTCAGGTTACGGCGATGATCGACTTCAACCCGTGGATGTTCAGCGGATCGGACGAGCTGGTGTCGGCGTTCTTCACAGAGGTTGCTGCCGAGCTGCGGCTACGTCCTGATCTGGAAGCGATTAGCGAGTCTCTTCTGGACTACGGCGAGGCGTTCTCAGGTCTCGGTTGGCTTCCGGTAGTCGGGCCGTGGATTGAACGCGGGCGCGGCGGCACGAAGATCCTCGCAAAGCTCCTTGAGCGGAGGCGCGGAGGCGTTTCGGATCGGCGCATGAAGCTGACCGCTGCCCTGAAGGAGCTCGACCAGCCGTTGGTCGTGGTGCTCGATGACCTCGACCGGCTCTCTACCGACGAGATCAGGCAAATATTCAAGCTTGTTCGTCTGACAGCCAGCTTCCCGAACCTCATCTACATCGTGGCCTTCGATCGAGCTCGAATCGAGGCGGCTTTGGATGAGCAGGGCATTCCTGGGAGTCAGTATCTAGAGAAGATTCTTCAATTGACAATTGATCTCCCTGCCATCCCTGAGCAGGTGCTGTTGAGGCAGATTGCCCGGAATCTCGACGCTGCGCTCGAAGGCATCGAGCCGCTTGGACAGTTCACAGACGATTTGTGGAGCGACGTGCTCCTCGAGGTCGTTCGGCCGTTGATCTCGACGATGCGAGATGTCCGGCGCTATGCGCTGGCGGTTCGCGTTACGGTTGACGGGCTCGATGGGCGGATCGAACTCGTCGATGTGCTCGGTCTCGAAGCGGTTCGGGTGTTCCTTCGCGATGTCTTTGAGAGGCTCCATACCTGTGCAGAGGCGCTTACGGCCGTGGACAGTGTCTCGTCGGCTGACGCGCGATCGGTGGCGCGTCGAGATGCGGTAGGTGCGCTCGTCGCCGCTGCTGGTGAGCGGCAGGAGGTGGTCCTAGCGTTGATCAACCGCCTTTTCCCAGCTGCAAAGAAGTACACCGGCGGCAGCACGTACAGCCCGACATTCGCGACGCAGTGGCTGCGTGGGCGCCGAGTCGCGAGCGAGGAGATTCTCAGGCTCTATCTCGAGCGCGTTGCTGGGAGCGGCCTGAGTGCATTCCTTTCCGCGGAGCGCGCGTGGGAGCTGTTCGATGACGCTGCGGCTCTCGACCAGTATCTCCGCGCGCTGGCCGTGGAGGAGGTCGAGGACGTCATCGGAGCGATTGAGCGGTTCGAGTGCGACTTCCGACCCGAGCAGGTCGAGGCAGCGGTACCTGTTCTCATCAACCTGATTCCCACCCTGCCAGAGCGGCCGCGCGGAATGTTTGACCTCGACACGAGGCTTGTTGTGGGTCGCGTGACCTACCGGCTGTTGCGCTCGCTGAACGACCCGAGGCGCACAGAGGCGACGGTACAGGCCGTGCTTCCGAAGATCGAAACTCTTTCCGGTCGGTTCGAGCTGCTCACGACGGTCGGCTACCGCGAAGGTGCCGGTCACAAGCTCGTCTCTGAGGCCGCAGCCGCCGTATACGAGCACCAATGGCGAGACGCGGTCCGCCAAGCGATAGCCGATGGCCGGCTCACGAACGAGTGGGATCTTGCCCTAGTGCTTTATTGGGCGGCACGGGACTCGGAGGCGGGCGAGTCTGCGGTGCTGGTTCCCGCCGATCCAGATGTAACCCTCGCCGTGTTGCGATCGGCCCGATCTGATGTTCGCAGCCAGTCGATCGGAAGTCGCACAATCCGTCGTTCGCCGCGCCTCGCGTGGGACGTTCTTACTGCGATCTACGGTGACGAGGAGACGCTGAATCGTCGGATCGACGAGCTGCTTGAGTCGAAGGCAGGTGAGGACACCGACCTCCTTGCACTCGCTAAGCGCTACCGCGACGGATGGCGTCCCGCTGCCTTCTCCGACGACGATCGCTATATCGAAGCGGCGGACGGCCCGGAAGGAGGGAGTTGAGCTGCGCAAAGCCAGTTACGCCTGAAGGTCGCGGCAAGTGATCGCCGTCCTACGGTAGTAGTGTCGCGAGCTCCTCGCGGATGGCGTCGAGCGCCTCGATCGTGCGCGCCGAGACCACGTCCCATGCTGCGGGCCAGCTCCCTGGTGGGTAGCCGATGCCGAGTGCGGCGAGCGCGGCAGCGCCCTTGCCACTTGCTCCAACGTGCTGGCTGGAGTCGCGGACGTCGATTACGAGGTGCAGAGTGTCGATGGCGTCACGAATGCGCCGCTCCGAGCCTGGCATGCGACCGACAAGATGGGTCGCCAGGTCGCTCAGTGGCTTGTCTCGTCGGCGTTGCGTGGCCTTCTGCGGGGCTCGGGCGGTGCGGAGGATCTCGGCCAGCGTTGTGAGGCGCGAATCGAACTCGTTCTGCGTCAGAGCGGCGAATGCCAACTGTCCGGTGCGCTGGGCGCCGCGCAGCTCGAAGAGGTGCCCCGCGTCGGGCTCGGCCAGCCGCCACACAACGTCGAGGTAATCGAGCGAAGCGAGCAGCGCCAACGGCGAAGGCGCAGCCAACACTCTCGGCGCCGGCGGCACGTAGAGCAACGCGACGGTCTCGGTCACGTAGTCCTGCATCTCCTCGATGTCAGCGAACTGCATGACGCTGCGCCGGACACCGCGCTCCCAATCTCCGTCGCCTCTGAACGACCCGCCGTCAGACCAAGTAGCTGGCTCACCGTCCATGAGCTCGTAGAGGGCACGGGACGAAACCGCTTCAAATCCTGGCATGCCACTGCCGAACCCCGTGACCAAGCTGAACGACGAAGCGAGCTTGAGCTCGCGGGGTGCGCCAGGCGTCCGCGGCTGACTACGACGCCAATCCGCAAGCCCACGGACGAACGCCAGAAACGCGAACACGACAGCCTGCGCAGGCTCGCGCCACTCCCGCGCGTGGTAGAGCCCCAGAACCGTCAGCGAGATGCACTGCTCGGGCGCCGGACGATTGCCAGGCCTTCGCGGCCAACGGACTACGGAATACTCGGCCATCCCATCGAAGCGCGGCAAACCCTCGAGCAGCGACCATGCATCGAGGCCCACCGCATCGAGTTCGCCCTCAAGGTAGTCGAACACCGGCCATCGCCCGTGATTCGCCAGGAAGCCAGCGACGATCAGGTCGACGAGCACCTGGTGGGCATCTTCGAGTGGAGCGAGAAGCCTCTCGACTGCGGCTTCCTAGGGCCGGCTGGAGGCGGCGTATCGGTGGGAAGGGCAGACATGACCATCCGCATTGTCGAGCCTCGGCCGACGACGTCGGCAATGGATGCTGGCGCGCAGGCATGAGCCTGCCTTCCCGACCGTACTTTAGGGCGCTACCGTTGCCAATCAGGCCCGTGCGCTCGGTCCATTCCGCCCGACCGACCTAGCGCGTCCGCGCTCGTGCCGGCCGGTCGTGTGCCGGCCGGGAGCCAGGTGATCGGGGAGGATGGTCACGACGCTGACGAGTTGCCGATGAGTGCTCCGTCTTCCGCGAGTTGCGTCACGGCGTCAGCCGGGTCGAGCGCGAGACGCACGAAGCGGACGGTGTTGCCCACGGCGCTGCGCCACGGATCATGCGCCTCTGCGCGTGATTGGGGATGCTGGTCGGGGTCTTTGGGGTACACGAGCGCCCCCGGACTTTTCCCGTCAGGCGAAAAGCGCGCGAGATATGACACGAGCTGGTAGAGGTCACCGCGATCTACGCCGTCTGGCTGTTGCTGTGTGTTCACCAGGCGCTTGTACTTTGCGTCGATGACGGCGACGATGTGGCCCCGACGGCTGACCAGGACATCCGGCTTCAGACGGCCCATTTGAATAGTGTCATCGACCTGGCTATGCAGCAGACGCTGTTGTGAGATCGACGTCGTCCCGTGCTCGACTTCGCGATCGGGCGCCGCGCGCCGTACGCAGTTGAGGACGAACAGTTCCCACAGCTCAGCCACATCGAGTAGCAGCCCCTCTGCTCGTCCTTCTTCGCTGCTGGCGATGAAGCCGTGGAGCTTCGCGACGCGCAAGGAGAGCTCGGCAGCCTGCTTGAAAGGCTGGGTGACCGGCGTGTAGCGGATGCGACGCAGATCGCGCTCGCTCGGGAGACGTGGGCGCGTTCCCACCGCCGCCCGCAGTTGGGGCAGCACCTCCTCGACGCGCGGCGTGTGCCAGTGGTCGTGGCCTTCGGCCCGAGGGTCGCGGACTGCCTGGCGCTCTACCTGCCCCCGGTGGGAATTGTCGCGTTTTGGGCTGGCGCGTTCATGCTCGCCGACGGTTTCGGGGCGAGCCGGCTTGTGGAACTCGTGTTTGTGCTTCTCGCTGTGTGCGGGCTGGTCCTCGCGTTGGCGGTGCCCTTGTTGCGTCGCCCGAGGTGGTTTGTTCCGCCGCGTTATCGCAACGGTGCCGGTGAGCAGGAGCGGCGCACCGTGTCTCAGGGGCCGCCGATTGGCGTAAGCCTCGGAGCCGTCACGCAGGATCCGGGTAGGGCTGTGGAGCGAGCGCTCAGCGACGCTGGGTTCGCGACCGACACAGCAACGATTGGTGGGCATGAGGTGGTGGTGATGCGGCGCGCGGACTTCCGCCTACGCTGGGGAGCGATCCGCCTGCACACGTCTGTTTTCCTCTTCGCGCTTGAGGGGCTGACCCAGCGCGACGCTAAGGCACTGACGACCTCAGCCCGGCAGTACGCGATCGACCATAAGACCGGACTGAAGGCCGGCATGGGAACGGGCACGCTAAGCGTGCCGGTCTTTCTCTGCGCCAACGCGGACGACGCCGCGAAGCGATGGTTTACGCACGAGCTCGCCCCCGTGTTCGCCGCGATGGCGTTGCCTGTGCTGCTCGACCTCGAGACAGGATCGCTGTTCTACTACCGCGGCCAGTGGGGCAGCGGATTCATCTTCCGAAGCTACACGCTCGGACTCGTCACAAAGACCATCGCGCCCGCGATCACCACGGCGGCATAAAGCAGCGGACTCACTGTCGCTTTTGCCGGGCAGACGAGCGCGTCTCGCGCGATACGACAACGTCCGGTCGGTTGGTGCGGACTGCTCTTCTCGCGAAATGCAGGCGCGAAGCCGCATGCGCACTATCGTCCCGTCGGTGCTGAGCTTGTGGATCGTCGCGCTGCTGGCGTGATCACTTCCGAGCGGGAGGCCGGGGAGGATGCCGCCGCAGTAGCGACGGCGATGGCGCTGCGTGCCCAGGAGCTGTGCGACCAGGATCGCTTTGAGGCAGCCCTTGTGTTGTGTGGTGAGCTGGTGGAGCGATTTGGATCGCCGCTCACCTCCGCCGTGCGGTCCGAGGTTAACCGCGCGGCGGCGGTCGTGGGCGTGGTCCAGAGCGACGCGACAAACGCGGAGGCTGTGGACTCATCTCCCACGCCCGCGCAGGATGAATCGGGCGAGTCGGCTGAGGTTGTCATCAGCCGCAAGATTGCCTGGGCCATTTTGACGATTGGCGTCGCGTTGGATCGCCTCGATCGGCACGATGCTGAGCTTGAGGCCTATGACGAAGTCGTTGCCCGCTATTGCGACGCGACTGACGAGCAGGTCCTTTGGCGCGTTGCTTGGGCGCTCTACGACAAGGCGTTGACGCTCACAGACTTGGGTCGACAGGCTGAGGCAATCGCGACGTTCGATCGACTAATCACGAGATTCGGCTCAGCGCCTGAGCCCGAGCTGCGCGGCCTCACGAGCTGGTCGCTTTGGAAGAAGATTGAGGTGCTGCGCGCCGAAGGGCGGGAGGCGGACGCGTTGGCGGTCTGCAAGGAGCTGATTGCGCGTGACGACGAGGCTGTCGATCCGGCTCTTTCGGAGTATGTGGCGTGGTGCCTGCGCGACGTGGCGAGAGAGTTGGAGGCGGCGGGCCGGACGGAGGAGGAGCTCGAGGTCTACGACGCTCTGATCGGCCGATTCGGCGAGTCGACCGATCACGGTGTGGAGTCAAGAGTGGCCTACGCGCTTGCGATGAAGGCCTACCAGTTCCGCCGACTCCAGCGCGTCGACGATGAGTTGGCGGCGTATGACGAGATGGCCCATTGGTACGGTCGGTCGCCGCGATCGCTCAGTGCGCTCAGGCAGTTCATCGACAGCCTCTGGCGAAAGGCCGAGACGTTGGAGACGCTCGGCCGCACAGACGAAGCGCTGGTCCTCTACGACAGCGCCGTCGCGGCTTATGTAGAAGGCGCCGATGGGGACAGCTCAGCCTTGACTTCGGTCGTTCTGGCACTCCTGCGGAAGGCGGCTCGTGTGAGCACCAGCGACCATGTGCGACAGCTCGCGACGCTGCTCTCAGACGTCGACGAGTCACGCGGGGGCGCGCCCAACGCTCAAGATCCGCTGCGCGAGGAAGAGATCGCCGAACTGCTCGCGAAGCTTTGTAGCGAGAGCACGTGGGTTGAGCTCGCTACCTGTGGCGATGACGATTCATCGTGTGCCGCAATGTCACAGCGTGCCCTCGAGTTGTTCAGACCGACAGACGGCTGGCTCGGCGACCCGAATATGGACCTGGACACACCGGCAGCTGGCGCTGCGACCTTGGTTCGTGTCATTGCCGGTGGATACGCGCTGCTCTCGGGGAACTGGGGAGGCGGTCGCCAGCAGCTCCCGATGCCCAGCCAGCTGTTCGCCGAGTCGCTGATCCGCGGTGTTGGCATCGACGAATGGGCAGCGGAACTCGGACATCCGATTGAGCTTTCTGCCTCGGAGGAGCTAGCTGAAGAACTCATGGAAGACGAGCAAGAGCAGTCCGCACAGTGGGACCCCGACCTAACCGGGAGCTTCCTCGGCTCGATCCGCCAGTACGAAATGCTTGAGCTCCTTTGGCACTCGCCAAGTGGACGAGCCGCCCTCCAACACGGGAAGCTCAGGAACTACGCGCGCGAGCGGATCAGGGACGCCCGCTATGCGGGACCTTGGGCCGCCCAGCAGTGCGAGGAAGCGATGGGTGCCGCCAGTGCCTCCATGGCCATCTCGGAAGCACTGTTTGTTGCCTGCTACACCGACAGTGAGTCAGCCGGCGAACTCTTCCCCAGCCGCGAATTCCTACGCCGCCTCCTCAACGCATCGGAATGCTACGAATGGCTCGAAAGCCAGGACATCGAGCTACCCACCTGGCTCGACCACTCAACCGACTAATCCCGACACCCATCGGAGCGTGCGGACCGGATCGGCAACACCGCGCTCGCTTTGCTTATGGAAGCAGTCACGATCTGACCGGCACCTCACGTGACTGCTCCCGCGTGTTAACGAGCGTCTGGGTCGCGGCGCCGCCACTACTGCTGCGGAAGATTTGCAGGAGCCTGCGGAGGTCGTCCGCCCGCTGCTGGTATCGCCCATTAACGAGCGTTTCGAAACGTCGCGCCAGACGCTCGCCATGAATTGCATCACTCCGCGCCGCGCCAATCGGGACACGCGCTTTGCCAACGGAAAGGAGGTACGCGACTGGCTATCGTTCCTGACGTGGCGTTCGAAGATCGTTTGCTGTCGGTGGCGGAGGTGGCGGTGGAGTTCCACGTCACCGATCAGACGGTGCGTAACTGGATCGATCGTGGTGTGATCCCGGCGATCCGAGCGGGCCACGCGTTTCGGATCCGGCGGAGCGCCGTCGAGGAATTGTTCGAGCGTGCCGCTACTTCTGGTGGCTCGCTCAGCGGCGTTCGGCGCGACCTGTGGCAGCCCGACTACGCGCGACTCGGGAAGCGCGGCGCTGCAGAGGAGCGCGCGATCTGGGATGTCATCGACGATGCGGCGCGCCTCATCCGGCGGCCTCCGTACCGACCGCCAGTTTAAGCGGTGCCGTCAGCGGCGGCTGGCGGCAGTAGTCCGCTGGCGCGGTCCTCGGCCTCGATCGCGTCGCCGAGCTTGTCTGCGGTAGCGGCGAGCGCTCGAAAGGCGCTAGCGACCTCCTCAAGGTCGGTGTCCGCCGCGGCTCTTTTCAGCGTCGCCACCGCAGTGTCGAAGTCGTGCCATAGCTTTTCGGGGCCGCGTCGGCCGACGTCGGACCGTAGTTCCCACGGCTGTTCACCCTCGGCCTTGGCCGCCGGCCAAGTAAACCCCGCCTTGTGGGCAGCCATGCAGATGTGCGACTCGGCGAACGCAGCGCGAGAGAGCGCTTGCAGTCGTCCGCTGAAGCCGGCGTCCGGTGGCGCGTGGCGGTGGGCTTTGATCGCGGAGCGCCACATCTGTTGTGCGCCCGCAAACTCGCCTTGTAGGGCCTCCTCTTCGTCGTAGCTCATCGCTCTACCCGCTTCCCGAGACGTTTCTGGCCGAAGCATACGCGTTAGTGCGGTTCAGCGCTGTTTTTGGTAATTTGGGGGAACCATGGCGATCGTGCGTTCGCAGACGCCGGCCCAGGGCCTCGCCCGTCGCGAACGCACGCGGGCAATCGAGGTCGAGCTTGAGACCGCAGACGTCACCGTGGACCGTTCGCTCTTGTTCGCCGAGGATGTTGCGGCGATGGTCGGAATGACGCGGAAATGGGTCTACACCGAGACGCGCGCCGGCCGCATCCCACACGTCGCGCTCGGCCGCTACTACCGCTACCGCCGGGACTCGATCGACGCCTGGCTGCGACAGATCGAGCGGCGCAGGGCGTAGGCGCTAGCCCGAGTGCTCGCAAACGGATCGTCGCGCCAGCCTATCGGTGTTGTGAGTTCGCAACAGGTCTGCTAGCGTGCGAGCGAAGCATCCAAAGAAACAGGTTGAGGCGGCGCTCAGGCGCGCCGAGCGAGCGGGCTTTCGCGTCGAGAGCGGTCGCGGCCACTGGGGGGTCATCTACTGCCCGGGTAGCGAAGGCGCCAAGTGCCCGCCGTTCTCGGTCAACGGAACGCCGTCGAGCCCTGACAACGAGGCCAAGCGAATCGACCGCTTCGTCGCGCGCTGCCCCCACCAGAGGCCATGAACGACTACACCTTCACACTTCGCTTCCTCAGTCCCGGTCGGGACCTCGATGCGCTCTCGCTCGAGCTCTACGAGCGCATCCAAGACGCATCGCTGATGGGGCCAGACGATGACGGCTCGTTCCTGCTCGAGTTCGACCGCCACTCGGCCAGCCTGCCAAGCGCCCTCGGTGCCGCGTTCGAGGAACTGCAGCGCGCGCTACCGGAGGCGCAGATCCTGCGCGTCGAGGACGACGATCTCGCAACGATGGCCGACATCGCGGGGCGCGCCGGCCGCTCCGGCGAAAGCGTCCGCCTGCTCGTCGCCGGCAAGCGTGGACCAGGCGGCTTCCCACCGGCCGCCGGGCGCGTCGATGCTCGTACCAAGGTCTGGCGCTGGTCGGACGTCGCCGAGTGGTTCGCAGGCGCGCTCGGTGAGCCGCTACGCGACACCGACGACAGCGGCTTCCTCCAAGCGTTCAACGACGCACTCGAGCTACGCCGCCTCGCCGGCAAGCTCGGCAAGCCAGAGCAGCAGGCGCTCGCCAAGGTCCTGCCCGCCGAGCTCGCCGCCGCCTGAGCTCGCCGACCGACCGCCCGCGCCCCACCGCTGAGCAGTCCCCCCACGATCGCGCTGGCGCACGAGATCGTGCGCGTTGCCCCTGGACGGCGCTACACCGATCCTGTGACAAAAACTCGTGACAAAGTTGCATTTTGGCCCGAGTCGGGAAAAACGAAAGGCCCGCGTTTGCAGGCCTTTTGTTCGAAGCGGATGAAGGGACTCGAACCCTCGACCTTCTGCATGGCAAGCAGACGCTCTAGCCAACTGAGCTACATCCGCGGGAGACGGCGATTATAGATCGTGATGGAGGCGTAGCCCGCGGCCG
>Ga0182024_10017008_pt1 | contig 13716 bp, 9 predicted proteins | sample P32metaG_FD_120480 | JGI IMG/M metagenome (GOLD analysis project Ga0182024, IMG submission 120480) | Permafrost microbial communities from Stordalen Mire, Sweden - P3-2 metaG (Illumina Assembly) | ecosystem: Environmental > Terrestrial > Soil > Wetlands > Permafrost | place: Sweden: Stordalen... | reverse complement strand
TATGCGGACGAGTCGGTGATCGGGGTCCTTTGCCGTGCGGCGAGAGCGTCACCGCCCGTCCGACCGTCATGGACTGCCGCTGTCGATGCTTGCCGGACGCCCCTGTCCTGTCACCGCTGCGGTCACTGCGGTCACTGCGTGATTGTTCGCCCCGGCCGAACGTGGAATCGGCCGGTGGCAACACTGAAGCCCGCAGGCTCGATCTGAACGACGATTGTGCGCCCCGCGAACCGACTCCTCCCTACGAGGCGGCCCTCGCCGTCGTACATCGAGACCGTCCCGTCGGCGGACTCCGGCAGCTCCAACACGGTCGTCTTGGGTGTCGGGGCGAAGCTACGCAACAAGGCCCTGAATCCTTCCCCGCCGACGAGGACGAGGGATTCCCCTTCCGGCTGGACCATGAACCCGTTGAGCTCGGCCGTCGTCCCATCTCCGGTGTAGGCAGTATCCAGGATCGCGGACCCGGCAGCGATCTGCCGCGTAGCCGGTCCAGTCGCCATGACCAGCTCGTAGGGGTATGCCCCGGCGCCTTGGGTTCCCCCACCGCCCTCGTAGGCGGTGCCGGCGGGCAAGCCCGCCAGCCGCTGCACCGTACCGCAGGCCTGCGACGCGATCGTGCGACGGTCGAAGACCGTGAAGACAACGTACTGGTCAGCAGTGGGAAGGCTGACGTCGAGCGTGACGGCGCCCGAAGGGCCAAGCTCGACATACTGCCCGGTCCACTGGCTCTCCGCACTTACGGCCGCGGGCGTGACCAGGGTGGCGTCGCCGGACAGCTGTCCGGTGGCGGCATCGACGAGTTGCCAGGTGATCTGGGACTGTCGGCTGGAGACCATCGCCCCTTGGGCGACAAGAGGCGCGGCGTCGAGGCCGATCATCCCGAGCAGTGCACAGATCGTCGACTCGGCACCCGAGTTCATGTTGACGCCGGTCGACGAAACCCCGTCGAAGCAGACGCCAGTCGACGGATCGTACATAGGCGCTCCGAGCACATTGTTGCCGAACCACCATGATGCTGCGAAGGCGGCCAGCTCCTCGTAACCGGCTCGACCCGTCTCTTCGCTCAGCAGCAGCAGATTGTTGAAGATGCAATAGGCGCCGTAGCTGATCTGCCCGGCACCCGCGACAGGAGCCGGCAACCACTCGTTGTCCGGACCGCCCTGGATCATCAGATGCGGCGCGAACTGTGCCCCGTAGGTCAACGCCGGCTGCAGCAGCGAGGGATCCCGGAGCGCTGTGGAGGCGAGCACCAGGGCGCCCGCCATCTGATCGTTCCAAGCGTGCCAGAGTGACAGGTCGGTCACGTCAGGCAGGATCGCACCGAACGGCCAGACCATCGCCGAACCTGAAGCCATCTCGCCGATCCCGCTCGCGAGGCGGTACAGCGCCGTCTCTACTTGCTCGTCCCCGGTAGCCTCGGCATAGGCAGCGAGGCCTAGGCAGGCCTCAGACGAGGCGTCGGCTCCGCCAACGAGGAGCCATGCGGGTGTCCGCTGCCCGTTGACCTCGAGGTATGTCCCGTAGAGGTCGAGGACATCTCGGTCGAGCACGGCGAGCGAGAGCATGAAGCGTTCGGAGAGGAAGGCGGCGAACTCCGGATCGGTAGCACGAAAGGCGCTGTATCCCTCGCCGAGGGCCCAGATTGTCCGGCCAAACCAGTATGAGGGCCCGGAATCCGACGGGTTGGGGCTGTCCGGAGGCGTCGGTGTGGGGTTGAGAGTACCGTCGGGCTGCATCCACAGGACCACGTTGCCAGCGTTGGCCCCTGTCGAGGTCTGCAGGTACGTCAAGCCCCTCAACAATTGGTAGGCGGCCTGGCGACTGTGGTCGTCGCCGTGCTGGAGCCAGTGACGCACGTACACAACCGCAGCTCGAGACATGTCGTCGGCGTCGAAGGCACCCTGGCCATACGTATTGGTCGTCGCGTCATATGTCCCGCCACCGGTGACCTCGTATATCCCGGGTGACTCGTAATTGGCATACACCCACAAAACACCTATCGAAGGCTCTGTATCCAAGTTATAGGTGGTGTGACCTGCTTGGCTCGGCGGCGCAATATCCGTCCCGAGGAAGTCGAGGTGAGCGAGGTTGGCAAGCCCGCTGGAACGACCCACCTGGAGAGCGAGGCGCGCAGCGACTTCATGATCCTCGTGGCGGAGTCTGGGGGCTGCTGAGCGCTCCCAGCGACGCAGCTGGACCGGGACCATGCCCGCTCCCAGCGATGCGACGATCATAAAGCCTTTGAGCAGGTCCCGCCGATTGATCTGGGCTGCGAGTAGGTCAGATTGATTCTTCTGACCTGGTCGATTGATCGTCATTCTTTCCGCGCTTCCCCGAACCGAGCCCCCCGTCGCCCGTCTGAGCGCGCCACAAATTCGTAGATACGTGCCTTTACAAGTATCCTTACCTCATCAAAAAACCTAGACTGCTGTTAGCTCCTTTGTCAAGGAAAATATAGCTCTCGATTCAAGTTTCGAACCGTGCGCGCAACGTCCCACCGGGTTCCCGTCGAACGAAACGATCCTGCGGATACGGCCGTACTCGACGTCGTCGTGGGAGGCAGCGTCGTCGTCGTCGTCGTCGCCACCGTGGTCGTAGTGGAGTTGGACGGCGCAGTCGTCGTCGTGGAGCTTGGCGCGAGAGTTGTCGAGGTCGTTGACAGGGTCGTCGTCGTCGTGGTCGTCGTCTTCGACTTCGGCTTTGTCGTCGTGGTAGTGGAGTTGTGCGGTGGCGCCGGCGTCTTCGACCTGAGATTCGCGACGAGCAGGAGCGTGCCGATGCCGAGGACGAGCACGATGGCGACGGCGATGGCGGCGATCGCAAGTCCGCTCCGGTGACGGGATCCGGGACCGGCGAAGCTCCCGTCCGAGCTGTCCGCGCCGTAGGCGCTGGGACCGCCGGCGCCTGCCAGCGCAGCACCCTCACCGGCGGCAGCCGCCATGCCGGCGGCGCCGAGGACCATGGTGTGATCAGACGGTCCGAGCTGTCGTGTGATGTCGCTATCGGAAGCAAGCGGAGAGAGGGCGACGGTCAGGTCGTCGGTTGGCAACCGGAGAGAGCGGCCCATCTCGGCAGCCGACGTGAAGCGCTCGGTCGGGTCGGCCTGCAAGGCGTTGTCGATGACGGCGGCGAGCGCCGGATCGGTGCCGGGCCGCCGCTCGAGGACACGCTGGTAATGGCCCTCCAGCGCCGCGATGGAGACAGCGATAGAAGTGTCACCCTCGAAAGGCTTCTGCCCGGTGAGGCTCTCGTAGAGGAGCACGCCGACGGACCACAGATCGGAGCGCACTGTCGCCGGCTTGCCTTGCGCCCGCTCGGGAGCAAGGTAGCTCGGCGTGCCGAGCACGTTCATCGTCGTGGGGTCGCTGCTGAGAGAAGGATGGAACGCCTTGGCGATGCCGAAGTCCGCCACCTTGGCGACTCCGTCGTAGGTGAGGAGCACGTTCGCAGGCTTGATGTCCCGGTGGAGCACGCCTCGCGCGTGTGCAGCCGCAAGGGCGTCGAGCAGCTCACCGCCGACGCGCCTGACGCTCGCTTCATCGAGGGGCTCCCGAGCGATACGGTCGGCCAGGGTCTCGCCGGGTACGAGCTCCATCACGATGAACGCAATGTTCCCGTCCTCCCCGGCGTCGTAGACGCCGACGACGTTCGGGTGCGAGAACTTTGCGACGGCTTTGGCTTCCTCCTCGAAACGCGTCCTCAGTGCCGGATCGAGGGCGAAGTGCCCCCGGAGCACTTTGAGGGCGACGGGCCGGGCGAGCCGCTCGTCGGTGCCGCGGTACACCTCGGCCATGCCGCCTCGGCCGATGATCGCCCCAACGCGATACCTCCCGGCCAGCAGTTGGCCGTTGGCGAGCTGCTCGCCCGGCATGTCAAGGTCCAACGGTTGACGCCTTCCTGGCTCGCTTCCTCTTCGGCAGAGCGTTTCCCTGCCCTAGGTTCCGGATATCACGTACCCTGGCCCGGCGGACCCAATGCACAGTCTCACTCGTTCGCATCGTACGGCCTCACCGACGTACGGTCACCGGGACAGGTACGGTGACCGCGACCGGTACGGTCACCGGGACAGGTCACGCGGCGGAGGGGGCGGTGCATGAATCAGGAAAAGCTGGCCGTCACGTCGTCCGGCTCGAGGGGCGGGACCCGCGGGATCCGGCGTTGGCTCCGTTGGCCCGACGTCCTCGTGCCGGCGCTGCTCATGCTTGCGGTGGCTGTGCCCACCATGGCGATCGAAGAGGACTGGCACGGCCGCCCCATGATCGACCAGGGAACGCCGCTTGCGCTCGTTGCCGGCTGCCTGGTGGCGGTCGCTTTCCTCGCCGGCGGGGCCGTGGCAGGGCGTCGACGTCCGTCCGCCGCGGCCGGGAACGCTACCGCCGCCGCCGCCGTAGCGGTTGCCGTGCTGCTGGTGGGGGCGGTTTCTCGCAGGCTCTGGTTCGCCCACGAGGGAGTGCCAGGTGCTGTCGCACGGCTTTGGTGCCTCGGCGTCCTCGCTTCATTCCTACTGAGCGCGGTGGGATCGCAGCTCGGCCGCCTGCTCGCGCGGGACCGGCGCGAAGAGGTGCACGCAAGGGGCTCGGGAGAGCACAGCGGGTCGTGACGACTCGCGGGTCGGAGCGACCACAGCGCTACGGCAGTGTCGCCCGTTTCGGTCCGTTTGGCCCGACGATGGCTTTCATGGCCGCGTAGACCGTCGGCGGTCGTACGACGGTGAGCTCCACGAGCGGGTCCGTCCACGTGAGCGGAACCGGCTCCCCCACGGTGAAGAGGTGCTCCCCGTCGACCCAGACCGTCCCGACGTCAGGCAGGACGGCCAGCCGAGCTCCGCGTGCAACCCAACGGAGCTTCGGATACAGCGGCGTCGACTGCCGGAAGGCCCGGGAGATCCGTCGCGTACCCCAGGCGTGCTTGGGAAGGTAGTGCTCGAGCGGTTGTGGCTTCGCGACGCAGACGAACACCCCCCCTTCGCCAAGGTCCCCGTGAACCGAGCGGAGATCAGCATCGCTCACGTCACCCGATCCGACGAGATCGAAACGTCCCATACAGATGACATACCAGTCGGCCTTACCGACGAGCCGGAGCGCCTTCGGACGCCGTTGCTGGTCGAGCAAGCCTCCCGGCAGGTGGATCATTGCAGGCTCCATCTGATCGGCATACCCCTCATCTTTCCCGCGAGACGCACCGCGTGCGAGGCTGGCCGGACGACGCGAACGCGTGGGAGTATCCCCCACAGGGGCTAACCGGTCGGGTACCGTCGCTGGTGCAATCGCCGCCAGGAGGACGCGCTCTATGACGAGCACCGAAACCCGAGGAACCAAGCGATAGTGGCCGGACCCGCCAGACATACGCGCGCGGGTGCTGTGCGGCGCTTCGGTGCCAAAGTGGGCTCAGCATGGCGCCACGCCAATCCGCGGGGCCGGGTCGTCTTCGCCGGCACGGGTGTCGTGATCTTGGCGCTGGTCGTCACCGGGATCACCTTCGCGTTCGCCTCGAATCCGGCTCCTCACAAGGCCGCCGATCCGACGACGGTGACGACGCTCGGAACGACGACCTCCACACGGCCGAAGCCCCACGTCGTCACGTCCCACGTCTGCCCGTTGACGGGAACCCTTGCTCCGCACGGCCTGATCCCGCAGCGGCCGGCTCTCGGCGTGAAGATCGGGAATGACCCGAGCTCGCGACCCCAGAGCGGCCTGTTGACCGCCGACATCGTCTACGACGAGATGGCGGAGGGCGGGATCACTCGCTACCTCGCCATCTTCCAGTGTCATGTTCCCGTCGCCATCGGGCCAGTCCGCTCGGTGCGCTGGGACGATTGGCACCTCCTCCAGTCCTACGGGCATCCGATCCTGTCGTTCTCGGGCGGCATCGACCAGTGGGACCAGGTTGTTGCCAGCCTCCCCTGGCTGTTCGACGCCAACGGCTCCGAAGGCACAACGATCAGCGCCTACTACCGGACAAGCGACCGGGTCCCGCCCTGGAACTACTACACCTCCGGCAAGGCGCTGTGGGCCTTGGACCCCAAGCACACGCCACCGCCTCCTCAGTTCACGTACTCGAAAGCGCCACCGCCAGGAACCGGGCCGGCGGTGGGAGCGACGATTGACGGATTCGCCACAGGGTCGGACGTCGACTGGACCTGGAACCTCAGGTTGCAAGGGTGGTTGCGCTCGTTGGACGGCGTGCCGGATGTCGACGCCACCGGCCCCCAACTGCGGGCGACCAATGTGATCATCGAGGAGGTGCCGACCCGACCGGGGCCTTATGCCGAGTCCGGCACCGTGCCGGACGTTGAGAGCCTCACGCAAGGAAGTGGGCGGGCGTGGATCCTCCGCAACGGCGGCGTCGAAACCGGGACCTGGAGCTGCGCCGCCTACGGTGACATCACCAAATACCGCTTCCCGAACGGCAAGACGATGAGCCTCGCCCCCGGCAGCACGTGGATCGAAGTCGTGCCGAGCCAGGGCTACCCAGTCCAGATCCGTCGCTGATCGACAGGACGCCTTCGGTCACGACGGCGCTCGGACAGGCATGGCAGACTCCCCCAGTCGGATCGACGAAGGGGTGTGGTTCCATGAAAATGCTGCTTGTCGGCGCGGGAGGGGTCGGGGAAGCTGCGGCGGTGATGGCGGGGGGACGCGGGTACCTGGACGAGCTCGTCGTCGGCGACATCGCAGTGGCCCGCGCCGGCGCGGTGGCCGCCCGCGCGACTGCCGCCGGTAAGAACACGCCTGCCGAGGGCGTACAGCTCGACGCCGGCGACCCCAAGGCCATCGCGGAGCTGGCGAGGGCCAAGGGCGTGGACCTGATCTTCAACGCCTGCGACCCTCGCTTTGTCCCGAGCATCTTCCAGGCGGCGATCGATGCCGGCACGGACTACCTCGACATGGCGATGTCGCTCTCCCTTCCGCATCCGGAGGTGCCGTACGAGCAAGTCGGGACGATCCTCGGCGAGCAGCAGTTCGCAGCGCACGACCGGTTCGTTGAATCCGGCCATCTCGCTCTCGTCGGCTGCGGCGTCGAACCGGGCTTGTCCGACGCGTTCGCCCGCTACGCCTCCGACAACTTGTTCCAATCGATGGACGAGGTCGGTGTCCGCGACGGCGCCGATCTCGTCGTCGAGGGCTACGACTTCGCGCCGACGTTCAACATCTGGACGACGATCGAGGAGTGCCTGAACCCGCCCGTCATCTTCGAGCGCGACCGGGGCTGGTTCACGACAGAGCCGTTTTCCGAGCCCGAAGTCTTCGACTTTCCCGAAGGCATCGGTGAGATCGCATGCGTGAACGTCGAGCACGAGGAGGTTCTTCTCATCCCCCGCTGGCTCGAGGTCGGCCGCGCGACCTTCAAGTACGGGCTCGGAGACGAGTTCATCGGCGTGCTCCAGACCCTGCACAAGCTCGGGCTCGACTCGACCAAGCTGGTCACCGTCCGTGGGCAACAGGTGTCGCCTCGCGATGTCGTGGCAGCCTGCCTGCCGGATCCGGCCACCTTGGGGGACAAGATGAGCGGCCGCACCTGCGCCGGTACGCACATCCGGGGGACGGGCAAGGACGGCAACTACCGGCAGGTGTACCTCTACCACGTCTCCGACAACGCCGAGACGATGGGGCGTCACGGTTGCCAGGCCGTCGTGTGGCAGACGGCAATCGCCCCGGTGGCGGCCCTGGAGCTGCGGGCCAACGGCGAGTGGCAGGGCTCAGGCGTGCTCGGGTGCGAGGCGTTCGACGCCGTACCGCTGCTGGACATGTTCAACGAGTACGGCGAGCCATGGCACCTGCGGGACGAGACGCCGGCCTGACTCACGACCCTGCGGGGACCACCTGCGGCAAGTTCGACACCGACGGGATGAGGCTGCCGGCGGGTCCTTGCCCGAAGAGCCAGAGCAGGTTGCCCGTGATCTTCTGCATGACGTCGGCCGCGCATGCCTTGGAGCTGTTCGGGCACGGAGTGAGGCTGTAGATCCAGTTGTTGTCGCCGGTGTCGAAGACACCGGCTTTGCTGGATGCCGTCGTGTAGTACGTCGCGTCCGAGTAGGTGTCCCGTCCCCACTGGCCATCCTCGGTCTGCACCTGCGACAACCGGATGGGCGAGTGACCGAGAACCTGGAGGTCGGAGGGCATCGGCCAGGAGGTCGAGACGTGGTCGAAGTCGGCCTGTACCACGCCTGGGACTGCGGAACCGTCGTGCAGACCGGTTCCTTTGAAGATCCAGGCATTTGCGTCTTCGACGACGAAGGGCGCGGACGGCGTTCCGGGTTCGAGGTAACCGGCGTACATCTCCCCGACGAAGCCGCTCTCGGGCCAATCCGCCGGCGGGGAGTACCAGGCGTTGCCGGTGACCTCGAGCGGGCTCGCCTTGCCGTTGAGCGGATCCTCGCTCGAGTCGCGATAGTCGACCAGCTCCCGATCGGGCCCGCGAGCTGATGCCTGCAGGCGGACGTGACGCAGCACTGCACTCGCCCCAAAAAACACCATGTTCACGCCGTGATCCTGCGCTCGTTGGGCGGCGAGGCGCTCGGTGAGGGACCAGCATTCATCGTGGCCGAGCGACAGGAGCGTCCGGTGCTGCATCAGGATCGATGGATGCTGCTCGACGGTGAGGTCGTCGGCATAGCTGACGTCGAGACCTTGCTGCTCCATGAGGCGCAGCAAGGGGAACTCGTTGCTGAGGAAATCGGCGGCTCCGTCTCCTACGGCCATGGGCCGGTCGAACGATACGACCCGCGCCCGGTTGCACGGCGGGTAGGTGGCCGCGCAGGTCCCGAGCCCTTGGTAGAAGTCATAGCCGCCAAAGGTGTTCCAGGCCTGCTCGGTGTACACGCTCCCCTTGAAGAGGTATGCCGAGTGGCTCGACGGATCCCAGATCGTCAGCAGGATGTAGCTCTGCTCGTTGCCGCTGCCAACAAGCTTCAGCAAGTACTCGCCGGGCAGGAAGGCCGACGTGAGCAAGACAGTGAGGGAGGGTTTCCAGTTATCGCACGCCACCATGTTGGTTCCCGGTGTCACTGGGCACGGTGGCTGCAGGTGCCCGGCTACTTGCCGGGACGTCCACACGAGACGGCCACCCTTGCCCGCGTAATAGCCCATGCGGTAGGCCTCCACGAGAAACCGCGGAGCCGTGCTGCTCACGTAGAGCACCACCCGGTTGCCCGCCGCCGCGTAGGTGACGCCGGCGAAACCTTCGATCGAGCCGCTATGAGGTTGACGCCTGATCTGCCACGAGGACGTGCCCGGGAGCTTGTTCTCCGCGATCACCCACGACGCCTCCTCGCCGTAGGGACCGAGGAAGCTGCGGCTGTCGGCGGGATTGGGGACGGAGGTGACGGGTTTCTTGCTCGGCGCGACCGACGGCTTCGTGGTCGTGCTGGTCTGGTGTGACGCCGAGCTGCCGGCGCCGAGGCCGACCGTGACGATCGTGACCACGAGCGCGATCACCAGGAGCGCCCCGCCGGCGATGAGCACGGCTCGACGGTTGCGCATCGTTTCGATCATACAAAGCGAGGTTCCGCATCCCGAGGCGGCCCCTCGCTCGCCGGCCGCTCAGGGTCAGTCGAGCGCGCTCATCACATGCTTGATGCGGGTGTAGTCCTCGAACCCGTACATCGAGAGGTCCTTGCCGTAGCCGGAGTGCTTGAACCCGCCGTGAGGCATCTCGGCGACGATGGGGATGTGGGTGTTGATCCACACGCAGCCGAAGTCGAGCCGCCTCGCCATCCGCATGGCCCGTCCGTGGTCCTTCGTCCACACGCTGGAGGCGAGCCCGTACTGAACGCCATTCGCCCACGCCAGCGCCTCGTCCTCGTCGGAGAAACGCTGCACCGTGATCACCGGCCCGAATACCTCGTTCTGGATCATCTCGTCGTCCTGGCGCAGTCCGGACACGACCGTCGGCTCGAACAGGTATCCCCGGTCGCCTACGTGGTGGCCGCCGTGGCGCACCTCGGCGTGCGACGGCACCCTCTCGAGAAACCCGCTCACCCTCTCGAGTTGGCCGGCGTTGTTGAGCGGGCCGAAGAGCGCGTCCTCGACCTCGGGGCCCCCGGTGACGGTGCCTTCCGCCTGGGTGACCAGGGCGGACACGAAGTCGTCGTGGACGCCGGGGCCGGCGAGCACCCTCGTGGCCGCAGTGCAGTCCTGGCCGGCGTTGAAGTAACCGGCGATGGCGATTGCCTCTGCGGCCTTCTCGATGTCGGCATCGTCGAAGACGATCACCGGTGCCTTACCGCCGAGCTCGAGATGCACGCGCTTCAAGTCATGAGCGGCCGACTCGGCGACCTCCATGCCTGCTCGGATCGAGCCGGTGACGGACACCATCGCCGGTGTCGGGTGGGCGATGAGAGCTCGCCCGGTGTCGCGGTCACCGCACACGACGTTGAAGACGCCTGGCGGCAAGTGCTCGCCCATGATCTCGGCCATGAGAAGGGTGGACGCAGGCGTCGTGTCCGATGGTTTCAAGACAGAGGCGTTCCCCGCCGCGATCGCCGGCGCCCACTTCCATACCGCCATCATCAAGGGGTAGTTCCACGGCGTCACCTGGGCGCAGACGCCGATCGGCTCGCGCCGGATCATCGAGGTGTGACCGGCCAGGTACTCGGCTGCGGCACGCCCTTCCAGCACCCGGGCCGCTCCCGCGAAGAAGCGGATCTGGTCGACCATCGGGGGAATCTCCTCCGAAAGGGTCAGCCCGAGGGGCTTGCCGGTGTTCTCGCTCTCGACGTTGACGAGGTCCTGTGCTCGGGCCTCGAGGGCGTCGGCGATCCTGAGCAGTGCCAGGCTCCGCTCCGACGGGGTCGTGTCCCGCCATGTCTCAAAGGCGGCCGCGGCGGCCGCGAACGCGATGTCGACGTCCTCCGCGCCGGACACCGGCGCCTCGGCGTAGGCCTCTCCGGTGCTCGGGTTGATCACCTCGCTCGTGCGCCCGGACTTCGCATCGACGAACTCGCCGTTCACGAAGTTCTGCAGGCGGCGCAACTCCGTTCCGTTCTCGTTTGACATGGAGCGATCCTCGCAGACCTACAGCCAGTCGACAAGCGGTATCTTGCGCTGAGCACCACTGATTCAGTCGATTGCAACGGTGATTACCAAGGATTCCGTGGCGCGGTGCTGCCAGCTCGTGCACGCGAGGACACCGGATTCTGCGGGATATCGGAGAATTCCCCCAAGGGGCCCACAGACGCTGTCGGTACACCTGAAGTAGCCGGTACTCGGTGTGCCGGCCAGAAAGAGAGGTAACACATGCGACACAATCGACTTGGCCTCGCCGTCGCCGGTCTCGCCGTAGTTGGCGGGACCGCCGGCGTCGGGGCTGCCGTCGCAGGTGCGCAACCCGCTCGCGCGACACAGAGCGTGACGAAGGCGGCGACGAGCACGAAGGCGACGACCGCAAAACCGGTCGTCGCCACCGCAGCTCCCGCCCGGATCCAGTACGTGCCGTTGGGTGCTCCCATGCTCAGCTCGAGCCCCAGCTCGAGCTCAACGTCGAGCACCACACATAAGTGCACGAACATGGGCTCTGGTTCCAGCTCGACGAAGACGGGTTCGTCCAGCTCGACATCGTCCACGACAGCGTCAAGCGCAACGGGCTCCTAACCGAGGCCAGAGGCCGGCCACCCGCTCTGCCCCGGGCGGGTGGCCGGCCCTCGGGCGCGCTCGCCCCGGCGAAACGGGGTCCGACCCGCGATGCTTGTCGTCGCCGCCAATGCGTCTGCGATGCTTGATGGTCGAAAGCGGCATGAGCCGGGAGGGGTGATTGCGTGGCAGTACGGGTCCGGGTGCTCGGGCCAATCGAGGTGACCACGGCCGATGGGTCGGTGGCGGTGATGGGTCGCCAGGGTGCCCTCCTCGCCATCCTCGCCGCCCGCCCCGGTGCGGTGGGGTCCGCCGATCGGCTGGTCGACGGCCTGTGGGGCGAGCAGTTGCCAGACGATCCGAGCAACGCGCTGCAGGGTGTGGTTTCCCGCCTGCGGTCCCGGTTCGGTGGAGGCCTGATCGAAACCCGGGCCTCGGGCTATCGCCTCGGGGTCCCGCCCGACGAGGTAGACGCGCTGCGGTTCGAGGAGCTCCTCAGCAAGGCCGACGAGGCGCTGGCGTCGGTCGCGGTCAGCCTGATCGACGAGGCGCTGGCGCTGTGGCGAGGTCAGGCGTTCGGCGAGCATGCCGATCTCGAGCCGTTGCGGGCCGAGGCGTCGCGTCTCGAGGAGCTGCGGCTGGTCGCGTCAGAGCGCCGCCTCCGTCGCCTCGTCGAGCTGGGACGGCTCGACGAGGCCATCTCCGGCCTCGAGGCCTTCGTGGTCGACTACCCGCTCCGGGAACGCGCCCTCGGCGCGCTGATGGAGGCGCTGGCACGCTCCGGCCGCAAGACCGAGGCGCTGCGGCGCCTGAGCGCCTACAGATCGATGCTGGCCGAGGAGTCCGGCCTGGAGCCGTCGGTTCCACTGCTCGATCTCGAGCTGGCCATCCTCACCGATGCGCTCGACCGGCCAGCCGACCGGGCCGACCGCCCGAGGGCGGTGCCGCCGACGTCGTCGGCGCCATTGTTCAAGATGCGGCTGCGTTCCTTCGAACGTGCACCAGAGGAACGGGTCACCTACGGCGAGGTGGGCGACGGCGGCCCGATGGTGTTCCTGCCCGGCTGGTTGTCCCGGCTGGATGAGTACAGCAGCGGGACCGACCCGCGCGGTCGTCTGGTGGCGAAGCTGGCCGAGCGCATGCGGGTCATCGCCTACGACCGTTACGGCACCGGGATGTCAGCCGGGCCGGTCACCGACTTCTCCCTCGAGAGCAGTGTCGAGGAGCTGCTCCATCTGCTCGACGCGATCGATGAAGAGGACGTGACACTGTTCGCGTCCAGCTGCTCGAGCCCGGTCGGCGTCGCAGTCGCCACGCGCGACTCGCGGGTCGCGCGGGTGGTGGTGCTGTGCGGGTTCGCCTGCGGCCCAGCCGTGTTCCACAACCGAGCGGTGACCGACTCGATGCTGTCGATGGTTCGCTCCGGATGGGGTATGGGGTCGCGGGTGCTGGCCAACTTGCTACTGCCGGACGGGGAGGACGAGGCCGCTTTCGCCCGGTTCCAGCGCCGGGCGGCTACCCCCGAGGTGGCCGCCGGCTTCATGAGCCAGATGTACTCGGCCGACGTGAGCGGCCTCTTGGCCACGGTCCGTCAGCCGGCCCTGATCATTCACTACCGAGATGACCCGGCCATCCCGGTGGCCGGAGGTCACCAGCTGGCCCGCGGCCTCCCGCATGCCGAGCTCATCCTGCTCGAAGGCTCCTACCATCTCCCACCGGCGAAGGACGTCGATCGCATCGCTGAGGCGACGTTCGCCTTCTGCGAGACAGGCTGACGCCAGCGCGCCGACAGCGCCACGCCAGGTCGCGGTGTCACCATCGCCGTCATGACGACCACAACTACCGCTTTTGAAGCCAATCCGGTGCGGGGCCCGTTCAACGCCGCCTTCTTCACGGTGATGGGCGGCTATCTCGACTGGCTGATGCGCAGCCGCAAGCAGCGTGTCTTCGCCGACCTGCCGGGTGAGATCGTCGAGCTGGCACCGGGGGTCGGAGCCAACCTCCGGTACCTCCCCCCGGGCACCCGGGTGATCGCGGTCGAGCCCAACCCGGCCATGCACGCCCGACTGCGGGCACGGGCCGCTCGCCACAAGATCGAGCTGGAGCTCCACGATGTGGTTGGCGAACGACTCGATCTTCCTGACGC
>Ga0182024_10017007_pt1 | contig 13717 bp, 13 predicted proteins | sample P32metaG_FD_120480 | JGI IMG/M metagenome (GOLD analysis project Ga0182024, IMG submission 120480) | Permafrost microbial communities from Stordalen Mire, Sweden - P3-2 metaG (Illumina Assembly) | ecosystem: Environmental > Terrestrial > Soil > Wetlands > Permafrost | place: Sweden: Stordalen... | reverse complement strand
TTTCCTCAGCGACCTTAGGGCTAACTAAGAATGCCCTTGGTTCAACCGCCGGATGCGGAAAACCGCATGTCCGGTGGTGTGGGAGGGTGGCGGGGCGCAATCCCCGTCACTCGACCCGATCGCCCCCGTCCCCTCCGCTACTGGATCCGAAATCGAGCCGAAGCCGAATAAGCCCGCGGCGGCCCGTCGCTGGTGAACCAGCCTTGCACGACGTAACTGCCGCGCGGCAATTTAATCAGCGGCACGTTGATGACGTACTCCTTCTGATCCTGTATCTCCAGCTCCAAGACGACCTGCGGAAAAACTCTTCCGCGCGACCACAGAAGCACCACCTTGCCGTCGCCATCGCGGACCTCCAGGTCATACATCTGGCCGCTGGAGAAACTCAGAACTCCGGGGTTGCCCGGATCGCTGTTGCGGATACTCAGGCGCGCTGTGAGCGTGTCGGCGACCGCATAAACTGCGCGGTCTAGCTCTAAATCCGCCGATAATTCGCCTTGAGACATGGGCTAGATCGCCAATCAGGCGTAAAAATCCTTGGACCACGCATGGCGCTTCAGAAGCTGCAAAGTCGCCGCGTCCAGCGGGCCTTTTTCAGAGACCGCCGCGTTCCTCTCGACATTTCGAACCGTTCGCATACCCGGTATTACGGTGGACACTGCCGGATCGGAGATGCTGAAACGTAGCGCGATTTCGGCCAGCGATCCGGCCTGCGCGCCCAAGTCTTTTTGTAAAGCAGCAACGTGTTCGACCACTTGCTTCTTGCGGTCGCCCCGGAAATAAAACGCGCGAAACTCCTTTGGATCGAAAACCGTTTCTTCCGTGATGCTGCCCGCGAGGCTCCCTTCATCGAAGGGTACGCGCGCCAGCACGCCGACATTCTTCTCCTTGGCAAGTGGAAAAAGGTTTTGCTGAGGCGTCTGGTCGAAAATGTTGTAGATCACCTGCACCGCGTCCACCAATCCGGTGCGGATCAGTTCCAGCGCGGAATCGGGCTGATGATCGTTGATGGACACGCCCACCGCCCTCACTTTGCCGGCGGTTTTTAATTCCTCAAAAGCGCGCCGCCATTCTTCGCGATGGAGCCAGTCGGGATTCCAGACGTGCAATTGCTGCAGATCGATGGCGTCCACTTTGAGGTTTCGTAAGCTGGTCTCGGTGCATCGCAGGATGTAGTCGTAGGGGAAAACGTCTTCGATCCCGATCCCCGGCCTCGCGGGCCAGAGCCGATTCTTGGGCGGCGCCTTGGTTGCGATATACATCCGGTGTGTGGCGTCGCGGATGATCTTGCCCACCAGCTTCTCGCTATGGCCGTCACCGTAGGCTAGCGCCGTGTCGATGAAGTTGTAACCCAGCTCCATGGCCCTCCGCACTGCGCGCATGGATTCGTCGTCGTTGCCTCCCAGCCACTGCGTTCCACCGATGCCCCAGGCGCCAAATCCGATTTCACTGATCTCAAATCCTGTTCTGCCGAGCGTCCGGTGTTTCATCCTGCACCTATGATAATGAATCGAGCATCAAACGAATGCGACGGCGGAGGAGTTCATGACGGCCCAACATCAGGTGGTGATTCTCGGCGGAGGGTTCGGCGGCTTGTATGCGGCCAAAGCGCTAAAGAAAGCGCCGGCGCAGGTTACCCTTCTCGATCGCCGCAATTTTCATCTCTTTCAGCCGCTGCTCTATCAAGTGGCCACCGGATCGCTGTCGCCTGGCGAAATTGCATCGCCCCTGCGGCGCGTGCTGCACAACCAGCAGAATACCCGCGTGCTGCTGGGCGAGGCCGTGGACCTGGATGCCGCCGGACGCCGCGTGATCCTCGCCGATGGAGAAGCGAAGTATGACACGTTGATCGTCGCTACCGGTTCCACCGATTCCTATTTCGGCCACGACGAGTGGAAGCGTACCGCGCCCGGCCTCAAAACCATCGAGGAGGCGACCGAAATTCGCAGCAAGATTCTGTATGCGTTCGAAGAGGCCGAGAAGGAAACCGATCCGGAAAAGCAGCGAGCCTGGCTGACGTTTGTAATCGTCGGCGCTGGAGCAACCGGCGTCGAGCTGTCCGGCGCGTTGGGCGAAATCGCGCACGAATTATTGCACCGGGACTTCCATTCCATCGATTCGAGGAATGCGAAGATTTTGTTGCTCGAGGGCGGCCCGCGCGCGCTCCCGTCCTATCCGGCTGATCTTTCTGCGAAAGCGGAGGCATCCTTGATCCGGCTGGGAGTAACGCCGCGCACCAACGTGATGGTGACGGGAATCGACGATGCCGGCGTTACGGTGAAAACGCCCCAAGGCGACGATCGGATCGGGGCGCGAACGGTCATCTGGGCGGCCGGCGTACGGGCGTCCGGTTTTGGAGAGGTGCTGAAGCAGCGCGCCGGAGCCCAGCTCGACCGCGGCGGCCGCGTAACGGTCAGTGGCGATCTCAGCGTGCCGGGACATCCGGAGATTTTCGTGATCGGCGACCTGGCCCACGTCGAGCAAAACGGCAAGCTGCTGCCCGGGGTGGCGCCGGTAGCCATGCAGCAAGGCGGATATGTCGCCAGGCAGATCCAGAAGCGGCTCAGCGGTCAGACGGAGGGCGCCGCCTTCCGCTATTTCGACAAGGGCAGTTTGGCCGTAATCGGACGCGCGTCAGCGGTGGCTGAGATCGGCGGGCTGCATATTTCGGGCGTGCTGGCGTGGCTCACGTGGCTGTTCGTGCACTTGATGTACCTGGTGGAATTTTCCAACCGCGTGCTGGTCTTTATTCAGTGGGGATTTCTATACATCACCTACAACCAGGGCGCCCGCCTGATTACCGGAACTAGTGACACAGTGGGGCGGACCCCCTGGTCCGCAGCCGACCCCCCGGTCGGCTAGCCTTTTATGCCCCCCCAGCAGTGGGGCGGACCCCCTGGTCCGCAGCCGACCCCCCGGTCGGCTAGTCTTTTATGCCCCCCCCAGCAGTGGGGCGGACCCCCTGGTCCGCAGCCGACCCCCCGGTCGGCTAGTCTTTGCTGAGAATTCCACTATGCTGAGGCAACCACTCTGGTGTGACACTTTACCGGCGGCGACTTGCCCACATATTTGAAATAGGACGGCCCAGTTTCCTTACCTGGTGTCTCCACGATAGTCTGCCGGCCAACCGATTTTTCCAGACCGGCGCCCTCAGCTCTGGCCGCGCATTTGTCGCCATGGACCGGCTGCTGGACGAACCCCGCAGTGGAGCTTTTTTCCTGCGCCAGCCGAACATCGCAGATATGGTCATGGAAGCCATCCAATACAACGCGGCCGTTCTCAAGCACTATCTGCTGCATGCTTTCGTGGTCATGCCAAATCACGTGCATTTGTTGGCCACTCCCGCCGTGACACTGCCCCAACTCACAAAATCTTTGAAGGGCATTACGGCTAAACGCGCCAATGTACTACTGGGATCAACCGGAGATCCGTTTTGGCAGGACGAGAGCTACGATCACCTGGTGCGGCATGAGCGGGAATTCGAGAGGATTCGGAACTATATTGAAGCGAATCCGGTGCGGGCCGGGCTGGTGAGAGAAGCCAGCCGGTGACTATAGATGGTCAAGCGCTTGACGGCGGCCAAGGTTCGCCCGCGAATCGGCGGCCAAGGGTCGCCCGCGCGAATCGGCGGCCAAGGGTCGCCCGCGCGAATCGGCGGCCAAGGTTCGCCCGCGCGAACTAGCGACCGGGGGGTCGCTTGCGGACCAGGGGTCCGCCCCACTAAGTGCTCAAATCTCTAAGCCACGATAGAATAGTAACAGCCTCCATATGATCGATCAGGTCCTGGCGAAAATCTTCGGCACCAAGAACGAACGCGAAGTTAAACGCATTCGTCCGATTGTTGCTGCCATCAATGACCTCGAGCCGCAGATGCAGCAGCTTTCCGACGCCGATCTGGCCCAGAAGACCGTCGAGTTCAAACAGCGCGTCGCCAATGGTGAGTCGCTCGACGATCTCCTGATCGAATCCTTCGCCGTGTGCCGCGAAGTTGGCCGGCGCGTGCTGAACATGCGCCATTTCGACGTACAACTGATCGGCGGCATCTTCCTGCATCGCGGCAAAATCGCCGAAATGCGCACCGGTGAAGGAAAAACGCTGGTCGCAACCTTGCCGGTTTACTTGAACGCGCTGAGCGGCCTGGGCGTGCACGTGGTCACCGTCAACGACTATCTGGCTAAGCGCGATTCCGAGTGGATGGGCCGCATCTACAAGTTCCTGGGCATGTCCGTGGGCGTCATTGTCCACGATCTGGATGACGAAGAGCGCCGCCAGAGCTACGCCTGCGATATCACCTACGGCACCAACAACGAGTACGGCTTCGATTATCTGCGCGACAACATGAAGTTCCGGATTGATGATTGCGTGCAGCGCGGCCACAACTTCGGGATCGTCGACGAAGTGGATTCGATCCTGATCGACGAGTCGCGCACGCCGCTGATCATTTCCGGACCGAGCGAAGAATCCACCGACAAATATTACAAGATCAACCGCATCATCCCTAAGCTCGTGCGTGGCGAGGAAATCAAGGGCAAAGAGCCGGGCGAGAGCTACACCACCGGCGATTACACGGTCGACGAGAAGCATCGCAGCGCCGCCCTCACCGAAGAGGGCATTGCGAAAGTAGAAAAGCTTCTGGGCTGCGGCAACCTCTACCAGCCCGAGAACTGGACCATCCTGCACCATGTGCAGCAGGCCCTCAAGGCGCACGTCCTGTTCCTGCGCGACAAAGATTATCTGGTGCAGGACGGCCAGGTGATTATCGTCGACGAATTCACCGGCCGCGTGATGCCTGGCCGCCGCTGGAGCGACGGCTTGCACCAGGCCATCGAAGCCAAGGAAAACGTGAAGATCGAGCGCGAGAACCAGACCCTCGCCACCATCACGTTCCAGAACTACTTCCGCATGTACAAAAAGCTGGCCGGCATGACCGGTACGGCCGAAACGGAAGCCGCCGAGTTCGACAAGACCTATAAGCTCGACGTGGCGGTGATCCCCACCAACCGCCAGATGATTCGTAATGAATTTCAGGACGTCGTCTACCGCACCGAGGATGAGAAATTTCGCAACGCGGCCAAGGAGATCCAAGGCCTGTACGAAAAAGGCCAGCCGGTGCTGGTAGGGACCATCTCCGTAGAAAAATCCGAGCGGCTTTCCAATTCGTTAAAGAAGATGGGCGTCAAGCATGAAGTCCTGAACGCCAAGAATCACGAGCGCGAAGCGTTTATCGTCGCGCAGGCCGGCCGCAAGGGAGCCATCACAGTCTCGACCAACATGGCCGGCCGAGGCACCGATATTCTGCTGGGCGGCAATCCGGAGTTCCTCACCAAAGAGTATCTGAAGAAGGAAAACAAGGATCCGGATCTGCTTCAGACCAGCCCGGTTGGATCCCCGGAACGCGCCGAATGGGACGCGGTCTTCTCGCGGTTCAAATCCGAGACCGCGGTCGAGCACGATGAAGTAGTGGCGCTGGGCGGTCTGCACGTGCTGGGCACCGAGCGTCATGAATCGCGCCGCATCGATAACCAGCTCCGCGGACGCGCCGGACGCCAGGGCGATCCCGGCAGCTCGCGCTTCTACCTCTCGCTGCAAGACGACCTGATGCGCATCTTCGGCGGCGAACGAATGCAGAACCTCATGCTGCGGCTAGGCATGGAGGAAGACGTCCCCATTGAGTCGAAGATGATCTCCAAGCGCATCGCGGCTTCTCAGAAAGCCGTTGAAGCGCAGAACTTCGCCGCCCGCAAACACCTGCTCGAGTATGACGACGTCATGAACAAGCAGCGCCAGGCTGTCTATGGCATGCGGCGCCACTTGCTGGAGGGGCAGGACCAGAGAGAGCGCGTCCACGAAATCATCGAAGGCATTGTCGCCACCTTCATCGACATGCGCTGCCCGGAGCGTACGCATCCCAGCACCTTCGATCTGACTGGACTGCAATCGGATGTCTTATCCTCCTTCGGCCTGAAGATCGATATTGAAGAGCTGCAAGGGATGGCGCGCCAGGAGATCGAGACTCACATCTATGATCTGCTGATCGCCCGCTACAAGGAAAAAGAGGACCTGATCGGCGCCGAACACATGCGCGACGCCGAGCGTTTCGTCATGCTCAACGTCATCGATAACCAGTGGAAGGACCACTTGTTGTCGATGGATCACCTTAAAGAAGGCATCGGGCTGCGCGGCTATGGGCAAAAAGATCCGCTGATCGAGTACAAGAAAGAATCGTTCCAGATGTTCCAGGACATGATGGATCGCATCGAGGACGAGACCATCCGATTCCTGTTCTTCCTGCAGGTGACCACCGGCCCCGGCCCAGCCGGCCAAGCTCAGCCTGTGCTGCCGTTCTCACCCGATGGCGATGAAGAAGAAGAGGAAGAAGAGGACGCCGAAGAAGCTCTGGTTGGCGCCAATGGCGAGCAGCGCCGCGCGGCGCAAAACGTGGTGGAAGATTTCACGCGTAACGTCCAGCGCAAAAAAGACAAGGAAATGGCCGAACTGCAATTCGTAGGCGGCAGCGGCACGGCTACCGAGAAAAAGCAGGCCGTTTCCGCGAAGAAAGCCGGCCGCAACGATCCCTGCCCGTGCGGCAGCGGCAAAAAGTACAAGAAATGTCACGGAGCCTGATCCTCGCCATTTTATTCGCAGCCTCCGCCCATGCCGCCATCTGGCCGGAGCATTTAGGAATCTACGACCGGCGGTCGGTCGAAGCAACGCAAGTCCCCACCGATGAGAACGGCCGCGAGGCATCCGAACGGGCCGATTACGGGCGGTTTCAAGTAACGGCCACGGTTTACAAGGACTCTACCGGCGCCTATGCCGGCTGGTTGGAAACCGATGGAAATCCGCTGCAGGTGGGCAATTATGTGATCGCTTGCACCGGAAACTGCCCCAAAAATCTGCCCGAACTGGCCGAAGCGCTGCCCCAGGTTTCGCATGCTCCCCTGCCGGTTTTGGGCAGCTACTTTCCTGCCAACAACTTGATTCCGCACTCCCAGCGCTACATCCTCGGCCCGGCCGGACTGGCGCAAAATGCGCCCCAAATCCCTGAATCGGCTGTAGCTTTCCAGTTCGGAACCGAAGGCGAAATCGCCCGCTATAGCGTTTTACCAAACGAACCCAAGAACTCTACCACCGTAGCCATTTTTTCGTATCCTACCCCCCAGATCGCCCGCCAGCAAACGCGCGCCTTTGAAGCCGTACCCGGCGCCGCTGTAAAACGAACCGGTCCCCTGCTGGCCGTGGTTCTGGGCGCGCCCGATCGAGCGGCCGCCGACCAGCTCCTTGGCCAAATCAATTACGAAGCCTCCGTTACGATAAATGAACCCATGCCGCTAGTGCTCCGGCCCGAGACCGCCGCCCAGATGCTGCTCTCAATTATCACGCTGGCCGGCATAGTACTGGGCTTTTGTCTAGTATCCGGCCTTTTGTTTGGCGGGTTTCGAGTGATTGCCCGCCGGTTTGGTTATACAGATGCTGGCACTACCATGACGACGCTGCGTATCAGCGGCAAATAACTCCTCGGGTTTCTCTACCTTAGAAACCAAGTATCGGTTCATGCAGAGGAATTCCACAGAATCTTCCACAGGCATCCAAAAAGCACCACTGCTAGTAAGTGTTGCGTATTCAATGACCTGAGGCCATTCGGCGATTTACCAGTTTTTCCCTTGACTCGCTACCTTACCAAGCCCTATGATCTGATCACAAACAGATTTTGGCGGTTGCGTTTCCGTCGAATCTGATTCTCCCGTACATCACCCTGGTAGAACAGGGGCCTGTAAATCAGGCGAATGGTGTCGGAATGCTGGGGCCTTCGCGGCCCCAGTTCCCATACAGCGATAAACTGGTATTTGCACCCCCATCAGGCTAAACCGGCCGATACTCCTGCCACTTGGCGCGACCGTATGCGCGCCTTGGGCAATATGCCGCCTTTATTGCGGATGGTATGGCAAACCAGTCCATCGATAACGACCGCCACAGTCGTGTTACGACTGCTGGCCGCGGTAATTCCGGTCGGCCAGCTCTGGATCGGGAAGCTGATTATGGACCAGGTGGGTCGCGCCATTACCGGGCTTCCCAGGGACCCCCACCGAATTTGGGTGCTACTCGCCTATGAGATCGGATTGGCGGTCTTGAGCGACCTGCTGTCGCGCGCAATCAACCTTTGTGACAGCCTGCTGGGCGACAAATTCACCAACTTTGTCAGCCTCCGGCTGATGGAGCACGCTTCCCAGCTCGACCTGGTTTCCTTCGAGGATCCGGTCTTTTATGACAAATTGGAGCGGGCGCGGCGCCAGACCACATCCCGGCTGGGGATGCTGGCAGTATTGGCCGGGATGGGCCAGCAGGCCATCACTTTGCTGTCGCTTTCGGCCGCTGTGGTATCGTTTTCGCCCTGGTTTTTGCTGCTTCTGGTAGTCGCCGTCATCCCGGCGTTTCTGGGTGAAACGCGCTTTGCGATGCTGGCCTACTCGATCCTTTACCGCTGGACCCCCGAGCGCCGCGAACTCGACTATCTTCGTATGCTGGGCGCCAGCAATCAGAGCGCGAAAGAGGTGAAGGTTTTCGGACTGGGCGGCTATCTGGCCGAACGCTCGCGCGAGCTTTTTGAGCGCTTCTACCACGAAAACAAGTCGCTGGCCATTAAGCGCGCTGTTTCGGGGTCGCTTCTGAATCTGCTGCCCACCGCCGGCTACTATGGGGCTTATGTGTTGATTTTGGTCCGCACTTTATCCGGCGCGCTGACGATCGGCGGCCTTACCTTTCTGGCCGGCGCTTTCGCGCGGTCCAGGAGCCTGATCGAGAGCCTTTTTTCAAGCTTCAACAACATCGCCGAACAGGCCCTTTACATCAAAGATCTTTTCGATTTTTTCGAGACGCGGCCGGGCATCGTTTCGCCACCCAATGCGCTGCCGGCGCCCCGTCCCATTCAGTCCGGATTCGAGTTTCGCGCGGTGTCGTTTGCCTATCCGGGCTCCGAGCGCCAGGTGCTGAACCGCGTGAGTTTTCGCTTCGACGCCAGCGAGCGCATCGCGTTGATCGGAGAAAACGGCGCGGGTAAGACTACGCTGGTGAAGCTGTTGGCGCGCCTGTACGATCCCACCGAAGGCGTGATTTCGCTCGATGGCGTGGATCTGCGCGACTACGATGTCGACAGCCTGCGCAAAGAAATCGGGGTGATTTTTCAGGACTACATGCGCTACGACATGCCGGTTCGCGAGAACATCGGCTTCGGCCGTATCGATGAGCTGCGCAATCAGCCGCGCATCGAGGACGCAGCCCGCAAGAGCCTGGCCGAGCCTTTGATCGCGCAACTCCCCAATGGCTATGAGCAAATGTTGGGCCGGCGCTTCGAGAAAGGCGTGGATTTATCGGCCGGCCAGTGGCAGAAGATCGCGCTGGCGCGCGCTTATATGCGCGACGCTCAAGTGCTGATCCTGGACGAACCGACCGCCAGTCTGGACGCCCGCGCCGAGTATGAAGTCTTCCTCCGCTTCGCCGATCTCACGCGCGACAAAATGGCGGTCCTGATCTCGCATCGCTTTTCCACCGTTCGGATGGCCGATCGGATTTTAGTTCTGGCCGACGGCGAAATCATCGAGCAGGGCACGCATAAACAACTGGTCGCTCTAGGTGGGCGCTACGCGGAGTTGTTTGAATTGCAGGCCGCGGGGTACCGCTAGCCTTTAACTGGCTGACCGCCGCCACTCCATAAACAGATTAATCCCCAGATCTTCGACCACCCGGAATCCCAAGCGCTCATAGAGCCGCAGCGCCGGGTTGAATCGCTCGACGTGCAGACTTACGGACTTTCCGAGCTGGGCGGCTTCTTGCAGCAGATTCTCGATAATCGCGCCGCCGATTCCCGAGCGGCGAAATTCGGGCAGCAGCGCTATATCCATCAACCTGATTTCGCTGGCTCCATAGTGGACATAGATTCGCCCGATGGGCGCGTTATCGCGCAGGATAATTTGAAACGAAGCATCGCCGTAGTGCTGCCGGTAATGCGTGGTCTGAAATTGAAACTGCATGCGGAGAAAGGCTTCCTGTTGAGCGGCGTCCCAGCCCGTCAAGGCCATTTCAACATCGCGAGTGGTGGCGTAAAGCTTAGCGAGGAATTCCTGATCCTCCGGCAATTCCGGACGAAAGCCGATCTGGTCCGAAAGCGGCAAAATTTTTTCGGTGGCCGCGGTCATCAGTTGCGCGAGGGGAAGATGCCCTCCAGCGCGATACAGAAGTTGAGCACCAGGTACGGCTGCATGTTCTGGTGCGCCTGGCCGCCGCTGTTGGAGCCGATCGCTTGCGGCGCCAGCGTTTCGCTCGGACTGCTGGCAAAGGTGACATTGCCGTTGGGGTCCGGCGCCCACAATTCGCCTCCGGGAGTCAATGAAGTAGCTGCGGCGGCAAAATTCGCGGGGTGACTGTGAGGCGGTATCTCAGTGGTGAGCAACGTATGGGCGCGTTCGCCGCCAACCTGGCCCTGAGTATAGCCGTTTCCGAAACTCATAGCCACGTTACCCTGGAGATTCGGCAACGCGAAGGTCGTTGTGCCGTTGCCCCCGTAAAAGGTTCCCAGTAGTGAAAACAAGGCCGCATTCTGGTTGATCGCCAGCAGTTGTCCGTTGCACAGCGCCCAGCCGCTGGGGGCGAAACTAAACGAAAAAATCGAAATTTGTCCGAGAAATGGCGTGCTCATTTAGAGATATTTTTTCTAACTGCGCGACGGGAATACGCCTTGCAAAGCGATGCAATAGTTGAGCACCAGGAATGGTTGCAAGTTATTATGCGGCTGGCCGCCGCCGGCCGGCAGGATCGCGCTCGGGGACATCTGTCCGGCTGGCGCTCCGCTACCGTATTCCTGGTTGCCGCCGGCATCTTGAGACCAAACCTGGCCCGCCGGATCATAGGCAGTGCCGACATTGTTATTGCAGTTCGCGGGATGCGTGTGGGCGGCCAGTTGGGTTGACAATACGGTCACGAATGCTTCGCCGCCGGAATCGCCCACATTCCGCGGCGTCAGTCCGGGGCCTTGCCCTTGGCTGATTGGCACACTGCCCTGCAGATTCGGAAGCGCGAAGTTGGACCTGCCATCCCCCCCGTAGAACGTGCCTATGAGAGAAAACAGGGCGGTATTCTGAGAGATCGGGAGAATCTGTCCTTGACAAAACGCCCAGCCCTGGGGCGCGAAATTAAAACCGAATATTTGAATCTGGGCAACAAATGGTTCGCTCATGGTTTGAATCCTCCAGTTTTGACTAACTCTGGGACGGGAAAACACCAAATAATGAAATGATATAAGTGACCACAAGATACGGCTGCATGTTGTCGTGCGGCTGTCCACCACCCGTGTTGGGCCCGATGGCGTTGGAGGACATCGAAGGCGGGTTGGTGAGTATCGGCGTTGTCCAAGCGGCGGTGTTGCCACCGGGATCGCTCGACCAGACGGCATTTTGAGGACTGACGACATTACCGCCCGGGGCAGCCTGGGCCGGATGGCTATGCGGCGGTACTTGGCCGGCAGTGAGCGTGACGTTCTCGGCACCCGAACTTGTGCTTATTACGAAACCACCACCCTGGTGGACCGGGACACGCCCACGCAGGTCGGGCAAGGCGAAAGTTACCCGGCCGTCGCCGCCATAGGTGGTCCCGATCAGCGCAAACAGCGCGTCATTTTGCGAGATTGCCAGTAGCGACCCATCGCAGAACGCCCATCCCGAGGGGGCGAAGTTCCCTCCGAACATCCGAATTTCTCCAACAAAAGCCGTAGCCATTAATTCCTCCTATCCAAAGACCGCTTCATAATAGGCGAAGCGAGGATCCCTGCCGGGAGCCAACACCCGCGTCAAGAACCAGTCCGCCGGTTCAAAATCATCATGCACGAGCTGATGCAGTCCTCGGCCCAGCGGCTCCGCGCTGCGCAATGCGAACAGGAGAGAGAAGGGCTCGCGGAATCCGGCTGGAAGCCCTACAGCGCTCCGTCTGGTGATTTGCAAGAGTTCGAGCTGAACGCCACCGGGATCGAACACCAGCACTTGTCCGACATATGGCGCGAAGGTATCCGCTGTGTATTTCGCGATCTCGAATTTCATTTGCAACATCATAGCGCTTGCTCAGAGTGATTTTCTAAGCTAATGCGTGCCAGTGGGCTAACGAATCTGAGTAAGTATCGACAGCGACACTCGCGGACTTGACAATATCGCTTTCCATCGCAGCGCCTCCGATAATCAGACGCGACGCTACGCGCGAGCTACCTTCAGCCGAGAACTCGGCGTCGGTGTAAGTAGTAACCTGGCGATCCAGGCCCAGTTCGACGGTAGCGGCATGGAATGCGACCATGGCCTGCCCCAGGTCGCGATATCGCGCGGCCAGAGTTCCAGCGCGCTGGGCGCTGCGGGTGAAGCCGTTGACGGTACAAAGGAATACCGGGCGATTCAAACCGAGGGCGCGGCCGGCTTCGAGCAAGCGGCTGACATCTTGCAGTTGGCGCCCGATGGTGGTGTCGGGGAAGGCAGTCTCCCGCGGCGCAACATTATTCATGGCCTGGCGAAGCGTGATGTTTTCAAACTGGTCACCGTGCGGTTGGCTTCCGCCAAGCGCAAGCATGCTTAGCCCGCTCTGAAAAGTGAAGGCTCCGGCGCCGGTCAGGGGATGGATGCCGGCCTTTTGCGCGGCCCATTCCAACGTGGCAAATCCATTAGGAAGGAAACGCAATGCCTGGTATCGCTCGGCCAGGACTTCGCTGGACGGAGGCGCGTCATGCTTCACGACGGCCAGAAGCTCTTGGCGATGCAGAGCCTTCAATTCGGAGACGTCGGGCAAGTATGAAGCACCCGCGCCGCCAAACAAATAAATGCATACCAACGCGCGATCGCCTGGCGTTGCGCTTGCGCCGGCCACTTGCTCCAGAGTTCCGAGGATGCCCGCGCCCGCAAGGGAGTGTACTCCAATTTGGAGCAATGCGCGGCGGGACTGAATCTTTCCGTTGGCTTTCATCTCATTTTCTCCTCTAGAGTGATTGCACGATGATATTAGCTTTGCTCCGCTTACGGAGCTTCCGCGCCAGGACGATGGCTCCCATGCCGCCGATCAGAAGTGGAAGGAGCGCTGGTTCTGGGGTCGCCGTAAGCGGGGTGGTTTGGAGGTCGAGGGTTGAATATATAAGATTGGCTCCATTGCTCCCGCTGGGGCCGATCACGCCCAAGCCAGGAGCCTGAAGCGCGAGCGAAATCGTCGCAGTACCTCCCTCCAAGAGGGCGAACGAGGTGCTGGGAATTGTAACCGACAAAACATCATACTCGGCGCCGAACAATTGGTGCTGCCGCCGGCTCCGCCATCGGCGCCACACGCCGCATTAAACGGGGCAGGTTGACCACTCTGTGCGGCCAAAACCGGTGTTTGGGTGAGCGGGTGTTGACCGTTGGTAAACCCAGGGCTCGTATTGCCAAGAGACACTACAATATCGGCCTTGGCCCATGGCGATGCTGCCAAAAGAACCATAGCAACTGGTAAAAGATAGTTTTTCATGCGGCCAATGTCCTCCGAAACACCGTGGCCGAAATCACTCGCAGTTCGGCCCTCTTCAAGCTTAGGATGGTGACACACGAGTACCTAACGGCGCTACGCCGTCGCAAGAGCCAGAAACTCCGCGAGAATAGTGGAAGCGAGACACGGCAAGCTATGGCCGTCATCACACTGGCGCGATCCTGCCCGTACACGAGTA
>Ga0182024_10017006_pt1 | contig 13717 bp, 11 predicted proteins | sample P32metaG_FD_120480 | JGI IMG/M metagenome (GOLD analysis project Ga0182024, IMG submission 120480) | Permafrost microbial communities from Stordalen Mire, Sweden - P3-2 metaG (Illumina Assembly) | ecosystem: Environmental > Terrestrial > Soil > Wetlands > Permafrost | place: Sweden: Stordalen... | reverse complement strand
CGGTTGTAGATGAGCTGGCTTTGCACGGCACGATGCATGCCGTGTGGACCATCGGCCAGGTCACGAATCGCGAGCTGAGGCCGATCCTCGCTATAGCTGTCGGACAGAATGCGGTCGGCAGATTCTGGGCCGTTCAGGCTTATCACCGGCGCGTTCGTTACGTGAACGGTCCGGATTGCCTGAACAGTGATGGACTGACCCGTCGTATTAAGAACCTTGACTTCGAGGTCGCCCCACGGCTGATCCCGATACAACCTGTAAGTGCAGACGAGATCCGGCGCACCTGGAAGACCTGTGTGAGTTACCGTCAGCTCGGATCCTGAGCCAAATTCATCATGAAACTCTGACTGTGCCGTCTTGTGCTGCGGATAGGCGGAGGATTGCAGCACCTTGGAATCTACATCTGCCTCTACACCGGAGTGCATCACTACACCAGGAATTCCGGACTGCGCGACGGAGTAGGATCCGTCTGCATTGATGGTCACCGTCAGGCTTTTCCCCTCGATCGATCCTAAACCGAGCGTCCCATCGTGAGGCGTCGACGCTTCCTGCATCTTCGCGTATGCATGCGTCCCGCACGCCATTACACTTGCAGCGAATAGGGCGTATGTAAGCCGCCTAAGCCAGTGGTTCACAAGGAACTCCTTTGTTCTTTGCCGGTATCTCGCAATGTGTGTGACGCTTGTCCCAACTCGCATTGGGAACCATAAGCCCGTCAGGCGAGGCCTCAAACATGCACTCTGCGGCTGACTGAAGAGGTCCGATTTGCGAAGAGGGCGTCATTTATGGAACCAAAACCTCGAGTTCCCAGGATTACCGAACGGATCGAGCTTCCCAGGCATGGTAGAACGCATTGAAAGTTTGCAATCATTCAGAGCCCGAATGCGCCACGGGACCAGATGTGGAGTGCGCCGTGCGTTTTCGTACGATTACGATTTACCCAAGAACGCGAATCGCAATGCATCGGTATGTTTCGCAATATTACGAATTGGACGCTTTCGTGTCAATCGCAAATTGGAGACAAGAGACAAATACACGGTCCGGGGCTTGTTGGCACCTGCGAAGAGAGTTCCTCTCAGGATGTAGGACCGGTAAGGTCGCCCGAGTGTTGAAATGGACGTCGTTTTTCTACTCGATTGTAAGCACTTCGGTGCCGCGCAACGATCTAGAAACTTTCAGAAGAGATCGTGTGCCCGAAGCGTCTCTTGCTGGCAGGCGGGTATCCGGAGCCGTATACGCGGAATCCTTCTCTTGCCAGCCCTCCCCACATTTTTACAGAATGTTTTCGAAGCTGGTCAAATGAAAGGCTTGACGGTTGCGGAATGCGAATATAGTCTTACATACGGCTTCGAATTTGATATATTCGTGAAAAATCTACTTCGCCGACGTTTTGAAGTTGCCCCGACCTATGAATGGAGTTTTACATGTCACACCTTCCGAGCGTGTCCGCAGAGACTAGCCTCCACGACACCCCCGTATACACCCTCCAGGAGATCCTTCGGCAGCCCCTTCTTTGGCCGACCACCCTTGAACGGGTTGGTTCCGCATCGGACCGGCTGAAACTGCCAGTTAAGCTTCAAAATGCCCAGGTTCTCCTGACCGGAGCCGGAACGTCGGCCTACGCCGCGAGTTCCGTGGCATCGGCGTGGCCTCACGCGCAAGCCATTCCCACCACCGACCTTCTAGTAGATACAGAACGCTATTTGACGGAAGTGGACGCCGTCATCTCACTCGCGCGATCTGGCGACAGTCCGGAGAGCCCCGCAGTAGTCGAGCGTATTCGTGGTCTCCGGCCTGACATCCTGCAATTCGCCATCGTCTGCGATGAAGACGGCGCATTGACTCATTCGAATCTTGACGGGCTTATTGTCCTTGATCCGCGCACGAATGACCAAAGTCTTGTAATGACAAGCGCATTTTCCAATCTGGTGCTTGCCGGACTGGTTCTGGCCCAACCGAATGCAGTACCGGCCTCGGTCGATATTTTCAGCAAACGAGCGGCCGAATTGCTGCCCGACATCGATCGCGCATGCCGGCAAGTAGCGCCTCACGTCCGCGATCGAATTGTGGTTCTGTCCTCCTCGCCGTTGCTTGGCTGGGCGCGCGAAGCAGGACTTAAGACGCTGGAAATGACGGCCGGCCACTTCCCCGCCGTCACGGAGACGTATCTGGGACTTCGACATGGTCCGATGTCTTTTGTCAAAGCCGACACTCTTGTTCTGTGCTTGTTATCCAGCGACCCGGTGCGCCGCCGTTACGAAATAGATCTGGTCCATGAGCTTCGCGCAAAGAGGATTGGATACTTGGTCGGCATAGTGGACCCGAACGGTTCGGAAGATTTATTTGACAAGGTCATTCCGGCCGTAGCTCCCCAGTTGGACGACAGTCTACGAACCCCCTACGAGATTCTGGGCCCGCAATTGCTGGGCTACCACCTGAGTCTGCGCATCGGGTTGAATCCCGACAATCCCAGCCCGGAAGGTGTGATCAATCGGGTGGTGCAGGGCGTGAGGATTCATTCAGATAATTCCTTTGAGGAGACGCCTTCGAAGCGGTAGGCCTCGGCTCTTCCCTGGCTGATTGAAGCGACTCTTGCCCTCATGGCCGAATACTGATATTTCCGATGGAATAATCTGCAAGGAGTCGAGATTGACTGAGGCAATTTCTCATCCGAGGTACTACGAAGTCGAAACCCTGAAGGTGGAAGTTCATCCGGACAGCCGCGCGGCGGGCGCTGCCGCCGCCCAGGCCGCATGTAAAGCATTGATTGATCTAGCTCAGGCTCGTGAGTCGGTGGGAGTGATCTTTGCCACGGGGGCCTCGCAGTTTGAGATTCTCAACGAGCTGACACGGATTGCCGAGCTGCCTTGGAACCAGATTCGCGGCTTTCATATGGATGAATACATCGGCATAGCTGAGGATCATCCTGCCTCATTTCGGCGCTATCTGCGTGAGAGACTGACGAGCAAGGTGCGCATGAAAGAGTTCTTTGAGATTGACGGAAGCGCGCCGGATCCCGAGAAGACCAGCAGAGAGTATGCGAGCGAACTTCGCTCCGCCGACCCGCAACTATGCTTCCTAGGTATTGGAGAAAATGGCCACCTGGCCTTCAACGATCCTCCAGTGGCGGACTTTGCGGATCCCCTGGATGCGAAAATCGTGAAACTAGATGACGTATGCCGCCAGCAGCAAATGGCGGAAGGCTGGTTCGCTAGCATTGATGAGGTTCCCGAACATGCTATTACGCTTACTATCCCGGCCCTATTTCGCGTTCCTACGCTGATCGTTTCCGTGCCAGGCAGTCGCAAGGAGAAGATTGTACGGCGCACTTTCGAGGAGTTTATTTCAACAGCGTGCCCCGCCACTATCCTCCGCACTCATCCGAACGCAACCGTCTATTTGGACCTGGAGTCGGCGAGCGAACTAGACGAGGTACTGCAATCCAAATAAGAAGACTTTCGGCAATTCGCGCCTAATACAAAAACCGGACCCCAGGAGTTGATGCCGTGCTTGAAGACGCAAAGAATGAAATCGACCGTCGGACATTTGTGAAGCAAGCCGGAGTGACAATGCTGGCCGCAGGCATGAGCGCCAAATCCTATGGACGCATTCTCGGAGCGAACGATCGCATTCGTCTAGGTCAACTCGGCTGTGGCGACCGAAGCCAAGGCCATGTGCATATGGTGACCCTTGCTTCCAAACAGATTCCGGTAGAGACGGTTGCGGTTTGCGATCTCTGGAGTCTGGCACGGGAACATCGAACTGCTCAGGTAAAGCGAGCGTTCAATCTTGAGCCGCAAGGCTTCAAGTACTCCGAAGAAATGTTGGCACTGAAAGATATCGACGGCGTGATGATCGCCACTTGTGATTTCCAGCATGCCAAGTTATGTGCGGAAGTAGTCAAGGCCGGGAAGGATTGCTATGTCGAGAAGCCGTTTGCCAATGTGCTCTCTGAAGCCATTGAGACGCGTGACTTAGTCAAGCAATCCAAGCAGATTGTCCAGATGGGAACCCAACATCGCAGCCAGCCATATCCCCTTGCGGTGAGAGACATCATTCGCTCGGGACGAATCGGCGACATCGTTCATATAGAGCAGGAATGGAATGTGAATGAAGAGCGATGGAGATTCACACCGATGGACACCGGCTATAACAGGGAAATGCTGATGGACACCAACATGGAGTGGAAGCAATGGCTTTATGGCCGGAAATCGCAGCTAAAAGAAGAGGACACGGACTGGAAGCGGTGGCTATTGGGGAAAGCCGATCGTCCGTTTGATCCTCATGTCTATCTTGAATTCAGGCTCTATAAGGACTTCTCGTCAGGACTCTTCGATCAGTGGCTAAGCCACGCCTGCGACCTCGTGCATCTCTGGACGGGGGAAACTTATCCTGAAAGCGTCGTTGCCAACGGCGGAATCTTCGCCTGGAAAGATGGACGGGAAAATCCCGATACATGCGTCACTGCAGTCGTGTATCCAAAGGGTTTTCTCTACACCTATAAGTCGATATTTGGAAACAGCTACCGCAGCTTTTCGAGGATTAGCGGACGAGCAGGCACCATCGAGAACTACGGCGGGGAAGGTGCTTCTCTTTTTACGGTCACGCGCGAAGGTGGCCGGCAGGAATTCGATCCATTCGACAATGGACCGGTCTACACAAAACTCCCCATCGTTGGGCCCACAAAAGACGGCGAGGAGCTGGTCCAGGTGCCCGGAGCCACGGCGCCCAACTCTCTCGGCCCGGACGATGATGACGTAGGCCACTTGGTGAACTGGCTTCAGTCCATGCAATCCCGTACCCAGCCAAACGCCACCGTCGACCATGGATTCTCACATTCGCTCGTCTGCATCATGGCAGCGCAGTCCTACTGGAGTGGCAAGAAGCTGCATTGGGATCCACGGAACGAACAGATCGTCGATCATCCAGTCGGGAATCCCGCCGTCTGATACGGCCTCAGTCCAGTGGCACTGGCCAGCGAGATATCGGATGAGCGAGACGCGATGAATCCGGCGAACGTAACTCAGGAGACAAACACATCGCACGAGTCTCGCACGAAAGGGCGGGTTCGGTGGTGGATCGTTTGGACTCTGTTCTTTTCCACTGTCACTAATTACATTAGCCGCCAGACCTTTTCCGTATTAGCGCCGTTGATTACCGCGCAATACCACCTGACGCATACCGACCTCTCCAAAATTCTGGGCGCGTTCCAGATCTCGTACGCGGTCACATGGCTTCTCGGCGGTGTCTTTCTTGACGCCGTAGGAACGCGGCTTGGACTCGCTCTAGCAGTAGTCTTCTGGTCCGTCATCAACATCCTCACCGGCTTTGCCTCATCCGTTTTCGGCTTTGCGGCCTTTCGATTTCTCCTTGGAATCGGGGAAGGATTCAACTGGCCCGGCGCCAGCAAAACAGTTGCCGAATGGTTTCCCAGCCAGGAACGCAGCCTAGCTGTAGCTATCTTCGATAGCGGCTCGAGTGTGGGCGGAGCCGTCGCCGCTCTGGTCATTCCCCTGATCGCACTGTCCTTTGGATGGCGCTCCGCATTCATCTTTTCAGGTGCTCTCGGTTTCGTTTGGCTGCTGCTCTGGTTGCGCGTCTACCATCCCCTCGATCGTCACCCGCGAGTTACACCGGAGGAAGCGTCATTCATCCGCGCAGGTCAGGATGTACCTTCCACTTCGGAACGGGGCGTGCAGCGTTGGCTTATGTTAGCCCGCAATCGAAATGTGTGGGGCATTGTTCTGGGCCGCGCACTTACCGATCCCATCTGGTGGTTCTATGTTTTCTGGCTTCCTCAGTATCTAAGCGATGCGCGCGGATTCAGCCTGCAGAGAATTGCCCTCTTTGCCTGGATGCCGTTTATCGCCGCGGATATCGGCAACTTCACCGGAGGTTGGATTTCAGGCTACTGCATACGCCGCGGTCTCTCCGTGCTGCGCGCGCGCCTCTGGGTATGTGCCGTCAGTTGCCTGCCAATCCTTGCGGGCATTCCTGCCGCCAGCGCACACAATGTCTATTTTGCGTTGGGATTGATCTGTTTTGCGTTGTGGGGATATGCAAGCTGGTCTACGATGGGACTTACTCTGCCCTCCGATCTGTTTCCCCAGGATGTGGTGGCCACAGTAACTGGATTAAGTGGGCTCGCAGCAGGTCTTGTAGGCGCGCTTTTCACCATTGCGGTTGGGATTCTCGTCGATCGCTTCTCCTACGGTCCGGCATTTCTGATTGCAGGCCTGATGCCTCTGTTCGCAACAGCATGCGTATTGATCCTGATTCGCGCTCCAGGCGGTTCGGCCGGATCAGTCGTACCGCAGAAATGATTCGGAGATGAGAATTACGGAGTCCCATAACCTGATGACCATAAATAACTTTGTACAAACTGCGGTTTGCATCGCTTGCCTTCTCTTCCCGGTTGCCGTGCCTGCGCAGGTTGATGTACTCACGCACCACAACAACCGCGAGCGCACAGGAGTGAACTTGCAGGAAACAGTCTTGACGCCCGCAAATGTCAATTCAAGGCAGTTTGGCATGCTCTTCAAACGGGTGGTCGACGATCAGCTCTATGCACAACCGCTAGTCGTAACTAACGTGAAGATAGCGGGCGGCTGGCACGATGTCGTGTATGTCACCACGGTCAACAACAGCGTGTATGCATTCGATGCGAACGACGCGAGTGCGATCGCACCTCTCTGGCATGTCAACTTCGGAACTCCCGCCGGCGTACGCGATGCGGACTTCACCTGCACCGATATCAATGGGAACATGGGAATCGTTGGCACACCTGTAATCAATGCTGAAAAGACCGTCTTGTATGTGGTCGCGCTGACTAAAGCGGGAGGCCATTTCTCGCAGCGCCTCCACGCGCTCGATCTTGCGACAGGCGCCGATCTCCCCAACAGCCCGGCAACGATCACGGCGCCTGATTTCGATCCCATCTGGCAGAACCAGCGTCCGGGCCTTTTCCTTTCTGGAGGAAATGTATATATAGGCTATGCTTCGCACTGCGACGACGGCCCGCATCATGGATTCCTGCTGGGCTACAACGCAGCTTCGCTGAAACAGGTCGGCGTCTTCAACACCTCTCCCGGCGGAGAGGAAGCGAGCATCTGGCAGTCCGGTCAGCCGCCCGCGGTCGATGACAAGAGCAACATCTATTTCATCACCGGGAACGGAAGTTGGAACGGCACAACTCAATTCAGCGAGAGCTTTATAAAACTCGACTCGCGGATGCATCTGGTCGACTGGTTTACACCTACTAATCATTTTCAATTGGACAAGGACGACAATGACCTGAACTCTTCGGGAGCTGTCTTGATTCCCGGAACGCACCTGGTAATTGGCGGCGGCAAAGAGGGTGTGCTCTACGTCATCGATACCGATCACTTCGGCCATTTGGGCGACGAACATGCCGTGCAGCACTTTCCCGCGACAAGTTCCCACCTGCATAGCATGGTTTATTGGAAGAGCGCCAGGAACGGCAACATCCTTTATCTTTGGGGCCAGCGCGACAGGGCTCGCGCTTACCGGTTCGACGGCGCTCAGTTCGACGAGACTCCATTCATGATTCGGCCCGATAAGAACGATGGCCATCCGGGAGCGATGCTTTCCTTGTCTGCAAATGGGGACAAGGATGGGATTCTGTGGGCCGCGATTCATGCCACCGGAGACTCATGGAACGAGTCCCGTCCCGGCATTCTGCATGCCTACGACGCAGACGATATCAACCACGAGCTTTGGAACTCGCTGGAGAAACCGGAGCGCGATAACTGCGATAACTACTCCAAAATGTCCCCTCCCACGGTGGCAAATGGAAAAGTGTATTTGGCCAGCTTTGGCAAAGAAAACATTGGAACCGGACAAATGTGTGTCTACGGATTGCTTCCAGGCGGACCTCCGCCGGATGCGCCAGTCGGTGTTCACGCCTATATCCAGGGCCGGTTCGTGGAAGTGAAGCGGAGTCCTGTACCCGATGCCACAACTTATAGCGTTGAGACTACGCAGGGAGGTGTCGCGCACATCGTTGCATCCGGCTTGACTCGGCCGGAGTTCACCGAACCCGCTGCGGATCAGGGAATGACGGAGTACACCGTGATCTCAATCAATACAAATGGCCGGAGCAGTCGCTCGGCCATCGCCAAAGTGGCAATTGAACACGTCCCACTTCCACGACACAAGCACTGACGAAGATGTATCAGAGCGTCGAGTAACCGCGCCCGGTTCTCACCTTCGGATGCCCCTATCCCTGGCTTGCAATAGCCGAAATATTCCTCTGCATCCACTTAGCCTGCGTAAAGTCCGGAAATTCAACCGGCGCGCTCCCACGGCTCACAGATTTCACACTAAGCGGCCCGATAGCGGACCATGAAGCGGCATCATATACATCCATATCCGGAGGAAGCCCCTCTCGCACGCATTGCAGCAGACGATAGAGCATGATGAAATCCATGCCGCCATGTCCGCCGATCTTTGCCGCGATCTGGCCCTCTTTCCGCCAGAGCGGATGCGCATATTGCTTCCAGGTATCAATCGAAATATACGACTCATCCTTATTTTGCCCATCAAGGTAGATGCGGGGCGGGTAGTCCTGGAAGATACCCTTCGTTCCGGCAATAAGGTTGATGCGATCGTACGGGTGAGGTGTCGAGACTGCGTGCTTCACCGTGATGGTAAGTCCCTTCGCGGTTTTGATCAACGACGTGTTCATGTCGCCGGTAATATATCTCTCTTCGAGCCGGGGATCTCCCGGCTGCAGATGATCCTTGCGATATTGATCGAGGCCTCGCTGGGGAGAGCTCATCGACACAATGTATGCGAAACGATCGCCGCGCTGCATATCCATGTAGTTGGCGACAGGCCCCAACCCGTGGCTTGGATAAAGGTTGCCGTCGCGCATAGTATGTTCCGCTCGGCGCCAGAGGCCTTCCCCCTTGTCGGAAAACAGTTCTTCACGAAGATCATGAAGATAAGCTCCTTCACCGTAGAGGAGATCGCCGAATTTCCCGTCATGAACCATCCGCAAGATCAACGTCTCGTTGTAACCGTAGCAGCAATTCTCCAGCATCATGCAGTGCTTGCGCATTGCTTCCGAAGTCTTGACTATCTGCCAGCACTCATCGAGGGTAACTACGCCCGGCACTTCAATGCACACGTCCTTGCCGTGTTTCATCGCGGCGATCCCCATCTCCGCATGCCAGCTCCATGGAGTGGCAACCATAACCAGATCGATGTCGTTCCTGCCCAGCATGGTTTCGAATGCGTACGGGCCATCCGTGAAGAGCTGAGGCTTAGTCTGCCCTGCCGCCACCACTAAGGAAGCGGCATGCTCGGCATGCTCCTGGAATAAGTCACACAACGCAACCACTTGGCCATCCGCAGCAAGCAGATTCTCCAGCAAAGAGGTCCCGCGCCCGCCGGTGCCGATAAATGCGACCCGCGGATTTCGTTTCTCAAAAGGGACGCCGATCATCGTCCCATCCGTAGAGGCGTCCTCTGCGTCGGCCTTCGCTAAATTCAATACACTCAGGCCAACCGCGCTCGCCGCACCCAACTGCACAAACCTGCGCCGGCTCCACGATCCCAATCCGGCGTTCTGATCGTCAGAATTCATTAATTCATCCTCTTGTACTGCACTTTGGCATACTCATTGTCACCAACTCCGGGTGAATTAGGAATTGCAAGTGGCGCAACGCGCAGCACTGCACGAGCGAAAAAGAGAGCGTCACGACGGACCTGCGGAGCGTTTTTCATCGATGAGTCAATGATTGATTCGTAAGGATTCGGAAAGTTCGCAAGTAATCGCAATACTTGAAAGCGAGATTAGAGGAAGCCGACTTCCATGTCAAGACATTCGTCGGCACCACGACAATTAGCTAAAAAGTCCGCAAAAAGTAGATGTTTACAGAATTCATACTCCCCGCTACGCTCATATTCAGTATCCGACAAAAGAAACGAAACGCCGGATTACGAAAGAGAGTCGACCTTTTACTTCGACAATTCGAGGAGAAATAATGATCGCAACGGAGCCTCTGCAATTGAGCGAAACGGTTGTGGGCGTAGAACAGAAGCTGCAGAGAAACATCGCAGTGGACGCCTATCGCGGCTTTGTCATGCTGCTAATGATGGCAGAAGTCCTTCAGTCCTCCCGCGTCGCTCTTTCATACCCGAACAGCCTCATATGGCGGATACTGGCCTTCAATCAGACCCACACTGAGTGGGTGGGCATGAGCCTTCATGACACGATTCAGCCATCCTTCACGTTCCTGGTTGGTGTTGCCCTCCCCTATTCCGTAAGAAGCCGTCAGAAAAAGGGCGCCACATTCGAGCGCATGCTCGGCCATACAATCTGGCGCAGTTTTCTGCTCGTGGCGTTAGGAATCTTTCTCAGGTCTACCCAGGGCCCAATCACCTATTTCACCTTCGAAGACACGTTGACCCAGATTGGCCTGGGCTATACCTTTGCCTTTCTCCTCACCTTCGTTCGCACGAGCTGGCAATGGACTGCGTTTGCAGGAATCCTCTTCGCCTACTGGCTGGCATGGCGCTCTATCCGGCGCGTGGCCCCAACTTCAACTACGCCGCCGTCGGTGTACCGGACGACTGGCGCCAGCATCTCTTCACCGGTTTCGCATCGCACTGGAATAAGAACAGCAACCTCGGCCAGGCTTTCGATCTCTGGTTTCTGAATCTGTTTCCTCGCACAAGCCCGTTCCTCTTCAATGACGGTGGCTATCTGACACTGAGCTTCATTCCGACGCTCGGCACCATGCTGCTGGGAGTCGCCGCAGGCCGCTGGTCTCTCGCTGCATCTCCGAACATTCCGATGCGCAAGTTTTTGCTGGCAGCAGCCGCATTGCTTGCGGCCGGACTCGTGCTTCACCTCACCGGAATCTGCCCGATCGTGAAACGCATCTGGACGCCCTCATGGACGCTGTTCAGTGGTGGCGTTTGCTTTCTCTTTCTCGCAGCGTTTTCATGGGTCGTCGATATCAAAAAGCAGCGCGACCTTGCGTTCCCATTGGTTGTCATCGGGATGAATTCCATCGCCGCGCACTTCATTGCTCATCTTTGTGAGAATCTTGTTGAGAGCAGCATTCGCATCAACCTGGGAATGCGCGCTCTGAACATCTTTGGAACCGCAGTGGAGCCTACAGTTCTCGGGTCGCTCACTCTGGGAGTTTACTGGCTAATGCTTTGGTGGATGTACCGCAAGAAGCTCTTCATTCGGATCTAGGTCATTCAATTTATTGCTCCGCCAGGATTCGATATCAAATTCATTCGTAGCTTCGTGGGAATGGCCAGCAGAAGGGCCCTCATCCGTTATGGAAGAGGGCCGAGCAGGCGCGCTCAATGTGGGAGCCCCTGCTACACCAGAATCAAATTGCAGCCCTGCCCGCGCAACTTTGCCTGGATATCTTCGTCCAGACTGGTGTTGCTGATTACAGTATCAATCTGCGAAAAGGGCGCGATGCGAGACATGCTGCGTTTGGAAAACTTGCTGGCGTCCGCAACCAGAATAATCTCGCGCGCAATGCGGATCATGGCCCGGTTCACCATCGTCTCTTCCAGGTTTGCTCCGCTCACTCCAAAGTCCAGGTCGCATCCCGCTCCGCTGAGAAACAACTTGTCGGCGGAAAACTGTTCGAACATCTCCTCGGCGAAATGCCCGCTGATCGAAGCCGACTCGCCGCGCACCGTTCCTCCCACTATAAAAACCTGCGCATCGCGGGCGTCCAGCAGTTCAGCAGCGATATTGACTCCGTTGGTGATGATCTGCAGGCCCTGTTTCTTCTTGATCTGCCGAGCAATTTCCAGCGTGGTCGTGCCTGAATCCAGGATGATCGTCTCGCCATTGTTAATGAGCGTGGCCGCCGCCGCGCCAATGCGCCGCTTCTCGTCGGAATGCGTATTCAGGCGCTCGTGGACAGGCGACTCCCGCAGGATTGTGTCCGGGAGGACAGCCCCCCCATGCGAACGCAGCACCAGGCCGCGTTGATGCAGCTCATTCAGATCGCTGCGGATTGTGACCGCCGACGTATTAAACCGGCGCGCAAGTCCATTCACTCTCACCCGGCCTGCACTGCGCACGATCTGCAGAATCTGCGTTCGCCTCTCCTCGGCCATCATTCCATCCAGCGGGGTCTCTTCCGCAGACGGGACCATCGCAGGGTCAAGCGACACTTCCCCTTCGGGCACATCCGCCATCGGGCTATCCTTCGCCATGTCTATCCTCGTATTTCGTACAACTGCAACCTACGACGAGTTTATCCTGAGAGCAAAAGAATATGAAGGAAAGTGCAATCATACGGGAAAACTGGTCAGCATGCCCGGGGTTACCACGCGGAAGTGCTCTGTGAGGTCCGTACCGGCGGTCCAGGATTTCGCCCGCCCCGTTAAAACGAGCACTTTTACTTCGGGTTCCAGCGACAGCCTGGCGTTTGTCTTGGTCGGCGATATAGCCAGCAAGGGATTGCACGCCGGCATGCAACCGCGATTACGAGCAAGCGCTGCCGTCACTGCGGCAACTTCTTGCTGAAGTGCCAACAGACCGAACTGTCCAGGTGGAGTTGGGCACAGCGCTAGAGAGGTTCATCAGCGTGGGATGGCTGGCTTTGCCACTTTACAGCTATTGAGAGTCGCTGAGAAAGATCGGCTTCACCATAGTTTCAATCTTCGCGGCCATCTCCTCAGCGGGGATGCGGTCGGGGGTCTGAAACCAGCGACGCGCGGCTCCGAAGACGGCCCAAGCGGCCGTGGTCGCCAGCAGTGCTGAATCAACCCCGGGACCCATCTCATGATGGGCAGCATCCTCGAGGAACATGCCCTCAACGACTGACGAAGTCATTTCTATTAACCCTGATGGGGAAAGCCATGGCTTCGGCAATCTGGTGGAGCACATCGAGCAGTTCCAGAAGCAGAAGCCGGGAGCGTACTTCAAGAGCAACAAGCTTATTGCCCACCACGACCAGTTCCTAATGGAGTGGACGAGTACAGCAAGGACGGCTCGGCGGCCGCGACCGCTCACACCCATGGGCGCTTCAATGAGCAAGGGCTTATAACTTACCTGATCGGCTTCTTCTCGACCCGTCGGTCCGCTTCTCGAGGGACCAGAAAGTTCTGGAACTTCAAGGAAGCGATAACACAGTGGACGCACTGTTGGGCACGGCGCTGAGACACGCATCTTGCTGGCTGCGACTCCAAATTGAGCGGCGAAGGTTGAACCTTTTTAGCAGTAAGTATCCCCCGGCAGAGCCGGGGGCTTTACGATGTGAGCCGCTCAAAGCGGCTTGTGCGGGGTCGCTAACGCGGCCCCGATTGAGTTGAGCCACCTTGACGGTGGCAGGTCATTTCCAGAGGTTCATCTGATCCAGCCTCTGGTCTTCCTTCTCCTGGTTGCGGATGTATTCCCTAATCGTGGCCTGATCCCGCCCTACCGTCGACACGAAATATCCTCGCGCCCAGAAGTTCTGCCCTGCGTAATTCTGCTTCCGTTCTCCGTACACTCGGGCCAGATGGATCGCACTCTTGCCCTTGATAAACCCCACAACTTGCGAGACCGCATACTTGGGAGCATGTGGATGATCCTCCTTCTTAAGGAACCTCTGATCTAGCCGCTGCATTTTGAGCCATGAGAAGATGAGTTCGTTTCCGAGGCGGAATTTCTTCCAATGGGCGGCTATCTGAGAGATTAACGTGGCTTGCGCGGCCTCGTTTGGCG
>Ga0182024_10017005_pt1 | contig 13718 bp, 29 predicted proteins | sample P32metaG_FD_120480 | JGI IMG/M metagenome (GOLD analysis project Ga0182024, IMG submission 120480) | Permafrost microbial communities from Stordalen Mire, Sweden - P3-2 metaG (Illumina Assembly) | ecosystem: Environmental > Terrestrial > Soil > Wetlands > Permafrost | place: Sweden: Stordalen... | reverse complement strand
GATGGTATTCATGAATATGTTGTATGTTCTGCTACCGGAAAGGTTGTAGCAGAAGGCAATACTACAAAAGAAGGTGTACAGATAGTTGATAGTAGTGCATTATGGCATGATTTGAAAACTGGTTGGGGAGTAATTGTATATAATGGAACATGTGTTGTACATGTTCCGCCAGATAAGGTTCCTGATTTAGTTAAAAATGGAGCGACATTGTAATGGGCAAAGATTGGAGACATGGTAATAAGAACCGAGATAAGGTTCGTAAATTTAACAAAGACGAGCATCGTAAGCAGAAGCATGAAAAAGCTGCCCTACGGTCGGTTGATGTTGACCAATTGCTTGATGTAGAAGATGAAGCTGGTAATACCTTCTTTTCTACTGATATTGATAAAAAAGAAGAAAATAGAAGTTTATTTCCGATAGGATGTGAGAACGAAAAAGATTTTCTAAGAGAAATTGGAGATGAAAAACAGCTTGCAGATGATGACTGGCAGCAAACAGCAAATGGATTTTCGAGGGATGACTAATGCCAATTTATGAGTTTAAAAATAAGAAAACCAAGAAAATTCATGAAGAATTCTTTTCTTGGTCAGAACGAGAAGCATATCTCAAGGCTAATCCTAATATGGAGCCGGTGATGGCCCAGACCAATGTAGGTGACCCTATTCGCATGGGTCATGTTAAACCTTCTGGATGGTTCCGTGATAAGTTAAAGTCTATCAAAAAACATAATCCTGGAAGTAACATAAATACCTTTGATTAATCATGACTAAATCTGAGACAGATTTTAAGAATTGTGTTGCTGCTTGTATTGCTGATGGTCTATATCCATCCCCTAGACAAATCAACATAAAACTGATACAATTAAAATGTATAGAAAAACATTGGACCTCTTATTGTAAGATTGAATGGGCAGTTGATAGTACACCAAGAAGTGTAGAAGTTTATCCAACAAGATATTTTAATTCAGATGGAGAATTACATAAAAGCTATCATCATTCATTTGATAATCTTTCAGGTAAACAATGTCAATGGCGTCGAGAAATGTGTGCTCAGTTGAGTTATAAGTTAAAAGGATTAAATTTACACGATACAAATCATACTTGCCATTATCCAATGTGTAAGGGGTTTAGAGAACGTCCACTATTAATTGAAGAGGCAGATAATATTCCTTGTGATGACATATTATGTTTACAGATAAAGAAATGACTAATTTCGTTGATAAAGTAGTTCTTGGTAACGTTAGATATCTACCGAAGAAGGCGAAAAAAGCTTTGTCCAAAAAAACAAAACGTCCACTAGACACGGAAGAACAACCACAACATAAGACACCACTGAAAATTGATTTGAAGTCAATTAAACCAGTAGGCTCACAACAAAAGGAAACTTTTGAAGCTTGGGAGTTAGGTAAACATCTATCACTTCAAGGTGTTGCAGGTACAGGCAAGACCTTTATTGCCATGTATCTTGCTTTCAAGGCATTACAGACTGGAAAATATCAAAAGATTGTAATTTTTCGAAGCACTGTACCTTCAAGAGACATTGGTTTCTTGCCCGGTACTGTTAAAGAAAAGATTGAACAATATGAGGCACCTTATCGTGATATTACTGCCGAGCTATATGGTCGGGCAGATGCCTATGATATAATGGTAAAGAAGGGAGTACTTGAGTTTCTTTCTACATCATATCTTCGTGGTATTACTGTTAAGAATGCCCTGATGATTATTGATGAAGTAGAAAACTGTTCCTTTCAGGAATGTGATACCATTATTACAAGAGCCGGTGATGGTTCAAGAATTATTATAGCTGGTGATTATCATCAGTCAGATTTGGTTCGTGATAAGGAAAAGGAAGGATTGATTAAGTTTCTTGCTATTCTTAATTATATGGATGAGTTTGCCCATATTCCATTTGGTAAGGATGATATCGTAAGAAGCGGTCTAGTTAAGTCCTATATTCTGGCTCGTGAAAGACATAAGGAAGATTTAACAAAGAAGCCAATTAGAGAGTAAAATGAATAAATGTGCAATATGTCAACGGTTGATATGGCCATGGCAACATAGTTTATATGTAGACGAATTACTTGGTGATATTACAGCTAAACATAAACATACAGAATGTTTATTATATTTTGAACTTCAAAGAATGATAAGTCTTTATTCTTGTGTATTATGTTATGCTACTGGTGGAGCGGCATCTAAGGTTTATGATGAAAAAACTTGTTATGGATTGATTGATGATTTTATAGAGAAAAGTACCAAACTTTTTGCAGGAAATGTCATATGTCATACTTCATAATTTTTGAATTATTATTTGTTAATATAACTCTTGGGTTTATATTATGGAGTATCTGGCCTGTTGAATGGAGTAAAATATGGAAAAAGATAAAATAGCCGATACAGACAAGAGAGATTATAATGAGTAAATTTATTCAAGAACTAGTTCCTTTTGTTAAACTACAAAAGACTACTGATGAAGTAACTGGTGTTAGAACATACTTAACGCCAAATGGCAAGAACTATCCTTCAATCACCACTATTCTTTCAGCCGATAAGAAAAAAATTGCCCAGATTAATGCATGGCGTCAGAGAGTAGGAAAGGATGTAGCCAAGAAGATTGTAGCAAAGGCTTCTAAGCGTGGTAAGTCTCTTCATACTGAGATTGAAGATTATATTCTTGAAGGTGAAACATCTCATAATTCATTCTCTCTATTCCCTATTGTCAAACCAGTTATTGATGCTAATTTAGGTACAATATATGGTGTTGAAAAGGGTGTCTATTCCCATCGTCTTAAGTGTGCCGGAACATTTGATTGCTTTGCACAATGGGCCGGTGTGAACTCATTGATTGACTGGAAGAGTAGTAAAAAAATGAAACAAAAATCTTGGATTGAAAACTATCTTCTTCAAGCTAGTTTTTATTCAATGTGTATCTGGGAACTAAAACAAATAAAAATTAAGCAAATAGTTATTTTGATTGGTGTAGATGGGGAGAGAACTCCTCAACTTTTTGTAGAACAAACTTCTAATTATATCGATAAAGTAATTAGTACTATAAAAATGTATTATAAAGACCATTCTTTGCGTTTATAAGAAAAAATTTTACTAAATAATAGTATGGGATTAACGAATCATACTATTGCTGTTCAAGAAGGTAAACCAACATATACAGCAAAACGACCTTGTAAAATTTGTAATGGTGTTTTACGATTTACCTGTAGTTATAATTGTGTAGAATGTGCTAAAGAACATAGAAGAAGATGGAGAAATGATAATAAAGAAAAAGCATATCAAGCTACTGTTAATTGGCGTGAAAATAATAAAGAAAAATATCTAGGAACACAAAAACGATGGAGAGAAGAACACAAAGAAACACAAAATGCAAAGGCTCGTGAATGGTATAAGAATAATCCAGAACAAGTTCTAAATACTAGATACATAAGATTATTTAAATTAACGCTTAAAGAATATAATGATTTATTTAAAAAACAAAACGGACGTTGTGCTATTTGTGGTAAAAAAGAAATTGTAAAGCATAAAAATGGAAAAATTAAAAGATTAGCAGTAGACCATAATCACAAGACAAAAAAAGTCAGGGAATTGTTATGTAATATGTGTAATACTGGTATTGGTAGATTTAGAGATGATTTGAAATTATTAGGAAAAGCTATAGATTATATTAAAAAACATAAATATTGATGGGGTAAATCAATTTGAAGGTTAGTATCAAAGGCGGGTTGAAACGTCAGAGAGAGGCCATCAATGAAATGGTCTATTGGCTAGGTCATAACCTATTATCCCGTCGCCTTTATGCAGCAATTACCCTTAACATCGAATTAAAGAATTTGTCTAAGGAAGGATATAACGCTTCTACTAATGTGAATCAGAGTGAGTACCTTACCAATCGTCCTAGAGGATTTGACCTAGAATTTTGTAGTAAGAGAACTCTTGAGAAAATCAGAACAGACCTTGCTCATGAGATGGTTCATGTAAGACAGTATGCAACCGGTCAGCTATATAAGTATGACCGAACAGACCATATCAGATGGAAAGATAAAATCTATCCTCCTGGTATTGAAGATGGGGATGATTACTGGACAATGCCCTATGAGATTGAGGCGCGTGGACAAGAGTTAGCATTGAAAATGAAATTTCGAGAGTATTTAATTAATAAGAAACGAGGAAAATAATATGTGTATAGTATCTAATATTGGTGATTATTATAAACCGCAGAGACCATTTTTGCCATGGGTGCCAAATATTGGTTATTTTGGTACTACTGTTGTTGGAACATGGACATATCCACAACCACAACAACAATTCACTCCAGAGGAAGTTGAAGCACTCAAGAAATTATTGGACGCTGCCTTAACTGCCGATAAGGTGTTTGGTGAGGAAGATTGTGAAGACCCTGAAAAGGTTGAATGGCTAAAGAGCATTGGAATTGACCTTGAGGAAATAAAAAAAAAAAGTTAATGAAGTAAAGCCTTATTATGAATGGGATGGTTTTAAGTTATGGTGTGTTTCTGATGGAAAATTTCTTGGAGAAATTATACAAAAAATTAATTTTGAATATGATGCTCATATTGGTAATGGTGAATTTATAGGCCATTATAAAGATGAAAAATCAGCTAAAAAAGCAGTCGTGATTAAAATTAATCATCAATTGGTATATGGTGCTTGAAATTAATGCAGAATGAGGCAATGCGAATGCCACGATTATTCCGTAAGCTACTTTCCCGGATATAGTGGGCGTTCATTCGTGCGAGTGCGAGGATTCCTGCCTTTACAAAAGCGCAATAGAATTTATGGAAACCAACAAGGAATTTGAAGGGTTGGCATACGAGAAAGACGAGTGGAAAGGTGCTTGACATTAAATAAAAAATTTGCTAGTATAAATATACACAGGGACGACAAGATAATTAGTGCGCTAACATTGTTATCGAAATCGTCCGCCTTTAGCGAGGATATAAATAGTATTATGGTGACGTAACATAGCGGCTTAATGTGCCACCCTGTCACGGTGGATATCGTGGGTTCGAATCCCATCGTCATCGCCAAATTAGCATGCCGTAGCTTAATAGAGCAAAGCACCTAGCCTATACGCTAGCTGCCTGTGTAATCGGGCGAAGATGTTGGTTCGAATCCAACCGGTATGACCAAAGATTTTATGAGAGTAAAAGAAGAATCTAATAAGACTGATAATGCTACGGTTTATGACCGGTTGAAACGTCGAATGGATTTATCTTGTTCTTATTGTAAACCACATAAACACGAAAATGAAGGTCGGCGTACTCGGCACGGTGAACAGAAACCACGATATAAAGACCATCAATAAACATATGGAGCGTTAGTTTAACGGTCAGAACGCTTGGCTTTCAACCTTGCAACAGGAGTTCAACTCTCCTACGCTCTACCAAATAACTTGAAAGCATATATACTATCGTGAGGATAGATATATGACAATAAATACACCAGAATATAATAAATCATATTATACAAGGCATAAAACCAATAGAAAGTATCAAGTATTACAAAGACAACGAGAAATCAAAGAAACAATCAATGAATTAAAAATAAAAACTGGTTGCAAACTTTGTAAATATAAAAAATCACCGATGGCTTTACATTATCATCATTTTGAAGATAATAAAGAACATAATATAGCAAAAATGGTTACACAGGGTAGAGCAATTCTATCCATCATGAAAGAAATTAATAAGTGTATTTTGCTTTGTGCAAATTGTCATGCAGAAGAACATGAACACGAAAATAAATTGGCCCTATCGTCTAGTGATAGGACACCAGCCCCTCAAGCTGAAAACGAGAGTCTGATTCTCTCTAGGGCTACCAAATCCTGCCTCTTGACTTAATTAAATCAATCTGACATAATAGAAACTATTGAAAACGGATGACCGAGTTATTATTGATGCTGGTTCATTTCATGATACAGGAACCATTCTTGGAGTTGCATCTAGACATATAATTAGTTGTTATATCGTATTACTTGATAATATGGTAGAACTTGATGAAAATTATTGGGTAAAGGCTGCTGTCTTCCCAGAAGGGTGTCTTAACATAATTACATCATGAATATTTCAAAAGAAGATAGACGAGCCGATGTATTTCGGCAGGAACTTGCGTATAACCTTGACTACCTAAATGACCACCTTAAAGCCGGTTGGACTGTAGATAATGAAGGTAGATGGGTTGCTCCTACGGCGTTTCCAGAAGAGTGATTTGACTTAATTAATTAAACAGTCTATACTTTACATTATGAAAAGCGTATTTAAAATTCTACAAGAAATTGCGTTAACCCCTTCTCGCAATAAGAAAGAAGAAATTCTTAACCTACATAAAGATAATGTAGACCTTAAGGAAGTCATTCGACTTGCCTATGACCCGTTCACTAATTTCTGGATTAAAAAAATTCCAACATATACAAGTCAGTTTGATAATTCTCTTGAATGGGGATTGAAGGAACTTTCTGTTTTATCATCTCGTGAAAAAACCGGTGGAGATGGTATTGCTTATCTATCATATATTTTGACCAAACTTTCTGCTGATAATGCAGATATCATTGCCCGCGTTGTGTCTCGCGACCTTCGTTGTGGGTTTGATGCAGGGACTGCCAACAAGGTATGGGACCATTTGATTTTTGAGTATCCTTGTATGTTGTGTAGTCAGAATGATGAAAAGGTTCTTGCTAAGATGAAGTTTCCGGCTTATTTCCAGATGAAACTGGATGGTAAGCGGTTTAATGCTATTGTTAAAGATGGTAAGGTTGAGTATCGTAGTCGGAATGGAAAGTTGATTGACCTATTTGGTATTCTTGATGATGTTTTTATTAAGATGGCAAATGGAGAAAATCTTGTTTTTGATGGAGAGTTGCTTGTTCTTGATGATAATTATAAGCCACTTCCCCGTCAGATTGGTAATGGTATTCTTTCGCGAGCCAGTAATGGTAAAGCAACTAAGAAAGACCTTGAAATGGTTGCCTGTGTGTTGTGGGATGTGATTAGTTATGATGGGTTTATCAAAGGATATCAAAAAGAAACTTATACTTATCGGTTTGCTGTATTACAGGGTAAGGTAAAAGGTTTTGAGCCGCGTGTAACTCTTGTTGATTCACATATTGTAAAAGATATGGATGAAGTACAGGAGCTATATAAGGCTTATCTTGAAGATGGTCAGGAAGGTGGTATTCTTAAATCATTTGATGGGTTTTGGGAAGACAAGCGGACTAAGAGTCAGATTAAGTTTAAGGCCGAGTTGGAATGTGACCTTATTTGTACCGGATGGGAGTTTGGTAATGTCCGAACAAAAAATGAAAAAAGGCTTGGTAAGTTGAATTTGGCATCGGCTGATGGATTGATTACGGTTGATGTTGGTTCTGGATTTTCAGATGAACAGCGAGATACTATTAAGCCAAAGGATGTTATTGGTAAGATTGTAGCTATCAAGTATAACACTAGGATTAAGGGAAGGAAGGGTCCAGAGAGTCTATTCCTGCCGGTGTTTATTGAAATTCGAGATGATAAGACTATTGCTGATAATGCAAAGGATATAAAGTAATGAATTGGGAACATTACATAGATTCAGTTGAAGGTATTCAAGAACTTTCTTTGCTTGATAAAAAGGCCGAAATTATTATAGTACGATATAAGAGTCTTATTGATTATCTAAAGAATCTTAAATGTCTATTTTGTAAAGGTACTGGAAATGTAATGGTTTGTAGAGAATGCGGTCGCACCACAAGCGGCGAACTGGCTAGTTGCCGATGTGATGACAATAATATGAAGGGTGTTGGGAGTATGGGAGATTATGAGGCTGGTTGTGGACGGTGTTATGGTTCTGGTAAAGACCCAAGAGGAAAGGTTAAATTTAATTAAATGACTAGAGAAGAGACACAGGAATTGTGGGAAATTCTTGTCCCAACTGTTCGTAAGAATGGGAAACCAATTCATGCGAGATTTCATCGTGTCTGGGATGAACAGGTTCGTAAAATATCTGGTGGCCTTACTATTTTTGCTCCGGTAAAAGGTGATTGGATAAAAGAAGATAGCATTATTGAAAGAGAACGAATGATTCCTGTTAGATTTTTGGCATATCCATCTACGATTGAATCGATTGTGGAGATGACCTTGCTTTATTATGAGCAGGATGCTATTATGGCTTATAGAATTAGTGATACAGTTATTATGAGGTATAATGATGAAAATTAATATTAAACGTGCTATAGTTTTAACGCATCCATATCTTACTGATAAGGTAGCATTATACACAGATTTGCCATCACCATTTCCAATATATCCAACTGAATTACTTAGTTTGACATTTCAAGTAGAGGCTGGAAAAGGATTAGATTATGTAACAGAGCATTTTGAAATTGAGGGTGAGATTGAAGTTATACAGACTGGAGAGAAGTATGGAAAATTTTCCAAATGAACAATCTTAAGTTAGAACAAAAAATAGAGAAAACTCAGAAAGAATTAACAGATGCTCTGACACCTATATTTACTGGAAATTGTGATGTAATTATGGGTTTGATTACTGACCTTATTCAACTTAAAGTATGTGAATATGAACGCAATCCATGGTGGAGAATGTTATATGTTTGATATGGGCATAGCGAGCGACCTTGAGATATCACGTAATCGATTGATAAAAATTATAAATGAGTACGAAGAGTTACCACCGGTAGAGGTTGTAAATGCTATTGAAAGGTTGATTGATGAAAAGATTAGAATTGCATTGAGTGAAGACCCACATGATGCCATTGATTCAAGTTATAGTTATAATAGAGGAAGAAAAAGGAAATGACAAAGTTAACTCGTGTTGTAAGGGATAATAATGGTCTATATCATTGTCCCCCGGAGCCATTGACTGTAATGAGTATTGTTAACCGGTCTCTATCTGATGATAGGGTGATGATTAATGTGACATTTCAGAATGGAAATCGCGGTGCGGTCTTCAATGATGAGGTCGGGGAAGATATATGACGAAAACACAGTTTATAGAACAGTTAACTTTTCTAATAGATATGTGTAGTAAACATATCAAAGTATATGATAATGGTGATCATCTTGGTATAAGAATTGTAGATGATGGTAATAATACATTTTGTCCTCTTACATTTGTTTGTTTTGCAACTACAGGAAAATATTATAAGGTTAAAGAATATCTAAAAGCAGGTACAATATTAGGATTTAGTTATAATCCAGCTTACGATATAGCACGAGCCTCGGACGGAGCTAATGTAAAATATGGATTTCTGTATAGAAAGAATCTCACAGAAGATATACGTAAGGCAGCAGGATTAAAACCATGACAATTAGAAAATTTTTAAAGATTTATGTTGCTGCTTTAGAACACCATCATCCAGAGGCAAAACGATTTGTTTTTGACAATGGTGATATTAGAATACTACATCAAAATCACCTAGAATTTTGTCCAATTACTTTTGTATATTGGCATATTACAGGAAGATATTTATCTTCTGATCAATGGCCGGAAGCTGCTACCAAATTAGAATTAAATAAAATTAGTGATATTAGAATAGTCGCCGCTTCTGATAATTTTATGTGGTTTTTTGGTTGGAGATTAAGAAAGAGATTATTAACTGATAATTTTATAAAACTAGGTGCTTGACATAATAAATAAGTTATGGTAGAATATATTTAAGTTTGGGAGTAGGGACATAATAAGAAGAGGCAGAGTTTACCTGCCTGACCAAATATAAAAATGGATTTTGTCCATTAAGTTCCTGCTCCCTTTATAATTCTGGTGCCTAATACGGGCAATCCCCGTAATCTAACCATAAACGGCCAAAAGCTGATTTATGGGATGATTCACCGGTCAATGGTTGTGAGAGATTGGGGTAACGCCATTTAAAATCTTGCAAGTGGTTTGTCAGCAGAGCCAGATGGACTGAGCTAAAAAGTCCGCTAAAAAACTGTCATTATATTATGATAACTATAAATTACAATTACGTAGCCTTCCTTTACTTCTTGCCTTTCGCCCAGAGAGGCCATTCCTTTTTTCATAATCACACCATATCAGATTATTTTTCATGGGATTTCGATGGTATTGTTTTAATTAATCCATTCGTCTATACTCCCAAACATGGAAAGAAAACTAACACTTGAACAAATTGCCAAGGTCTGCCGAGAATCGGTTGAAGACTTTGCAGAAGAACATGAGTATATTGGTGACCCAAATGACCTGATGGGTTATTGTGCTATTGCATCACAATTATTCTCTGATGTAGCTGCTCATTTTGGCTATAAGGTTAAGGTAGTTCAAGGTAATGCCTTCGATGGTAAGAGTGATGATACTAATCATTGTTGGAATGAATATGAAAATATGATATATGATTTAACAGCTACTCAATTCATTCAAAGTAATCATGTTCATATTACCTCTATTAAAAATAGAAATTATAAAAAATTTTTAGAAGGAACGTCAAGGATGAAGCGGAATTTTTCAACTAATTGGCCTGAAGAACAATCACCAACTAGACAATATAAAAAGATAAAACCTTATATTTATGAGTCGATTGACCTAATTAATAAAAGGGCGTAATATTACTTTATCTTAGAGAAAAGAGGTTTATTGAAATGGGACGGCCACTTGGTTTGAAAAAGATTAACGGTAAATGGGTCCAGACTACTCCGGTAGCTGGACCTAATGGGTTTGTTGGTTCACAGGCTGCGCTACAGGCAGCGGGTGTTCTTACTGGTCCATTGGCTATTAAGCCTATTGAGACTGATGCTCAGATTGATAAACGTATTAGGCAGCGTTTTAATGTCGTAGAAACTATGACTAAGGATTGTATTAAGGGTGCTTGTCGTTGCCTGATTGTTTCTGGTCCCGGTGGTATGTCTAAGTCGTATCTAGTTGAGCGATTGATTCGGGCCGCTGACCCAGAAATGTCTCGTTCGGTAATTCGTCGTGGATTTTCTACTAAAACTGGTTTATATCGAACGTTGCTTGACTATCAGGGTTCGAAGAATGTTGTGGTGTGGGATGATTGTGATGCAGTCTTCAAAGATGAAGAGGGTTTGAACATTCTTAAAGTAGCTGCTGATACGACTGAGAAGCGAGAAATTTATTATGGGGCCGAGACTAATATGGTTGATAGTAGCGGTCAGCCGCTTCCTACTACCTTTGAGTTCAGAGGTTCGTTGATTTTTTTGACCAACTATGATTTTGAAGATGCAATGATGAAAGGTACTGGTCTATCAGTCCATTTCGGTGCCTTGATGGACCGAGCGCAGTATATTTCAATTGGGCTAAAAACTGTTCATGACTACCTAATTCGTATTAAGCAGGTTGTGCATGATGATGGGATGTTGAAAGATGCAGGGTTTGAAGCTAATGAAGAACAAGAAATTATTGACTTCATTGAAGCACAGTCTGAACCGGTGTATAAATTCCGTCAGTTGACTATGCGAACGGTTAAGAAAGTTGCCGAGCACTATCGGAACCATGCATCTGACTGGAAGAAGCTTTCGGCAGTGACTCTATTTAAGAATGGGTTTGACTTGTAGAGAGAAAAGGTGTATGGTATATCATCTATAAAAGGTGGTATACCATACACATGAACATCAAACAATTTAAAAAAGAATTTGCAATTATTAAAGAATATGGGTATTATAAATCAATCAGAAAAGGTAATGGTGGTGTTGGCCATACACTCGAACAACTCTTAGGACTCAAGGAAAACAACATCTCTGCTCCTGACCTTGGTAAGATTGAGTTAAAGGCCCATCGGGACTATTCTAAAGTGCCTATTACGCTCTTTACATTTGATTCATGGGCAATTCATCCTGACGAAGCAATCAAACGTTTTGGAAAACAGGATAGAGTACATAATTATAAATCACTCCATTCTCAGGTTACTTTAACACCTAATAGTCATGGTTTATTTCTTCATATTACAAAAAAGAATGTTGATATGCTCCATTACAAACATGGTACTCTAATCGCATCATGGAGTATTGAAGATATTGAGGAACGGTTTGAGCAGAAGTTTCCATCTATGATTTTTGTGAAAGCAGCATGTGAACCGCATCGCGGAGAGGTTCATGGTGAGCATTTTTGGTATTATGAGGCTCAATTGTTTAGGAAGCCATCAATCAAAACTATTGCTCAACAATTGAAGGCCGGTAATATGGTAATAGAAACCAGAATCCATGAGCGGGAAGGGAGAGCAGCACGTAATCATGGTACTGCATTTCGAGCCAATGAAGATAAACTTGGACAGTTTTTTGAGATGGTTGACTTAATTAATTAAATGGAGTAGACTTTAAACATGAAGAAAGATTGTAACCATAAACGGTTTGCTCAATTAACTGCAAAATGCTCTGACCTATGTTGTTGGTCAAGCGGAGATATTAGGCATGATGGTTATGTACCATTGAATGTTGGAATTAGTTCTGATTCAGAGGATTATGTTGAATTTAAATATTGTCTAGACTGTGGACAAATTTTAGGTTCACAATTTCCAATTTCTAATAAAGCAGTAATTTCAGTGACGGAGATGGATTAATGCCTAGAATGAATATTCGTGAGAATCGTGAACGTCGTTATACCGAGGCGGTTGAGCGTCAGGCCAAGCATAATGACAAGCATGAAGGCCGTAATATGTGTGAGAAGGGTTGTATCCCTAATCATCCTATCGACCATGTTGAACCGGTAAAGCAGATTAAGGAAAAGAAGGTTCGAAAGCGCCATGCAAAGGTAAAGAAGGCAGAGTAATGAAGCCAATGAACATTCGTGAGAATCCTAAATTTATGGGGTTTCAAGTAACAGGTCTTGCGGTTGGCTAAACGTGACCTATTGAAACAAATAAAGAATATTGATAAACTATGGATTACCAATTATCGCCGGGAAGTAAAATATAATATCTGAATACTCATGGCGACAAAGAAGATTAAATATATTCTAATTCAGGATAATGATAGCCATTGGTATGTAATACCATCTTCTAAAGAAACTGAATGGTGGGAATATTTACGTAGAGTTGATGAAGCTACTGAAAATTGTAATGTTGATTATCCAAATGAACCAAAATGGGTAGAACCTGTAGGTGGTGCTCCATCATTAGTAGAGTTTACAGAGTATAAAATTAGATAATGAGTAAAGAAATTACATTGCATAAGATTTGTGAAGGAACTATTTACGATTCATATGATGCAATTCATAGAATTATTGCAGTTGAGATGCTGGTATCTGCCGGTTTGATTACTCGTTGTTATCGAGTAAAGAAGTATACCTTCATTGGTGCAAGGTATCAGGATTATGAAACTCTTGAAGCAATTCCTACTGGTACTACTCCTGATAATATAGAAATTGTTTTTTCTGGTACTTGACTTTATTTTTGGATTGAGGTAGAATTAATTTATGGCAAAAGCAAACGTAACATATACTAAACCTGTTAAAGCGGAAATTATAGTTACTCTTACTCTTAATGAAAGAGAGGCATGGGTTATTAAACAAGCAATGACATGTGTAAGAAGAAATGGCCCATCACGATACTCAGCAGATAATGTTTTCGACGCACTTCAACAATTGAAATTAACCGGTCCTGAGTTATATGATAATGGCGTAATTACTTTTGTTGGAGATGTAGGATTTAATTATGGCAGACAAGACAGAAGGCAGGTATTCATTTCAAGTTACTGACCGTAAGGGTGACAAGTTTTGTGATAATGCCCT
>Ga0182024_10017004_pt1 | contig 13718 bp, 11 predicted proteins | sample P32metaG_FD_120480 | JGI IMG/M metagenome (GOLD analysis project Ga0182024, IMG submission 120480) | Permafrost microbial communities from Stordalen Mire, Sweden - P3-2 metaG (Illumina Assembly) | ecosystem: Environmental > Terrestrial > Soil > Wetlands > Permafrost | place: Sweden: Stordalen... | reverse complement strand
TAAACAGCGTCGTTTGCGTCTGCGCAACCACGTCGTACCGTGAAAGAGTATAAGCAGCGCCCGGGGGGGCTGAGCCATACAACGCGTTATTGTCGTTATAGCTGAACTCACACGCGCCCCCGCAGCGGACCAGGGGGTTGGTTGGGTTGATAAGTGTAGCCTGAAAAGTCGATTTGTTGAAGCTGAAAAGTTCCGGTGAGCCAGAGATAGGCGATAGCAGATAGAACATCGTGCCGTCCTTGCGCCACATACTCGACTCGGAGCTGGAGGGCGTCTCGGAACTGGAGTTGGTATACCCGAACGCCGCGAGCGTGTTCCCGTCCGTAACGCGAAGAATGCGGTTGCCGAAGCTCGGATCCTTAAAGATATACCCTGCGGGTCCAAGGCTCGGAAGAGGAGGCACTGTGTTGGTCGAGGTGAAATTGCTGGTTACGGTATGAGTACCGAAGTTTCGCGGAACCCTCGCTATGTCGATTACCTGCCCGTCAACAGCGCATAAAGTCATCAGAAATACTATGAATCGGCCCATCTAATTCCCCCTCGTCGCAACTTTGAACATCGCCAGCGAGATCGCTCTCGGAAAACGGTTGATTGTAGAAACCATAAGCTTGCCTGTCATCTCTTACGGCCGGCAGGAATAGTCCAAATTGACAGTCTGCCCGGCTATGCTCACCGCGGCGGTTATCGTGAATGAACTGGCGCCCGGCGTTCCGTGACCTAATCCCAGAAAGGTCGATCCACCGTTCGCGGCAACCAGGCAGGTACGCGGAGCGACCGCCAATGTTGCATAGTTCACCGTCGCGATGGTTCCCGTGGTAGCGGTTCCCCCCGCAATCGAGAGACTTCCTCCGTTGATATCGCAGAACGCGCTCGTGCACGTGACGCTGGTAACGCCCGCGCCTGCCGTGAAGGTAACCGGAATGGTCTCACTTAGTTTCGACCACGTGTTTGTAGATGAGCAACCGAACTGCGAATTCCCCACGCCGGTGTCGGTGTAGAAATCCCGCCCTTGGGTGCAATTAATTGAGGGCGCTCCCGAGCCAGTGAAGTATCGGGGCACCACCGTTGAATCGATCTGCACCGTCACCGCTCCGTTTACCGGATTTGGGGAGACCACAATGCCCTGATCGGGTTCAATGAACTCCTTACTGTAGATGGCCCGGGATTCACTCTCGCTGCCCGCCCATGCATTACCGGCAATCGCGATTGTGTAAAGTGGGATCGCGGTCCCGTCCGAGGGGAATCCTGTTATTCCGGGGGCGGCGGAACATGCCGAGCACGTGATCGTTTCCGCACCCGCATAGCCAACCGTAATGGCGGGCGTGTTGTTAATGGAAAGGTACACGTACGCCGTGTCATTCGCGGCGGTTCCGCTTATGGTCGCCGTGGCTGGAGCCTTAACGGCCGCCGAGATCGCCCCGAATCGGTAAACGCAGGGAGTGCTCGCTGAGCAGTTCGCCCCGATGGTGGCCACCGTGCCTGAAGCCGTATACGCGAAGTCGCCGAGCTGCGATGCCATCCCGGCCCCGCCTCCAGATGACGATCCTCCCCCTCCAAGCTGGCTCCATAGATTCGTCGCCGTACACCCGTACAGGTTCTGGCCTGGCACAGCGTTTGTCCGGAAAAATACATCGCCCACCGAACAGGTTGCCGGAATAACCGGACCCGTAGCAGCTGGCTTGGTCGAGCTGGCATTCGAAAAATCCACATTTTTGGACTCACGCGCCAGATTAAGCTGGGTTGGCTGAGCGCCGGCAAAAGGCGCGGCCGTCAACAGGAATATGATCGACTTGCCGATTCGCTTGAATTCTTTCATTGTGTTCATCCTAGATTCCACCCCCGCAGGGATTGTAGAAAAGACAACTCATCTCGAACTTATTTTCTCAGCGCGGGATTCAAACGGTTCTGTCCTCTCTCGCAACTCATTCAGAACACAACCATTTTCGAAATGCATTTCGCGGTCACTGCGATTTCTATATTCTTTCGCGCCGAGCGCTGAGGTCCACTCACGGGTCCATTTGCAACGCAGCCACCTCAAGCTTTCGGATTGGCGCCGCCTCTGGCGATTCGATCTCGAACGGGCTGTTCCTACCCATTCGCCCGAACCGCGCCAAGATCATTCGCTCGGCCCTCCAGCTATCTCGCGAAACCTGGTGGCGCCGTCGTCTTGAAATCCCGACACCAAACGGCGAGGGGGTCTTCGGAAAACTCCCCATGCGCCCATGGCAATACGCTAAGAAAATCGCCGGCCTTCAGGCGATACCACGCCGTTTTGCCCCTCGCGCCGAGAAAAACGACTCCAGGTGCCTCTTCAGCTATAACTCGGCCGCAACCTCAGATTCCTGCAGGGCCGGCTGATTTCTTCCGGACGATCACTTTTGGGGAACGCGCATTGCAATCGGCCTCCGCCGACCCCGGCGCTCGTTTGTAACATCCTGAATCGATCCACTCTCCCCCCAATGTTATACTAACAGGCTCTATGAGGGTACTCCAGATTGGGCCGTATCCTCCTCCCCACGGCGGTGTTCAGAGTAATCTGGTTGCAATTCGCGAGTATCTTAGAAATCGTGGCATCTATTGCGCCGTGATTAATCTGACGCGATTCCGCCGTACCGCCGCCGATGACATATACTATCCGGAAAGCGCTCTACAGACCCTCGCGCTTCTCCTCCGTTTGCGTTACGACATTCTGCACATTCATTTCGGTGGAAACATCACCTTGCGACTGTTGGCTCTGTGGATGGTCTGCTCCCTCATTCCCGGCAAGAAAACCGTGCTCACTTTCCATTCCGGCGGGTACCCGGCCTCCCAGCCAGGGCGAACCGCCCGCCCCGCCACCTTGCGCGGCTTCATTTTTCGGCGCCTCGACCGGATCATCGGTGTGAATGAGGAGATGATCGCCATGTTCCGCCGCTTCGGCGTTTCCGCCGATCGGCTGGCTTTGATCCCTCCTGACGCCGTTCTTCAACCGCCGCCGGCCCAATTGCGCCCCGAGATCGCCGATTTTTTCCAGTCTCATTCTCCCGTCCTGTCGACCGTCGGCGGATTGGAGCTCGAATATGACATCCCCTTGCAGGTCGAGGTCGTCGGCGATTTGCTCCCCCAATTCCCGCGCCTCGGACTCGTGATTGTCGGCGCCGGCAGTCTCGAGCGGCAAATGCGAGATCTGATCGGTTCGAAACCCTATTCGAGCCACATGCTGCTATGCGGCGACGTTCCTCATGCCGAAACTCTCAGCGTCATTCGAGGATGCCGGGTCTTTCTGCGGACCACATTCTATGACGGCGATTCGATTGCCGTAAGAGAGGCTCTGCATTTCGGCACTCCCGTGATCGCCACAGACAACGGCATGCGCCCCCCGCATGTGCATCTGATCGGCATGTCGGACCGCGACGGATGCCGGCGAACCATCGAGCGAATCCTTGCCGAAGCCGCTCCCGCCAGTCCACACGCCGGCCAGGAAATGAACGACAATAGTCTTCTTGCCGTCCTGGAACTCTACCGCCAGCTTGCCCGTTAAGCTTGAACGCACCGGGAAGGTGTGTTGCATATCAGGGGAGGCGCGGGAGTCTGTGCTGTGCTGAAAAGCCTTAAGCGCGTCGCCTTGCTGACCGGCAAATCCCTGGGTCTGTTCCACTTGTTCGCCGGAAGCGGCTGGCGCAAACGGCGACTGGTCATCCTTTGTTATCACGGAATTTCCATTGATGACGAGCACGAATGGGATCCGTCGTTGTATGTCAGTCCCGCCATTTTCGAACAGCGCCTGCGCCTTCTTCGCGACGGAGGATTCAACGTTCTGACGCTCCAGGACGGGATCGAGCGCCTGTACAGCGGCACGCTGCCTCCCAAGAGCGTCGCCATTACCTTTGACGACGGGACCTTCGATTTCTACCTCCGCGCCCGGCCGCTGCTAATGAAATATCGATTCCCCGCGACCGTGTATCTGACTACGTTCTATTGCCATCACCACCGTCCCGTGATTAGGTTGTTCGCCTCCTATCTGTTGTGGAAAGCGCGGGATACGTTCTCTGGAGGACCGCTGTTGGAATTCGGCGGAGCTGTCGATCTGGCATCCGCCGCCGGACGGTCCCGCGCGCTTGCCATGATCGAGCGCCACATAATCGAGAAAGATCTCTCGCTCGCGGAACGCGACGCGCTCCTGGAACGTCTGGCGGACCAGCTGGGCCTGTCTTACCGGACGCTTGTCTCCCAGCGGATTCTCCAACTGATGAATCCCCAGGAGGTGGGTTGCCTGCCGGGCGACGGCTTGGACGTGCAGTTGCATACACATCGCCACCGAACTCCACTGGATCGCGATCTGTTCCTCCGCGAAATTGTGGATAATCGAGCGGAAATTGAACAAATGACGGGCAGAAAGGCCGTACATTTCTGCTATCCTTGCGGCGTTTATCGGGACGAGTTCCTGCCCTGGCTTCGGGAGCAACACGTCGTGTCGGCCACTACCTGCGACGCGGGGCTGGCGTCATCCCGGAACCATCCGCTTCTACTGCCGCGGATTGTGGATCACTGCGGCTTCTCCTCCATCGAGTTGGAAAGCTGGCTGGTTGGCCTGGGCGCGCTGCTTCCCACACGCGCCATCAACCCTTCGGGCGAGTCGGCGGAGCCGGACCTGTCCGGGTGAAGATGAATTCATTGCAGCCCAGGTCATTGCACGTGGTGAGCTTCTCCAGGCGGAAGCCGCGCGCCCGGTAGAAATCGAAGATCTGCTCCGGCTTGGCCACCTCAAACGGATAGCCGCCCACCCAATCCACCAGGTCGCGCCACGGCGACATTCCGCGCGACGTTCCGCGCTGCCCGGCGTAATCGCGAAATGTCCGGAACCACCGGAACAGCACCAGATCCTTGACGATCCGCCGCCAATAGATCTGGACGAACGCCGCCCACAAAATCGGTGGCCGCAGCAATTTCGGCGAACGGTTGTAGGTGCGCTTTACCCAGCGCCACCGCCCGCTCGCCGTCCCTTGATCGTTGTAAATCGCGATGAACAGCTTCCCGCCTTCCTTTACCAAACCGGCGGCATGCTCAAGCCCCACCCACATCTGCCCTGTATGATGCAAAACTCCCCAGGAGTAAACGATATCGAACTTCGGAAACGATTTCATGTAATCCGGATCGAGCGCTGAGCCGGCCTCCACTGTCCAGTCCGCGTCAAGCGGATAGTATCGGGTTTTCAACTCAGTGGTACATGCCACCGACGCCGGATCGTAGTCGAACGACCGAACCGTAGCCCCCAAGCGCCGAGCGGCCAGACTGAACAAACCGCTTCCCGAGCCGATATCCAAAAAAGTCTTGTCCTGTAGACCGTCGACGTCCAGCATCTGCCGTAAGGAGTCTTCGGCGGCCGCAATCCGCGACTCATCGAGATCGGCCAGGAAGGCCGCCCAGTTCTTGCCGAAGGTAAATCGCTCACCGGCCGCGATTTCGGCAGCGTGCTGAGTCATGTTTTCTCATTGTACGCCGTGGACCGTTATGGCGCGAGCCGGTACCATCGCTCCGGTGCCATCGCGCCCGGCAACAGGGCAGATTGCAGCGGGCGGGATTGTACTGTGCCATGACTATCCTTCGGCGCCGGCGAGCGGGCCGTGATTCGAAGCAACACCGCACCGGATTGGACCGGGCCCACAAACGATGAATCAACGCATCGGCCTCACCTCGGGGCCTGGATCGCGATTGTAATCCGTCCCGCCGGACGGTTAGGTTAGAATGGTTTAAATGTGCGGCATCGCCGGGTTTTTCCTTCGCGGCAGGCTGGCTGTGCTTTCCGACGTGCAGGGGATGTGCGACGCCATTCGCCATCGCGGACCTGATGACGAAGGCTTTCATCTGGATGGCGGCTGCGCTCTCGGGATGCGGCGTCTCAGCATCATCGACTTGCATTCGGGCCATCAGCCCATCTCGAACGAAGACCAATCCGTCTGGATCGTCTTTAACGGCGAGATTTACAACTATCGCGACCTGCGCCGCGATCTGCTGGCGCGCGGTCACCAACTCGCCACGCAGAGCGACACGGAGACCATCGTTCACCTGTATGAAGATGAAGGACCCGCGGCGGTCGCCCGGCTGCGCGGAATGTTCGCCATCGCGTTGTGGGATGCGCGCCGCCGGCGGATGCTGCTGGCCCGCGACCGTTTCGGGAAGAAGCCGTTATATTATGCGGTCCTGCCCCAGGGTCTGTATTTCGCGAGTGAGCTCAAATGCTTTCGCGGTCTCAATATTCCTTTTGAGATGGATACGGAAGCGCTTAAATTCTACTTTCAGTTTGGCTATATTCCCGACCCGTGGAGCCCTTTTCGCGCTATTCGCAAACTGGCGCCCGGCGGATGGCTGACTTACGATGCCGATGGCAACGTGACTCAGGAGCGCTACTGGACGCTCCCCGCGCCCGCCAGCGAACCTCCTCCCGGGGCCACCCGAGCCGGTCTTCGCGATCGATTGCGCGAAATCTTTGACGAGTCCGTGCGCATCCGCATGATCGCGGATGTTCCGCTCGGCGCGTTTCTGAGCGGTGGCATCGATTCGAGTTCAATTGTCGCGTCGATGGCGCTCCAATCTCCGGATCCCGTCAAGACGTTCTCCATCGGCTTCGACGAGGCGGAGTTCAACGAACTGCCTTACGCTCGCGAGCTGGCCCGCCAATATCACACCGAGCACCACGAGTTGATCGTGCGGCCGGATTCGGTAAACCTGGTGTCCCGCCTGGTGCATCACTTCGACGAGCCGTTCGCGGATACGGCGGCCATTCCGACGTTCCTGGTTTCCGAATTCGCCGCGCAGCACGTAAAGGTCGTCCTCACGGGAGACGGCGGCGATGAACTCTTCGCGGGCTATGACAGCTTCTTCGATATCCAGAGGATGAGCGCATTCGACCGCATCCCGCAAATGGCGCGGCGCGTGCTTTCCTCCATGGCCGACCTTCTGCCCTACTCCACCTATGGAAAGAATCGGCTGCGCGTGATGAGCCGCCCATCAGCCCTCGAGCGCTATTTCGAGCACACCTACACACCCTTCATGCTCCGGAGAGAGCTGCTCAATTCCGATTGGATGCTGCCCGCCGATGCCGGATTCCTGGCTCGCGCGTTTCCGGATTGTCTTTTGCCCAATGGCGCCGACGCGCTTTCCCAGGCGCTCCATTTTGAGGCGACCGCGAAGCTTACCGGCGGCATGCTGGTGAAGGTGGACCGCATGTCGATGGCCCACTCGCTCGAAGTGCGTTGTCCTTTGCTCGACCACGAATTGGCCGAACTGGCGGCGTCCATCCCGGCCGCCTGGAACATGCGGAATGGCCGGGGTAAGGCGATGCTGCTCGACGCCATCGGCGATCGTCTTCCGCCGGCGTTGCGCCAACGCAAAAAAATGGGGTTCGGCGTCCCGCTTTCCCACTGGTTTCGCGGTCCGCTACGCGACTTTCTACACGATCATCTGCTGGGCGGCCGGTTCATGGGACGCGGCATCGCCTCGCCCGCGTTCGTCCGCCATCTGATTCAGGAACATGAGAGTGCGCGGCGCGATAACAGCGATTTGCTGTGGGCTCTGCTCATGCTCGAATTGTGGTTCCAGAACTGGGAGCCGGCGATGTCGGAAACGCCAGCCGAGGCGCTGCATTCCGCGTAAAAGGACCGCTTCCTTACGGTCGCGGTTCCGTAACTCGCCGACCTTGCTGAACCGCGAGCGTCAGCGAGCGGTCCGCATGTGTTTCAGGGCGGTGCTCTAATGTTCGATCGATTCAACGTGCTGATAGAGTTGTGGAGCGCGTTCGCGAAACCGCGCCAGCGAAAGCGAGCACGCCCCCGCGGGTTTGGAGTCCAGATAGCGCTCGAACAGTTCGCCGGTGGGTCCGTTTCTCGGCGTCGGCTCAAATTGAAAGTGGATCTCATCGACGCGGAACCTGTCAAACAACATCTCCAGGCATCGGTCCTCAATGCGCCGCGAGAACGCGCGGCAGCTCATTACCCACGCGCATAAGTGGACCACGCCATCTTCATGGCGGCCGCACAACACGGCGATTTTCCCCAGCGGTCCGAACTTGTCCTGGTAGGAAACCGCGATCGCGAAGGCCCCATCCGGCTCCACTCGCTTGCGCCATTCCGTTTCCGTGTACCGGTGTCCGTTGAGGTTAAACTGGTTGGTCTTGTTGACCAGCTCCAGGACTCGCGCGTCGCTCGCAGGCGGATTGAACTCCACCGTTATGGTTGCGTCCGCCTGCGCCAGGAACTGTTCAGGAGCGCCCCCGGACTGCTCCGCTTCTCCTCGAAACTCGGCCGATCGGCGCAGGCTTTCCAAACGCAGCGCATCTTCCGAGCCCAGGTGGTGCTTTCCGAAGCGATCGCGCAATGTCCGGAAAAGTTTTTCCGCCTGGGCAGGATCTTTGCCCGGAAACCGGAGACACTCCATCTCCGGCCATGCTGCCTGGACCTCGGCCAACTCCATGGGACTATCGTCGACGAAAACGACGCTGTCGGCGGAGATATTCCACGCCTTCAGAATTCTACCGGCTGATTTCGATTTGGCTTCCCAATGCGCCTCGATGGGGAAAATGCTTTCCTTCGGAAGCAACAGATCCCGCCGGGAAAACGCTCGCTCAACCATCGCGGGATCATTCTTGCTGGCCGCTCCGAGCAGCACTCCGGACGCGGCCAGCGCCCGCAGCAACTGCTGGTAGATGCCGTGCAACTGGCTATGGCCGGCCAAATCCCAGCTGACACCGTCCGCGCCCACTTCGCCGACGATTCCTTTCCATAAGGTATCGTCCAGATCCGTGATCAGGCCTTTCTTGGGAGCGGGCGGGTGAATCAGACGGGCCAGCGCCCGGCCAACCTGGTGGGAGTGCGGCAAAGTGTAGGGAAATCCCGTCGATAAATCCGATTTGAGATCGAGCCTTCCCGCTACGGGAGAATCTTCCAGCAGGCGCCGCGCGTTCACCACGGATGTGAGCGGACGTTTTACGGCGGACGCTGCAAAAGCCGCGATCGCCTGTTCCAGTTCCAGCTCACAAGCGCCGGCCTCCCAGCCGGCGGTGTGAAACGCCGGCGGCAGCGGCAGGGTCGGGGTCGAAATCGCAACCGGAGTCCCATTCCACTTATCGATTCCGGCGCGAATGCGCTGAAGCGACGCGTGGACCTGCGCTACGATGTCGCTCTCGGCCTCCGGCCCCCATCCTCCCAAGCTGCGGTAACCGAGCCGCGCGTCCAAATCCGGCCACTCGATGGCGACGGCGATCGCATCGCTGCCGGCGGCGCGTTCCAGCGTCCCCGCCAAATCGCCGTACAGCCCGGTCTTGATCTCCACGCGCCGGTCTGGAAGCGCAGGCTGCAAGTGTGCGGCCAGAAAGCTCTGCGCGTGAAGAGGTGTAAATCCGCAAGCGAGGGTAACAGAGAAGGGATTTGGACGATCACGCGCGCTCTGAAGAATCTCTAACGCCGCGCTCAATTTCACTGACCCAGTTTACCGCACGGGAGAATGCCGCCACGGTTTTCGTGGAAGGAGCAATCGCTGAATGTGGCGTTTATAGGGGCGCTTCGTTAGTTGCGATGGCCGTCTACCCACGCAGCAGAGGTCGAATGAGCGTCTGTTCGGGAGTCCGTTTAATTCAGTGAGGTACTGGTCACCACTCAACGGGACGACGGTGACCGAAGTTAAACATGGCGTCGGAAGTACCTGCGCATCCGCTCCCTTACGGTCGCGGTTCTGTTACCGAACCGGGAGCGTCAGCGAGCGGGCATTCGCAAGTAATTATGACGCTGTGTTTAACGTATTGGTTGCGCATGGAGGGGCGGCTCAAACCAAATACGATCAGTATCCACATCAGACCGACCCCGACCAACCCCCATGTTCGGGGCTCCGGCACCGCCAGCGATACGCTGTCCGCGCTGTCAAACGATCCGATTCCTCCCGAAAAGCTCCCCGGCACACCGCCCCAAGCGGAGAGCGTCCCTGTGCCGGTGAAATCCACCGTCCACTCCTCAATGCTCGACACCAGTATGCCGTTCAGGTCGAGAGTGTCCTCGAATCCTATTACGCTTCCGCTTACCGCGATCGGGATTGATGAGTAATCGTCCTGACCCGGCTCGATGAATACCGACCCCGAGAACTCCATGTAGCCCATGAGTGAGTTGGCCTCAACCCCGTCCACCGTCCCGAAGCTTGACTGACTCCATGTGAACGGGGCGAAGCTGTTGGCGGCTGGAATGAATGTGTTGAAGTTGCACATTTGATCGAGTGCGCCGGAGCACGGGATTGTCGCGAAGCCCGGCCAGTCGAGAGTCGATGAAAATAGCCCTGCGTCGGCAGAGCCGTAGGATAAATCGGCATCCAGACCATTCTCAAAGGAGAAGCCGCCACCGCCGCTAATCACGACAGGCCCACCGAAAGCTCGATCCGTGCAGCCCGCGAACGCACAGAGTATAAGCCACGCACCGAGTGCGCCTTTGGTCAGTTTCACTTATCCTCCAGAGGACAACGCCTCAGGGGTAATCCGAATGGATCCAACCAAGGGATATACGCCAGACTAAGCATAGCACGCACGGGCTAATTTGGACGCGAAATTGCTATAAGAAAATCGTCGACCGGGTTATGACGCTCCCATTGCGGCGCGCCCGCTGCGTGGGGCCCGCGAGCCATCCAAATTTATGGGTGCACCTGGAAGTGTCCGGTTGCGCTGGCTACGGGATACGCCCTACAATCAGTCTTCGATTGAGGCGGCCGTTTGGGCGAGGGCGCCGTGTCGCGATGATCCAAATTCTAAGACTCCTGATTCCGGCGAGCATTCTCGCAATGTTCCTTTGCGAGGCCGTGCTGATCGGAGGATCGTACCTGGTTGCCGTGCACCTCGATCGGAATCTAAAACCATCGACCTATCTGATGGAGCAAGCGGGATGGCAGTCGATCGCGGTGGTGGAAGCCGCAGTTCTCCTGGGAATGTACTTCCGCCAGATGTATAGTGGGCTGCGCATCGGCAGCCGGATCCTGCTGCTCCAGGAGCTGTTGCTCGTCGTGGGAGCCGCATTCATTGCGGAAGCTCTGATGACGTATTTCCACCTCTCTTGGGCGCTGCCGCGATATGTTCTGGTGCTGGGCAGTGCAATTACAGTCGCATCCGTGTATAGCTGGCGGATTCTGTTCAGCGCGGCCATTTGGAATCGGCTGGGGTTGCGGCGCGTGCTATTCATTGGATTTCCGCCGTCGGCAATCAAGCTTGCCGAATACCTCGGGCGCCATCCCGAGGCCGGCTTCGCGCCGGTCGGCTACCTGGACGACGGCCAGACCCCCGCGGAGACCGGCTTTCCGCGGCTCGGTCCGCCGGGGGATTTGCGCGAAGCGATCGAGCGGCACCGGCCTGACTGGATCGTGATTGGCGAGAAGAACGAGATCGCGGCGCGGCAAGTAGACGACCTTGTGGAATTGCGCTTTGGCGGCGTGCAAATCGAGGACGTGGGCGGCTTTTGTGAGAGGATCAACGGCCGCGTCTCGGCAACCGCGGTGAAACCCTCCGAGTTGATTTTCAACGAGAATCTCCAACTGGAACGTTTGACCCTGAGGCTTCAGTCGTTGTACTGTACGATACTCGCGCTGGTTGCCATTCCAATCGCGCTTCCGCTAATGGGGGCGCTCGCATTGCTGGTCCGGACGCGCTCGCGCGGGCAGGCGTTGATTGGTGAACCGCGGGTCGGCTGGTGCGGGGCGCCGTTCACGATGTATCGTCTGCGATCGAAGCCACGCGAGCCAAACGCGAGGCTGGCGGGCATAGACAAGTTCTTAGTCCGTTCCGGACTGGACCGGTTGCCGGCGATCTGGAACGTCTTGCGCGGCGAGATGTCACTGGTGGGGCCCAAGCCCGACCGCCCCGAGTTCGCCGCGCGCCTGAATCGGGAAATTCCTTTTTACGCCCAACGGGTCCTGGTCCGGCCTGGGGTGATCGGATGGGCGCAGGTTCATGAGGACGGTGATGGATACGGACTGGATGCCGTACGGCGGCTGGAGTACGACCTGTACTACACGAAAAACCTGTCGCCTTTTCTCGATTTGTTGGTAGTCCTACTGTGGTTCAGGCAGGAGCTTCTATTTGCCGAACCGCGAGACGGCGGATAAGTTCTTCAGACTTTCTCTTGGCGTACCGATGAGGGGCAAGGAGGCGTTATTAGGGTGATACTTGTCCTCTTCCTTATTTCGGTGGGCGTGATGGAATTCATTTTGCGGGACGATCAGAAGAAACAGCAGGATCCCGCCGCCCGCGACCGCGAATCAGCGCTGGGCCGGCCGTTCCCTTTGGAAACGCCAGAGGAAACGACGGCCACCGCCTCGGCAGATGTCAGGAGCGATCTGGTCGCGCTGATGCGTGCGGTTGACGGCCAGCGTTCCGCCGTTGAGGCGCCGCTTGGTCGCGCTCCAATCGCCGGCGCTCCGCCGCGCGGGCGGGGCGATGACGGACAGGAGGGCGTGGAGAGCAATGCGGAGTATAATCGAGAGGATGCTGGAGTCAAGTGAATTCGCTACGATTCGGCGTTTACCGGACGGCAGCGCGCGAACCGCGCGAATCGCGAGCCGCTCTGCGGACCGTTTGACGCTGGTTTCCTTCCACGATGAACCTGACGGGGCGTTCGATGCGGGTGCGCTGGTCGAGATAGACAGCTCCGAAGCCCTATACCTGGGTGAAGTGATCGGACGACAGAAGGATTCGCTGGTAACGGTGGTGGTCGAGCACTTCATTGATCGAGCGGCCTTGGCGGAAATCGAAAGAGTTTGGAAGACTGCAGAAGGAGCCTGACGCGATCCTATCCGCTCGTGCGGAAACGCGAGAAAGGTTCGGTTGCCTGTCCGTTTGAGAACCGTGGAGCTCGGGACCGTGGTCCCGTGGAGCATTTCTTGAATTTGCTTCGACCAACTTCGTGCGGCTTGAAAACAGTGCCTTCCACTGAGTAGGCTTCTTGAGATGGTGTATGATAATCCCGAAGCTAGCATAGTTCTCGGAGGCGCTCCCGAAATCGGCGCGCTGTGGTGGAGTTGTGTTAAGGCGTTCGTGATCGCGCTGGTTCTGACGCCAATTATCCGCGACATCTTCCGCGTCTACAACGTGGTTGATCGCCCCGGGTTAAGAAAGGTCCACGCCTATCCGATCCCCCGGTTGGGAGGCATTTCGCTGGCGGCGGCGTATGCATTGAGCGTGGCTGGCTTGCACGTGAACGGGCTTTTGTGGCAGCTTCTGCCGGGCGCCGGGGTTATTTTCGCGGTGGGCATTCTGGACGATTTCTTCAATCTTCCCGCGAGACTCAAGCTTCTGGGGCAGATCGCGGCGGCGTGCGTCGTATTCTGGAGCGGCCTGCGCGTGCCGGGTCCCCTGCCGATCAGTTTCCCGGTCACCGTGTTCTGGCTGGTCCTGGCGGTCAATGCCTTCAATCTGGTGGACGGTCTGGACGGATTGTGCGGCGGCCTAGGCTGCACTGCGGCAGCGGCTTTGTTCGTCATGGCGCTGATGCAGGGGAACCTGGCGCTCGAGTATGCCATGCTGCCTTTAGTCGGTGGATTGCTGGGATTTATCGGCTATAACTTCAGGCGCGCGACCATCATCCTGGGTGATTCCGGCGCGCTCTTCGTTGGATTCACGATCGGCTGCGGTGGGCTGATGTGGAGTAACAGCACGGGCCCGCATCTCAGCATGCTCGCACCGCTGCTGGTGATATGGGTTCCGGTGACGGAGGTGTTGC
>Ga0182024_10017003_pt1 | contig 13718 bp, 14 predicted proteins | sample P32metaG_FD_120480 | JGI IMG/M metagenome (GOLD analysis project Ga0182024, IMG submission 120480) | Permafrost microbial communities from Stordalen Mire, Sweden - P3-2 metaG (Illumina Assembly) | ecosystem: Environmental > Terrestrial > Soil > Wetlands > Permafrost | place: Sweden: Stordalen... | reverse complement strand
GGACGGAAGCCGGCAATTCGCGGTTGGCTCAGAGCCATACCCATTCGTATCAGTAGAAGGCGAGGGGGTTCATGAGATCGCTGTCGGCCCGGTCCATGCGGGCACCATTGAACCTGGACACTTCCGCTTCTCCGTCGTGGGCGAGAAGGTTCTACGTCTGGAGGAGCGTCTCGGCTATACCCACAAAGGTATTGCCAAACGTTTTGAGGGGCTAACACAAAGCGAGGGACACCGTTTGGCCGCACGGGTCTCCGGGGACTCGGCCGTAGCTTTCTCGTGGGCGTACTGCGCAGCGCTTGAAGCAATCACCCAAATAGCCTGTCCTGCCCGAGCAACAGACCTGCGTGCGCTGGCCCTTGAGCACGAACGTCTGGCGAATCATCTGGGCGATCTGGGTGCTCTCGGGAATGATGCCGGCTTCGCTTTCGGGCTCACTCAGTTTTCCCGCCTGAAAGAGGATCTGCTGCGCGCGAACGCATTCGCTTTCGGTGCGCGCTATCTCTTCGATTATGTGACGCCCGGCGGGGTAGCAAGCGATCTGCCCCCAGACGGGTCTCGTCTCTTATTCGAACAATATTCGGTCGTCGAGGACTCGGTCTCCAAGCTGCGTTCCATCTATGCCGAACATGCCGGCTTGCAAGATCGCTTTCGAGAAGCTGGAAGACTAGAGACAGGTCTTGCGCAGAAGCTTGGCGCGGTCGGCCTCGCCGCGCGCGCCTCGGGCATTCCGCTCGATCTGCGAGTCGGCCATCCGTGGCCGCCCTACGACTGGCTCGCCCCGAAATTGATCGTGCAGAGCGCGGGCGATGTTGCAGCGCGAGTGCAAGTGCGGTTCGACGAGATATTCGAGTCCCTGCGACTTTGCCGTGCGCTCCTCGCGGGGATTCTTGCTGGATCCATCCAGATACCCGTTCCTCCTGCGGAGCCTGATCTGCTTGGGGTTGGGCTTATCGAAGGCTGGCGCGGTCCAGTAATGATTGCTCTCGAGACCGGTCCGGACGGCGCCATTCGGCGCTGCCATGCGCACGACCCTTCGTGGCAGAACTGGCCGCTTCTCGAATACGCGATCCTCGGCAACATCGTGCCGGACTTCCCGCTCATCAATAAATCGTTCAACTTGTCCTATAGCGGACAGGACGGATGAGGTAATTATGTTTGACGTTCTTTCTCGCATGCTGCGCACCGGTATATTGACCGAAACGCTGCCCGTTCCCGATGATTCATCGCCGGCCTTGGAATTGCAGACGGCACTTCAGAGAATCCTAGGACGCGCGCTCTGTATCCGTCACGTGGATGCAGGCTCCTGCAATGGCTGCGAGTTGGAGATCCAGGCGCTTAACAATCCTTATTACAACCTGGAGGGCGTGGGCATCAAATTCGTAGCCAGTCCGCGTCACGCCGATCTCCTACTGGTGACTGGGCCAGTGTCGGTCAACATGGAAGAAGCGCTGAGACGCACCTATGATGCCGTGCCCGACCCCAAGTGGGTGGTGGCCCTGGGCGACTGTGGAGCATGCGGCGGCATTTTTGGCACGAGCTATGCCAGTCGTGGCAGCGTGGCGAATATCATCCCCGTAAACTTCACGATAACCGGCTGCCCGCCTAGCCCGGCTTCTATCCTACGCGGCATTCTCGAGACTGTGCGCACTCCGCTTGAGCCAAGTGGGACGCTTAGTAGAGCTGATATTCAGGGCTCACTTGGCGGATGACGCTAACGCATGTGGGTGCTCGTGTAGATCCATCACTGGCTGATGTTGCCACTCAGTTGGCAGCGAAGGTTCTTCCCACAATGGGTCATTGCGCGCCGCTTCAAGGGTAGCCGTCGTAACCTAAAGATTCTGTCCGTATCCCAAAGGCGATTAGCTTCGTAGAGATAAATATGGATCATACGCGCGACATGGAAGCCCATGGTCCCTTCGATGCACGCTATCTAGCGTTCCTTGAGACCATCACTCAACTCCGTCCCCGCCTGCATCGGTACTGTTCACGGATGACTGGATCGGCGATGGACGGAGAGGATGTTGTTCAAGATGCGCTCTTTGAGGCTTATCGAAAGCTGGACCAGTACGACGAGAGTCGTCCTCTTTCCCCATGGCTATTCAAGATTGCACACAATCGGTGCATCGATTTGCTGCGGAAGCGCGGCGCGCGCGTTGAGGTTGAAAGCGCTGCGATGGTTCCAGATTCCATGACGGCTGCCAATCCTGCCGTCCTTGGTGTCGGTCGGGCCGTTGAACAGCTAGTAATAACTCTACCTCCCAAGGAACGCGCATGCGTGCTGCTCAAGGATGTTTTTGATTACACGCTCGAAGAAATCGCGGAGCTGGTCGGCTCGACTGTGGGGGGCGCCAAGGCCGCGCTCAATCGGGGCCGGTCGAAATTGGGTGCCTTGCCTGAACCGGTGAAATCACGCCGCGAACCAAATCCACAATTGTCGCGACTTTTGCATCTCTACGTTGACCGATTTAATAAGCGTGATTGGGATGGATTGCGTGAATTGATCAGCGCGGACGCTCAACTGCGCGTCGTAGATCGCTTTGCCGGTCCCGTCGAAAAAGCGCCATATTTCAAAAACTATGAACGCCAGACAGTGCCGTGGCGGCTGGCGGTGGCAGAAGTGGACAGCGAGTTGGTGATCGTCGCGCTGCATGAACACAGCGACGAGTGGAGGCCTGCTTCGGTTACTCGTCTCGAAGTGATCGATCAGCACGTCGTGCGTATCGTGGATTACGCGCATTGCGCCTGGGTTCTCTCGACGGCGACCTCCGTGGTCATGACCGATCCTTCCTGACCATCATGCCGGGCCGTATCCTGGACGGCTCGAGAGTCGTAATTAGGAATGAGAGTGCAATTCCAGGAGGAAAAAATGCACACGAAAGATGCTATTCAATTCGCGCTGACCGTTTCGAATGGAGCGGTGCTGAGTGCAATCGACGAGATGAGCGGCGCTGCAACGACGTTTCCAACGCCGAACGGAGGGTGCCACCCGCTCTGGGTTCTGGGTCATCTTACGCTGGTTGAGGGCATGATTCCGGCCATACTTTTCGGAGACAAGAATCCCGCGGCAGAGTGGCAACAGTACTTTGGTGAGAACTCCGAACCCGTCTCCGATCCTGGCGCGTATCCACCCCTCACCGAAGTTCGTGAAAAATACCTTCAATTGCGCGAGCAGAACCTGAAGCTTCTGGAGTCCTTGAGCGAAGAGGACCTCGACAAGCCTACTAAGGCGCCGCCCAAAGGACGGGAACGGGAGTTCGCCACGTACGGGCAGAGCTTGCTCGTGCTGGCCCTCCACCAGACGATGCATCGCGGCAACGTCACCGATGCGCGACGCGCGGCTGGGCGTGCGACGGCGACGCGCGTCGCCAACTGAACCTCTGCTAATTAGGGGCCGGCTGACAAGCTTGGGCACAATCTAATTTGATTCTTGACGAGGAGATTCTTGAATGAAAAAGCTTCCAGTGGTCCTGATTCTTTTACTTGCAACTCTGGATGTTGTTCCCATGTTAGCGCAAAGTCCCAAGTACCCTCCGTTCAGCGAATACATGATGTCGCGAGACGCTGAAATTGCGTTGGCCAAGAGTGCGGCTCCGGACTACGTTTCCGACCACGCGACGATAAAGGTCTTCACGGCGTCCGGATTTCAAACCGTGCACGAGGGGGACAACGGCTTTGTGTGCGTGGTCATGCGCGGGTTTACCGGAGCTCCGACGTACACACCGGTCCAAGTCCGGGACTACATCAATTACGACGCAAAAACCCGGGCTCCCATTTGTCTCGACCCACTAGCCGCGCGAACCGTGCTGCCTTACTACGAACTTCGGACAAAGCTGGGGTTGGGAGGCAAGACAGCCGAGCAAATTGCCGAGGGCGTACAAGCCGCTTACTCCAAAGGCGAGATCCCCAAGCGTGCAGAAGTGTGTTTTGCCTACATGTGGTCGGCGGACCAAGTGCTTGGGCCGACGGGCCACTGGCATCCGCATATAATGGTTTACCTTCCCGGCTACGAGACCCTGCTTGGCACCAAACACCCCCAAAAACCTCTTCCATCCATTGGGGACGACGAGGGAACACCGTTTGCCGTGGGGGTTATCCCGGTGGACGACAGGCTGGCCATAAAAGCCCGCGCGAATTAGCACGGTAGCCGGCTCTCAGGAGATGCCTTCCAATCACTCAGGTAGGGGATTATGTCCGGGCACGGTCATCTGTGATTCTGGGATACCCTCCCTAAGCAGGCCAGATTAGATATTTAGAAGCAACGGCAAAGACCCAAACTATTAAATCCATATTTGAGCCCATACCGCCGCAAGGGACTTGTAACGGATGTCCCCGGTCCAAAGTGTAACGGGTGTCCCGGTATACTCACCGCCTAGGCGATTTGGTTCGTGAGGAAAGCGCGTCTTGTCAAGATGGATCGTATTCCGAATCGATCGTCGTCACTCGGAAGACTTCACGTCCTCGAGAGAAAGCTTGCTACAGCACTAAGACTTGTCGGTACTAACTGGTCCGGGCATACATCACGCAGATGTATGTAGGTATCCGCCTCCGATATCTGGGGAATGCTTGCGTTTGTTGAGCGCGCTCGCCCGGGGGTCCGCTTCCTATTCACGAAGTAGGAGTTCCTGACTGCTTGCAGTAGTAGGCAAAGTGTGCGATAACTACGTCATGCGAAGTACTCAACACGTAGTAGAGGAGAAGACTTCCCCCGAAGAAATGGGCCACTATTCTGACCCTCCACTTCTGGTTCTAGCGAGCCTCGCCAACGGACCGAAGCATGGGCACTTGATGATCGAGGATATTGAGCGGCTTAGCGGAACGCGGCTTGGTCCGGGAACACTTTATGGCGCGATCGGGCGTTTGGAACAGCAGGGCTGGATTGAGCCACTCCCCGCAGAGAAGAGACGTCAACCCTATCGCATCACTGCCGAAGGTCTGCGTGTTCTTCGCGCGAAACTAACGACACTGGAGCGTTTCGCCAAATCCGGATTGAAACGATTGGAGGTCTTATGAATCCAAACCTCGCCTGGTTGCTCACGCGCTTGTATCCGCGTCCGTGGAGAGAGCGTTACGGAGCGGAATTCGAAGAACTTCTTGAAACTGGCCATGGTGGAGTTCGGATTTTGGCAAACGTCGTCTGGTCGGGGCTTCGTGAGCGCATCTTTCCAATCCAGGGACTCACACCGGACCATGCCACCGGATCCGTTGCGTTCCATTCCTTCTGCATGCGAGCGCCGTGGGTCATCTTCAGTGTCGCTCCGGTGTTTCTTCTTGCTGGGGGTTACTTTGTTGCCTGCTTAATTCTATGGGCAGGTTGGAAAATATTTTTGCCGGGAGCCGATTCGCCGTTCGGTGGTGGCCCCCGGCACGGCTTCGCGAATCTCTATTTTCAATTCGGCAAACATTTTTACGGCGGCGCGCCAATCCTCGTCGGTTGGGTCATCGCAATCATAGCTGCTCGTCAAAGAGCTAAAGCAGTTTGGCCCTTGACCGGCTTCATTCTCGTCGCATGGATGGGGGCCACGGCACGGATTGAAGCAAGTCGAACGGTGGTTCCTCGCGGATTCGGACATATCCACATGGGCTTTGTCCTTTGGCCCTTGGATCGGAACGGGCACGATGGACTGGTGCATGCACTGGTAATTCTCTCGCTCGCGGTGCTGCCGTATTTGGTTTGGCGATTTCGAAGTACTCGAACCATGTTCTCTTGATTTGCACTTCTACAACCGGTCTGAGTTGCTGGACAGTTTGGAGCCCCAGGAATGGTGAAGCGGATTGTAAGGCGTGTGGTGAAGGTCATTGCCGTGTTCGCCCTCATAGCTGTCGCCGGTGTCACAGTCCTGCTCACAACGCTGTGGGTCGACCACAGCAGGCCGACAGCGCTGCCGGCGCCCAGTGGTTCCTGCAAGGTTGGTCGGGCAACCTACGTTTGGACGGATAATGCACGAGTAAATCCCTACGCTCCTGTTGCCGGCGCCAAACAGGATCTTGCCGTTTGGATCTGGTACCCAGCCGCATCGGCGCCCTCCACAAAAACATCGGACTATCTTCCCGCGTATTGGAGACGTGCATTGGAACGGCATGAGGGCTTTATCCTCAGCAAACTTCTCAGCCGGGATCTCGCTCGTGTCGAGACGCACAGTTGGAGCGACGCAGATGTGTCCCGCAAACAGGCAATGTATCCGGTCGTCATCTTGCGTGCCGGGGGCGGAGCTCTGAGCACCGATTTCACATCCCTTGCGGAAGACCTGGCCAGTCACGGGTACATCGTCGTAAGCTTCGACGCACCCTATCGCACCGTGATCACAGCCTTCCCCGATGGCCGCGTTGCTACCCGAACGGCAGGAGGCGATTTCGATGCGATGCCCTCCGCAACCGCACAGCATTTAGCAACGCAAGTCATGAGCGTGTGGATCGCGGATGTGAAATTTGTGCTCGACCGATTGCGGGAACTGAACGTGCATGACCCGACTGCCAGATTCGAGGGTAAGTTCGACTTGCAGCAGGTGGGTATCGTTGGGCACTCTCTTGGCGGTGCAACGGCCGCGCAATTCTGCCATGACGACACCCGGTGCAAAGCGGGAATCGACATTGATGGCATGCCCTTTGGAAACGTGATTCAAGATGGTCTCCATCAACCGTTTTTCTTCCTCATGAGCGATCACAGCAAGGAGTCGGGATCGGAGTCCCAAACGGTCGAAAAGAACATCGAATCGATCTATGACCACGTTCCGGAAGGGAAACGCTGGCAAATGACCATCATCGGGGCGAATCATTTCACTTTCAGCGACCAGATGTTTACCAAAAGCCCTGTTTTGATGATGTTTCTTCGAAGACTCGGGGTGCTGGGACCACTGGAGAAGCGCCGCGGGCTGGCTATCACCGGCGCCTGTGTGCATACGTTCTTTGACGTATACCTGAAAGGCGCACCCGCAGACGAACTGGACAATCTGCCAGCCCTCTATCCAGAATTGAATATGGGAATAACGAGAGCGTTCCCACGGCAATCAGCGTCCTAAGTGTCCAAGGTCGATCATGCCCGCGTGTGACTCAATCGCTTTGCACGAGTATTTTGACGAATGTTTTCGCGGTAACTTCGACCCTCCTGCCGAGGCCGCTGTGACGCTTCCGGATCGGTTCTGGCAAACGCCGCAGCATCGGGTAATCCCTCCGGGGCGGTGCTTCCGGGATTCCTGCCGCCACCGTGCCGACCGCGAACGGCAGGATCGATGAGCGTAATCGCCTCCCTTGAAAAGAGCCGCAACTGACTGCAAGCAGATGGTTGGCATGGGACCTCTTTTCATGCTTCGTTGTGACCAGATTCCGGTCATGCTGACCTGTTCACGACAGTTTGACTGTGGTTTGAGTATCTCCACGCGATGGATCAGCAGCGCCATTGCAGTTCCTCAGCTTTGGTCTTACGCACGCAATTCGTTTCAGCCCTCATGCTGACGCCTGACATCATTGCGGGTAAAGAAGGCGATCTCTATTTTGAAAGCCGGCCAGTAAGAAGGAGGTCAATCGCGACGTCGTGGTCCGCTTTCCAGAACAAAAAGCTTGGATCCTTCAGTCCCCATTGGATGTACGGCACGGCAAATTGAGCCTTGGCCGTTGCGGTTGCGCCTTCAAGATGGATAAGCATGGGGATGGTGATCTCGTGAGGCGTGCCGAGGAGTGTGAAGGTACCAGTTACCTGGATGGTCGAGTCTCCTGATGAAGCGATGACGCCAGCGTAGGACTTCGGCTCAAACGAGACAGTTGCGTGCTGTTCGACCTGCAGGATCTCCTTGTTCATCTTTTTGTCGCGGCTGCCATTGCCGGTCTTGCCGCTGCCGGCGAGGACGACCACCGAACCCGCCATCTTAGGAGTGCTGGGGTCAAACTCAACCGATCCGGATTGGATGTGAAAGGCGCCGTTGACCACCTCGTGGGTTGTTTTGAGAGTCATCTTGACCTCGCTGGCGTCGGGGTTGACGGCGAAGGTCTGATGCTGGGCGAGTGCGGCTGGAGCGAGTATGACCGCGAGGGCTAAGACTGCGAAGGATTTCATTGCATCTCCCAAAGAGGGTTCCGACTAACGAGAGTTGTCTTGGCGTGGCTCGATTTCAGCCGGCGACTGCCTGTGGAGCAACAGCGGCGTGCTGGGCGATGCGTGTGAGCCTAGCCGTCACGCGCATCACGCCGGGCCAGACCCTGAGGCAAAACGGCAATACAGCGCGCGCGAGTGAGTTGTTCAAGCCATCGGCGGCGAACTCGGCAACGCGCATCTGGGCCAGCAGTGCGGAACGCAGTTTAGCCTGGAAGAGCGGCGCCGGCTCTGCTGCAAGATAGGCAGCGGCGGCACAGCGGGCAGTATGCAGCGCGATGGATATGCCGTCACCGGTGAACGAGGGGATGACAGCTGCCTGATCGCCGATGCAGTAGAGCCCATTCTCGGTTGTGCGGCGAATGTAACCGTAGGGGATATGGGTGATGGCGATTGGGCTGGCGAGCAACGGCTCCGCACCGGCAAGCCTCATCGCGAGGTGTGGACAGTCCTGCTGCATCTTCGCGAGGAAGTTTTCCCAGCGATGACCCGCACGTGCGAGATGCCGCTGCTGCACCACGCAGCAAAGGTTTGCAATGCCGCCTTCCACCGGCTGGATACCACCATAGCCTCCGGGATAGAGCATCAGCTCAGAGGCGCGCCCCAGTTCAGCGGCCTGCGCGGGCGCCAGGCGAAAATACATCTTGAAGGCGACCCAGCGCTGTGGGTCCTTCGGACGCATGTGGCCGCGGAGATCATGCTTGCCTGTGGCGAGAAAGACCGTTGGAGCTTCATAGGTGGTACCGTCGTCGAGCGTAGCTTGCCAGGCGTTGCTTGCCGTGCGACCGAGCGCCTGCACACTGCGACCACGCTCTACGCGGACTCCCGCAGCGATGGCCTCGGCGATGAGCGCTGTATCAAGCGCCTTGCGCGTGAGCGAAGCGGCGGGAAAAGGCAAGGGAGCCTCCGCGGCGCGCCTGGCGGCGGCGAGGCGAACGTAGTCGATGGGCACGGCGCCAAGCGAAGCCACGTCGATACCGAGCGCGTGCAGGTCCTCAAGGGCCTCACCGCTTAGGAACTCTCCGCAGACCTTGTGGCGCGATGTTGTCTCGCGTTCGATCAGCGTGACGCGCCGTCCCTTGCGGGCGAGCGCGATCGAAGCGGCACAGCCGGCCACTCCACCACCAAGGATGAGAACTTCGTCTTGCATAGGAATCCGATTCAGAGTGGACGTTGTAACGGGAATCTCCTCTTTCGGATCCGGCAGGCTGGAATTGTACCGCTCCGATAACGTTTCATAGCGGGCGACCATCAGTCACGACCAGTGGTGAGCTCGCGCCAGTTGAGGCCGAGGTCGACGATAAGCAGCGAGGCAAGAGTGAAGGCGATGACGCCGACAGCGGCGAAGGTGTCGCCGAGGTGGCTCCAGTAACGGGGCCAGAGGTTGAGCACACGGCTGGAGATGAAGGTGAAGGTGACGGCGTAGGAGCGGGCCATCCATTGGCGGTGCTGGAGGATTTGCCGGTTGCGCGCGGTAAGGAAGGCGGCGGTGGTGCAGACGATCCAGGCGGCGGCCTGCATGGAGGTTCCGGGGAAGCCCGGACGGCCGGTGGCGAGGGCAACCCCGGTTGCGGCGCCGATAAAGACGGAGACGACGTAGATGCGGCCGAGGACGCGATGGAATTTGAGGTGACGCTGGCGAAATCGCGAGGAGAACTGGATGGGGCCGCTGAGGAGAGCGATGAGGCCGCAGAACGTATGCGGGATGAGGAGATGGCGGTCGGCGATGACCTGCAGACGGTAGCCGTGGTACATGGGATAGTCGGTGATGAGGAGAACTTCTGAGGTAATGAAGACGAAGAGCGCGGTGAGACCGAGGGAGATCCAGATAACAGTTTTGGATCTGGAACGGGCGGGGCTGGGGGCTAGCAGCGTAGAAGTTGGCATTATTCGTCTCTCAGATGGTTAGACGTGATGAGGTGCGCCACGAGGGCGACGGGCGCGAAAGACGCGATGTTTTTTTTGTCTAACGAGAAGCTCCAGAATGCGGAGCATATAGAGGTAGCCATCACTTCCACCGCCCCACACACAACCGTCCCGGCCGCCAATGCTCCACCGTCACAGCATCTCGCGGGACCTCAGCCGCCGCCAGGAGCCGTACCCAATCCTCCTTCCGGAAGGCCCGCCGGAACGACACCGGCCCATCATGGCGCACAAACCGGTGCCACCCCACCACCCCCGCCATCCACCCGAACATCCTGCAAGTCCGCTCCGACCGCTCCAAATCATTCAAAAACCAACCCACTCGAGCAGTGGCTTCCATCCACCGCAGGAGCGCGACGATCTCCTCATCCTCCAGATGATGTGCCGTCAGCGAGCTCGCCACGATATCCACCGGATTCTCCGGCCGATACCCCAAAGCATCGCCGGTCACCCAAGCAATGCCCAATTCCGCCGGCGTGGACTCCGCTGCCGCCCGCGCTGCGTAGGGGTTCAGATCAATTCCAGTTAGCTGCACAGCAATTCCTCGCCGCCGAACCCAGCCTGCAATCTGCCGCAACAGGTCGCCGCCGCCACTTCCCACATCAACGATGTGCACTGGCTCGTGCGGTTCACGCGGCAACCGCTCCAGCCAAGCCAGCGTCGGCCGATAGCCCAGCAGCCAGCGGTTGACTTGCTCCAGACTGCGTAGGCAGCCACGAAAATCCTCATAGCTACAGTCACCATCCATCAGCTCCGGCAACTCACGCGGAGAGGCCCGTCGTCTGAAGTCGATCTCCGCATTAGACCGCATGGAAGCGCATCGTCTCCGCTGTCAGCCCCGGCCCAAACGACATCGCACACCCACGCTGCCCAGGCCGCGCCTGCTGCATCATCCGCTGCAGCACAAACATTACCGTCGCCGACGACATGTTGCCGAAGCACGACAGCACCTCGCGCGACGCCGCCAGCGCACCGACCGGCAGCTCCAGTCCCTTCTCCACCGCATCCAGAATCGACCGTCCGCCGGGATGCACCGCCCACAGGTCGATGCCATCGCGCTCGGCCATCAGCTCGCCCTCATGCAGCGCGCGGCCCAACTCCGCCGGTACCTGCCCGGAGAGAAACATGTCGAATCCCAGCCCACGGATTTTCCACGTAATCAGCCCCCTCGTCTCGGGCACCGTCACCGCCTTGAAGCTGTCCAGTGCAAAGCCCTGTTCGCACGCGGTAATGAGGCTCGCCGCCGCGCCATCGGCAAAGATCAGGAAGGAGAGCACCTGCTCCAGCTCCTGCGTCTCCTGCAAGTGAAGCGTGCACAGCTCCAGGTTGACCATCAGAACACCCGCCTTCGGATCCGAGCGCACAATGTGCCGCGCCAGCTTCAGCGCATTGATCGCGGCATAGCATCCCATAAATCCAACCATCGTGCGCTCCACGCCCGCCGAAAGCCCGAGGTAGTCGACGATCTCAAAGTCCAGCCCCGGCGCGTAGAGCCCGGTGCAGCAGGTCACCAGCACGTGTGTAATACTCGAGCGTTCCTTCTCATTGAGCGCAAGCCGGTCCACGGCCTTCCTCATCAGCACCGGAGCGGTCTGCTCAAACAGCTCCATACGCCGCGCCGTGTTGGGAAAGCTGCCTGGCCGATAAAACTCATGCGCCTCATGCGACGAGAATTGGCCGGAACCTTTCTGCGGATCGAGGAATGAATAGCGATGCGCGATGTTGGCGCGGCTTACCATGCGGCGGAACACCGTGCGCAGCCGCGGGTCGGCAAGCATCTTCTCCGCGAAGACGACGAAGGCATCATGCACATCGTGCTCTGGTACGGCAGTGGCGATGCGGTTCACATAAGCCGTAGTCAATGCGCAATAGGCCCTCAACCCTTATTATGAGCGCTTGCATGCAACCATTAAAGAAGGTGGCATAAACAAGGCTCCTCTCAAAGAAGTACTTGACATCTAATCTTAACAGATTAAGACTTGTAGCAGGTAATAGGTTTTTTGATCAGTTCCCGCCATGGTGTTTGTGCACATGGCCAGACTAACGTCAGAGAGAACCAGCTGTGGCAGACGATGAAGATCTTCCCACTGCGTACTTGCTCTTTGCAGTAGCAGCCATAATTGTCATCGGAGTCACGGCGGCGGGGGCGTTCATAATCTTAATTCGTAACTGATATGACAATTTCGCGATTGACCATTGTATCGATCACAGCATTGATTCTGCATGTTGGCTTTTATCCTGGAACAATGGCGCTCGGACAATGTTTTCGCGAGACCAGCGAACCGGGGACGGAGAGGCAGGTCGTTGCTGCACGTGGGTCGCACGCTGCGGAAGCGAATGTAAGCACATTGCCCGACGCTCCAGGCGTTGCTTGGCAGCAGAATGGCCAGAACACTCCCGCTCCCTCTGGCGCCAAGGATGGTGCGCCTGCTGGCCAGGTTCACAATGGTGGAAAGCAGACGAGACGGATTCTCTACATCATTCCAAATTTCAGAGCAGTTAGCGTGGACGAGAAGCTTCCGCCGCAAACCATCAAAGACAAGTTCTCGACAGGGGCACTCGATAGCGTCGACTATTCTTCGTTCATCTTTGTGGCTATCCAGGCCGGAGTGGCGCAGGCACGCAATGCCACGCCTGAATTTCACCAGGGCGCGGCCGGCTACGGGCGATATTACTGGCACACCTATGCGGACTACGTAGACGAAAACCTTTGGGTTGAGTTCCTTCTTCCCACAGCTCTTCACCAGGATTCCCGGTACTACACGCTCGGTCGCGGCGGCTTTGCTAAGCGGCTTGGATACTCTTTGTCACGTGCAGCCATCACACGAAAAGATAGTGGCCATGAGACCTTCAATGCTTCCGAGATCTTCGGCGCGGGCGCGGCCGCGGGCATCTCCACTCTTTATTACCCCAGCCAGGAGCGCACCTTCACCAAGACCTATCAACTCTGGTTGACGAATATAGCGATCGACGCTGGATCGAACATCTTTAAGGAGTTTTGGCCCGACATCAACAACAGAGTCTTCCATCAGAAGGAATGAGAGACCCTGCCGGGGAAGGCCAAAGTAAGGCAGTTTCGTTACGAGATTGCGGTGAGTCGCGCGACCCATTGGAGGCAATTGTCTTACTCGTGCTGGTTCTGAGCCTCCTACCATTGAACCGATTCACTTGGTTGGCCGATAGAGCGGATAGAGGCAATACCCATGAGCGTGTCTCCTATCAGTTCTGCCGTTCCAGCCGCAATTGTGCCCGAGGTTCAGAAGCCCGCGTCTGCCCCGGTGGCATCGCATCCTTCCGCACCTTCTTCGCCCGCTGACACGGTTGCCTTGAGTTCCGCGTCTCACAAAGCATCCCCGGCAGGCGATCCTGACCACGACGGCCACTAAACATAATCTCTCCAAGTGTAAGGTCTGAACGAAAAGGCTGACGCGGCCTTTCAAAAACCACGAGGGTCGCCAAATGCTCAGACCTAGTCGTCCGTGACCCCCATGTAGAAGGCTTGGTTGAACAACCAACTCTTTTAGAGTTGCCCTTCGTACAGAGACGCTTTTTCTTTTATTTTTTTTTGGCCGTTGCACCGAGGCAGTAATTTGTACAGAATGTGCCGTCGCAGCTAAAAGCTGTCAAGCACGTATGCCGTGCCCTTCGTTCGACAGTCTCTTCCCCAAGACTTCATGCGCTGTCTAAGTTGGTGAACTGAAAAACCTAATTT
>Ga0182024_10017002_pt1 | contig 13719 bp, 13 predicted proteins | sample P32metaG_FD_120480 | JGI IMG/M metagenome (GOLD analysis project Ga0182024, IMG submission 120480) | Permafrost microbial communities from Stordalen Mire, Sweden - P3-2 metaG (Illumina Assembly) | ecosystem: Environmental > Terrestrial > Soil > Wetlands > Permafrost | place: Sweden: Stordalen... | reverse complement strand
TTTCTCCGACGTGCTCGTGCAGGCCCGATGAATGACCGGGTCTATCTGCGACGCTACCTCGCCCCGTTCGATGCGTGGCTCTCCCGCCCGGACGTGACGGACATTCTGGTCAACCGACCGGGCGAGGTGTGGGTGGAGACGGTCGGCGGCCAGACCAGCCGGTACGACGCCCCGCAATTGACCGAGACCGATCTCGCCCGCCTGGCGCGCCAGGTCGCCGGCGCCGCCAGCCAGGGTGTGAACCGCGAGCAGCCGCTGCTGTCGGCCAGCCTGCCGGACGGGGCGCGGGTGCAGATCATCGCCCCGCCGGCCACCCGCTCGGGCCTGGTCCTGGCCATCCGTAAGCACGCCATTTCGGATCTGTCGATCGCCCAGCTGGGCCGCTCGGGCCTCTTCGACCCCTGCGGGCGCGCCGCCGGCGGACCCCACGCCGACGCCGACCTCGACGCCCTGCTCGCCGCCGGCGATTTCATGGGATTCCTCGTCCTGGCTGTGAAGCGGCGCAAGACCATCGTGCTGGCGGGCGGCACCTCGTCGGGCAAGACCACACTGCTCAACGGCCTGGTGAAGGAGATCGACCCGGGCGAGCGTTTGGTGGTGATCGAGGACGCCCCAGAGATCCGCCTGGACCATCCCAACGCCATCGGCCTGATCGCCGTGCGCGGCGAAGCCGGCGAGGCGCGCGTCGGGGTCGAAGATCTGCTGCAGGCCGCGCTGCGCATGCGCCCCGATCGCATCATGCTGGGCGAGCTGCGCGGCGCCGAAGCCTTCGCCTATCTGCGGGCCGTCAACACCGGCCACCCCGGCTCGATCACCACCGTCCACGCCGACAGCCCGGACGGCGCCATCGACCAGATCACCATGCTGGCTCTGCTGAGCGGGGTCGAGATGGGCTGGGCAGCCATCCAGGCCTACGCCCGGCGCGTCATCGACGTCGTCGTTCAGCTACGCCGCGTGAACGGCCGCCGCATGGTCAGCGAGATCGTCTTTCGGCCGTAACGCCCTCCGTCCGACCTGCGGTCGACCACCTCCCCCGCTTCGCAAGGGAGGAGAAGTCTCCCGCTCCCTCGTGAAACGGGGGAGCTGTCGGCGAAGCCGACTGACGGGCGTTCAGCGGTCGTGGCTTCCGGGGATCGCTATCCCATCGCCCAGGGCGGCGGCGGATTGCGGCCCGACCATTTCAGGGTGCGGTTCAGCTCATCGACCCGCTGGTAGATATAGGTGCGGTCCTCGGGGGTCAGCTGGCCGCCGTCGCGGTCGCGCAGCCGCGCCGCCTCGCGTTGGATGGCGTTCAGCTCGGCCTTGCCGCGCCCGATCTCGTTGCCCGAGAGCCAGCCCTTGTCGGCGGCGTGGTCGATGCGCTGCGCCAGCCAGTCGATGCGGCGCTCGAACGGCCACTGCGAGCCCGGCGCCGGCGAGGGGCCGGTCTCGTGAGTCGCGGGGGCCTCATCCTGGGCGAGCGCCGCCGCCGGGATAGCTCCCACGAGGCTGGCGATGGAAACGGCGGCCAGAAACAGTTTCTTCAACGGGAATCTCCTGGAGCGCCGCCACGCTCCGAGCGGGACGTGGCGGTCATGCTTGATGGGAGACGAAACGCGCTGCGGTTTGAATGGATGCACCGCGGGCGAGGCGGACGGCTACCGCGGGGGCGTCGTCCCGGATGCGCCGGGCCGGTTCAGCCGCGCCAGCACGGCGTCGACGTAGGCGATGGTCTCGGCGTAGGGCGGCACGCCGCCGTAGCGCTCCACCGCCTTGGGTCCGGCGTTATAGGCGGCCAGGGCCTTGCTGAGGTCGCCGCCGAACCGGCGGATCATCTGGGAGAGGTAGCCGACGCCGCCCTCGATATTGCCGGCCGGATCGGCGGCGTCGACGCCGAGGGCCAGGGCCGTCCCCGGCATCAGCTGCATCACGCCCCGCGCGCCCTTGGGCGACACGGCGGCCGTGTTGAACCTCGATTCCCGCCAGGCGACCGCCTCCGCCAGCCGTGGGTCCACCTGATGGCGCGCCGACGCCGCGTCGATCGCCTGGACGACGTCCGGGGAGGAGGCGTGGGTCGGTTGCGGCGTCAGCGACCGCGCGCCCGAGCTCAGGAACTGCGTCGGCCCATCAAAGGTCGTCACTGTCCCGTCCGACCCGATCTCCATCACCTGGGCCCGCGCCGCGCCGGCCAGTAGCAGGGCGACCGCCAGCACCGAAAAGCGCACGACAGCGCGAGACGCAAGATGCGGGCCGGAAGCCCGCGTTCCGTTGATCATCTACTTCGCCGCGTACTTGGCCGCTTCGTCGGCGCAGCGGTAGGGCAGGCCGGCGTCGGCGCAGAAGTCCGGCCACCTGGCGGCCGCCTTCCAGTAGCCGACCAGCCCCAGCTCCGCCGCCAGCGCCATGAACCCGGGGTCCTGGCGCATCGGCGCGACCAGCGGTGTGAACAGGGTCGACAGGTCATCGGAACTCGCCGAGGGCGGGACCTGCTGGGCGAGGCGGAAGGCGTCGTCAACGAAGCCCAGCGCCGAGAGGTGGCTGATCGCCGCCATCAGGTGGCTGCGATCCTTCTGCACGGAGGCGAACTCGGCCGCCCGCGCCGCGGCCTTGGCGGGACCGTCATCCGACTTCATCGCGAGGATGAACAGGCGGGCGGCGCCGAGGTCCTCCTCCTGCGCCAGCTGCGGCGGCCGCGTCGCGTCGTCCTTGAGGATGTTCAGGGCGTCGTCCCACCGGCCCAGCCACTCGTACATGTGGAAGCGGAAGGTCTGCACCACCGGGTTGCCGGGCGCCATCTGCAGGCTCTTGGTCAGCGCCAGGCCGGCGTCGTCGGTGCGCCCCGACTCGGAGAGCAGCAGGGCGCTATAGGCCAGGGTGTCGGCGTCCCACGGCAGCAGCGTCGCCCCTTTTTGGGCATGGGCGGTGGCGGCTTTCAGCCGCCCGACCTCGGGCAGCATGCGGGCGTAGATCACCTGCGGGTCGGGCCCGGCGGCCGGGAGCGACAGGGCCACGGCGAGATTCTTCTCGCGCTGCGACCACTCGGGCGGGGGCAGCAGCTCCGCGCGGGCCACGTAGCCGTCGCTGTTCTTGGCGTCGAGGGCCAACGCGCGGTCGGCCTGGGCCTGGGCCTCCTGGACCAGTGCCTGCGCATTGGCAGGGTCGATCTGGGATTTGCTGATCAGGAACAGGGCGAGCTTCGAGTGGCCGTCGGAGAACTGCGGGGCGGTGGTGGTCAGCTGCCGCAGGATGCGCTCCTCCTCGACCAGGGCCGAGGCGTCGGCGGCGGCGTCGGAGTCAAGGTCGCAAAACCTCAGGTACAAGCTGAAGACAGTCGGATCGGGGACATTGGCGCCCGGGCGCAGGGCGCTGGCGGAACAGGTCAGCACGCCGACCACCCGCGAGGCGGCCTGGGTCTTCAGGTCGTCGCCGACGCCGGTGAACTCGTGCGTCCAGATCGAGCGGTGGTGAATGGGATCGTCGATGTTCAGCTTGACGTCGAGCGGGTTTCCGCCGCCACCGCCTACCGCGCCGTCCAGCACGGCGCCGACCTCCAGTCGCCTCACCCAGGTCCCGCGATCGGACCCGCGCAGTTTCTCCGCCTCGGGGCCGAAGGCGAGCGGTACGTCGCCTTCCTTCAGCACATAGGCGATCTCGTCGGTGAGGCTGTCGGCGAAGTCGGCCGCGTCCTTGCCGGCCCCCGTGGCGGGCAAGCGAAGCACCGCCACGTGGTCGTGGCGCGGGTTGAGGGTGGTGGCGATGTCGCGGCCGAAGACGATCCACACGAGCCCGGCCAGCACCACCACCACGCCGGCGGTGATCATCGCGATCCTCTGCAGGCGCTGGCGCTGGGCTGCGGTGTCGACCACGGGAATGAACTCGAGGCGGTAGACGGGGACGTCGTCACCCGCGCCCTCGGCCTTGACGGGCCGGTCGATGCGGACCAGCCGGCGGCCCAGCGCCCCGCCCGGCAGCGCCCGACGCAACGCCTCGGAGGCCAGCACCGCGCCTCGGTCGGCCGCCTGCTGGACGTGAGCGGCGGTGACCACCGCATCGCCGACCAGATCGCCGCCCGGCAGGGCGGTGACGTGGCCCTGGTGCACGCCGACCCGCACCGGCGGCCAGGGACCTGTGGCGATCTCCTCGGCCGCCTCCACCGCCGTCGCGGCGTTGGGGAATTCGACCATGAAGCCGTCCTGGTCGCTGGCGAACAGCCGGCCGTCGCGCCGCTCGGCGGCGCTCTCCAAGCGGGCGACCAAGGCCTCATAGGCCAGGGCGATCTTCTGGCGATCCTCGTCGGTGTCGCGGGCGAACCCGAACACGTCGACCGACACGATCGTCGCCAGCCTCAGGTTCAGACTGCCATCCGCCACGCTCGACCCCCCGCAACCGGTTCAGCGAAGGGGCAGTCTATGTCATGGCGCCACCCGAGGCCATAGTCCGATGGGATCGGTCAGCGTGACGGCTCGGCCAGATCATCGGCTTGCCAACGTCCATGCTGATCCCGCATCAATCCTATGGACTTGCTTGGCCCTGCGCCCCTATCGGGGCTATCGATCGTCGCCGTGAAGGACATATTCGCCCTCAAGCTTTACACGCGGGTCGCGAGGCTCGGCAGCTTCTCGGCCGCGGCGCGCGAGTGCGGTCTCTCGCAGTCCCAGGCCTCGCGCATCATCGCCGATCTCGAGGCGGACCTGGGAACGCGGCTGCTTTCGCGAACCACGCGTGCGGTCGTTCCCACCGAGCCCGGCGCCGAGTTTCTCGCGCACGTGGAGCCGATCCTCGCCGCCCTTGATGAGGCGGAGCAAAGCGTTCGCGAGGGAGGCGAGCTTCGTGGCCTGTTGCGCATGAGCATGCCGACCAGCTTCGGCATCCGCGATGTGATCCCCCGCCTGGCCTCGTTCGTGGCCCTGCACCCCAATCTACGCGTCCAGCTTCTGCTGGAGGACAGGCGCCAGGATCTCGTCAGGGACGCCGTCGACGTCGCCATTCGATTGGGTCGGCTGGTCGACTCGACGGCGACGGCCAAGCTCATCGCCACCATCCCGCGTGTCGTCGTGGCCTCTCCCGCCTACCTGGCGCGCCACGGCGTTCCGGCCACGCCCGACGAGCTCCTCCAGCATCGGATCGTCGGCGGCACCTCCTCGGCGGTGCCGACAGCCTGGATGTTCCAGCGAGATGGACGGGAGGTGGTGATCCCGCTCGAACCGCATTTCTCCACCAATGAGAACGAAGGCGCCATCGCCGCGGCCAAGGCCGGGTTCGGCGTCACCTCGACGAGCGGCTGGGCGTGCCGGCGGGAGCTGGAGGAGGGTTCGCTCGTCCGCCTGTTCGTCGAATGGAAAATGGTCGGCATCCCCGTGCATGCCTATTTTCCGATGGGTCCGGGGACTCGCGCCGCCGGGCGCGCGGCCGTCGACCATCTCGCCGCCGACTTCAGGCGCGCTGCGGACCACGCCTCGTCGTGACGACCCATGCGCGGGATGCATAAGAGATAGCCGAAAGCGCCGGCTACCGCACGCGGGGGCCGACGACGATCTTCGCCTTCACCAGACAGCAAGGTGAAGGTTCTACCGCAATGACCCGCTCGGTCCGCATCCACGCATTCGGCGACGCCGACGTTCTCCGCATCGAAGATGTCGTGACCGGCGAACCCGCCGCCGGCGAGGTCCGCCTCCGCATTCACGCGATCGGCCTCAATCGCACCGAGGTCACCTTGCGGTCCGGCCGCTCGCCGGCGAAGCCGGCCCTGCCGAGCAGCATCGGCTTCGAAGCCGCCGGCGTCATCGACGCGCTCGGCCCCGATGTCTCAGGCTTCGCCGTGGGCGATCGGGTGGCCCTCGTGCCCGCCTACGGCGCTTCGCAGTATGCGCTCTATGGCGAGGTGTCGCTCGCGCCGGCCCGCTCGCTGGTGGCCATTCCCCACAAGGTGAGCTTCTCCGAAGCCGCGGCGACCTGGGTGGCCCATGGGACCGCGTGGGGCGGGCTGGTCGCCATCGGCAAGCTGGCGGCCGGGCAGACCGTGCTGATCGGCGCCGCGTCGAGCAGTGTCGGCCTGGCGGCGATCCAGATCGCCAACCGCCTGGGCGCGCGTCCCGTCGCGCTCACGCGCACCTCGGCCAAAGCCGATGCGCTCCTTGCTCACGGCGCGGCGGCGGTGGTCGCCACCGCCGAGCAGGACGTGGTCGCCGAGGTCAAGGGCCTGACCGGCGGCAGGGGCGCCGATCTGGTCTTCGATCCGGTCGGCGGTGGCGCGTTCGCGCCACTCGCGCGGGCGACGGCGAACGGCGGAGTGTTGGTCCTGTATGGGGCCTTGGCGACCGACCCGACGGTGGTTCCACCGTTCGACATCTTCGCGCGGGACCTTGCGATTCGCGGGCTCGCCTTCCCCAATCTGATGCGCGACGACGCCCGGCTCGCGGCTGTGAAGCGTTTCGTCGGCGATGGGCTCGCCGACGGGACGCTTCGCCCCACGATCGCGCGAACCTTCGCCTTCGACCAGATCGCCGACGCCCATCGCTTCATCGAGGCGGGCGAGCAGGTCGGCAAGATCGTCGTCACCGTTTGATCCGCTTCTCGGGAAGTCCTGTCATGTCCATTCAGCCGCTCTTCACCCCTGTGCGCATGGGTGGTCTCGACCTGCCCAACCGCATCGTCATGGCTCCGCTAACCCGGATGCGGGCGGGGTCGATCGATCATGTGCCGACAGCGCTGCAGGCCGAATACTACGCCCAGCGCGCCTCGGCTGGACTGATCGTCGCCGAAGCCACGGCGATCAGTCCGGACGGCTTCGGCTGGGCCGATACGCCGGGCCTGTGGAGCGCCGAGCAGGTGCGGGGATGGCGGCGGGTCACCGACGCCGTGCATGCCGCCGGCGGCCGCATCATCGCCCAGCTTTGGCACACCGGCGCCATCGCCCACCCGGACGTCCGCGGCGGCGCGCCGCCCCTGTCGGCGTCCGACGTCGACCTGCTCCACGAGACCGTGACGCCGACCGGCCGCAAACCGACCGTCGCGCCGCGGCCCATGACGCGGGAAGAGATCGCCCAGACCGTCGCCGACTTCGCCCGCGCCGCCCGCAACGCGGTCGAGGCGGGCTTCGACGGCGTGCAGATCCTCGCCAACTACCTCTACCTGCTCGCGCAGTTCCTGAACCGCACCACCAATCGCCGCACCGACGACTACGGCGGCGAGATTGAAAGCCGGGCGCGTATCCTCTTCGAAGTCGTCGAGGCGGTGCTGGGCGAGGTCGATCCATCGCGGGTGGGCGTGAAGATCAGCCCGATGCACGAGGGCGGTCCCATGGCCGCCCATGACGAGACCCTGCCGATGGCGGAATACGCAATACGCGAGCTGAGCGGCTATGGCCTCTCGCACCTGCTGCTGATGGGAAACACCACCGATTTCACCGGCACGCCCCTCGAGCCGCTGATGGGAGACGGCATGTTCCGTCACTTCAGACCGATCTTTCGCGGCGCGCTGATCGCCAACGTCAAGATGGACGCCGAGCGGGGCAATCGCCTGGTCGCGCAGGGGTTGGCCGACATGGTGGCGTTTGGGCGGCCGTACATCGCCAATCCGGACCTGGTCGAGCGGCTGGCCAGCGGCGCCCCGCTGGCCGAAGTCGACTGGGAGACCGTCTACGCCTCGGGCCCACGCGGCTACTCCGACTACCCGACGATCCGCCCGGCGGCCGCCTGATTCTTTCAAACCCCAAGGACACCGACATGACCAAGACCACGCCGGAACAGAACAAAGCCCTCGTCCTCGAGGCGTTCGACACCCTGTTCAACAAGCGCGACTACGTGGCTGCCGAGCGCTTCTGGTCCGACCGCTACATCCAGCACAGCGCCCATATCGCGCCAGGCCGGGCGGGATTGTTCGACCTCATCCGCGGCGGGCCGGAGACGCTCCGCTACGAGAACCAGTTGATCGTGGCCGAAGGTGACTTCGTCATCGCCCACGGCCGCTTCTCCGGCAACGGCCGCCCGGCCGCCTGGATCGCCGCCGACGTCGTCCGCTTCGAGGACGGCAAGCTCGCCGAGCACTGGGACGTCCTTCAGGACGAAGCGACAAGAGCCGAATCCGTGAGCGGGCTGCCCATGTTCGGCGACGACTTCCCGGCGTGATCGCCGGTGGCGGGGCGTGCGCCCCCTAGCCGCGCGCCGCGGACGCACACCCTATCCTCTGGCGCCCGTGAACGAGCAAGATCGTTCGACGGCCATGGGTGTGCTTGACCGCGGCGCCGGCGCCCTTCAGTCCGGTCGGGTGAGCCGGATCCCGCCCCTCCCGCCATCGTCCTTGAGCCGTGCGATCCTGGCCATCGCCCTGCCGTCGATGCTGACCAACGTCGCCACGGCCCTGTTCGGCCTCGCCGACCTGTGGGTGATCGGGCGGCTCGGCGTCGCCTCGGCCCAGGGCGCGGTGGAAATCGGCGCCAAGCTGTTGATGACCGTCCTGGTCGTCTTCAACTTCCTGCGCTCCGGCACGGTCGCCCTGACGGCGCAGGCCGCGGGTCGCGACGACGAGGCCGTCCAGGCCGCGACGCTTGTCCGCGGCGTGGCGGCGGCGCTGGCGATCGGCGCGGCGCTGCTTCTGGCCCGGCCCCTGGTGGTCGGCCTGGGGTTGCGGATCCTCGGGGCGGGCGGGCTCGTCACCGGCCTGGCGCGCACCTACGTGGATATCCGCTACTGGGGCTCGGCGCCCTGGCTGCTCAATGCGGTGCTGGTCGGCTGGCTGATCGGCCGGCGGCGCATGCGCGCCGTGCTGGCCGTTGAGGTCGGGGCCAACATCGTGCACGTGGCCCTCGACCTTACCCTGGTGCTGGGCCTGCACCTGGGCGTCGCGGGGGTGGCCGTCGCCACCCTGTCGTCCGAGACCCTCAAGTTCGCTGCCCTCATCGCCATGGCCGCGCGCGAGGCCCCCGCCCGCCGCGCGCTGGCCCTCGTCCGGGCGCGGGCGACCTGGCGGGCCGGCGAGCTGCTGGCGCTGTTCAGGCTCAACCGCGACCTGCTGGGTCGCACCGCCCTGCTGATGACCGCGACCGTGCTCCTGACCCGGGCGGGGGCGCGGCAGGGCGCGACTATCCTGGCGGCCAACGCCATCCTCTATCAGCTGTTCATGCTGTCGGCCCTGCTGCTCGACGGCTTCGAGAGCGCCGCCCAGGTGCTGTGCGGCGAGGCGCTGGGCGCGCGCGATCGTGCTCGGTTCGAGCGCGTCGTGCGCGCCACGCTGGCCTGGGGCGGGGGCGGGGCGGTTCTCGTCACCCTGGTCTACGCCCTGGCCGGCGCGCGCTTCGCCGCCGCCTTCAGCACCGATCCGGCGGTCATCGCCGCCACCGGCGCCTACGCCGGCTGGGCGGTGGCCATGCCGCTCGCCGGAGTCGCCTCGTTCGTGTTCGACGGCGTCTTCATCGGCTCGAGCTGGACGCGGGCCTTGCTGATCAGCATGGGGGCGGCCCTGGCGGTGTTCGTCGCCGGGCTGGTCAGCTTCCGGGTTCTGGGCAATCACGGCCTCTGGCTGGCTTTCACCCTGTTCTTCGTCGCGCGCGCCGCCGGCCAGGCGTGGCTGCTTCCCGGCCTCACGCGGCGGAGCTTCGCAGGACCAGCGCAGGAGCGGCGCGAAGCGGCTCAGAGGCCGGCCGCGGCCTCCTGAGCAATCCACAGCGCGGCCGCGGCCAGGCCATGCCTGATCGCGAACCGGCCCGCGCACCGCGAGTCTGGCCGGGCGACTCGCCACACCTCGAAATCGCCGGTCGCGTGATCCAAGTCCAGTTCCACGTCCTGGAAACCGAGAAACCGCCCGGTCAGCGGGCGCTGCGCCTTGTAGTAGGCCTCCTTGGCGCAGAACATGACCGCCGCGGTGGACTGCCGCCGCCCTGCTTCATGCCCGGCCAGGTTTCGGGAGATCTCGGCGGGCGTGAACATATAGTCTTCCAGGTCGTCGGTCAGACGCTGGACCTCCTCGATGTCGACACCAACGCCGGCGATCGGGTTCAGCCTCGCGACGGCCGCCACGGCGTGGTGGGCGCAGTGCGAGATCGAGCCCGTGAAGCCAGGCGGCCACTCGGGAGCCCCGTCGTCGCCCCGCCGAATGGGCCCGTGCGGTCCCCCCAGCGCCCGGAGCGCCCGCCGGGCAAGAACCCGTCCGGCCGTGAAGTCGGCGCGACGCCCGGCCGCCGCCTGGGCCACCTGCTCGGCCTCTTCCGGCCAGAGCCATCCGTCGACCGCCTCGATCGGCGCTTCGGCCACCGCCACCCCCGGGGGCAGCAGGTCGCGAACGAGCCCAGATGGGGTGACGCCGATCATTCCACGATCTTCGCACACACGCGCGCGAATGCGCGCCCCTTCCGCTTCGTCGAGGCGGCGCTCGCGCCCCGATCGGCCGGGACCCGTGCCGGTCCGATTCGCGATGGCGAGGGTGTCCGGCCGCGGTCAATCTGGCGCCCGGCATCGGTCGCCTGCTGCCGGTCGACCTCGCGTCGCGCGAAGGTCTCGACTACATATCGACCCTTGCGCCGGACCTGAGCGCGCCAGGAGCCTGATTTGAGCCTCGTGAACGTCGCCATCTGAGTGCGCACGTCGCAACCCAACTCTTTGAGCCTACGAGAAAATTGCAGCAATTTCCAGCACATAGACTGTCTGTTGCGCCCATGATGGACTGGACCGACCGGCATTGCCGGGCGTTCCACCGCGTCCTCAGCGGGCGCGCGCGCCTCTATACCGAGATGCTGACCACCGGGGCGGTGCTGCACGGCGACAGGGAACGCTTGCTGGCCTTCGGGGAGGCTGAGCATCCCGTCGCGCTGCAACTGGGCGGCTCGGATCCCGATGCGTTGGCGGCGGCTGCGCGGATCGGCGCCGAGGTCGGCTACGACGAAATCAATCTCAATGTCGGCTGCCCTTCCGATCGGGTGCAGAGCGGCCGCTTCGGGGCCTGTTTGATGCGCGAGCCGGCCCTCGTCGCCGAGGGCGTGGCGGCGATGATTGAAGCCTCCGCGGCGCCGGTGACGGTGAAGTGCCGCCTGGGCGTCGACGACCAGGTCCCCGAGCAGAGCCTCTTCGAACTCGTCGACCGCTGCGCGGCGGTTGGGGTCGCCACCTTCATCGTCCACGCCCGCAAGGCCTGGCTGGAAGGGCTGTCGCCGAAGGAGAACCGCGACATCCCACCCCTCGACTACGCCCTTGTCCACCGGCTCAAGCGCGAGCGCCCGCACCTCACCATCGTGATCAACGGCGGGATCGCCAGCCTCGACCAGGCCCAGGCCCAGCTGGCCCACGTGGACGGGGTGATGATGGGGCGGGCAGCCTATCACGACCCGGGCCTTCTGGGCGGCGTCGATCGCCTGCTCTTCGACCCCCGCGCGCCGGAGGTGTCGCCCTTCCAGGCGGTGGAGCGCTACCTCGACCACCTCCGGGCGGAACTGGCGCGCGGGACACGCCTGCCGGCCCTTGTCCGTCCGATGATCGGCCTCTTCCAGGGACGGCCCGGAGCGCGCGCCTGGCGGCGGATTCTCACCGTCGACAGCCTCGCGTCCGGCGCCGGCGAGTCCGTCATCGCCCGGGCCCTCGCCGTGGTCCGCGAGGCCGCCGAACATCGTCGTTTCGAGCCGGCCGCCTAAGCCATTGGCGCCAGAGGCCCGGCCGGCGCGACTCTAAAGCCCGAACATCGCCCGCTTCGCCGGGCTCACCCGCGACGGACGCCGGGGAAGGTCGGCCATGATCGCCTCCCGTTCGGCGTCGCTGAACCTCGACCAGGCGGCCACCTCGGCCAGGGTGCGGTAGCAGCCCAGGCAGAGCCCGCTCTCGCCGTCGACGACGCAGACCTTGATGCAGGGCGTGGGAATGGGGCGCGGCGGGACGCTCATTGCCCGACCATGCCGTCCCCCCGAGGCCGGCGCAACGGCGGCGGCAAAGATGACAGTCCTGCAATGTTAACACTGTAATAACACAGAGTTGTCATGATTAAATTTTCGTAACCTTTCAACATTTACTATAATTAATTTGCCATTCTAGCAAGAGAAAAACATACATCTGTCACCAACCCCAGGACGAGGAACACAATCATGTCGATGCTCAAGGCTCTCATTATCGTCGCGCCGCTGGTGCTGTCGACCGCGGCGATTGCCGCGCCGGACCACCTCACCGACGCGCAATACATCGCCGCCGCGCGCTGCCAGGCGCTGATGTCGTCGTCGGCCCTCGGGCCCGTGGACATGCACGCCGTCAACGCCGTCATGAAGTCGGAGGGCGCCATGCGGTCCCCCGCCGTCGCCGACCGCGCCGACGACGCCCGCGCCAAGGCCGACCGCGATTCCCGGCACGCCGGCCCCGACACCAAGGCGAGCCTGATCGCCGAGCGGAACGGCCCCTGCCAAGACCTGCTCGCCCGCGGACCGATGTCGGCGGCGATCGACGGCCACGGAACCACACGGACGAACTGACGAGCTCGCGGCCTCTCCCCCGGGGGTCGCCCCTCGCCCCAGTCGCCGTGTCGAGCGGCCCGGAGTCCCCCCGCTCCGGGCCGCTTTTTCGTGACACGTTCCGATGCCCGCGCGGGCCGCCGCTGGACTCGCGGGGGCGGGGGCGATTACAGCCTTCTGGCGCCTTCCCAAGGCCAAGCCGGAGGACACGTCATGGATCTCGACTTCTCACCCCAGGACACCGCGTTCCGGGCCGAGGCGCGGGCCTTCGTCGCCGAGAACTATCCGCAGGCGCTGCGCGACAAGCAGCGCGACGAAGAGGCCCTGTCCAAGGAAGACTATCTCTCCTGGCACAAGATCCTCGCCCGCAAGGGCTGGTCGGCCCCATCGTGGCCGAAGGAGTGGGGCGGCACGGGCTGGACTCCCACCCAGAAGTACATCTGGTCCGAGGAGCAGGCGCGCGCCGACACCATCGCCATCCTGCCGTTCGGCGTGAGCATGCTGGCGCCGGTGATCTACACCTTCGGCACGGAAGAGCAGAAGGCGCGCTTCCTGCCCGGCATCCGCGACGGCCAGGAGTGGTGGTGCCAGGGCTATTCCGAGCCGGGCTCGGGGTCGGACCTCGCCTCCCTGAAGACCAAGGCCGAGCGCTTCACCGCCGACGACGGCAAGGAATACTACCTGGTCAACGGCCAGAAGACCTGGACCACCCTGGCCCAGTTCGCCGACTGGGGCTTCTTCCTGGTCCGCACAGATCCGAACGCCAAGCCCCAGGCGGGGATCAGCTTCCTGCTGATCGACATGAAGTCCCCCGGCGTCACCGTGCGTCCCATCATCACGCTGGAGGGCAGCCACGAGGTCAACGACGTCTTCCTCGACAACGTCAAGGTTCCGGTCGAGAACCGCATCTTTCATGAGAACCAGGGCTGGACCTGCGCCAAGGCCCTGCTGCTGCACGAGCGCTCCGGCATCGCCGGCGTCGCCCGCTCCAAGCGCGGGCTCGAGAAACTCCGCCAGATATCGCGCACCCAGCTCTCCGACGACGCCGGCCCGCTGCTCGCCGACCCGGCGTTCAAGCGCAAGGTCGCCGAACTGGAGATCGACCTGACGGCTCTGGAGTTCACGGAGCTGCGCACCCTGGCCGGGGAGAATTCCGGCAAGGGTCCTGGCCCTGAATCCTCGATCCTGAAGATCAAGGGCACCGAGATCCAGCAGCGGCTGAGCGAGCTGGCGCTGGAGGCGGCGGGTTATTACGGCGCGCCCTATCTGCGCGATGCGCCCCATAATCTCGGACCGATCGGCCCTGACAATATCCAGGGTAT
>Ga0182024_10017001_pt1 | contig 13719 bp, 18 predicted proteins | sample P32metaG_FD_120480 | JGI IMG/M metagenome (GOLD analysis project Ga0182024, IMG submission 120480) | Permafrost microbial communities from Stordalen Mire, Sweden - P3-2 metaG (Illumina Assembly) | ecosystem: Environmental > Terrestrial > Soil > Wetlands > Permafrost | place: Sweden: Stordalen... | reverse complement strand
TTGCCTATCTGGGCACCTCGTCAACCCCCATCGTCAAGCACCAATGACGGACACTGGGGTGTGCTGGCGTCGACAAGAGCCGACTTTCTCCGTGGGAGCCATGCCGACTCGAGTGCAGATTGGTTATGTGGTGCCGGGAGCGATAGTCCTCTCGTGGGGTGATACCGCGATGTATCTCCGCCATCAGCAGAGCGCGCAGTCCCGTGGGGAACTGCTGTGATGTCGAGTCGCCTTTGTGTCGATCGCCGTTGACCAGGCCCACATACCCGAAGCCTGCACGACCCCACCCTCCAAGTGCCGGACCGCGACCCGAAACGTTGGCCGCTCGGCTCTAGCTGGGAAATGTCGTGCTCGGATTGCACGTGACGATCCCGGTCACGATGCCGGTCCCAGAATGACCGGGATCCGGTTCGTAACCCGGGTCGACGTCGACCGTGACGAGTTCGGTGACATCGCCGGAGATGATGGGGCCGGACTTGGTGACGTTGCTGGTCACGATCACGGTGATATCGGGCCCGACGGTCGGGGGCGGTGGTGCGCTGTTGCCGGGATCGGTCGACCAACTGGTCGGACAGCCGGGATCGTTGACCGTGTCGGCGAAGCCTTTGAATGCGGCAGGAGCGAATCCGCCGCTGAGGCTGTTGTCTTTCCACCATTGCGCGCCCCAGAACTCAACGCGGGAGCCGACCGATGCTGAGAGGTCGCCGACGACGAAAAAGCCGCTTGGCGCAGTTGGCGAATCGGCGCTGGCGTAGGTGGCTGGTATGACAAGTCCGGCGACCGCCGCGATCGCGACGAATAGGACGAGGCATCTGCGCATGATCTTCCCCCAGAGTTGGATACTCACGACGCGGCGAACGTCCTCAGGTTTCGACCAAACCGCTCGTCGTCTTGAACGACGCGCCCGAAGCACACAACATCCGGGAATACCCGCACGCGTCCTCGCCAATCTCGACCGCTGCTTCAACGATCCGGATGACGAAGACCTCGCCGTCGGCCGTGCGACCTCGCCCTACGTCTACCTCGGCGCCACGCACATGTCGACGAACTCTCGATTCCCGATTGTCTCTGAGGCGACCAAGCAAGCTTCGTCACTCGTGACCGCGGCGGGTCGAGGAGACGTTCAGACTCGTTGGGGCGTCCGAACTGCGCAGCGCGATGCGCGACCCGAGATGCGCGGAGTCCGCTCCAGCGATTCTTGAGCGAGGCCGGCCACCCGACCAGAAAGTTGGATCTGAGCCGTTAGACGAATCGTCGGAGACGTTCACGCACGGGACGCGCGGCCGCGCTGAGCGCGAGAGCGCTGCGTCCGCCGGAGGCGATGGTCCGCCCCGAGCTGGGCGGCGACGGGTCCAACGAGCGCAACGGCCCGGGAGTCCGGTTGTTGCGTGCTGTTCGACTGGCCTGCGTGCAGATCGCGGTTGCGACGGCGAGAGCGGCGACCGTGGCCTTTGGTTGCGACGTGATGCGGAGCGTTCACTGGTGGGGTGATCCGGGCGTGCGCGGCCGCCGGTCGGGTGGGTTCACGACGAGGGGCAGCCGACGAGGACGCCTCCGGTTTTCGGGTTGACGGGCACGAATCGAGGGTCGACGGTCGTCGCGGTGGTGGTCGGGACGTGGGATGTTGTTGTCGGGGTTGTGGGATGGGGGCTGGTTGGGGGTGGCGTGTGCGGGAGGTTGGTGAGGTGGTGTCGGATGGTGGTCCAGTCTCGTCCCACGATGACGAGGACGTCGGCGCCGAGGGTGTCAGCAGCGGTGGGCGATTGGCCGGAGTTGTTGGTGCCGGTCGCGTAGACGACGGTGACACCCGGGTTGGCTTGGCCGGGCGCCCAACGGACTTGTGTGTGGACGTAGGTGGCGCCCGCGGCGACCTCGACTGGTCCGACAGAACGGAACCCGGCGCCGACCAACGCGTTGAGGGCTTGGGTCGCGAGGCCGGGGATGCCGGAACCGTTCACAACTCGGATGGTGATCGTGTGGGGGTCCAACAACCTCGTGATGAACGGTACGGGTGGCTTGAAGTTCGCGAGTTCATCGATCACCGCGGTCGCGTCCGGATATTTCACGATCACGCGGTTGGGGTTGGCCGGGTCGGACTCCCAAGGCAGTGTGGTCATGTCGACGTCGGCGGGCTTGAGTTGCCAGAAGGTGCGGACGAGTGCTTTGACTTCACCGAGGGTGAGGGTCTGATCGGTGGTGAGGTGGGTCATGACCGCGTCGACCAGGTCGAGGATCTTGAGCGGGTCGTCGTTCGTCTTGTTGATCGCGGCTTGCGCGAGGGTGCGGAGGAAGTATTGCTGGCGTGGATGCGATCGAGATCGCTGCCGGTGGCCATCCAGCCTTGGCCGCCTTACTGGGCGGGATAGTTCCATGACCACGGTGCCGGGTCGGTGAGGTTGTCGGGCACGTAGTAGTGCCGCGACCGCGCGTAGGCCAGGGCCATCGCTCCGTTGAGGGGCACGCAACCAGCGTGTTCGACGTCAAGTCCGACGTAGGGGTCATGCACGGGGGTCGGGAACCAGACACTGAGGTGACCGATCGCGTTGACGATGGTCTGGAATCCTGCGAAATCGACTTCCAGGTAATGGTTGATCGGGATCCGCAAGTCGGTCTCGATCGTCTTGATCAACAGGCTCGCGCCCCCTAATGCGTACGCGGCGTTGATCTGACGGAGACCATACCCCGGGACGTTCAGGATCAAGTCCCGGGGTAGCGACACCAACAACGGTGTGCGCACGGCCGGGTCGACGTGCACGATCATCATCGTGTCGGGAAGTTTGTCGTCGTCGATCAACCCGGTCGTGTCGTTGCCGATCAGCAAAAAGTTCGCGGGTTTCGCGGGCGCACCCGCCGCCAGGATCCCGTCGTCGATCCGCACCGTCGTACGTTTCGCGTACTCATGCGTCGCGTACCGGTCACTGACAGCGACCGCTGCGGCGAACAACACGCTCACGACCACGCATGCCACGACGAACCGTTGCAGGAACAACCGCAGCCCGAACCGTGCGCGCATCGACCGTCCAAACTACCCATCCCGCCCCGGCCGCGGGCGGCCGGCCGTGCTGTCCATCGACTCGCCGCCACAAAGGACACGAGGTGGGCGTGCGGCCGCGATCCGAAAGATCACCGCCGTCATGCTCGTCCTGCTGGCCGGAGACCCGGGCGTGTTGGCGCGGCGCGAGAAGGGGTGCGCTCGGAACCGGCGCCGCGAACGACATTTCTAGGTTGACCGAGGTGATGGCCGGTTCGATTGCTGTCGGTACTTCATGCAGACGACGAAGAGCCCGAAGCACACTGCGACCAGACCGGCCACGATCGGACCGAGTGTCGGACCTGTCATATCTGTTTCCATCTACGTCTCGATGCTCGGGAGCGATCGTCGGATGCACGGCGGGCCCTTCGCTGCGTTGTTGCGTCGCGGGCGACTGCAACGAATACACGCCTCATCGATTGCGAGACGGACCGCTCGTCCGTCGTCGTACCGATTTCGCAATGCTCGGAGCGTCGCATCGGTCTGCGTCATCGAGCTACCCGAACCCACCTTCGCGCTCATATGCTCTGGCACGACGCAGGTGACGCGCCGATGGTTACTCATTGTTCAGGCGTGGGAGAGATCGAGCGCGTTGGTACCGTCGTTGACGAACACGATGCCGTTCGCGGCCGGGGAGACCGCGAGGCCGAAGAGGTCGCTTGCGCCGTTCTTCACGAGCGTCTTGTGCGCGACCTGGGTACCGGTCGGCTGACCTCAGTCGCGTTGCCGTCGTTGCCGTTGACGACGATGACGCTGCCATACGGAGCCACGACCATGCCGAGCGGCGCGTTGCGCCCACCACCGGAGGTGATTTGTGTCGCGGCGGCCGTCAGCGCGGCGGTGCGAGTCGTCGCGTTCGGGATCGCGGAGATCGAGCTGGTCTGCGTATCGGCGACGTCGAGCGTTCCGTTCGCGCCGAGCGCCAGTCCGGTCGGCGCGAGTACCAGGGCGGTCTTGTCCGCCTTCCAGGGGTACGCGGTGCCGATAACGGTCGTGCCGGTGACTTTGGGCGGCGCGCCGGCAGTCAGTGCCAGATCGATGCGTACGACGCCGGTATCGCTCACGCGGCTTGAACGCTTGTGTTCGTGCGCAGCACCTCAACGTCGCGACCGGAGGAACGCTGAAGCCGGCATAGTTGCTCGCGCCGTATCGTCGTCATCGCTTCCGTGCCTCCGTTGCCCGCGGATCGCTGTCGCCGGCTCACCCGGCAGAGTGGGCTGCGCGGGTAAGGCTCAGACCAAAGAAGTCCTAGAACTGAGTAAGAAGTGGCAGCCGGCGACGGTGACGAGGTCGCGGCGCGCGAGCGAGGGCGAGCTGTACTCGCGAGGCGTTGATCGCGAGCGCTGTGGCGCTCGCAGCTCCTGCTTGGAACCCCGCCGCGCTGACGCCGTTCCGGTTGCGCGGCCTGTCTCTTGGGCGCGGCCAGCCTGTCCTCACCCTTGGAAGTCGCTCCCCACGCCGTGATGTCTGCGACGCAGGGGACAGACTCGGACTCTGCCGTCCAGCCTTCACAGATCCTCGAAGACCATCTCGACAAACGAGATTCCCGCGCCGGCGGACCGGCCGCTTGAGCCTCGACGCGGTCGATGGCGTGACGATCGCGCGCAATACCGCATTGGCGGGCGAGCGTTACGATCCGACTTGCTACAAGGGGATGGAGCTGCTGCGAATGACCCGTGAGGACGTCTCGCAATATCATGAACACCTGGCCAAGATCCCGATGTTTGGGTCGTGCACGCCTGAACAGCTCGACCGCCTTGCCGAACTTGGTGACGAAAGGGCTGTGAGTGATGCTGTCGCCGTGGTTCGCGAGGGCGACAAAGGCGGAACGTTCTTTCTTGTCACCGGTGGAAGCGCGCGCGTCACGCGAAACGGCCGGGAGGTCGACACGCTCGGGCCGGGCGACTACTTCGGCGAGTTGTCGCTCTTCGATCCTGCCCCTCGCGACGCCACAATCATGGCGGTAGGTCCACTCTCGTTCGTGTCATTCTCGCGGGTGAGCTTCATGCAGGCGTTAGACGAGATCCCGTCATTCCGCGATTCGCTGTTGCACGGCATGGCACGGAGGCTCCACGAACTCGACCGGCGCATGTGACAAACCGCGCGCTCGCGGGCTCCGTCGCGATGCGACGCCGTCGACGGCGCCCAATGACAATCACGCCCATATAAGCAAAGGCCGACTGGGCCGTCTGCCACCGTGGAAGCCGACGTGTGCGTCGTGCCAGGCAGGCGGACGAGAACCGGAGCGTGGGCAGGCGCCCTTCGTCGAATTCGACGGAGTTGCCTGTCAGGTAATGCGGTCACGTAGACCGGCCGGCGTTCGGAAGGCGAGGTCTGCGGATGTGCAAGCGTCCCGAGTCGTGTTCCAGTCGATGACGCCGCGGTCGTCGATGGGGTCGGTCGGCTTGCCGCCACTGATGGGTATGTCGCGATCGTGTACCCGTTGTCACACCCGGCGCCTGTCGGTCTGGACGCTACAGCGGCGAGGCGAGACCGTCGCGACGGTTGTGGTGTCGCGCGACGCCGCAGATTCACGTCCACGTGTATGGCTCCACCCGCTACAGGACGCGCGCTGAGGTCATGCCTTTCGGGCGCAAGCAGGGGCCCGTCGCGTTACGACGCCCCCGACACCACCGCAGGACCGCTGTTCTGATAACTCGGAGCTGGCAGCGTCGCCGGGGGTGCCAGATTCGCGTCGCTCCCGGCGCTGCCATTATCTCCTCCGCCGACCTGCACGCTCGGACCAGGGGCAGCAACTTGACCTGACGAAGACCCGACGTTCGTGGCCCGGCCAGGCTGCGCCCAGGCGGCGAGCGTTGAGAACAGACCGGTCGCCGCGACCGCGCCCGCGACCAGCGCGCGCGTCACAATCGAGATCTTGGTGAGTCCGGCGTCACGCGCTCGGAGCGCACGCTGCATTGAGGAACGCTTCGACGACGGGGACACGTGCTGAGTGTCGACCCGCCCCGTGAGAGTAGAGCGAGAAAATCGTAAGAAACTGTCAAGGAGCTGACCTGGCCTGCAGTGGCGCATCGATGCCTTGCAAGCGGCGCTCAACGGGGACGTCCGGCGGCTGCCCTTCTTCTTCGTCCAACGCCCAGCGGAGCTTCGGAGAGCGATCGACGCAGTGCGCTCGACGCGACGGAATCGCCACGTCCAGCGCACCGGCCGTCAGGGATACAGCAGAAGGCAACGATGCCTTCGCCGGCGGATTGTGCGTAGTGTCGGCGGGAGGCATGCACGATGACCACCGGACCACGACTCGATGAGACCGCGACTCGGGGCGCTCGCGCGACGAGGCATCGCCATGGGCCTGCTCGTCGTCGCGGGTTGCGGCGGCGCGAATCACACGCAGACGGTCACAACAACGACGCATTCGCCCACTCCGACAACACAGTCAACATCCACACAGCAGTCGAAGTTCTTAGCGCCGGGGAGCGATCCATCTGTGCTGCCGGGTCCATTGTTAATCGCGGACGAAGGCAACAATCGTCTGGTTGAGATCTCCCCGAACGGCAACGTCTTATGGGAGTTTCCCCGCCCCGGTGATCTCGCCCCCGGCCAAACCTTCAAAGTTCCCGACGACGCCTTCTTCACCCCGGACGGCAAACAGATCGTCGCCACCGAAGAGGACAACTCGGTTATCAGCGTCATCGATGTGGCACAACACCGGATCGTGTGGCGTTACGGGACACCAGGCACTCCCGGTGGGGGACCCAACCAACTCGACAATCCTGACGATGCCATGATGCTCAGCGACGGGTCCGTGCTCAGCGCGGACATCAAAAACTGCCGCGTCGTGCTCTTGCGTCGCGGCTCGCATACGCCGATACGGGTGTGGGGTGAGCCGTATCACTGCCACCACCTTGCCAGCCCGTTGCGTTTCGGAAGCCCGAACGGGGTATTTCCCCTGAACGACGGTCATTACCTCGTGACTGAGATCACACACGACTGGGTCAACGAGATCGATCTCTTCGCCAACCCGCCGAACGTGGCCTGGGCGGTTCAACCGCCACTCATCCACTATCCGTCAGACACCAACGAGGTCCGACCCGGCGTCTATGTGACCGTCGATTACTGGCATCCCGGCACCATCGAGGAGTTCGACAAGACCGGCAAGGTCCTGTGGTTCTATAAGCCGCTCGGAGCCGACAAGCTCTACAGGCCATCGCTGGCCGAAGCGTTGCCGAACGGCGACATCATCGCGAACGACGACTACAACGACCGAGTGATCGTCGTCGACCCGAGAACCAACAAGATCGTGTGGCAATACGGCCACCGGGGCATTCCGGGCAGCAGACCCGGATACCTCAACATCCCCGACGGAATCGATCTCGCACCGCCATACTCCTTGGCATCTCGATACATACATTGACCCGCGACGGACGGTTCCGCGTGGGCGAGGCAGTCCGTCGCTCGCGACGTCAACTCGACTGGGAGGACGAGATAGAAAGCGACGAAACCCAGGCGACTGCGACGGGATGCCAACTCGACGCAAGCGGAGCCAGGGTTTGGGTTACCGTCCTACCGAACACGCAGCGAGCGGGGCCCGAAATGGACGTGCGTGTCAGCGAGAAGCGCGACGACGTGAATGATCGTGAAGATGAGCGCGACATTGCCGAGCCCTCGGCGCTTGTCGAGCAGCCCGTTCGGTCGAGGTCGGTGACGGAGCACCTTGGTTGACAGCGCAAGACCCCAGAACCTCGCGGCTGTGACGAATACCCAGTTCAGCCGAGCGGCGCGTGCGATGTACCGAGGGGAGCGTCGTGCTCGTGGCTCCGTTGCCTCGCGCGCACCGACGCGGCAGTCGCTACCTGCCGCTGCGATAGTTCGCTCAACTGTCATGCGACGGTGTGATCGCTTGTGACGCCGCGCTCGTAGGGACTGCTGGAGCGCTGAACGAACGCGACAGCGCGTCGGATGACTCCCCGACAGTCGCGGCGGTCGGAGATTCGGCCGTGGTCTGCGTCTTGGGTTGGTTGACCGCGGCGAGGCCGGCGTTGAGCACGAGCCTGCCCACAACGGAAAACGCTCTCCGCTATCTTGCGGCCCGTCGGGCCAGGATGCGGGCAATCACGACGATCCTGACGACGGAAGAGACCGCTCGCCGCCACGGTGGGGGCGATACGGGTCGCGACCGAACCTTCCGTAGCGCGGCGTCGCGTGCTCCAGCGCCCGCGGCATCGAGGAAGGCCTGGAGGCCTACGACATACCTTGATTGTCGATCCGGAGGGGTGGGTTCGACCCGAGTGATCGAAAAGAATCAGGCAGGCGGCCCGCGATCGCGCGAACTGTCCCGCTTCTAACCCCGGTCTTACCTCGCCGAGTTAGAAGTTGGGTATGACCGATGCGGCACGGTCCGAAGGACAGACGACGCTGCTCGACCTCAGCAGCGGGCGGTGCGCGATCGGGCCGACCGCAGCCGCGGTATGAGTCTTCGGATTCGACTGCTGCTCGTCGTCTCGGTGACGTTCGCTCTCGTCGTCGTGGGTTGCGTGTTTGCGGCGCACGTCATCACGAGCCGCCAGCTGCGATCGGCGACGGACCAGTTTTTGACGCAGCGGGCCGTGCGGTTTACGCAGGCCCCATCGGGAGCGCTGCCAGTCGATCCCAGCGACGACTTCGATGGCAATCCCGGTGCGGATCCAGGTGATCGGGTGCCGCTCGCCGATCCCGATGCGCTCACCCAGATCATGAGCGCGAACGGCACCGTTACTTCGTCGATCAAAGGTCAGCCGGCCCTCCCGGTCGATGCCACCGATCTCAGGCTCGCCGAGTCGGGGGGCAAGCCACGATTTCGTGATGCCTCGATCCAGGGCACGCCATACCGGATCTTGACGGTTGCGCTCCCATACGGCGGCGCCGCGCAGATTGCCCGCAGCATCAAAAGCGACAGCAACTTGCTCGCGACGCTCGACGCACGACTTCTGCTGATCGCGCTTGCCGGGACGATCCTCGCCGCGTCGCTCGCGTGGTTCATCGCGCGGCGCACAGTCCGGCCGATCGAACAACTGACCCAAGCGGCCGGCTACGTCGCCCAGACCCAGGATCTCGCCAACCAGATCCCGATCCAACGTCGCGACGAGATCGGCCGGCTTACGGCGAGCTTCAACACCATGCTCGTCGCGCTACACGACATGGTCGGCGCACTGAACCGATCGCGAGAACAGCAGCAGCACCTCGTGATGGACGCGAGCCACGAGCTGCGCACTCCATTGACCGCCATACGCACCAACATCGACCTCCTCGCGCGGTCGCACTCGATCAGTGACACCGATCGAACGGAGCTGCTCGCCGAAACCGAGATCGAGCTCAGAGAACTTAGCGACCTGGTTGCCGAGCTCGTCGAACTCGCCACCGATACGCGCGCCGAGGAATCCGTCGAACACACCGATCTCGGAGAGCTGACCGAACAGGTCGTCGCGCGCCACCAACGACGAAGTGGCCGCCTCATCACGCTCGAACTACGTGACCCGTGCGAAGTCGACGCCCGCATCAACATGATTGACCGCGCCGTTTCGAACCTGATCGACAACGCACTCAAGTTCAGCTCGGCCGACACCGCGGTGGATGTCATCGTCGATCGAACCGACATCCACGTCTGCGACCGAGGACCCGGCATCGACATCGACGAGCAGCAGCGAATCTTCGACCGCTTCTACCGAAGCGACAGCGCCCGTACCCGGCCCGGTTCGGGGCTCGGACTCGCGATCGTCAAGGAGATCGTTACCGTCCACGACGGCACTGTCTCGCTCACTGAACGTCCGGGCGGCGGCACGGTCGCGACCGTCGCTCTGCCGAGCCCTGCCGCACGGGCCGCTTCACAGTGCAAGACCACTCTCGGGGGCTGAACGAACCCGCCACGACCGGCGACGCAGGCGGATTCTTGCCCGATTCTTGCTCAAATCGAACGGTGCTCTCACCCGGCCGGCCGATGCTTGACAGCATGCCCCAACCGTCCCCTCGCCATTCCACGCCGCGCGCGGTACGGGCGCGCGACGCCGGCCTCAGACGGGTGTCTGCCCTCACCCGCGTGCTCGTCGTCGGCTCGGTCGCGGGAGCGGCAGCGTTCTCGGCCCTCGCGGCGTGGGCGCAGCCGGGTCGTACGAAGGCTCTGCACACGGCGGCCCCGCAGTTTCCCGTCATACCCCCCGGCACCTTCCGCTCTCAGGGATTCGCGACCCGTAGTACCGCGGGTGTTGCCGCGGCGACGCACGCTGCGGTCACCAGCCCGCAGACGGTCGCCACCATGGGTGCCGGAAACGTTCAGCAACTGTCGCCTCCAGCCACCACACCGACCAGTGCGCCAGCCACGACTCCGACGACGGTGCCGGCCACCACTCCTGCTACCGCTGCGCCTACCACTCCGGCCACGGTGCCGGCTACGGCGCCCGCTCCCTCCTACCAGTATGTGAGCCCGCCGCCAGTGGTGGTGTCGGGGGCGTCGTAGCCCTGATGCGGTCGCCGATTTCGTTCCCGGCACTGGGGACCACTGCGACGCTGGTTGTGACGGATGATCGTGCTGAGGAAGACGCTCGTGACATTCTCGTCGCCGAGATCGATGCGATCGATGTCGCGTGCAGCCGATTTCGTTACGATTCGGAGCTCACGGTGGTCAACGCCAACGCCGGCCGAAGGTCGTCGGTGTCCGCGCTGTTCATGGAGGCGCTCGAGGTCGCGCTTCGCGGCGCGCGACTCACGAACGGCCGAGTGGATCCGACCGTCGGCTCCGCGATGCGCGTGTTGGGTTACGACCGAGACTTCGACAAGATCGATCGGGACGGCCCGCCGCTGCGCGTCTCCGTCGCGCGGATACCGGGTTGGCAGACGATCGAGGTCGACGCTCGGCGCTCGACGGTGTTCGTACCTGCCGGCGTGGAGCTCGATTTCGGCGCGACCGCGAAAGGCTTGTGTGCTGATCGGGCTGCACGGGCTATTGGCGCGGCGACCGGGGTGGGCGTGGTCGTCGGCCTCGGCGGCGACATCGCGATCGGTGGACCCGAGCGCGAAGACGGATGGACGGTACTCGTCACCGATGATCACGCGTTCGCGTCCAGCGCGGCCGACAACGCGGTGTTCGGACAGCGCATCGTCGTGCGGTCCGGCGGCGTCGCGACGTCGGGTACGACGGTGCGGCGCTGGCGTCGCGGCGAAGTCGAGATGCATCACGTCCTCGACCCGGCTACGGGGCTTCCCGCGGCGGAGCACTGGCGGACGGTGAGCGTGGCGGCCGCGTCGTGCGTCGACGCCAATATCGCGAGCACCGCGTCGCTGGTGATGGGTGCGGACGCTCCCGGTTGGCTCGCAGCACGCGAGCTTCCGGCCCGGCTCGTTCGACGCGACGGCTCGGCAGTGACGGTCGGCGGCTGGCCGGCTCCGGCGGACGCGCCGTGTTAGCAGCGGCGTCGAACTCGAAGGCGCTGTGGTACCTGACCCGCGGCACCGGGATGGTCAGCCTCGTGCTGTTGACCGCGAGCGTCGCGTTCGGTGTCGTGGAACTCGCCCGATTCGCGACGCCGCGCTGGCCTCGCTTTGTCGTCGCTGCGCTCCACCGCAATATCTCGTTGCTCGCGACTGCCTTCATCTGCGTTCACATCATCACCGCGGTGGCCGATTCGTTCGCGCCGATTCGGATCATCGACGTGTTCGTCCCCTTCATCGGGACGTACCGTCCGTTCTGGCTCGGCCTCGGCGCCGTCGCATTCGATCTCCTGATCGCGCTCGTCGTCACGAGCCTCCTGCGAGAACGGATCGGCTACAAGACGTGGCGAATCGTGCATTGGGCCGCGTACGCGTGTTGGCCCGTCGCGCTGTTGCACGGGCTCGGGACGGGAAGCGACACCCGTATCAGGTGGGCGGTGTTCGTCAACGTCGGATGCCTCGCGGCGGTGGTCGCGGCGGTATGGGTGCGAGCGGGCTGGACCCGCACCACGTCCGCGGGCCGACGCGCGCTCGCCGTGCTGGCCAGCAGCACCATCGCGCTCGGCATCGTCGCGTGGATGTTGACGGAACCGATGCGGCCAGGTTGGGCTCGCAAGGCCGGAACGCCTCCTGCGCTGCTCGCGTCGGCCCGCGCGACGCCAGCCGCACCAACTTCGGGCGCGGTCGGTTCGGCGCTGGCGAAATTCCCGCTATCGTTCACGAGCGCCCTGCACGGCTCGATTCATCAGACCGACCCGGCGGCCGGTCGCGCGACGGTGACGATCGCGGTTCGGCTCGCCGCGGTGGCGGGCGCGCGGCTGCGGGTTGTGATCGAAGGACGAGCGCTAGCCGACGGAGGCGTGAGCATGGATCGCGGCACCGCACGTCTCGGCACCGCAGCCGAACCAAACCTCTTTCGCGGCGAGATCGTAAGTCTCAGCGGCACCGACGTCGTGGCGCTACTCCGCGCGCCGAACCGCCCCACGCTGACGGTGACCATGGACTTCAGCATCGATAACACATCCAACATTGTGACCGGATCGGTCGCGGCCGAGTCCGGAGGCTCCGCCAGTGGCAACTGATACGTGGGCTGCACGGGCGGACTCCCCGCCGGCGGCGAACGCGCCTCATTTCTCGCGTCTGTTACCGCCGGCCGCGAAGCGCACGTTGGCCGACCATCTCGATTGGTACGGCGCGCTACCGGCCACCAACCCCGCCCTCATCGGTGAGGTCGAGCGCGCCAAGTTGCGCGGCAAGGGCGGCGCAAGATTTCCGACCGCCACCAAGCTGGCGGCCGTAGCGTCGAGACGACGGGCGATCGTCGTCGCCAACGGCACCGAGGGCGAACCCGCGAGCACCAAAGATCTCGTGCTGATGAGTCAAGCACCACACCTGGTGCTCGACGGCGCTGTGGTGGCCGCGGAGATGGTCGGAGCGAGCGAAGTTCTCCTCTGCATCAAGCGTGGGTCGGTGGTGCAGCCGTTGCTCGAGCGAGCGTTGGCCGAACGTCACGCCAGCGCGTACGACACGGTTCCGATACGTGTCGTCGGTGCACCCAATCGGTACGTGTCCGGAGAAGAGACCGCGATCGTGAACTGGCTGAACGGCGGTGACGCCAAACCCACCTTCGTGCCGCCTCGACCGTTCGAGCGGGGAGTTGGCGGACGGCCGACACTCGTACAGAACGTCGAGACCCTGAGCGATCTTGCCTTGATCAGCCGGTTCGGCTCCGAGTGGTACCGCGCGGCTGGGACCCCCGAAGATCCGGGCACGACGCTCGTGACGCTGTCGGGCGCGGTCGACAAGCCCGGCGTGTGCGAGATGCCGTTCGGTGTGCGGATCGGCGATCTGTTGCGGGTTGCGGGCGCGGACTGCGCCGACCTGAGCGGCGTCTTGGTCGGCGGCTACTTCGGGGCATGGCTACCCGCGACAGCCGCGGCCGACGTGCGGCTCGGTGTCGACGACCTGAAACGGACCGGTGGTGGTCTCGGCGCCGGCGTCGTGGTCGCGATGCCGAACCGGCACGTTTGCGCGTTGTTGGAACTGGCGCGAGCGACACGCTGGCTCGCGGATCAGAACGCCGGACAGTGCGGCCCCTGTGTGAACGGTCTCGACGCGATCGCCGGCGCGATGGCCGAACTCGTCGCCGGCGATCGCAACAACAAAGCAGAGGCACACCTGACGCGCTGGCTGGGAATGATGGAAGGCCGCGGCGCGTGCAAACATCCCGACGGCGTCACACGTTTCGTGTCGAGCGGCCTGCGAGT